>FWPU01001248.1_pt1 | contig 77989 bp, 60 predicted proteins | sample 2228361 | NCBI WGS metagenome assembly FWPU01 (sample SAMEA103939777, study PRJEB20133) | metagenome | reverse complement strand
GCAGAGGAGGGCAGCTAGGCCGGCCCAAAAGTAAGATTCCTCTGTGAGGCAACGATGGCTCTAAAGTAAGGTTTTTACATGAGGCAATACGAAGCGACCGATCGATCTGACGGCCACCCCTTGACAAATTCTTGTTATCGTGGTAGAGTCATAGTTACAGGATGTCTGATGTCTGATGTCTGATGTCTGATGTCTGATATCTAAGGATTTGGCCTCTCCTGATGTTTTGAGCGAGGCGTGAATGCCCTCGCAAAGGTGTCCATGAAACAACTCAAGACCCACGCCCTCAATCGGGCGATCCAGGACGAGATCAAGCGTTACATTACCGAAAGACGCCTCAAACCTGGCGACGCATTACCTCCGGAAACGCAGTTGGCTACTGACTTGGGCGTGAGTCGCGGCTCGGTGCGAGAGGCCGTGAAGGCGTTGGAATCTTTGGGCATCGTCGAAGTGCGTCATGGCAATGGCCTCTTCGTGCGGGAATTCAATTTTGACTCGGTGTTAGAACTGCTTTCGTATGGCTTGGTCTTCGATCCCAGCCGGATCGCCGAGATCTCGCAAATCCGTAAGTGGTTGGAGGCCGCCGCAATTGGAGAGGTGGCCGCGCAGATCGGCGAATCTCAATTGGCAAGCATCGAAAAGGTGCTGGCGCGCTGGGAGGAAAAGGCCAGGGCCGGCGAGCCTACTGCTGAGGAAGACCAGACCTTCCATCGCCTGCTCTATGAGCCATTGGGCAACCAGGCGCTGATCTCGTTGCTAGACACATTCTGGCTCGTGTTCCATGCGGTGCCCGTGCAGACAATTATCACCGACATGCAGCCCACGACTACCCTGCAAGACCACAAAGATATCCTAGAGGCGGTGCGTAGTCGTGACCCCAACCTGGCTAGGCAACGCATCCAGGACCACTTCCGCAATCTGGAGGAACGCATCGCACAGGCTGGTCTCCTTGCGGCTGGCGCTGTAGTGCATGCGGGCATCGCTTACCCGCCTGGTTAACGCATACGATCATCTCTGTCTGCTTGTCGCTTAAATTCAGATCCCATTGGTCTCCCCCGCATCGTATTCTGGCTATTGGCTTACGGGACTGTTTCATCCTACATTCCGCACCCTATGGACCGAGAAGATAACAATTTTGGACGAGTTTTCCGAACAGGCGTAAGATTTGGATGTGGACGGGGCGCAGGTTGAGTATCTGGCGCATGAGTATCTGGTCGTTTTGCCGGATGACGAGCACGTCAATCCCTTCGAAGAGTTGGAAAACCCAACGCATGGTGGGCGATTGGGTGGGTTTGCCCTTCTGGTTGGGGATGGTCTGGTTGTGGTCTGCCAGAGCCTGGCGCAGTTGGCGTTCGGCCAGGGCATAGATGAGCAGGGAAAGGGGCATGATCATGATCAGCGCCATGATGCGCTCCGGCTTTTTCAGGAACAGGCTGTGAGCAAAGAAGAGCGGATCCTTGAGAAAGCGAAAGCCGCGTTCCACCGAGATGCCCTGGGCGGCGTAGTGCTCCAGAATGGCTTGGGTTGACAGGCATTCGGCGTCGAGTTGATTGGTGGCGATGATGAACTTGCCCAGGCTCTTCCTGGCATCTTCCAACGCTTCGGCCGAGACGGAGAGCGTTCCTGTCAGGCGATAGGCGACAATCCTGGGTGCTGCATCGTTGGCGGGTCTGCCGGGGTGGGCATATTTGGTCACCGGTTCCACCTGGTAGAGCGCCCGCTGAACCTTCCAGCGCCGGTTGAACCGTTGAGCAGCCGTTTCGGCATCGGCCGGGCACTGGTATGCCGATTGGCACAGCTTGCGCCATTCCTTTTCGGCCTGGGTCAGTTCACGCTGTTCGCGCTTTTCCAGGCTCGCCAGTTCACGCTGATAGGCGGCTTCCGAGTAGACCACCAGCCAGCGTTGTTTGACTTCTGCATAGGTCAGGTGGACTTCCTGCCCAAAATAACCTGGTTTGAGTTCCGACATGCTTGCCAGCGTCGTTTCTCGCACCAAACGCTGGGCTTCTGCCAGGGTTTCTGGCACACGCATCACCCAAAAGATGTCCCTCATCGCTTGTACGTTGGCCGCACTGTATCCGGCACTGTCCATCACGAAATAGGGCTTTTCGCCTTCTGCAAGGTGCTGGCAATAGGCGGCGACACTCTTCGAAAAACTGTCTTTGTCGCTGCTGTTGCCGCTCAGGACTTCCAGCCAGACCGGCAAAGCCGATTTGTGGCTGGTAATCAACTGCGCAACCGCCTGCTTCAGGTCAGGGCGATGGTCACGCGAGTAGCCGTGGACAATCTGGATGGCTTGTGTGTCCGTCTCACGGTCATATTCCCCGTGCAAGTGAAACGAAGTGCTGTCCAGATCCACAAATTGGTGGTCGATGCCGTACACCTGAAGGGCGTGACCGGCCACTTTGGCAAACAACTCGGTCACGCCGCTGGCATACACATCATCCAGGCTGCGCCCCAGGGTATCATCGTTGAAATCCTCTGCCTGGAGACCCGGCCCAATCAGCAGGTCAATCGGTTTGTTGTGTAAAAAGTCGGGCATCAGATACAGCGCCCGACCACTAAACCCAAGTGCGTTCAACACCATGGCCTGCACAGCCTGCCCGCAACTGACTTTGCGTTGCCCAGGTCCAACGTGCTGGTCAATCAGGTCAATCAGCCCAATCTCCTGGCTGATCCCGGCTACAATGCCGAGATGATCCAGTCTGTATGTTTCAAATCGTTGTCTGTTTCCCATGTCCCTATCTTACACGATTATTCCCTAAACCTGTGGCAAAGGGGTGCGGAATGTGGGATGCAATATCTTGCAGGCGACACTTATTCTTGCCCAGCCTAACATCTCGTTCAGCCGACCCGCTGCGCTCGCTTCGCGGCGGCTGAACAGCGCCGTCAGGCTACGGGTCGACCAGTAACGGTCGCGCGGCAGGGCCACAGCGTCACGCGCCCGGCGCGGCGCGCCGGGCAGGGCACTGGTCACGGGCGGGGCCGCGGTGGGCGGGCGGTGGGTCACGCCGCGACAGCGGGGGCAGGGCAGGCGTGCGGTCGGCTGGGGCGGCGCCGGGCTGGCGTCACTGGCAGGGGCCGCCTAACATCAGTTCCAGCCGACCGCCTGAGCTCGCCGTCACGCACGGCACGGGGTCGCGACCGGCAGCGGCTGAACATTGCCGTTGAGCAGGCAAGTTGGCATGCGTGATACTGTTCGCTGTTGCGAGGATCGAGCGAGGTAATCGGAACAGCCGCGCGGACAAGGGAGCACATTCTCTCCCTTGTCCGCGAGCACCAAGACCAAATCAGAAGCTCGGGAGCCAGAAGGCCGGGGCTTTTTGGTTCGTTCGGGAGATGGGCGGGCGGCTTCGCCGCCCATCCACCCCAGGCAGAGCCTCCCAAGAGGCAGCGACGCGCAACTACTTCGTGATCGTGAACGCGCCGCCGTCGCTGCGCCCCCATACCTCCGGGAAGTACATCTGATACGCGGTCGCCGGCAACGTCAGGAAACGCCCCGGCACGCTGGCCCGCATCTGATAGGTGTACTGATACGTCCCCCGCGGCAGCCACGTCGCGAACAGCGCCACCTTCTCGTCGCGCAGCTCAGTGTGCGTGGGCACCCAGCGATCCCACCACCAGGTCGCCTCTTCCGCAGGCGGCGCCTCCTGCATCTCCGGCCCCTGGAAGGTCTGGCTCGTGGTGCGCAGGCTGACATCAACCGCCTCCGCGCCCGCGGGCAGCGGGTCCTCCACCACCAGGTAGTTGAGGTCGTTGGGAGCGACGATGGTTAGCTCCACCTGGATGATGTCCCCCACTTTGGCCTGCGTGATCGGGCGCTTGGGATCGTCCGCCAACACGTAGCGGCGGGCGATGACGATGCCGCGATCGCGGGCTTTGATCGCATCCACCGGCAGATAGTACTGCAAATGGGTGGTGTAGTAGAGCCGCCCTTCGCCGCTCTGCCCCGCTCCCGCCATGCGCGCAATGCGCAGGCGATTGGCCCGGTCGACGAGCAACCTCGCTACGGCAGCCTGCAACTCCACCGGCTGACTGAGCGTACTGACGTCAGCCACACCGCGGCCCAACTCGGCGTCGTTGAGAACGACGCGCCAGGAGTAGTCGGCGGCCAGCTCGCCGCTCGCGACCATCCAGTCGGTGAGGCCGATCAACGACCAGGCCGTCTCCTGCGTCGTCTCCCAATGGCCCGCCTTGCGCACCGTCATCAGCCAGCGCACCGCCTCCGGCGCCAGCCCCTCGCGCGGCCCGAAGCGCGCCAGCAGGTCGATGACGACGGCCGTCGTGCGCACGTCGGTGTTCATCGTCCAGTAGTCGACGGTCCCCGCCTCCTCCCAGTGGGCGCCCGTGGCGCTGAGCACGGCGCGGCCGCTCAGATCGCTCACGATCGCGTCGATGCGCGGCCGCTGCCCCTCGGTGTCGAGCACCCCCAGCGCCAGGCCGAGGAAGCCCTGCCCGTACAGGCCCATTCGCTCCCGAACATCGAACAGCGCCGCCGCGCGACTGGTCACGTTTTTGCCCGCTTCGGCCAGGACATAGACCAGGAACGCTTGCTGGTTCAGCTCATAGCCGCGCAGTTGGGTCGGCGCCTTCAGTTGCTCCTCCAGATAGCGGACGCCGCGATCGAGGACGTCCCTGTCGACGCTGAACCCGGCCTGCTCAGCCTTCACCAGGCCAAAGACGACATAGCTGCTGATGAAGGGGTAGCTCTTGTCGTTGCCCCACCATCCCCAGCCGCCGTCGAGGTTCTGACGGTTGTAGAGACGCTGCAGCCCGATCCCCACCTGCTCCGCCAGCTTCTGTTCCAACTCCGGCCGGGCGAGTCCCGCCTGCTGGAGCGCGCGATAGGTGAGGACATTGGGCAGGAAGCGCGAGAGCAACTGCTCGGTACACTCGTACGGATAGTGCTCCAGGAAGGTCAGCCCCTTCTCCATGCCGGCGGCCAGCGAAGGCTCCAGGATCACTTGCAGCTCTCCCTGATCGCGCTGGGCGCCCGCGGGCAGATGGATGATCTCCGTGCGCGCAGCATCGGCGGCTACTTCGCCGCTGGTCCCCACGATCTCGGGGGTCGTGTAGCGATAGACCGGCAACGTCAGTTCGACGGCGTCGCTCAGCGCCGGCTCGCTGCCCGTCGCCGTCATGCGGACGATGACCTGCGCGCCCGGCTGGACGCGCGCCGGCCAGTCGACGCGCGCCGCCGACTCCGCCGCGACCGCGAGCGTCTGGCTGGGCGGGCCATCGAGCGTCAACCCCTGCGCGGCCAGTTCGATCGTGACCTCTTGCGTGATCTTCGTGTTGTTCTGGATGACGGCGCCCAGGTCCACGGCGTCGCCAGCGACGAAGAAGCGCGGCGTCACCGGCCGCACGAACAGGTCCTTGGTCGCCACCACATCGACGGTCGCTTCGCCCACGAGGGTGTCGCGCGTGGCGGCGACGCCGATCATGCGCCAGGTGGTCAGGTTGTCAGGCAGCGTGAGGCTGACCTCGGCCTTGCCCGCGGCGTCCGTGACCACCGACGGCGCCCAGAACGCGCTGTCGGGGAACTCGCGGCGCACGCTGGGGCCTTCGCCGCCGGGGCCGCCGCCGCCGCCCTTGGTCCCCTTCGCCTGCTGCTCCACCAGGCGGTCGAGGTTGATCGCCAGCATGGCCGCGGTGTTGACCCCCACGCCGCGCCGACGGTAGAAGCGGCTGACGATGCTCTCCGTGTTTGGCCCGGCCAGCGATAGCACCGCCTTGTCGATGAGGGCCAGCGATAGATCGGCCTCGACCGGATTGCCAGCAGCGTCGCGCGCCTCCACCGTGTACGTCAGCGGCGCGCGCGGGGCGGCGACGGCGGCGCTGGGCGTGAGCGTGATCTGCAGCTCTTTCTCCTTGATCGACACCGGCAGCTCGACGTAGCCTACCTTGAACGAGGGCGCGGGAGTCTGCTCGTCCATCCCCTTGACGAGGACGATGCTGACGAAGATGTTGGGCGCGTGCTCCCCGGTGATGGGGATGGCCAGGGTCTCGCTGTTGCTGGTCAGCGTGATCACCTCATGCGAGAGGATGCGGCCGCGCTCCAGCGTCAGCAGCGCGCGCACGGCGCCCTGGTACGGCGAGGGCACGAGCACCTGCGCCACGTCGCCGGCCTGATATTCTTTCTTGTCGGCCACGAGGTTGATGCGGTCGTTGCTCTCCATGCGCCAGGGGACGAACGCTTCCGCCCGGCTGCTCACCCAGACGAAAGCTGCGCTGGCGACGGCGTTGCCCCGGGCGTCGGCGGCGCGCGCGCGTACGATGTACTGGCCGCCCGCGTCCGGCGTCCACGTCAACGCGGCCTTGCCCTGGGCGTCGGTGGTCAACGTCGCGGTGACCACGGGCGTCTCCTCGACCTTGCTGGCCCAGTAGAAGCGGCCATCGTCGCTCTTCTCCTGGACGCTGTACCACTTCACCAGCGAGACGACGACGGTCATCGGGACGGAGGCCACGGGCTGGCTATCGGGATCGACCGTGATGAAATCGACCTGGCCCGGCTGTCCGACTTTGAGCACGTACTGGCGCGGCGCCGTCCCCAGGTAGAAGGCGGCCTTATGCACGACCGCCGTGGCCGTGCCCGCCACCTCCTGGCCATTGATGTCGAGGACGCGCACGTCGAAGGTGAAGTTCTGCGACTGGCCGCGGTCGGCGATGTCGGCGGGCGCGCTGAAGGTGAAGCGACCTTCGGCGTCGGTCTTGCCCTTCCCCTGCGCCAGCGGCTCGCCGTAGCGGTACGTGTACGGGCGATAGTAATCCCACCCCTTGAAATCCTCGAAGCTGTACCATCCTTCGCCCTGGTATTGGAAGTAATAATCATCGCTGAGCAGGCTCCAGCGCACCTCCGCGTCCTTGACCGGCCCGCCGAAGAAGTAGTTGGCCTGCGTCGTCACCTGGATCTGATCGCCCTGAATGTACTGCGGGCGATCGGTGACGATCTTCAGCTCGTACTCGGGCTTGCGGTACTCGGCGACCTGGAAGCCGATGCCATAGTACTGGGTGCGCTGCGATTCGGGGACGTCCGGCAGATCGATCTGCAACGCCAGATTGTACCATCCCAGCGCGGCTTCGGGCGCCAGGACGATGTCGCCCGCAACAGTGCCCAGAGGCGTGACGGGATGCCGCTCCTGCAGCACCATGTTGCCGAAGCCATCGCCCACGGTGACGGTGACCATCTGGCCGGCTTCCAGGGGGCGATAGCGCGCGTCGTCGTCCCAACGCAGGATCGCCTTCCAGTGGACGGTCTGGCCAGGCCGGTAGATCGGACGATCGGTGTAGAGGTAGACGTTGATCGGCGCCTGGTAGTATTCGCTGTTGAGGCCGAACTCCCAGGGGCCGATGCCGTTAGACCACTGGCTGTTGGCGACGGCGAACGTGTCTTCGCCCGGCTCCCCGACGAAGGCGTAGATCGGCCGCCACGGCTCGCGCCGGGCGAACGTCGTCGTAAACACACCGGCGGCGTCGGTCTGGCCCTCGCTGGCGAAGTCCGTCTCCCCCTGCACGCGCACTTTGAGGTCAGGGACCGGCTGGCCAGACCGCAGATCGGTCGCCCACAGGAGCGCTTCGCGATCGGTGGTCTTGAGGGTCAGGTTGAGCCGCGAGATCACCAGCAGTTGACGGGATGGTCCGCGCTCGGTGTTGTATTTGATCTCCGGCGCGCGCAGCTCCAGGAGATACAGCCCCGGCGCGAGCGCGCCTCCCTCTTCATCGGTCAGCGGGCCGCTCCAGGCGCGGATGAGGTTCGGCGGCGGCGCCACCTCGACCGACCACTGGCGCAGCAGGTCGGCCTCCTTGGGCCGGAAGCGCTGCCAGGCGTCCCACTGTTGCTCGCCCGTGAGGGCGATGAAGGTGGGCGCGTCCATCCGATAGAGGCGGAAATCGAGCCGGCTGACGTTGCGATAGCTGGCGGCGACCAACGTCGAGGTGTAGGCGTTGTACGTGCCAACCTGGCCGAATCCGTTGAGATAGGCCATCGGCTCATGGTCGCGCGTGCGGAAGCGAATGACCACATCCTCGCCCAGGGTGTTGCCGTAGGCGTCGCCGATCTGGCCGCTGAGGGTCACCGTGTACGCCGTGCGCGGCTGGCGATCCCAGGAGATGATCAGGCGATAGTCGTATTCGTTGTACCACGTATAGACCTGAGTCGGCTCCGGCAGGACGGCGACCGTGCCCGAGACCAGGGTCCGGACGTCGATCGGGCTGCGGAAGACGATCTCGACCGCGCCGTAGGGGTCGGCGGCCTGGTCGCCGTCGCGCGGGACCGTCGCGCGCACCTGGGGCTTGGAGACGACGCGGAAGGTGAAGCGCTCAGCGGCGCGCAGCGTCCCTTCGCCGCGCGCGGGGCGCGCCGTCTCGTCGATGGCGACCACATAGCTCGCGCCGTAGGTCAACGGCTGGTCCGGCTGGAAGATCAGGGTTCGCCCCCCGTCCTGCCAGTCGAAGCGGCCTGCGACGGCGACGTTGTCCTCGGCCGTACGCAGCGAGAAAGCGGCCTCGACGCTGGCCGCGTCCATGGGCTGGCTGAAGCTGATCGTAATCGGCGACGTCGGCGCGACCTGGTTGCTCGTCGGCGCGCGCATCACCACGGTGGGGCTGGTGGTCGTGAACGACCAGGTGTGGTCATCGGCCAGCACGCCGCCCGTGACGTCGGTCAGCCCGGCGGCGATCTTCGCCGTGTACTTCGTAGCCGCCGCCAACGGAGGATCGGGCCGGAAGACGTAGATGCTGGTGTTGATCCATTCCCCCACGCCGGTCGCCGCTGGCTCCAACTGCAGCGGCTGCGGCAGGGCCGCCTGTTCGTCCAGACCGACGAGCGGGACCACGGGGCGGTTGAAGACGATCGTGATGGCAGCGTCGGTCGCGACCTCGACGGCGTCCGCGGCGGGTTGGACGCTGGCGACCTCGAGGTAGCCGACCGTCGTGAAGCGTTGCTGGAACGGCGCCGCCAACGTCAGGCCATTGGCACCGCGCGCGCTCTCGGCGACAGTGATCTCGAACGCGGCCGCGCGCGGCAGCGGCTCCCGCGGCCGGAAGGTGAGCGTCGCGCCCTCGACGACGACATCGCCTGCGATCGCTGGCTCGATAGCGAAAGCCGCCACGGTGCTCTTCTCGTCCATCGGCTGATCGAAGGTGATGACGATCGGCGCGTCCAACGGCTGCTCCTCGCCGCGCTCCGGGCGCACAGCGACGACGACCGGCGGCGTGTCGACGCGGGCCTGGGCGAATGGCCCTCGCGGCGCCGCGCAGGCACAACCATAATATTCGCTCGACGCCGCGGCCAGCGCAGGCTCTGGCTCTGGCGCGGGAGCCGCGCTGACGGGCGCGGCCGCCTGCGCTGCGGACGGCGCGCAGGCCGTGAGCACGGGCAGCGCCGCCAGAATGCAAACCATCGCCCAGAGCGCGATCCGCTGCCAGCGATGTGTCATGCGCATGGTGAGACCCTCCTCATTCTTCCTATGGCGCGGCCAGCCGCGCGCTTCGAGATGCGTCACATTACCAGAAGGATTGTATGGCGAACCAGCCCGTGAGACAAACGGACACGCGCCCTCGTCGAGCCAGCTATGGTTCGACGACGATCGCGACAGGCGCGCTCTCCACGCGGCGCCCCTGTCCATCGACGCCGACCGCCTGCACCACATGCTGCCCCGGCGACAGCGGCCACCAACCACGCACCTGGGGGCCGTCTCCTTCGGCCACCGTCTCCCCATCCACCAACAAGGTGATCGCGGTCAGGCGCTGGCCATTCCCCGAGCGCGCCGCCACCTCGACGCGTTGCAGGTCAGCCGGCAGGGCGCGGTTGATGCGATAGACCTGGCCGGGGTCGGGCGCGAGCATCACCAACGGCGGCTCAGCCCCCTGGAAGGTCACGGTCAACGCCTCGTGACCGGGCGGCGGCTCCGTCCACAACGGCGGCGGCTGCGGGATGCCGCGCTGCGCGGCCCATTCCTGCAGTTCAGCGGGCAAGACCCAGTAGGTGTGATAGGCCACATCGGCGAGCGGCGTGTCGCGCCTGGCGCGCTGGCCCGTGCGCATGTCGATGGCGATCTGCTGATACATGTCATCGACGCGGGTCGGCTCCGTGCCGGCGATGAACCACTCGGTGCGCCGGCGGGGGCAAAGATCGCTGGGAAGCAGCCCTGAATCGGCGCAGATCTCGACCTCCACGAGGCCGTCGGGACGGGGGAAGGCGCGCGGCGGCCGTCCCCGCAGGCTCAGCTCCATGAAATCATGCCAGATCGGCCCGGCGCCCGAGACGCCGCTGACCCCCACCATGGGGGAGCCATCCGGGTTGCCGACCCACACGCCAGCGACGAGGTCAGGAGTGTAGCCGATCGTCCAGTTGTCGCGCCAATCGGTGGTCGTGCCCGTTTTGACGGCGGCCGGCCGCGAGAGATCGAGGACGCTGTTGCCGCCGAACGTCAACATGCGCGCCTCGCGGTCGCTCAGGATGTCGTTGATCAAGAAGGCGACCTGCGGCGAGAGGACGGCTGGCCCGGGGCGCGGGGTCCAGGCCGCCAGGACGTTGCCCTGGGCATCCTCGACGCGCAGGATGATGACCGGATCGAGGCGTCGCCCGCCGTTGGCGAACGCGCCGTAGGCGGCGGTCAGGTCGAGCAGGCGCACCTCGCCGCCGCCGAGGGTCAGTGCCAGCCCGAAACGCTCGCTCATCGCCAGCGTCGTCAAGCCCATGCGCGTGGCCTGCGCGGCCAGCGCCTCGACGCCGATATGGTTGAGGACCTTGACCGCCGGGATGTTGAGCGACGACGCGAGCGCCTGTCGCAACAGGACAGGGCCGTGGTAGTCGAGATCGTAGTTGAGCGGGATATACGGCTCGCCCTCGCGCGTGGGGAAAACGGTGCGCACATCGGTGACCAGAGTGGCGGGAGTGTAGACGGCGCGCCCGGCCGCGCGCGCAAGATCCGGATCGAACGCGACGGCGTAGGTGATCGGCTTGATCGCCGAGCCGGGCTGACGCAACGCCAGGGCGCCATTGACAGCGCCGCTGATGCGCGGGTCGAAATAGTCGGGGCTGCCGACCAGGGCGAGGACCTCGGCAGTCTGCGGATCGAGCGCGACAAGGGCGGCGGTATCGACGCGCAGATCGCGCGGCAGGCCGGAGGTCGTGCGTTCCTCCCGCAGTTGGCGCAATCGACGGCGCACGACCGTCTCCGCCGTGCGCTGCAGATCGCGGTCCAGGGTCGTGTAAACGCGCAGCCCGCCCTGTTGCAGGCGATCGAGGCCCAGCGTCTGTTCGAGCAGCCCCTGGACCATCATCACGAAATGCGGCGCCTCGATGGGGAAGGGGCTGGCGGCCAGGCGCAATGGCTCGGCGGCGGCCAGGTCGGCGTCCGCCTGGGAGATATAGCCGTCCTTGACCATCAGGTCGAGGACCACGCGCTGGCGGGCGGCCGCGGCCTCAGGGTGCTCCAGAGGATTGTAGGCGGCGGGCGACTGCAAGAGGCCCGCCAGCATGGCGCACTCGGCCAGGTCCAACTCCGCCGCCGACTTGCCGAAATAGGCCTGCGCGGCGGCCTCGATGCCGTAGGCGAAGTGGCCGTAGTAGCTCTGGTTCAGGTAGATCGCCAGGATCTCGTCCTTGCTCGCGCGCGCGGTGAGCCGCCAGGCCAGCCATGCCTCGCGCAACTTACGGCGCAGGGAACGGTCCTGTCGTTCGGCGGGGGGCAGGAGATAGTTGCGCACGACCTGTTGAGTGATCGTGCTGCCGCCGCTGACGATCCGGCCCTCGCGCAGATTGAGCCAGGCCGCGCGCGCGATGGCCTTCAGGTCGAACCCGGGGTGGTGATAGAAGTTGCGGTCCTCGGTGGCAATCGTCGCTTCCTGACAGGCGGCAGGGATGGCGGCCAGGGGGATGGGGGTATGTTTGCCGCCCTGGGGATCGATCACCTCGTAGAGCAGGGCGCCGCGGCGGTCGAAGATCAGGGTGCTCGGCGCGGCCTCTCGCTCGCGCAGCTCCTCCAGCGAGGGCAGGTCGGCGAGGATCAGCCAATAGAAAAGCCCCAGGGCCAGACAGACGGCCCCGCAGGCCAGGAGCAGCCAGCGGCGCATGCGGTGGATTCCCCCAACGAGCACAGTCTAAAAGAGGGACGTCGCAGAGGGGTGGAAGGTTCCTCACAGATTCGGAAGTTTCGCCCGGCCCGCGGAGAGGCGGAGCGTCAGGCGCGCCGATCGAGTAGGCCCGCCCTGTTGGGATGCCGCTCGCGGGGTGGCCAAACAGGGCCGTATCGAGATCGAGCGCCAGTCCAACCTGGTCTCTCCTCGCTGGTCTCGATACGGGCCGCGTGGCGACGACTGGACAGGCGACTCCCCCCTCGGCGCCGCCCCACTTGACCAGCGGCCTCGCTGCAGGAAGCGCCGCGCCAGGCGCGTCGTTCATCAGGCCTTGTCGGGATATCGGGGCAGTGCTATACTCAGGTTGATAGAGGAGTATCTCGCGAAAATGCCATATTGAGGGTCGTGCCATGCAAAAACAAGTAGAACTCACACAACTGGTAGAGACATTGCGTCGGCAATTGCCACTCCTTGCCGAACGATATCGAGTCAAATCATTAGCAGTGTTCGGCTCGTATGTACGTCACGAACAGGGACCAGACAGCGATTTAGACCTCTTGGTTACATTCGACGAACTTCCCAGTTTATTGAAATTTATCGAGCTAGAAAACTACCTGAGCGATCTTGTTGGAGTCAAAGTAGACCTCGTCATGCCAGATACACTCAAGCCCAGGATTAGCAAACGCATTATGAACGAGGTTATGAGGGTATGAGTTCAGAGCGCATGTATATTGATTTTCTCGAAGACATGCTCGATGCCAGTCAGAAGATCATGCAGTTCATCCAGGGCATGACCTATGAGCAATTTGCCCAAGATGGCAAAACCACATACGCAGTCATTCATGCCATCGAGATCATCGGCGAGGCGGTCAAGCACATTCCGCAAAGTGTGAGAGACAGACACCCCGAATTGCCATGGCGGGAAATGGCGGGGATGCGTGACAAGCTGATCCACGATTACTTTGGGGTGAACTTGATGCTGGTGTGGAAAACGGCAACAGAAGACTTACCGTCATTGGAATCGATGATACGACATCTACTGGCGGAAGAAGAGGAGTCCACAGAATAGGCAAATAGGTATCTACAAAACATAATGAGGTCGGATAACGGGCGGACGGCGTTAACCGGACTGATCACAGCGTCTTCTTCGGTCGCAACAGTTGAGTTTCGAAGAACGATGATAAGTTTGTATTATGTCGATTAATGAGGCGCCTGCGGATCGAGCGCGTCGCGCAGACCGTCGCCTACAAACGAGAAGCTGAGGACGAGCACGGTGAGCACGAGGCTGGGGAAGAACACCTGGCTCCAGTTCGTCTCCAGGTAGTCGATCGCCTGGCGGATCATCTGGCCAATGCTCGGATCCGGCGGTTGGATGCCCAATCCCAGCAGGCTGAGCACTGACTCGTTGACGATCACACCCGCGACGTCGAGGGTCGCGCTGACGACGACAAGGCCCGCGACGTTAGGCAGGATATGGCGCACGATGATGCGTCGGTCATTCGCCCCCACCGCGCGCGCCGCCTCCACGAAATCGCGGGCGCGCAGCGACAGGGTCTGACTGCGCACGTAGCGCGCCATCAGCGGCCAGCTCACCAGCGCCAGCGACCCGGCGACCAATAACAGCCGGCCGATGCCGCCGAAGCGCTCCGTCACCGGCTGGCCAAACACCGCCGCCACCAGGATAGCCAGCAACAAACCAGGGAAGGCAAAGAGCAGATCGGCCGCCCGAGACAACACCTGGTCGATCCAGCCCCCGTAGTAGCCCGCCAACAACCCTAACCCCGCCCCCAGGACGATCGTGAGCAGCTCGACGTATAGGGCCACCACCAGCGAGACGCGCATCCCCCGCAGGATGCGCGCCAGCGTATCGCGCCCGAGGCTGTCGGCGCCCAGGGGATGCGCCGCCGAAGGCCAGACGTTGATCGCCGCGTAGTCCTGGCGATTGCCATCTACAGGATAGACCAGCGGCCCCACCATAGCGGACGCCGCCAGCAACACGATGACGAAGAGGCTGGCCAGCGCCAGGTGATTACGAACGAAGCGCGCCCACAGGCCGGGCGACGCCGGACGACGCGCGCGCGTCATGACACCCGCACCCGTGGCACCCGTGGATCGAGGAGAGAATAGGCGATGTCGGTCAGCAGGTTCATGAGCACGACCGCGGTGGCCAGGATCACGGTCGCGCCCTGGATCACGGGATAATCACGCTGGCCGATCGCCTGCACGGCGATGAAGCCGACGCCCGGGACGGCGAAGAGGCTTTCGACGACGAACGCGCCCGTGACCAAAAACGCCAGCGAGGGGCCGATCACTGTGACGATGGGCAACATCGCGTTGCGCAGCGCATGGACATAGGTGACGCGGCGCGGGCGCAGCCCTTTGGCGTGCGCCGTGCGGATGTAGTCCTGATGCAACACCTCCAGCAGGCTCGAGCGCGTCAGGCGCGCCAGATAGCCGACGTTCGCCGCGGCTAATACCAGCACCGGCATCACCCAATGCACGGGTCGCCCCCATCCTGCCGCCGGCAACGCTGGCAGACCATGCTTATAGAGCAGAAAGAAGTTCAGGGCGCGCAGGACGGGGATGAGGACGAAGCTGGGGATCGAGAAAAGGGCCAGCATCACGGCCATGTTCGCGCGATCGAGCCACGAGTCCTGGCGCAACGCCGAGAAGACCCCAGCCGGGATGCCGACGGCCAGGCTGAGAAGAAGAGCTGCCCCACCCAACTGCACGGAGACCCCCATGCCGCGGCCCAGGATCTCGCTGACCGGACGCCCCTGGTAGCGATAGGACAGCCCCAAATCCCCGCGCAGCAGGCCGGAGACGTAGCGGAAATACTGCACATGCCAGGGCTGATCGAGGCCGTAGAGATGGCGCAAACTGGCATAGACCTGCTCGTCGCGCCGCGGCCCCATCATCACCCGGATGGGATCGCCCGGCGCCAGGTAGCCCACGATGAATGTCAGAAACGTGACGCCGAAGATGACGAACACCAGGCTGACCAGACGCCGGACGATGAGTTGGCCCATGGGCTGCGATCCCTTTAGCGCGGTCGCCCGCGCACCGCCGACCAATCGGGGACGATCAACCCCTGTCCAGTGGGCACGATGCCGGACACGTAGGGCTTCATGAGCACGCTGAAGCGCGGCACGAACAACGGCAGCCAGCCTACTTCGTCGATGGCGATCTGCTCGGCCTGGTTGTAGAGCTTGAGACGCTCCTCGGCGCTGCCGGTGAAGGTGTCGGCCCGCTTGGCGATCTCATCGAACTGAGCGTTCGTCCAGTGCCCATTGTTGTTGGGCGAGTCGCTGCGCAACTGTTGTGAGATGAAGTTCTGCGGGTCGGGATAGTCGGCGCCCCAGATGCTCAGATAGAACTCCAGGCCGGCCTCCGGCGTGAGATAGGTCGTGTCGAGCTGCTGGCTGAACGTGGCCAGCTCCAGCGGCTGCAACACGACATCAACCCCCAGGTTGTCCTTCCACTGCTGCTGCAGGAAGGTCGCCACGCGCTCGTTGTCCCCTTCGACGCCGTACGTCAACGTCACCTGCAGCGGCGACTGGTCGGGGCCATACCCACCCAATGCCAGCTCCTCCTTGGCCTTCGCGGGATCGAAGGGCAGGCCCGTGATGGGGAGTTGCGAGCCGGGGAACCCCGGCGGCAGGATGCGGTCGGTGGGGCCGACAGCGCCGTTGAGCACCCGCTCGGCCAGGGTCACCTTGTCCACGGACATGGCGAAGGCGCGACGGACATTCACGTTGTCGAACGGATGCTTCAGATTATTGAAGCCGACGTACCGCACCGCAAAGGAGCCAACCTGCTGGAAGTCAGGCGACGAGCTGACCTCCGGGATGCGCGCGGCTGGCACCGGGTTCTGCTGGCTGCCCATGATGTCAAGCTCGCCCGTGCGGTACAGTTGGTAGGCGGTCTCCGAATCCTGGATGAACGGCAATTCGATCTCGGCGACTCCCACCGGGCCAGCCCAATAGTAGGGGTTGGGGACGAGGATGAGCTTCTGGTTGTGCAGCCATTCCTTGACCTGGAACGGCCCCGTGCCGAAGGCCTGCTCCGTCCATTGGGCGCCCTTCTCGGCGATCAGGTGAGTCGGCACGACGAAGGTGACCGGGAAAGTCAACTGAGAGAGGAAATAGGGCACCACGTCGTCGGTCGTGATCTGAAGGGTGCGCTCGTCGACCACCTGGATGCCCGCGGCCGCCGGGGTCGCGCCAGCGGCCACGTCGGCGGCGCCGACCACATGGCTGAGCTGGAACGCCGCGCCATAGGAGGCGGTCTCCGGCTGCAGCGCGCGGTTGATCGAGTCAGCGAAGTGCTGCGCCGTCACCGGCGTGCCGTCAGCGAACTTCAGGCCCTCGCGGATCGTGAACGTATACGTCTTGCCATCTTCGGAGATCGTCCAGCTCTCGGCGCCATCGGGCACGACGTTGAGCTGCGCGTCGAGCCTGACCAGGCCGCCGAAGATCAGATTGATGGCCTGGATCGACTGCGCGTTCTGGGGGTTGGCAGGGTCGAGGCCGGGCAGCTCGTTGACCCCTTCGATTGACCAGATCAGCTTCTGGTCGGCGATGGGAGCAGGCGTCGCCGGGACGGGCACCTCGACTGGCACCTCCTTGACAACCTCTTTCTCGACGACGACCGTCTCTTTGACGATCTGCACTTCAGGGGTGGGCGCTGCGCCGCAGGCGGCCAGGAACAAACTGAACGCCAACAGCACGGCCAGGCGAACGAACGATTTTGCAGACACCGTGACACCTCCAGATTTCTACTGAATCGGGGAGTATGCGCATTATAGTCAATTATGGAGGACAAGGGAAACGAGCCGGACGCGCGGAATGCTATCCTCCACGCTGATCCTTCATTACATTTAGGCTCTATCACGCGCAGGAACCAATCTCCCCATTCCATCGTCTGCCTTAATGACCGGGCAACGCGACGACGCTCCGATCAACCCATCGCAAGAAACTGAAACCCGGCGACCAAAACGCGCGCAGCCGCGCCCCTTCCTGATATAATGGGAGCGACGCCCCGCACGCATGTCCCGATCTCTTCCCGTAGACGCCCCATCGCCGACTTGAAGGGCAGGCAAGGCGCCATGCGCGGCGCAGGAGGAACCCCATGAGCCGATCCCATCTCTTGCTCTCGATCGCCCTGGCCCTGTTGTTGATCGCAAGCTGCGGCCAACGCGCTCGCAGCGCCGCCCACGCGGAGGAAGCGATGCACCCTGACGACGACGTCCCCCTCACCCAGGCCGACGATGACGCCGGTCCCACCGGCCTCCAGTTCCGCCTCAGCGAGGGCATTGAACAGCCCGCGGCAGCCGCCCCCATTCCCGCAGCCCGGCCGACGCCGCTGACCCCCGCCGAGGTGCAGGCCATCCTCGACCGATTGCCTCCCCTCGCCGAGGAGGCCAGCGACGTCCAGGCTTTCGCCCTCCCCGCCGAATCGTTGCCGCCGCCACGCGCGGGCCAGACGATCGCCGAGCCATTCCCGCCCGCCGCCGCGCCCGCCGCGCCCGCACAGCCTGCCGTCGGCGCGCTGGAAGTCCTGCGCTACGCCCCCGAAGGCGAGGTGCCGCAGGCCCCCTACCTGAGCGTCACCTTCAACCAGCCGATGGTCGCCCTCACCAGCCACGCCGACCTGGCAACCCAGGAGGTCCCCGTCCAGCTCACCCCCCTGCCGCCAGGGAACTGGCGCTGGGTGGGAACGAAGACCCTGCTCTTCGAGCCGACCGTCCGCTTCCCCATGGCCACCCGCTACACCGTCACCGTGCCCGCGGGCGTCCAGTCGGCCGTGGGCGGCAAGCTGGCGTCCACTGTGAGCTGGACCTTCACGACGCCTCCGCCCAAACTGGTGGCTTCCTACCCTTACAACGCGCCCCAGCGCCGCGATGTGCTGATGTTCGCCGCCTTCGACCAGCGCATCGAGCCGGACGCCGTCCTGCCCAAGATCCATGTCGTCAGCGCTCAGGGCGAACACGCCGTGCGCCTGGCCACCGCCGAGGAGGTCGCCGCCGATCCCGCGGTCAAGCAGATGGCCGCGCAGGCCGGCGCAGGACGCTGGCTGGCCTTTCGCACGACCAAACCGCTGCCCCCCGACACGACGATCAACGTGGCGATCGGACCGGGCGTCCCCTCCGCCGAGGGGCCGCTCATGACCACGTCCACGCAGGGATTCACCTTCTCCACCTACGGGCCGCTGCGCGTCGTCGAGACGCGCTGCGGCTGGGACGGCGAATGTCCGCCTTTCGCGCCCTGGACGATCCGCTTCAGCAACCCCCTCGATAGCGACGCCTTCGATGAGAGGATGGTCGTCGTCGAGCCAGCCGTCCCCGGCCTGCGGGTCGACGCGGTCGGCGACACCCTCTCCCTCCGCGGCGCCACCCAGGGCCGCACCCGCTATCAGGTGACGCTCAGCGCTGCGATCCCGGACGTCTTCGGCCAGACGCTGGGCCAGGACCAGACCGTCACCTTTACGACGACCTCGGCGCCGCGCGCGCTGACCGCCCCCGGCGGCAACTTCGTGGTGCTCGATCCCTCCGGCCCGCCCACCTTCTCAGTCTTCACCGTCAACTATGGCCGCATCCACGTCCAGGCCTACGCGGTAGAGCCTGAGGACTGGCCCGCGTTCCAGAAATTCCAGCAAGAGTACTATCAGCGCGACCAGCCGCCGACGCCGCCCGGACGCCTGGCGCTCGATCGCACGATCTCCATCAAGGCGCAGCCCGACCAGCTCACCGCGACGGCCATCGATCTGACGCCCGCTCTGGGCGCCGGACGATCTTCCGGCCAGTTCATGCTCGTGATCCAGCCGGACCTGGACCTCCTCGGCGCGTTGCTGCAATCCCTGCGCGGCCAGCGGCCCCCGATCATCCAGGCCTGGGTCCAGGTGACCCCCATTGGCCTCGACGTCGCCGTCGACCACGGGCAGATGATCGTCTGGGCCAACGCGCTGCGCGACGGCGCGCCGCTGGCCGACGTTCAGATCAGCCTCTCGCCCGCCGGCATCTCCGCCGCCACCGACGCGCAAGGCGTGGCGACGTTGCGCCTGCCCCCGTCGGGCGCCAATCTGCTCATCGCCCGCCGCGGCGACGATATCGCCATCCTGCCCGAGAACACCTACTGGTGGGGAAGCGGCGGCTGGCAACAGCGCCCCCTACACGACGAGCTGCGCTGGTACGTCTTCGACGACCGCCAGATGTACCGTCCCGGCGAAGAAGTCCACGTCAAGGGATGGTTGCGGCGCGTCGGCGGCGGCCCACAAGGGGACGTGGGGCCGATCGGCGCCACGATCCGCACCGTCGATTACAGTGTCATCGATCCTCAAGGCAATCAGATCGCGGCCGGCCAGGTGGACATCAACGCCGCTGGCGGCTTCGACCTGGCCTTCACGATCCCCGAGGCCAGCAACCTCGGCTACGCGCAACTGCGCCTGGCCGCGCGCGAGGCGGGCTTCGAGAATGGCCGTGAATACGTGCACAGGTTCCAGATCCAGGAGTTCCGCCGCCCCGAGTTCGAGGTGAAGGCCCGCGCCAGCGAGGGACCGCACTTCGTCGGCGGATCCGCCGTCGCCGTCGTCGCGGCGAAGTACTATGCCGGCGGCGGGCTCCCCAACGCCGAAGTGACCTGGAACGTCGTCGCCTGGCCTGGCTCCTACACCCCGCCCAACTGGGACGACTTCACCTTCGGCCGCTGGACGCCGTGGTGGGGCGGATACGTGCTCAGCGAAATGGCCATGGGGCCCTGGTCGTCGGCCGACGGCGGCCAGTCCCAGACCTTCACGGGCCGCACCGACGCCAACGGCGAACACGCCCTGCGCCTCGACTTCGACGCCGTGACGCCGCCGCAGCCGATGACCGTCCGCGCTGAAGCGACCGTCTTCGATGTCAATCGCCAGGCCTGGGCCGCCGCGACCACGCTCCTCGTCCACCCCGCCGAGCTGTACGTCGGCCTGCGCAGCGAGCGCACCTTCGTCGAGCGCGGCCAGCCCCTCGCCATCGATATCATCGTCGTCGACCTCGACGGCCGCGCCATCTCCGGCCAGCCGGTGGCGGTGCGCGCGGCGCGCCTGGAATGGCGCTTCCGCCGCGGATCCTGGCGCGAGGAGGAGGCTGATGTCCAGCGCTGCGCCGTGGAATCGGCCAGCGAGCCAGTCCGTTGCACCTTCGAGACGAGCATCGGCGGCGCCTACCGCATCACAGCCACCGTCAACGACCGGCTGGGGCGGCCCAACCAGACCGAGATCACGCGCTGGGTCAGCGGCGGCCAGCGCCCACCCGCGCGCCAGGTCGAGCAAGAGCAGGTGACGCTGATCCCCGATCGCGCGCAGTACGCCCCCGGCGACACGGCCCGCATCCTCGTGCAGGCCCCCTTCGCCCCCGCCGAGGGACTGCTCACCTTGCGCCGTTCCGGCCTCGTCTCCAGTCAGCGCTTCACGATGCACGAAGCCTCCTACACGTTGGAGATCCCCATCGAGGAAGGCTACATCCCCAACCTCTACGTCCAGGTCGACCTGGTGGGCGCCGCCCCGCGCGCCGACGACCAGGGCGAGGCCAATCCCAACTTGCCCAAGCGCCCCGCCTACGCCGTCGGCAGCCTCAACCTGCCCGTGCCGCCGCTGGCGCGCGCGCTGACGCTGGAGGTGACGCCGCAAGATACCCGCCTCGAACCCGGCGGCGAGACGGTCGTCGACATCGTCGTGCGCGACGCAGCGGGCAAGCCGGTCGCGGACAGCGAGGTGGCGCTCGTCGTCGTCGACGAGGCAGTGCTGGCGCTGTCCAACTACCAACTGGCCGACCCGCTGGACATCTTCTATAGCCAGCGCGGGCCAGATACCAGCGACTACCACCTGCGCAGCAACCTGATCCTCATCGACCCGGCGCGCCTGGCGCAGGAGATCCCCCAGGAAATGGTCGTGCAGGAGAGAATGGCTTTCGGCGCCGCGATGCCAGCGGCGGCGCCTATGGCCACCGCCGCCATGGCTCGCGAAGAGGCTGCGCCGGCCGAAGTCGGCGGCTCGGCGCCGCAGCCGATCGCCTTGCGCGCCGACTTCAACGCCCTGGCGACCTTCGCGCCCGCCGTCGCGACCGACGCCGACGGCCACGCCGCCGTGCGCGTCAAGCTGCCGGACAACCTGACGCGCTACCGCGTGATGGCGGTCGCCGTCGCCGGCGGCCGTCAGTTCGGCAAAGGGGAATCGGCGATTACGGCGCGGCTGCCGCTGATGGTGCGTCCCTCGGCGCCGCGCTTCCTCAACTTCGGCGACCGCTTCGAGCTGCCGGTGGTGGTGCAGAACCAGACCGACGCTCCATTGGCGGTCGATGTGGCGCTGCGCGTCAGCAATCTGGCGCTGACGACGGACGCTGGCCAGCGCGTGACCGTCCCGGCCGACGACCGCGTCGAAGTGCGCTTCGCGGCGACGACGCGCCAAGCGGGCATCGCGCGCTTCCAGGTAGCCGCGGTCGCCGGCCGCTGGGCCGACGCGGCGCAAGGCGAATTCCCTGTGTGGACGCCGGCGACAACCGAGGCTTTCGCCACGTACGGCGTCATCGACAGCGGCGCCATCGTCCAGCCCGTGATCGCGCCCAGCGCCGTCTACACGCAGTTCGGCGGCCTCGACATCACCACCTCATCGACCGCGCTGCAAGAGTTGACCGACGCCGTGCTCTACCTGACGTCCTATCCCTTCGAATGCGCCGAGCAGCTCGCGTCGCGCATCCTGGCGGTGGCCGCCCTGCAAGACGTCCTCTCCGCCTTCAACGCGCCGGGCCTGCCCACGCCCCAGGAGATGAACGCGGCTGTGACGCGCGATATTGAACGGCTGCGTGGGATGCAGAACGACGACGGCGGCTTCGGCCTCTGGAAGCGCGGTGACGAGTCGTGGCCCTTCGTCAGCGTCCACGTCGCTCACGCCTTGCAGCGAGCCAGGGAGAAGGACTACGCCGTGCCGCCGGAGATGATCGCTCGCGCGCGCGACTACCTGCGGACCATCGAGTCGCGCTTCCCGGCGTGGTACAGTCAGAACGCGCGGCGCACCATCACCGCCTACGCCCTGTATGTGCGCCAGCGCATGGGGGACGCCGACACGACGCGCGCCCGCGCTCTCATCAACGAGGCCGGGCTGAACAGGCTGTCGCCTGAGGCCATCGGCTGGCTTTACGCCGTCCTCACGGGCGACCCCGGCTCATCCCAGGAGCTGGCCGCCATCCGTCGCCACCTCAACAACCGCGTGACGGAGACGGCGGGGGCGGCGCACTTTGCGACTCCCTTCGAGGAGGGCGACTATGTCCTGCTGGCGTCGAACCGCCGCGCCGACGGCATCATCCTGGAGGCGTTGATCGGCGACCAGCCGCAGAACGACCTGATCCCCAAGCTGGTGCGCGGCCTGCTGGCCAACCGCACGCGCGGCCGTTGGATGAACACCCAGGAGAACGTCTTCGTCCTGCTGGCGCTCGACCGCTACTTCAACGCCTATGAGGCGGAGACCCCCGACTTCGTGGCGCGCATCTGGTTGGGAGAGCAGTACGCGGGCGCGACGACCTTCGTCGGCCGCACGACCGACTATCACCAGATCCACGTGCCGATGGCGTACCTGGCGCAGACGTCGGGCGCGCAGGACCTGATCGTCAGCAAGGAGGGGACGGGCCGGCTCTACTATCGCCTGGGAGTGCGCTACGCGCCGACCGACCTGCAGTTGCCGCCGGCCGATCACGGCTTCACGGTCGAACGCACCTACCTGGCGGTCGACGACCCCGATGACGTGCGTCGCGACAGCGACGGCGTCTGGCGCATCAGGGCCGGCGCGCGCGTGCGCGTGCGGCTGACGATGGTCGCCGAGGCGCGGCGCTACCACGTGGCGCTGGTCGATCCGCTGCCGGCCGGGCTGGAGGCGCTCAATCCGGCGCTGGCGGTGACGGGCCAGGTCCCCCAGGATCCGGGCGATCGCAGCAGTCGCTTCTGGTGGTACTGGTGGCCGTGGTATCAGCACCAGAACCTGCGCGACGAGCGCGCCGAAGCGTTCACGCCGCTGCTATGGGAGGGAGTGTACACCTACTCATACGTGGCGCGCGCCACAACGCCCGGCGAGTTCGTCGTCCCGCCCGCCAAGGCAGAGGAGATGTACGCGCCGGAGACGTTTGGCCGCAGCGCCAGCGACCGCGTGATCGTCGAGTAGACCGGGAGCGTCTACATACAGGACCGCTCGCAGGCGCCCCTTGGAAATCAGCAGGGCCTCTCCTTCGAGAGGCCCTGCTGATTTTCGAGAGATGAGAGGGGGATCCGCCCGTTTCACACCTGCGGCAGGCTGCGCCGCATCAGGTCATAGTTCTCCAGTGCCCGCCCTGCCCCCAACGCCACGCAGGCCAGGGGATTCTCGGCCACATAACACGGGACGCCGGTGTACCGCGTGAGCAATTGATCGAGGTAGCGCAACTGGGCGCCGCCCCCCGTCAACACCATGCCGCGATCGATGATGTCGGCGGCCAGCTCCGGCGGCGACTTCTCCAGCGTCGCGCGCACGGTGCTCGTGATGGCGTTCAATGGCTCGGCGATCGCTTCCGTCACCTCGCCCGCCGTGATCTGGATGGTCTTCGGCAGTCCCGACACCTGATCGCGCCCCTTGACCTCCATCGACAGGTCGGGATCGATCGGCAACGCGCTGCCGATCTTGATCTTGATCTCCTCGGCCGTCTGCTCGCCCACCATCAGGTTGTATTTCTTGCGGATGTAGGCCTGGATCGCCTCGTCAACGCGATTTCCGCCCACGCGCACCGCGCTCCACACCACGATGTCATACATGGAGACGATGGCGGCCTCGGTGGTGCCGCCGCCGACATCGACGACCATGTTGCCGGTAGGGGTGCCGATGGGCAGGCCCGCGCCCAGAGCGGCGGCCAGCGGCTCCGGGATCAGGTACGCCTCGCGGGCGCCCGCTTCCAGCGCGGCGTCGCGCACGGCGCGCGCCTCCACGCTGGTCACCCCTTTGGGGGTGCTGATCATCACGCGCGGCCGGATCAACGGATTGCGTCCACATACCTTGTGGATGAAGTACCGCAGCATCGCCTCGGTCACGACGTAATCGGCGACGACGCCATCGCGCAGCGGCCGCGCGACCTCGATCGACTCCGGCGCGCGGCCCAGCATGTCGCGCGCTTCGTGCCCCACGGCGACGATCTTGTTATCGCGCGTGGAGATGGCGACGACCGACGGCTCTTGCATAACGATGCCGCGGCCCTGCACATACACCAGGACGTTGACCGTGCCCAGGTCGATTCCGATCAGCTTTTCAAACATAGGTGTCCTTCGGCGGGGCGGCGCAATCGCAGCCGCCCATGGGCCGTCGCTCCCGCCCCGCGCCCCGCTCTGCAGCCATCAACCCTGAGGAGAGCCGGGGATCTCGCGACGTCGCTGGCGCATCCGCTCCGCAACGCGGAGGCGCGCCAGAGAACGGCGCAAAGCCGCTTCGGCGCGCGCGAAATCGACGTCCTCGCGGTGCCGCTGGCGCATCCGCTCCTCCGCCCGCCGTCGCGCCGCCTCGGCGCGCGCGATGTCGATCTCTTCCGCCCGCTCCGCCGAATCTGCGAGGATGGTCACGTGATCGCCGGTCACCTCGATGAAGCCGCCGCCCACGGCCATCAAGACATCTTCCGCCCCTTCCTTGCGAATTAATATCTCGCCAAAAGTCAGGGCCGCCATCAACGGCGTATGGCGCGGCAAAATGCCGAGCGTCCCCTCGACCCCCGGCACCACGACCAGGTTGACCTGGTCCCTGTACACCACCCGTTCGGCGGTCACCACCTCGCACAGCATGGTTGCCATGGCGGCGCCTCTAGCCCTGATCTTTCAACATCTGCTGTCCGACCTCGACCGCCTCGTCGACGGTCCCCACCATGAAGAAGGCCTGCTCGGGCAGCGCGTCGTGCTTGCCCTCGAGGATCTCTTTGAACCCGCGCACGGTCTCGCGGATGGGGACGTAGCGGCCCTCGCGGCCGGTGAATTGGGTGCCGACGAAGAACGGCTGCGAGAAGAAACGCTGGATCTTGCGCGCGCGCGCCACTGTGATCTTGTCTTCCTCCGACAGCTCGTCGATGCCGAGGATGGCGATGATGTCTTGCAAGTCCTTATAGCGCTGCAACACGCGCTGGACCTCGCGCGCCACCCGATAGTGCTCCTCGCCGACGACGCGCGGATCAAGGATGCGCGACGTGGACGCCAGGGGATCGACCGCCGGATACAGGCCCTGAGCGGCGATCGCACGGTCCAGCGAGATCGTCGCATCGAGGTGCGCGAAGGTCGTCACCGGCGCCGGGTCGGTGTAGTCGTCGGCTGGGACGTAGACCGCCTGCATCGAGGTGATCGCGCCGCGCTTGGTGGACGTGATGCGCTCCTGCAGCTCGCCCATCTCAGTGCTCAGCGTCGGCTGGTAGCCCACCGCGCTGGGCATGCGACCGAGCAGAGCTGACACCTCCGAACCAGACATGACGAAACGGAAGATGTTGTCGATGAAGAGCAGCACATCGAGGCCCTGATCGCGGAAATATTCCGCCATCGTCAGCCCCGTCAGGCCAACGCGCAGGCGCACACCAGGAGGCTCGTTCATCTGGCCGAAGACCATGACCGTCTTGTCGATGACGCCAGCCTCTTTCATCTCGTTCCAGAGCTGAGTGCCCTCGCGCGTGCGCTCCCCAACGCCCGCGAACACGGAGACGCCGCCGTGCTCGATGGCGATGTTGCGGATCAACTCCATGATGATGAACGTCTTGCCGGTCCCCGCGCCGCCGAAGATGCCCGTCTTGCCGCCGCGCGTGAAGGGAGCGATCAGGTCGATGACCTTCAACCCGGTCTCGAAGAACTGAGCCTCGGTGATCTGCTCCTCGTAGGCCGGCGCCGGACGATGGATCGGATAGTAGGTGTCGGTCTGTACCTCGCCAGCCAAGTCGATCGGCTGGCCGAGGACGTTGAAGATGCGCCCGCGCGTGGCCTCGCCCACCGGCGCCATGATCGGGGCGCCGGTATCGACGACCTGCATGCCGCGGCGCAGACCATCCGTCGTATCCATCGCCACACAGCGCACCCAGTCATTGCCCAGGTGCTGCTCCACCTCCAGGACCAGGGGCGCCGGCTCCGCAGCGCGCCCATCGCCCGCGCCGTTGCCGCCGAGGAGGATCCCACGGCGATCCACCGTCAGCGCGTGATAGATCTCCGGCAACTCGCCGGCCGGAAACGCGACGTCGACGACGGCGCCCGTAATCTGCACAATACGACCGATCGAACCCTTTGCCATTCCGATTCCTCCCTACCGCGCCCGGCGCATCGCCTCAACGCCGCCCGCGATCTCGAGCATCTCGCGGGTGATCGAATTTTGTCGCTCTTGATTGTACGTCAAGGTCAGGCTGCCCAGCAGCTCGTTGGCGCTGTCTGTGGCCGCGCGCATCGCCACCATGCGCGCCGAGTGCTCGCTGGCCAGCGCCTCCAGGATCGCCTGGTAGATCTGGATCTCGGTGAAGCGCGGCAGCACAGCATCCAGGATCATCTGCGGATCCGGCTCATACAAGTACTCGCCGACCATGCGCGTTGGCTCCGGTGGATCGCCTGCGACGACCAGCGCGCTGTTGTTGACGCCGCTAGTGCGCAACGGCAAGAGACGCCGAATCTGCGGCTGCTGGCTCAAGGTGGTCACGAAGCGCGTGAATCCCAGATAGACTTCATCGAACTCGCCGCCAATGAACCCGTCGATCACCGAGCGCGCGATGGCGGAGATATCGAGCAGGCGCGGCTGCGGCGGCAGATCGCTGAACTCCTGGATCAGGTTCCAACGCCGGCGCGCGGCATAGGCAGCCCCGCGTCGGCCAACGACGACCACCGCCACAGGACAGCTCTGCTGCTCGATGAATTGGCCAGCCAGGCGCAGCATATTGGCATTGTAAGCGCCGCACAATCCCTTGTCGGCAGTGATCAGCAACAGGCCAACGCGCTCCACGGTGGGGCGCACGTCAAGCAGTGGATGCACTGTCCCCCGTGCAACATACTGCGCCGCCAAGTGGCGCAAGACTTGCTGGGCTTTCTCCGAATACGGCCGCGTCATCAGCACCTGTTGCTGCGCGCGACGCATCTTGGAGGCCGCCACCATCTGCATGGCCCGCGTCACCTGGGCGATATTGCGAATGCTGCGAATGCGGCGCCGAAGCTCGCGCAGATTGGCCACGTTTCGTCCCCCCTCGCGACCTTATCCCTTGAACTCCGCCTTGAACTCGGCGATCGCCGCCCGCAGCAAGAGGGTCGTCTCGTCCGTCAGGCGCTTATCGCGCAGGATGGCCTGGCCGACCTCAGGATGGCGCGCGTCCATGAACTGATGGAACGCCGTCTCCCAGGCGTTGATCTTATCCACCGCCACATCGTCGAGATAGTCATTGACGGCGGCGAACAGGATCATCACCTGATGCTCAAGCGACATCGGCTGATATTGCCCCTGCTTGAGCACCTCGTTCAGGCGCAGGCCGCGATCGAGCTGGCGGCGCGTGGCGGCGTCGAGATCGGATCCGAACTGGGCGAAGGCGGCCAGGTCGCGGAACTGCGCCATCTCCAACTTCAGCTTGCCAGCCACCTGCTTCATCGCGCGCGTCTGGGCATCGCCGCCCACACGCGACACAGACAGGCCGACGTTGATGGCAGGGCGCTGGCCAGCGTAGAAGAGGTCCGTCTCCAGGTAAATCTGACCGTCAGTGATCGAGATGACGTTGGTCGGGATGTAGGCCGAAAGATCGCCCGCCTGCGTCTCGATGATGGGGAGCGCCGTGAGCGAGCCGCCGCCGTATTTCGGGTGCATGCGCGCCGCGCGTTCCAGCAGGCGCGAATGCAAATAGAAGATGTCGCCAGGGTACGCCTCGCGGCCCGGTGGGCGCCGCAACAGCAGCGAGACCTGACGATAGGCCCAGGCGTGTTTGGTCAGGTCGTCGTAGATGATCAACGCGTCCTGGCCGCGTTCCATGAAGTACTCGCCCATCGCGCAGCCAGCGTACGGCGCGATGTACTGGAGGGCCGCCGGATCGGACGCCGAAGCGAGCACGACGATAGTGTAGTCCATCGCCCCGAACTTCTCCAGGGTGGAGACGACCTGCGCCACGCTCGACCGCTTCTGGCCGATCGCCACGTAGATGCACAGGACCCCCGAATCGCGTTGATTGATGATCGTGTCGATGACGATGGCCGTCTTGCCGGTCTGGCGGTCGCCGATGATCAGCTCGCGCTGCCCGCGGCCGATGGGGATCATCGCGTCGATCGCCTTGATGCCGGTCTGCAGCGGAGTATCGACGTTGGCGCGGTAGACCACACCAGGGGCGATACGTTCGATGGGGCGATACTCCTTGAGGTCGAGCGCGCCTTTGCCGTCGATCGGCTCTCCCAGAGGATTGACCACGCGCCCCAACAGGTTATCGCCGACGGGGACGGACGCGATGCGTCGGGTGGTGCGCACCTCGTCCCCCTCCTCGATGCCGGTATAGTCCCCCATGATGATGACGCCAACCTGGTCCGCTTCCAGGTTGAGGGCCATGCCGGTCACGCTGGTCGGGCGGCGCTCCGTGGGGACGAACTCGACCAGCTCGCTGGACATGACGCCCGCCAGGCCGGAGACGCGCGCGATGCCGTCGCCGACGTCCAACACATAGCCAACGTCTACCGTCTCAACCGGCGCCTGAAACGCTTCGATCTGCTGGCGAAGCTGTCGTGTGAACTCCGCCAACTCCATACGCTGCGACCGAACCGCCATCTCTACCTCCCTAACCTGACCCTGCGGCCGGCGCGTGGCCCTCAGGCCGCGGCCGCTAGCTGGGAGCGCATGGCTGCCAGCTTGCTGGCCAGGCTGCCATCGATCACTTCATCGCCGACTTTGATGATCACACCGCCCAGGATCTGTGGGTCAACGCGAAAATCGAACGTGAAATCGCCGCCGAAGCGGGCCTGCACGCGCGCGCGCAGTTGCGCCTGCTCCTCCTCCGTCAAGGGCATTGCGCTCGTGACGACCGCCACGCGCGTCTCGGGGCCGCGCTCGATCAGCCGCTGAAACTCGGCAACGATGCTGCCCAAAAGAGTAAGGCGCCGATCTTTGAGGAGCACGTAGATGAAGTTGCGCACAGCAACATCGAGGTCCTCCGGCAAGATCGCCTCCAGCGCGCGCTGCTGCTCGCCGAACGTCGGGGCAACCTGCGCGGCCTCGACGGCTGCAGCGTGGGCGGCCAAAGCCTGCGCCGTCGCGCGCAATTGCTCCAGCCACCGTTCCAAGACCGAACGATAGAGGGCCTGCGCGTAGCGGCAGGCCAATCCCTGGTCCTGCGCCATCGCGCTGCTCACGCTGCCCCCTCTAGCTGGCTCAGGAAATCCTGGACCAGCTTACGTTGCGTTCGCTCGTCGGCGGCCTGGCCGATCAGGCGTTCCGTGGCCAGGATGACGAGATCTGCGATCTCCTCGCGCGCGGCGGCGAGGGCGCGCGCCTTCTCCTGCTCAGCCTCCGCACGCGCCCGCGCGCGAATCTCTTCAGCTTCCTGGCGCGCTTGCTGCAGGATCTCCTCGCGCAGCTTCTCGCTGGCCTGGGCCGCTTTCTGCAGCGCTTGCTGGCTCTCGCGGCGCGCCGCCTCTAGCTCCTGTTGGTAGCGCTGTTGGGCGGCGGCAGCCTCCTGACGAACGCGATCCGCCTCCGCCAGGCTCTCGCGCACCCGCTGTTTGCGCGCCTCCAACATGTTGAGGACCGGCCGATAGAGCAGCCGGTGCAGCAGGAAGAGGACGATGCCGAAGTTCACGATCTGGGCGATCAGGAAGTTGAGGTTGATGCCTACTTTTTCCACGCGTTGCCTCCCATCAAAGTCCGGTCGCCAGCATTCCCCACCCCAGCGACAGACTGGCCCCAGATCGTTAGACGAAGCGCAGGATCAGCGCCATCACGAGGGCATAGATCGCCACGGATTCCGCGAAGACGATGCCCAGGATCATGTTGGTGCGAATCTCACCAGCCGCCTCCGGGTTGCGTCCGATAGCCTGCAACGCGCCCAACGCGACCAGTCCGATGCCGATGCCTGGGCCGAGCGCCCCCAAACCGATTGCCAGACCCGACGGTAGAAACTCCATGGTTGCGATCCTCCTCTGTAGATTAGTGGGCGTGCTCGCTATGCTCATCATGCGCGGTCGTCGCCATCGTCAAGAAGACCAGCGCCAGGATAGCGAAGACGAAAGCTTGCATAAAGCCGACGAACAACTCAAGGCCGTAGAACGGCAACGCGACCAGGAACGGGACCAGGAACGAGATCACGAAAAGCAACACCTGCCCCGCGAAGATGTTGCCGAAAAGACGGAAGGTGAAGGAGATGATGCGAGCGAACTCGCTGACCAGCTCCAGGAACCCCACGAGGGCCATGATGGGCGAACTGAAATTAAAGAACTTGCGCAGATACCGCAGCCCCAGGGTGCGGAACCCCGTGAACTGGACGTAGACCGTGACGATCAACGCCAACGCCAGCGGCAGATTGAGGTCGGTCGCCGCCGCGCGCACGAAGGGCACGAGGATGTAGCCATGATCGCTGACCTCGGGCGTCAAAATCGCCAGCGGCCCCGCCTCGACCACCTTGTACGCCTGGATGCCCTCTTCGTGCGGGTGCTCGATGACGCCGATGCTGTCGACGCCGGGGATCAGCTCCCACCAGTTGGCGACCAACAGGAAGAGCAGGATCGTCATGAAGAGGGGAAAGAACTGCTTGACCCGCTCGCCCGCGATCTCCTCAGCCAGATTGTAAAAGGTCTCGAGGAACCACTCCACCAGGTTCTGAAAGCCGGTGGGGATCAACTGCAGCCGCAACCGCACGGCGAGGGCGATGGCCAACAAGGTCAGGTCAGCTAGGAGGGTGGCGATCAGGGTATTGGTGACAGGAAAGCCCAGGATCGTCAGGCCAGGGATCTTTTCGGCCGGAAGCTGAATGGTGGGCAACGGCACGGGGAAGAGGATACGGCCGCCGATGATCAGGATCAGCGCGCCGACGATATAGCTCGTGTTGCGACGATTGAAGAAACGCCGAAGGGCAGAGCCAGAACTTTGCACTAGTCCTCCACCTCCTTGTCATCCTTCCTGCGTCCGGCCTGGGGCGCGATCTCAAAATAACGCCGGCGCACCGTCCACCAAATGCCCAGGGAAGCGAGCATGACGCCGATCACTATGCCAGCCAGAGTGAACCAGGGCGCCGTGGCCCATCGCCGATCCGCCTGAATCCCTGCCGCCAGCGGGAGCGTTGTCGTCGCCAGAACGACGGCGACCAGGATCAGGAACAGCGTTACCAGCGAGCGCGGCGGTCGACCGTTCAACTGGGCAACTCATTCCATCGCGCGAATACATCCCCCCAGCGCGACCTGAACCGCGCAAGGGCGAAGGCGATTATAGCAGAAGGGATGATTGCGAGCAAATTATTCGCCGAAACGTGACCGTTCATCGTCTGAGCGACAGATTTGCGCCTGAGCCTGCGTTGCGCGCCCAGGCAGCCGCCCTCCACGCCATGGAGCGATGCGGAACAGTCTCGCCGAAGCCGCCGATCATTGACGTTTCTGGAGATTCTTTGTCAAACCCCTGGCCGCCAGGTATACTGGTCTCGCGCGAGGCCACGAAGAACACGAAGCAAAGACTGATGTGCATCGGCGCTCTTCGCGACTGTGCGCGCGCAAGGTCTCACGCCAAGGCGCGGGGAGATCATGAGTGGTCACAAAGGATCGCTTGGATGCTGGTAGATGAAGCGCGTATCTACGTGAAAGGCGGCGACGGCGGCGACGGCTGCATGTCCTTTCGTCGCGAGAAGTTCGTCCCCCTGGGCGGCCCCAACGGTGGACACGGCGGACACGGCGGCAGCGTGTACGTGGTGGCCGATCCCCGGCTGAACACGTTGATTCACTTCCGGCGACGCGTCCACTTCAAGGCCGGGCACGGGGAACACGGGCGCGGCAAAGATCAACACGGCCGCAAGGGGGAGGATGTCGAGGTGCGCGTCCCGTTGGGCACCGTCGTCTACGACGACGCGACCGGGGAGGTGCTCGCCGATTTGACGACGCCAGGGCAGCGCGCGCTCGTGGCGGCGGGCGGGCGCGGCGGGCGCGGCAACGCCGCCTTCAAAAGCCCGACGAATCAGGCGCCGCGCTTCGCCGAGCGCGGCGAGCCGGGCGTCGAACGCTGGCTGCGCCTGGAGCTGAAGCTCATCGCCGACGTCGGCATCGTCGGCGTCCCCAACGCCGGCAAGTCGACCCTGTTGGCGCGCGTGACAGCCGCCCGCCCTAAGATCGCCGACTACCCCTTCACCACGCTGGAACCACAGTTGGGGGTCGTCGTCATCGACCATCGCGACTTCGTGTTGGCCGATATCCCTGGCTTGATCGAAGGGGCGCACAGCGGGGCCGGGCTGGGGGATCGCTTCCTCCGTCACATCGAGCGCTGTCGCGTCCTCATCCATCTCCTCAACGGCCTCAGCCCCGACCCGATCGGGGATTGGGAGGCGATCAACCAGGAATTAGAGCTATTCAACCCGCTGTTGGCCGACAAAGCGCAGATCGTGGCTTTCAACAAGATGGATTTGCCCGACGTGCGCGAACACTGGCCCCAGGTGCGGCGCGCGCTGACGGCGCGCGGCGCGGAGGCGCTGGCCATCTCCGCCGCGACCGGCGAGGGGGTCCACGAGCTGCTGACGCGCGCCCTCGAACGGTTGGACGAGCAGCCGGCGACGTTGCCCCTCGTCGGCGCCGAGGCCGAGCGCATCTATCGACCGACGCCGGACGAGACGGGATTCACCATCGAGCGCGAGGGAGAGCGCTGGCGCGTGCGCGGCCAGCGCATCGAGCGGGCGACGGCGATGACCAACTGGAGCTATTACGAGGCCGCGCAGCGCTTTCAGCGCATCCTGGAGGCAATGGGGATCAGCGCGGCGCTGGAAGAGGCCGGCGTACGCGAGGGAGATACCGTCGTCATCGGCGACACCGAGCTGATCTGGGGCGAACAAGAGGAATGAGACACGTCGGCATCCTGGGAGGCACCTTCGACCCCCCACACATCGGCCATCTGATCCTGGCCGAGGAGGCCTGGTGGCAATTGGGATTGGATCGCGTGTTGTTGGTGCCGGCCGGCGACCCGCCGCATAAACGGGGCGCGCCCCTCTCTGCGGCCGCGCATCGCGTGCGCATGGTCGAACTGGCGATCGCTGACAACCCCCACTTCGAGCTGTCGCGCGTGGACGTCGATCGCCCCGGCCCCCACTACACCATCGACACGATCCATCTGTTGCGTCGACAACTTGGCCCTGAGGTGGAGCTTTTCTTCCTGATGGGCCTCGACTCGCTGGCCGAATTGCCTAGCTGGCATCGCGCCGCCGACCTGATCGCCGCCTGTCGGTTGGCAGCTCTGACGCGGCCAGCCGTCACGCTGGACTGGGAACGCCTGGAACGAGAGCTGCCAGGCATCCGCGAGCGGGTCGTGTTGCTCGATATGCCGGAACTGGAGATCGCCTCCCATGTGCTGCAGCAACGCGTGCGCGCCGGACGGCCCATCCGCTATCAGGTGACGCCAGCAGTCGAGGAGTATATTCGGGAGAATGGGCTGTACCGGTGAGGAGTGACGATTGAAACGAGTGGCGATTAACGATTATTAATCATCAATCGTCAATCGTTAATAGTTTATCGCTATATGACACGTATCATAGGAGGAAGCGAGCAACGCGCATAGACTGGAAGCAACACTAACCAAAGGCGCCCCGCTGCCCAAGGACGAAAGCTATGCGTGTGGCCGATATTATGACAGCCAACCCGGTGACGGTGATCCCCACGAACTCGATCGGCACGGCGATCGCGCTGATGCGGGCGGGGGGATTCCGCCGTCTGCCGGTCGTCGAGAATGGCCGACTGGTGGGGATCGTCACCGAACACGATCTGCGTCTGGCTTCCAATGCGCCTACCGTCATGCGCGAGCAGTGGTACGATAACTACATCCTCCAGCATATCCCCGTCGGCAATTGCATGACGCGCAACCCCATCACCATCGAGGCGGATCGCCCGGTCTCCGAAGCCGTCCGCATCATGCGCGATCATAAGATCGGCGGGCTGCCCGTGGTCGAAGGCGACCGACTGGTTGGCATCATCACTGCAACCGATCTATTGGATTACCTGCTCGATCTGCTGGAAGAACAAGGAGGATGACGCCATGCCCAGAGGGACTGTCCTCATCGACGAGGAACGCTGTGAGGGATGCGGGCTGTGCGTCGCTTCCTGCCCCTGGGCGTTGCTGGCCCTGGCCGAAGACCGCTGCAACAGCCACGGCCATCATCCGGTTATGCTGGTCGATCCGCACTCGATCTGTTCGGGTTGCGGCGTCTGCGCTGTGACCTGCCCCAATCTGGCGTTGATGACATATCGGTGGCGGGCGGAGCCGGCGCTGGCGCTGCTGGCCGCATAACCGGCCCGCCTCCTTCCCACGATCTGGGCGATCAAAGCCGACGCGCGCGTTGAGAAGGCCCCGCCGCCGCGCGGAACCTGTATTCTCCCGACTCAACCTCGATCATCGTGCTCGTGTCGCCACGGACGATGCGGCCTACACCCTCGGATCGTTCGAGCGGCTGTCCGCACTCCTCGATGACGGCGTCGCCGCCGACCGGAATCTCAACGGTGGCCGTCACCCCTGGCGGCAGGGCAACGTCCACGCTCAGCCCCTCCCCATCGATCGACCACGCCGATGTAATGCGGCCGCGAATGGAGTCGTAGCTCGCGCGCGCCCAGGTCAGCCCACCGCCCGGGATCGGCCGGATGCGCACATGCTTATAGCCGGGCGCGCTCTCATCCGGGTTGATGCCAGCGATGACGCGCCACATCCATTCGCCCACCGCGCCGATGGCATAGTGATTGAACGAGTTCATGCCGGGGTTCTGAAAGCCACGCCCTTCGACCCAGCCATCCCAGCGTTCCCAGATGGTCGTCGCGCCGTGCTCGACCATGTAGCCCCACGACGGCATCTCGGTGCGGCTACAGGTAACTTGGTGGCAACGGCAGCGACACCGCCGTCCCCTCGGCGGCGGAGATCAGGCCGGCCTCCAGGATCTCCTGGGCATCGCGCCCCACCTCGGCGCTGCACAACCCTTCGATGGGCTTGCCCTGGACGATATGGCTCAGGAAGAAGGCCGTAGCGTTGCGCATCTCCTCGGGCGGCGGCGGCACGTCGATGGGAACGCCGTCCTCGTGCGCGCGCGTCGCCAGCAGCACGCGCCCCTGCGCCCCTGGCTCGACGAGCAAGGTCCCCTCGCTGCCGTAGATCGCCGTCACATACGAGGTCAGGTGGCCGATCTGCGTCCACGACGCCTCGGTGATGGCGATCGCGCGCGGCCATTGCATGACGATGACGGCGTTGTCATCGAGGGTGATGTAATCTTTCAGCAGTCGTCCCACCGCCGCCAGGACGCGGCTGGGCTGTCCCAGCAGATGGCGAGCGAGGGCCGCGCCGTAGCAGCAGTAGTCCATGAGCGCGCCGGCGCCATTGCGCTCGGCGTCGTACAACCACTCATAGAAGTAGGGGGAACAGCCCAGCTCCTTGGGGCCGGCGTGCGCGGCGCGGTATTTGACGCTGAAGAGCTGGCCGATCTCGCCGGCCTCAGCCATGGCCAGCGCCTTTTGCAAGCCAGGCCACCACAGGAACGGCCAGTTGATCATGAGCAGCGTGCCGGCCGCGCGCGCCGCTGCCAACATGCGATCGGCCCCTTCCAGGTCGGCAGCCATCGGCTTCTCTACCATGGCGTGAAGGCCACGCGCCGCGGCCATCTCCACCAGATCGGGGCCGCTGGCGTTATCGGCATAGACGTACACAGCGTCGAGCGCGACCTGCTCGAGCATCGCCTCGTAGCTTGTGAACACCTGCGGACACCCGTACTCGTCCTTGACCTTGTCGAGCAGGGGGACATTCGGATCGGCTGCGGCGACCAGCTCACCCAGCGGGGAGCTTTTCAGTTCCTGCAAATTGCCCCAGATATGATCATGGGTCAACCCCAGGACGCCGACGCGTAACTTCCGAGACATGAGCGCCTCCTTTCGAGGGGACTTGACAGGCACGAGCCAGCCTCACAGACAGCCGCCAGCGCCGCGCCCGCCTCACGCCAGCAACGCCAACCGCGCCTCCAGGCGGGCGAGTTGCTCCTTGAGTTCGGAGAGCCGGGCCTCCTCGCGAGCCACCACGTCAGTGGGGGCCTTGCTACGGAAGCCCGCATTGTTCAACGTTTTCTCGCTGCGGGCGACCGCGTCCTGCAACGAGTCGATGGCCTTGCGCAGGCGCGCGCGCTCGGCGTCCAAATCCACCAGCTCGGCCAGCGGCAGGTAGGTCGTCGTCTCGCCAGCCACCACGGTGACCACGCGCGCCGGCGCGGCCAGCGCGGGCGCGATCATCAACCGTTCCGGGTCAAGGCGCGCCAGCGCGCAGAGGAGGTCGCGCTGATCTGCGAGGAGCGCGGTCGCCTGGCCAGCGCTGATCTGCGCCGCGATGCGCCGCCCCGGCTCGACGTTGTATTCGGCGCGCACGTTGCGAATGCCGCGAATGACCTCCTGCACCAGCTCCATCTGCGCCTCGGCCGCGGCGTCGAGCGCGCCCGCGGCAGGCCAGGGCGCGATGATGAGGGCCTCGCCCGTGTGAGGCAGTTGCTGCCAGATCGCCTCGGTGACGAAGGGCATGAAGGGGTGGAGCAGGCGGAGGGCGCCTTCGAGCACATAGACGAGCACGCGGCGGGCGCGCGCCGCGGCGTCAGCATCCTCGCCGTAGAGCCGCAGCTTGGCGATCTCGATGAACCAGTCGCAGTACTCGCCCCAGAGGAATTCGTAGATCTGGCGACCGGCCTCGCCGTATTGGTAAGCCCGCATCAGATGATCGACGTCGGCCACCAGGCGATGGTAGCGGCTGAGGATCCAGCGGTCGGCCAGGGTCAGGTCTGGCTCATCGCTGTCGAGCGCGCCCACCGGCCCAGTCCCATCGAGGTTGGTCACGACGAAGCGGGCCGCGTTCCAGATCTTGTTGGCGAAGTTGCGGGCGGCCTCGACCTTCTTCTCGTCGAGCTTGATGTCGTTGCCTGGCGTGCCCGACGTCACCAGGGTGAAGCGCAGGGCGTCGCAGCCGTAGCGCTCGATCAGCTCCACCGGGTCGAGGGCGTCGCCGCTCGATTTGCTCATCTTGCGCCCTTCGGCGTCGCGGATCAGGCCGTGGATGTAGACCGTCTCGAAAGGCGGCTGGCCGGTGAACTTGAGGCCCATCATGATCATGCGCGCCACCCAGAAGAAGAGGATGTCGTAGGCTGTCTCCAGCACGCTCGTCGGATAGAAGGCGCGCAGGTCGGGCGTATCGTCGGGCCAGCCGAGGGTGCTGAAGGGCCAGAGGCCAGAGGAAAACCACGTGTCGAGCACATCGGGATCTTGTTCGATGCGCGTGCTGCCGCAATGGGCGCACTGCGTGGGATCGATCAGCTCGCAGGTCTGGCCGCCACAGTCCTGACAGTACCACACCGGAATGCGGTGCCCCCACCACAGTTGGCGGCTGATACACCAATCGCGGATGTTCTCCATCCAGTTGAAGTAGATGCGTGCGAAGCGATCGGGCACGATGCGGATGCGTCCGTCCCGCACGGCCTCGATGGCCGGCTGAGCCAGCGGCTGGATGCGCACGAACCACTGCGTGGAGATGCGCGGCTCGACGATGGTGTGGCAGCGCTGGCAGTGGCCGATGGCGTGGTGATGCGGCTCGACCTTGACGAGCAATCCCTCGGTCTGGAGGTCATCCACCAGGCGCTGGCGTGCGACGAAGCGATCCAGGCCGGCGTAGGGTCCGGCCGCGTCGTTCATCTTCCCCTGTTCGGTCATGACATCGATCTGAGGAAGCTGATGGCGCCCGCCGATCTCGTAGTCTGTAGGGTCGTGGGCGGGGGTCACTTTGACGGCGCCGGTGCCGAAGGCCGGGTCGACGGCCGCGTCGGCGATGATGGGGATGCGGCGCTCAAGCGCGGGCAGCACGGCGATGCGCCCGATCATTTGGGCGTAGCGAGAGTCGTCGGGGTGCACGGCCACGGCGCTATCACCCAGGATCGTCTCCGGGCGCGTGGTCGCCACCTGGATGAAGTCGACGGCGCCCTCAGCCCAGCGGCCGCTGCCCCAGGCCGCGCGCGGGCCATCCCAGCCTGCGCCGATCAGGGGATAGCGCACGTGCCAGAGCTGTCCATCCTCTTCCTCGTGCTCCACCTCCAGATCGGAGATGGCGGACTCGCAACGGGGGCACCAGTTGACCAGGTAAGCGCCGCGGTAGATCAGCCCTTCTTTATACAGGGCGACGAAGGCGGTGCGCACGGCGCGAGAGAGGCCTTCGTCCATCGTGAAGCGCTCGCGCGACCAGTCGCAGCTCACGCCCAGGCGGCGGTGTTGGGCCGTGATGCGCGCGCCGTAGCGTTCTTTCCACTCCCACACGCGCGCCACGAACCGCTCGCGGCCGAGGTCATGGCGCGTCAACCCCTCGCGGGCCAGCTCGCGCTCCACCACGTTCTGGGTGGCGATGCCCGCGTGGTCGGTGCCGGGCACCCAAAGGGTGGGAATGCCCTGCATGCGATGGTAGCGGATCATCAGGTCCTCGATGGCGGCGGTGATGGCGTGGCCCAGATGGAGGGCGCCGGTGACGTTGGGCGGCGGCATCGAGATGACGAACGGCTTCTGGCCGGGCCTCGCCAGGCCCAACGCATACTGCGTCTCCGGCTTGAAATAGCCCTGGGCCTCCCACCAGTTGTACAGTTGCTCCTCGAAAGCCTGTGGGTTATAGACCTTGTCCATTTGCGGTCGTTCGGGCATGAGCGCCTTCCTTTTCCACCTGACTCGATTCCCAATCAAAAAGCCCCTCTCCTCGCAAAGGACGAGAGGGGCTTCCCGTGGTACCACCTTGCTTGGCGGAGCTGATCGCCCACGGCAACACCAGCGCGAAAGCTGCCTGGCGAGCCATCCCTTACCTGGCGACTTGAGCTGCGCTCCACCCACTCTGCGCGCTAACGGGCGAACCCGGGCTTCCCTACTGCAGATCGGCGAGCGATCGTTTCAGGAAGCCGACTCCCCGGCGACCTTCGGCGACGCTGATCGAGCGGGGCTTGCACCCGACGGCCCTGCCTCTCTGGCGACCGCGCTTCGCCTACTCCTCCGGCTCATCGTCGTTGGCGATCATTCGACTGTGAGACGATTATAGGGGACCTGGGGTGATCTGTCAATTCATACCTAGCCAGCGTAGCTCCAGCCCAGAGCGGGAAGCGTCAATGTCTCCTGGACCTCGCCGGGCTTGGACACGCCCCCGCCAACCACCTCGCCGATGACGATGTTGTGGTCGCCGCCGACGTCCAGGATGCTGACGACCTTACACTCGACGTAGGCGGCGGCCCCTTCCAGGATCGGGCAGCCGGTCACAGGCGCCGCGGTGTAGCGCGCGTTGGCCATCTTGTCCGGCTTGCGGGCGCGCCCTTTGGTGTAGGGCCTGATGGCGTCGGCGTCGGCCTGCAGGAAGAGATTGATCGCGAACACGCGCCCCTTCTCGACCAGGCCGTATGAGTAACAGGTCTTCTGGAGGCCTACAGCCACCAGCCGCGGCGTGAACGACGCCTGCGTCACCCAGTTGACGACCATGGCGTTCACGTCATCGCCATGGCGAGAGGTGAGTGCATAGAATCCATAGGGCATCCTCGTCAACGCTTCTTTGATCGGGTCGTCAGCCATCGTCTTCCTCCTTTATGTAAAGATTACTGCAGCCCCATCTCTTGCAGGTTGCGGTAGCTGATCGCCAGGCTCTCGAAGGGGTCGCGCTGGCAGATATCTTGCTCGACGGCGCACCATTCGACGCCGGCGGCGCGGCAGGCATCGAGGATCGCCGGCCAGTTCAGATTGCCCTCGCCGATCTCGGCCATGGCCTGCTCACCGTTGAGGATCACCATATCCTTGAGATGGACGACGGGCATGCGGCCGGCCATGCGTCGGATCCAGGCCGCGGGATCGCCGCCGCCGTGCTGCACCCAGTAGGTGTCGATCTCAGCCTGCACGTAGCGCGGGTCCGTCTCGGCGTAGAGGATGTCCAGCCCCGTGCGCCGCCCGAAGCGGACGAACTCGAAGCTGTGATTGTGATAGCTGAAGGTCAACCCGGCCTCGTGCAACTTCCGTCCGATGATATTGGCCTCCTGGGCGAAGCGTCTGTAACCAGCCTCCCCCTCCTCACGAAAGGAGAGAGGCATGCTGCCGATGGCGACGTGGCGACAGCCCCAGAGCTGATGCTCAGCGATGACGGCCGGCAGGTCGTTGGTCAGGCGATCGTAGCTGACGTGGGTGTTGCACACGATCAGGCCAGCGTCATCGAGCAGGGTCTTGACCTCGGCGGGCGGGATGGGGCCGATCGCCGAGAGCTGCACGGCGCGGTAGCCGATGGCGCGCACCTTGCGAAAAGTGTTGGCCAGATCGGAGGCGGTCTGCGTAAAGGCGCGCACAGTGTAGAGTTGGGCTGCAAGCATAAGGACAGGCATAGGTGGCTCATCCTCCTGGTGATGGGGTTTCAGCCGCTGTAGCCATCGGCGACGCGCACGATGGCGGCTAAGCTGGCCTGGACAGCCAGGCGCACATTTTCGATGTCGACGAACTCTGGCCGATCGGTGACCAGATGGTAGTTGGGGTCCGCATAGCGGTAACCGTAGCCTTCGAGGCGAGCCTGGATGAAATCGTCGGCCTCGTACAGCGAGCAACGGGTCTGGCCGGGCCGCGTGTAGTTCAGCTTGCGGAAAGGCAGCGGATCGTGCGACAGGTAGAACAGGTCGGCGCGCAGGCGCTGCGCGTCGACCTGGGCGATCAGGCTGGGAATCGGGTCAACCATCGGTGATGATCCTCCTTATCGACGAGATCGGAACAGCGAGATGAGGCGGCGGACCAACTCGAGCGCGAGGTCGCCCGCCGAATAGGCGGCGAGGGGCGCGCTGGGGCCTCCTGCCTGCAAGCGTTGCCTCAGCTCCAGGTTCTCGCGCTCGAGGGCCTGCAGCCGTTGCGTCAGTTGTTCGCTGGCGGCGGAGGCGCTCTCCACCTGCTGAAGGCGCGTCACCTCGGCGCGCAGCCGGGCCAGCTCTTCCTGGAGGGCCGCCGACGCGACCTGGCTTGCCTGCTGTTGCTCTTGCAGCTTCTGTTGCCACTCCTGGGCCTGTTGTTGCAGCCGGTCGAGCAATTCCTGACGCTCGCGCTCGATCTGTTGCCAGTACGCGGCGGGCTTGCCCAGGAACTGCTGGTACGTCTCCAGGTTCTTCAGCGACTCGATGAAGCGGTAGGGCGGCAGGTAGTAGCGCTTGATCTGTTCTGGAGTCCAGCCGGTCGGCCAGAAGCGCCAGCCAGTATTGGGGATCGGGGCGTAGATCTCGAAATGCAAGTGCGCCCACTGCGTCCCCGAAACGCCGACATGGCCGATAATGGTCCCCACTTCCACCGCGCTCCCTTCCGTCGTCGTGATGTCCTGCAGGTGCGCGTACAACGAATAGAGGACCGTCGTCTCGATCGCGTAGGTCTGCTGGACGAAGCGCTGGAGGTCGCTGTCCAGGGGATGGCGGATCACAACGATGTTGCCGTAGCCTTTGTCGGACTCGGAGGTATGGACGACCTCGCCGGCGGCGACGGCGACCACCTCCTGGCCGAGGTCATCGTTGCCGAAGCCGAAGTTGTAGTCATCGGCCGGATGATAGGCGTTGCCTTCCTTCGACCAGTCCAGGAACGTGTAGCCATTCCAGCCGTGGGGATACTCGCCGGTGAAGCGCGTGGGGTGAATCCAGCGGGAGCGGCTTGCGCTGCGATCCAGCGCAGCGCGCGGCCCGTGGGAGGGGGGCGGCGGGGTCGACCGCGCGTCGGGCGTTTCAGTTGCGGGCGGTAGATCGATGGTCATCGAACGTCTCCTGAAATCGGGCGTACTAGATTCGAAGGGGAAAGCCTGGCGGTTGAGACCGCGGCGGCCTGCGCGCTGATCGCTGAAACTCGGATGAATAGAGTGTTTTCGAGACCAATACGCTCATTATAGCACAACGTTGCCAAGATACGATTTTCGGCGTATAATCTTGGGTTGGAATGCATTTCCCGCCACGAGCGCGTTTGAGCGCTCGTTTCCATCTCATTTATAGGGGGCGAATCGCAAAATGGCCGAGTTCAGGAAAATCTCACAAGAAGAGGCTTCCGCAATGTTCGATCAATCACGGCGCTCGAAAGCGATCGGAGAGCGCACACGGATCCGCGAGCTGTATCGGAGTTACCTGGAGCCGCTGGCTGTCGGCGAAGGGGGAGAACTGACGCCGAGCGAGGGGGAGACGAAAGAGCTCATACGGGGGCGCCTCAAGCGCGCTGCGCAGGATCTCGGGATCACGCTCGAGTACAAACGCAGCCGCGACGACATCGTGCGTTTCCGCGTCGTCTCGCGCTAGAGGAGCAGGGTGCATGCAAGCTCTCAATCCAGAACTGGAGACCCTCTGCGTCAACACGATCCGCACCCTGGCGATGGACGCCGTGCAGAAGGCCAATTCCGGCCATCCGGGCATGCCGATGGGGATGGCGGATGCGGCGTTCGTGCTGTGGACGCGCTTTCTGCGCCACAACCCGCGCAATCCGCAATGGCCCAATCGCGATCGTTTCGTGCTCTCGGCCGGGCATGGCTCGATGCTCCTGTACAGCCTGCTCCATTTGACCGGCTATGATCTGCCCCTGGAGGAACTGATGCGTTTCCGCCAGTGGGAGAGCAAGACCCCCGGCCATCCGGAGTACGGCCCGACCCCAGGCGTGGAGACGACCACCGGCCCGTTGGGGCAGGGCTTCGCGAACGGCGTGGGCATGGCGTTGGCGGAGCGGCTGTTGGCGGCTCGCTTCAACCGGCCAGGCTATGAGATCGTGGACCACTTCACGTACGCCATCGTCAGCGACGGCGATCTCATGGAGGGGATCTCGCACGAGGCGGCGGCGCTGGCAGGCCATTTGGGGTTGGGCAAGATCATCTACCTATACGATGACAATCGCATCTCCATCGACGGCCCGACCAGCCTCGCTTATAGCGATGATGTGGCGCTGCGTTTCGCCGGTTACCACTGGCACGTTCAGCAGGTCAATGGCCACGATCGCGAGGCCGTCGCCGACGCGATCCGCGCAGCGCAACGGGAGACGGCCCGGCCTTCGCTGATCATCTGCCGCACGCATATCGGCTACGGCAGCCCGAACAAGCAGGACACTGCGGAGGCGCATGGCTCTCCGTTGGGGCCGGATGAGGTCAGGCTGACCAAGCGCGCCCTGGGATGGCCTGAGGATGCGCAATTTCTGGTGCCCGCAGAGGCGCGCGCGGTCTATGGCCGCGCCGTGGAGGAGGGCGCCCAGCGCGAGCAGGAGTGGCGCGATCTGTTCGCACGCTACCGCGCCGCCTACCCCGACCTGGCCGCCGAGTTCGAGCGCGCCCTGGCCGGCGAGTTGCCCGCAGGCTGGGAGGACAGCCTCCCTGTCTTCAAAGCGGGCGACAAGGACATCGCCACGCGCGCCGCTTCCGGCAAGGTGTTGGATGCCATCGTGCCGGTGATCCCGGAGCTGGTGGGCGGCTCGGCCGATCTCACGCCGTCCAACAACACGCGCGCCAAAGGCGTGACGGACGTCAAGCCCCATGACTTCAGCGGGCGCTACATCCGCTTCGGCGTGCGCGAGCATGGGATGGGCGGCATCCTCAACGGCCTCGCGCTGCATGGCGGGATCATCCCCTTCGGCGGCACCTTCATGGTGTTCTCCGATTACATGCGCCCCTCGGTGCGGCTGGCGGCGATCATGCAGACGAAGGTGGTGTTCATCTTCACCCACGATTCGATCTTCGTCGGCGAGGACGGCCCCACGCACGAGCCGGTGGAGCACCTGGCCGCCCTGCGCGCGATCCCGGGCCTGGTGGTCATCCGCCCCGCGGACGCCAACGAGACGGTGGAGGCGTGGAGGGTGGCGCTCACCCGTTCGGGGCCGACCGCGCTGGCTCTGTCGCGCCAGAACCTGCCTATCCTTGACCGTTCGCAGCTTGCGCCAGCGTCGGAGCTGGCCAAGGGCGGCTACGTCCTGGCGGACGCCGATGGTGGGCAGCCGGATGTGATCCTGATCGCCACCGGCTCGGAGGTCGCCGTGGCGCTGGAAGCGCGTCAGATGCTGGCCGCCGAAGGCATCGGCGCGCGCGTGGTCAATCTGCCGAGCTGGGAGTTGTTCGAGGCGCAGCCGCAGTCTTATCGCGAGGCCGTGTTGCCGCCAGCGATCACGCGGCGGGTGGGGATCGAGGCGGCAGTGCGCCTGGGCTGGGATCGCTATATCGGGCCGCAGGGGGTATTCATCGGCCTGGACAGATACGGGGCCTCGGCGCCCTACAAGACCCTGGCCGAGAAGTTCGGGTTCACGGCGGCTAATGTCGCGGCAGCGGCGCGGCGCCTGGTGAAAGGATAGATCTGACGCAGCGACCGCTGCGATCCTGCTTGAGGGTTCCTCTCCAGTTTCCCCTACGCCTGCCCTCACCTTCCCCGATCCCCTTCCTCTCCCAGGTCTGGGACGAGGAAGGGGAAAAGAGGAGGGCAAGCGAGACCTCTATTCTTTGCGAGCGGCGCCGCGCCAGGTGCGCGTGCCCAGGCGCGGCTCGCTGGCTAGGCGTTGGGCGGCCTTCGGGATCTCGTCCTGGTACTGGGGCAGCCACTTCGCCTGCGCGACCAGCATCTCGTCGGTCATCTGGCTGATCTCGTAGGGATCGCAGACGGCGCCGACGAGAGGATCCATCATCATCGCTTGCTTGAGGAGGCGGACGTCGCCGCGGACAGCGGCCTCGACGGCCAGGCGTTGCACGCTGATCGAGGCGTTGCAGATAGCCGCCGGGCCAGGCGGCAGCGGCCCCACGCGCGGGATGCTGATCCCGTTGCGATCGACGTACCCCGGCACCTCGACGATGGCGTCGTCGGGCAGGTTGCTGATGCAGCCGCGATTGACGACGTTGAAGTGCCCGCGATAGACGCGGCCCGTCTCCAGCGCCTCGATGATCCAGCTCCCATGCTCGTGCGAGCGCTTGTCATAGGAATAGATCGTCGGCTCCTCCGCCAGCATCTTGGGCGCCTCGGTGACGAACCAATCGCGCCCCTCACGGCAGACGCGCAGGTAACCGCCGGTCTCGCCGTTGATCCAGGAGGACATGTCGATCCATTTGGCGATGTCTTCGGGGCGCTTGCGGTACCAGGGCACGTACTCGGAGAGGTGGCCGTTGGACTCGGTCGAGTAGTAGCCGAAGCGCCGCAGGATGTCGATGCGCACCTTCTCCGTCCGGCTGTAGACAGGATGGCGCTCGAAGCCTTCGAGCAGGCGGCCTGTCCAATCCTCGCCCTGGTAACGCACCTGGATGTACCAGGTCTGATGGTTGATCCCTGCGCAGATGATGTCGACATCCTTGGTCGTCACCCGGCGGTAATCGGGGCTGTCGGGGGACTTGCCGTCGTTGACGAGCAGCTCGATGACGGAGGCGATCTGCTCATGGCCGCCGTACACGCCGTGGCAGAGGCCGACGCAGTTGACGCCGCCGTAATGGTTGGCAGCCCAGGTGTTCATCGCGTTGGGGTTGGCGTAGTTGAGGAAGAGGGCGTCGGGCTGCGCGACCTCGCGGATATCCTTGCAGAAGGCGAGGATCTGCGGAATGTTGCGCTGGCCGTACATGATGCCGCCCGCGCAGATCGTGTCGCCGACGCACTGATCGATGCCGTATTTGAGCGGGATGTCGATATCCAGCTCGAATGCCTCCAGGCCGCCGATGCGCGTCGTGTTGATGATGTACTTGGCGCCCGCGATGGCCGCGCGGCGGTCCAGGGTGGACGTCAGCCGCGTGGGCAGGTTGTTGGCTTTGATGTCGCGCGCGATGAGATTGGCGACCAGTTCCAGGTACTGCTCGTTGATGTCCATGAGGGCCAGCTCCATATCGGCCAGCTCAGGGACCGAGAGCATATCCTGGACCAGCTTGCGCGTGAAGCCAACGCTCCCCGCGCCGATGATAGCGACTTTCATAGGCATGCGGTTCCTCCCTGTTGTAGATATCCTCTCGGAGTCGTTGCGTCTCGGCGCGCGCGCCGGTTGAGCCTGTCGAGACCGGCGCGCGCATCACACGTTTGCCTGGTCGATCAGGCGTCGTCGGCCTGCACGAACGTTCCTCGTCGCAGGTCCTCGAGCGCCTGGAGGATCTCGGCGCGCGTGTTCATGACGAACGGCCCGTAGCGCGCGATCGGTTCGCCCAGAGGCTTCCCCGATACCATGAGGAAACGCGCCCCGGACGCGCCGGCCGTGATCTGCGCCGCGTCGCCATCGTCGAAGACGATCAACCTGGGATGCGCGATGGCAGCATCTTCGATGACCACCGTCCCTTCGAAGAGATAGGCGAAGGCAGCATGGCCACGGACGATGGGATGCGTGAAACGGGTGTGCGGCGGCAGCGTCACATCGAGATAGGTGGGGTCGGCGGCGATCTCCGTGACGGGGCCGCGCACCTCGCCGACGGCGCCAGCGATGACGCGAATGACCACGCCGTCGGCCTGGCGCGCCTCGGGAATGCGGGCGGCGGGCACTTCCTGATAGCGCGGGCGCGTCATCTTGAGGCGCGCGGGCAGGTTGACCCACAACTGAAAGCCGGCCATGCGTCCGTCCACCGGCTTAGGCATCTCTTCGTGCAGGATGCCGCGCCCGGCGGTCATCCATTGCACATCGCCCGCATGGATGGCGCCAGCGTTGCCCAGGCTGTCGCGATGTTCGACGCGGCCGGCCAGCATGTAGGTCACCGTCTCGATGCCACGATGGGGGTGCATGGGGAAGCCAGCCAGATAATCGGCTGGATCATCGGAAGCGAAATGGTCGAACAGCAAGAAGGGGTCCACGTAATCGAGGGCGCGGCCAGCGATGCTGCGGCGCAGACGTACCCCGGCGCCCTCCACGACCGGCTGCGGGTCGACGATTTGCTTGATTTTTCTCAACTCAACGTTCACAGGATCCTCCTCATCTCGAGCTGTCCCATTGGCGGCTGGGGGATAGTATACAACGGAATGGCGAATGGGCGAATCAACGAGGCAACGAGTCAACGAATGAGGCAACGAATGGGACAACGAATGCGCTTGTGGAGAAGCGCCCGTCCACGCGGCGCGGCGCGCCGATCGAGTAGGCCCGTGCCGGGTGGGCGCCGCGCTGAGAGTGACCGAACAGGGCCGTATCGAGATCGCGCGCCATCCGGGCCCCTCCCCGCGGGTCTCGATACGGGCTGCGCCGAGGCGGCGCGCCGACCGAGTAGGATGACGTCCAGAGCCGCAACACCTCTCATTGTAAGGAGCGATTTGACAGAAAGGGAGAGCGTGTTACCCTTATTATGGTAAGCGTGCTCGCTAAGTTGACGCCCGCGGTGGGCCAGGGCTGGCGACGCGAGGGCGGGGCCAGCGCAACGGGGAGACGATCATGCGCGCGCGTGGGGATATCTCTCTGCGGCTCGTCTATCTTGCGATCGTGGCGAGCCTGTTGGGGGCGCTTCTCGTCCCGTCAGGCAGTATGGCGCAGGGGACCGATGACCCGAACGCCGACCTGCGCGCGCTCATCGCCCAGATGTCCGTCGCCGACCGCGTGGGGCAGTTATTCATCGTCTCCTTCGAGGGCAACGATGTCGGCCCCGACTCCGCCATCGCTGATCTGGTGCGCACCTATCGCGTGGGAGGAGTCATCCTGCAGGCCGCCAACGGCAACCTGCGCAACGAGCCGATCGCCGGCCCCGGCGGCCAACTGCTGGACACGCCGGCGCAGGTATTGATCCTGACCAATCGGCTGCAGGGGCTGGCGTTCGATCGCGCATTGAGCGTGCTGCAGGCGCTGGCGCCGGCGGACGCGGCCAATGTTCAGCCGCTGCCGCCGCTCACCTCCGGCAGCGTCGTGCATCTGCCGCTTCTGATCGCCCTCAACCAGGAAGGAGATGACTTCCCGTACACCGAGCTGCGCCATTCGTTCACGCCTCTGCCTAACAACATGGCGCTGGGCGCAACATGGGACCCGCGTCTCGCGGAGACGACGGGCGCCATCGTCGGACGCGAGCTGGCCGCCGTGGGGGTCAACCTGCTATTGGGACCCTCCCTGGACGTCCTCGAGGCGCCGCGCGCCGACCAGTACGGCGCCCTGGGCACACGCAGTTTCGGGGGCAATCCGTTTTGGGTGGGGCGCTTCGGCCAGGCCTACATCCGCGGCGTCCACGAGGGGAGCGCCGGACGCGTCGCTGTCGTCGCCAAACATTTTCCCGGCCAGGGAGCGAGCGATCGCCGCTCCGATGAGGAGATCGCCACCATCCAAAAGCCGTTCAAGCTCTTGCAGCAAGTCGATCTTGCTCCCTTCGCCGCCGTCGCGCGCGCCGACGACGCCGCGGCGATCGCCGACGCCTTCCTCTCGTCGCACGTGCGCTATCGCGGCTTTCAGGACAACGCCCGCCAGTTGACTCCGCCGATCAGCCTGGCGCCGCAACTCCAGACGATCCTGGGCCTCGAGGAGTTCAAAGGGTGGCGTGCGGCAGGAGGGTTGCTCGTCTCCGATGCGTTAGGGGTCCCTTCTATCCGTCGCTTCTATGATCCCGGCCTCCAGAAGTTCCCTCATCGCCAGGTCGCCCTCGACGCCTTCATCACCGGCGGCAACGATCTCCTCTTGCTGTCGCAATTCGCGCTGACGGACGATTGGAGCGCGCGCATAGCCAACATCAAGGACACGATCCTGTTCTTCCAGGAACGCTACGTCGTCGATCCCGTCTTTCGCGAACGGGTGGACGCCTCTCTGCTGCGCATCCTGCGGCTCAAGCGCCATCTCTACCCCGATCTCTCGCTGCAGAACGCCCTCGTCACGCCGGAGGGGTTGAGCCAGGTGGGACAGAACATGGCGAGCGTGCTGCAGATCGCCCAGGCGGCGGCGACGCTGATCGATCCTGGGGCGCAGGAGCTGGCCGATCGCCTGCCCACCGGCCCGCTGGCCGACGAGAATATCCTGATCGTCAGCGATGCGCGCCCGGCGCAGGAGTGCGCCGATTGCCCAATGCAGCCGATGATCGAGCCGCAGGCGCTGGAGAACATCATCCTGCGCCTGTACGGGCCGCAGGCGAGCGGCCAGGTGACGCCGGAGCGCATCCACAGTCTGACTTTCGCCCAATTTCTGGCGTTCTTGCAAGGCCAATCGATCGAGCCATCGCAGGAGGAGGCTGAGCGCCTGCTCCAGGAAGCGAATTGGGTCATCTTCGCCATGCTCGACGTTGCGCCGCTGCTGGCCCCTGAATCGGACAGCGTCGAGCAGTTCCTGCGCATTCGCTCGGACACCCTGCGCAACCGCAAGATCGTCGTATTTGCGTTCAATGCGCCGTACTACCTGGATCCGACGGCGGTCTCCAAGCTGACGGCCTATTTCGCCCTGTACAGCAAGAGCGCTCCCTTCCTGGAGACAGCGGCGCGCATCCTGTTCCGCGAATACACCCCGCCGGGCCATCCGCCGGTCACCGTCCCTGGCGTCAATTATGATCTGGCCATGCAGGTGCAGCCCGATCCACAACAGGTGATCACGATCGAGCCGCTGGGCGAGCGGCGCGCCCATCCCGATGAGCCGATCGTGCTCGACCCAGGCCAATCGTTGGGGATCGTCACCGGCCCCATCCTCGATCGCAATGGCAACCTGGTGCCCGACGGCACGGTGGTCACATTCCGCCTGTTCTATCCTACCGAGTCGCTGGAGATGCCGCGCCTGCAGGCGCTGACGCGCGACGGCGTGGCTGAGGCGACGGTGAAGGTGGAGCGTCCAGGCGCGTTGCAGATCAGCGCGATGGCAGGGCAGGCGACGCAATCGAACGTGCTGCTCGTCACCGTGACCGGTCCGACGCCAACGCCCGAACTGCGAGGGACGCCCACGAGCACTCCGACCGCCTCGCCCACGCCTGCGACGACCCCTTCGCCGGTAGCGGGGTCGTCGGGCGAGGGGATCCTGGGGGGACGACGGCCAGCCGGGCTGCCGCGCGTCGATGGGGCCGCCTTCGCGCTGGCCCTTCTGGCCGCGCTGTCGGTGGGCGCGCTCACTTTTCTGCTGCAGGCGCGCAGGGGAATGGCTCTGCACGAGGTGGTGGGCACCGCGTTGTGGGCAATCGTCCTGGGGATGACCGCCTACATCTTATATGGGTTGGGATGGTTGCCGGGAGCGACCTATCTGCAGAAGCAGATGCGGCCGTGGGGAGCGCCGGCCGTCGTCGCCGCAGCGAGCGTGTTGCCGCTGTTGTTTGTGCGAGGACGGTCGTTCATCGTGCGACTGGGGGCGTCTCAGCTTCGCGACTGAAGCGACCAACGACCCAGCGTCTGTGGCTGCTCTCCCCGCCAGTCAGCAGGATTGCGTCGCCACAGCCAGTCAGGAGATCGGTTGCCAACGGGGGCAACCCAGAACGCCATCCTGCACCACCCTGCGGGCGATCAGGGAAGCGACGGGGATAGCAGCGTGACGGTGAGGGCGACGGCCAGCAGTCCCATGACGGCGCCCACCAGCCAGTTGTTGAGGCGGATCGCTTCCTGCCACTCGTCGGCCAGGGTGGGGCTGCTCAGGGTGTTGCCGCGCATCTCGCCGACGCCGAAGAGCAGGGCGCGCAACTCGGCCACGCTGCTCGGCCGCTGGTCGGGGTGCATCGCCATGGCGGCCAGGATCGCGCGCTCGGTGCGCGCGGAGATCGCCGGGTTGATCGAGCGCGGCGGCACCAGCGAGCCAGGCTTGAGGAAGCGTTGTCGGGCGTCGGCGGGCGGCGCGCCGGTCAGCAGATGGTAGAGGGTGGCGCCCAGGGCGTAGATATCGGAGCGGATGTCGGTGTGGCCCATGTCGCTGCCGTACTGCTCCAGCGGCGTATACTGAACCGTGCCGCGCCCCTGGACGACGGTGACGGTACGGCTGTCGTCGGGGGCCAACAGCTTGACTAGCCCGAAGTCCACCAGCTTGATGGTGCCATGCGGCGTGAGCTTAATGTTGGACGGTTTGATATCGCGATGGAGGACAGGCGGGTCCTGGGAGTGGAGATACTCGACCGCGTCGCAGAGCTGGGCCGCCCAGCCGAGGACGCGACGCTCGCTCAAGAACGTATTTTGTTTGCGCGCTTCGTCCACCAGCTCTTTGAGATCGCGCCCGGCCACGAAATCCATGACCAGGTACTCGCGGCCGTACTCGGAGAAATAGTCGGACACCTTGGGCAGGTTGGGATGGTCGAGGCGGGCCAGGATGCTCGCCTCGCGATAGAATTGCTCCTGCATCTGCGCCATGAGGTCGGCGGGCAGGTTCAGCTCAGGGAGCACCTCTTTGACGGCGCACTGGCGGCCCTGCAGTCGCAGGTCCTCGGCGCGATAGACGGCGCCCATGCCGCCATGGCCGACCAGTTCCAGGATCTGATAGCGCGAGCGCAGGATTGTGCCTTCGGGTAGCAACTGGTTCATCACAAGACCCTGATTGCCTGATATATCTCGACAGTTATTATGCCTACGGCACGCGCTTGCTGTCAAGGAGACAAGACCATGATCATTAGCGCCAGCCGTCGCACTGATCTCCCCGCCTTCTACGCGGAATGGTTCATGAACCGGATCCGCGCCGGGTTCTGCACAGTCCCCAACCCCTTCAATCTTCATCAGATCGCTTACGTCTCCTTGCGGCCGGAGGACGTCGACGTCATCGTCTTCTGGACGCGCAACGCTCGACCGCTGCTGCCGCACCTAGCGGAGCTGGATCGCCTGGGGTACCGCTACTATTTTCAGTACACCGTCATGGACAACCCGCGCGCGCTCGATCCCAGGGCGCCGACGTTGGCGGCTGCTCTGCGGACGTTCGGCGAGCTGGCTGGGCGCGTGGGAGCGGAACGGGTGATCTGGCGTTACGACCCGATTGTGATCAGTTCGGCTTCCCCCATCGACTTCCATGTGAGCGTCTATGATCGCATCGCGCGCACGTTGCGGGGGCGCACCCGACGTAGCGTGATCAGCCTGGTCGACCGCTACCGCAAAGCTGAGGGGCGTCTGCGACGGCTGGCCGACCAGGGGATCGAGGTGAGAGCGTGCGACGAGGCGATGCTGGCCGAGCTGATCCCCGCGCTGGCGCGGATCGCTGGCGACAATGGGATGGAGATCGTCAGTTGCGCGGAGGAGATCGACTTGCGACCCTACGGGATGCGGCCGGGGAAGTGCGTGGATGACGAGTACATCGCGCGGGTGTTTGGGATCGCGGTGACGAGCAAGAAGGACGCGGCGCAGCGCGAGGAATGTGGGTGTGTGGTGAGCAAGGACATCGGGATGTACGACACCTGTCTGTTCGGCTGTCAGTACTGCTATGCGACGAGCAGCTTTGCGCGGGCGCAGGTCAACCACGATCGGGAACACGACCCGCGATCGCCGTCGTTGCTGGGATGGCGCGAGGCGGCGCCAGCGCCGGCGCAAGCAGAGCTTGCGCTGGTTGACACGGAATCCTGATGGCCCTACAATCATGTACTGTTCCTGGTTGAATCGCAGATCGATCTTCGTGGGAAAACGGCGCCCCCACGCGGGCGCCCAGGCAAGCGACGAGGGAGCAAAGATGGATACTCCCAGCACAACCGAAACGGCGATGTTGATCCTCCAACGCGGCGGCGACGAAGCAGGCCGCCGCTGGCCCCTGGACCGCCAAAGCCTCACGATCGGCCGCGCCGACGACTGTGACATCGTCCTCCCCGACCGGCTCGTCTCACGCCACCACGCCCGCATCTATTGGCTCGACGGCCACTACTTCGTCGAAGACCTCGGCAGCAAAAACGGCACCCACGTCAACGGCCAGGAGATCCACGAGCCACGCCAGTTGGTCGACGGCGACGAGATCCAGATCGCCCTACGCTTCAAGCTCGCGTTCGTCGACGCCGGCGCAACCGCTCCTCTCTCCCTGGAATCCCCGCCCGAGGTCGGCTTGCGCCTCGATCCAGCCACACGCCAGGTCTTCGTCTGCGGGCGCGAGATCACCCCGCCCCTCTCCGTCGCCCAATACCGCCTGCTCGAACTGCTGATCGCCGCCCAAGGCTCGATCGTGACGCGCGAGGACGTCGTCCACGGCGTGTGGCCAGAGGCCGTCGAGGAAGGGGTCTCGGAACAGGCGATCGACGCCCTCATCCGCCGCCTGCGCGAACGCATCACCGAGATCGACCCCGACCACCAGTACATCATCACGGTGCGCGGCCACGGCTTCCGCTTCGAGAACCCGACTTGAGGACGTCCATTCCTTCTAACCAGCCGCTGACGCAGCCGCCGACGATGGCGTCGGCGTCCCCACTCGGGCTTTACGTCCACATCCCCTTCTGCCAACGCAAATGCCCGTACTGCGACTTCAATACATACGCTGGCCTGGACGACCTCTTCGCCCCCTTCACGCGAGCACTGGCCGCCGAGATCCTGCGCGCCGGCGAAGCGGCCGGCCATCCGCCGGCCACCTCCCTCTTCCTGGGCGGCGGCACCCCTACCATCCTGCCGATCGCCCACCTGACGACGATCGTCGACGCCTGCCGCCAGGCGTTCGCGCTCGCCCCCGACGCCGAGATCACCTGCGAGGCGAACCCCGGCGTCGCCGACCAGGAACGCTTCGCCGGTCTGCGCGCGCTGGGAGTCAACCGCTTGAGCATGGGGGTGCAGAGCTTCGACCCCGATGAGCTGAGGTTCCTGGGGCGTATCCATAGCGCCGACCAGGCCGAAGCCGCATTCTACGCCGCGCGCGCCGCAGGCTTCGCTAACATCAACCTCGATCTGATCTACGGCCTTCCCCGCCAGGCGCCCACCGTCTGGCGGGCCACCCTCGAACGCGCGCTCGCCCTCGGCCCCGAACATCTCTCCCTCTACGCCCTCACGATCGAAGAAGGGACCCCCTTCGCCCGCTGGGCCGCCGCCGGGCGCTTCCCCTACCCCGACGACGACCTGGCCGCCGATCTGTACGAGGCCGCTGACGACCGGCTGCGCGCCGCCGGATACGTGCAGTACGAGATCTCCAACTGGGCGCGCTGCGCGGCGCCGTTGCCCGACGACGTGACGCCGCCCGACTACGCCTGCCAGCACAATCTGCTCTACTGGCGCCGCCATCCCTACTTCGGCTTCGGCCCAGGCGCGCACGCCATGAGCGACGCGCCGCCGCCAGGAGGACGCCGCTGGTGGAACGTCCGCCGCCCCGAGAATTACCTCGCGCGCCTGGCCGCCGGCGATTCGCCCGAAGAGGGGCGTCAGGAGATCGATGCGCGCCTGGGGATGGCGGAGACGATGGCGTTGGGCCTGCGCCTGACGCGCGAGGGGGTCGCAGAAGAAGCCTTCCGCCAGCGCTGGGGGATCGCCCTGGATGAGGCCTTCGGGGCGGAGCTGGCCAGGCTAATCGAGCGCGGGCTGCTCGAACGATTGCCCGACCGCGTGCGCCTGACCCCGCGCGCGCGGCTGGTGGCCAATCAAGCCTTCATTGAATTCATGCCGTGAACGGAGTTCGCCCATGTCCACGTTCGCTTCTCCCACGACGCTGTGGTATCGCCAGCCGGCCCGCGATTGGCTGCAGGCGATGCCGATCGGCAACGGCCGCCTGGGCGGGATGGTCTTCGGCGGCGCGCCCCAGGAACGCATCCAGCTCAACGAGGACACGCTATGGTCGGGCCGTCCCCTTCACCGCCGCCACCCCGACGGACGCGCGGTCCTGGCCGAGATCCGACGCCTGGTCTTGCAGGAAGGGGACCTGGTCGCCGCCGACGAATTGACCAAGAAATTGCAAGGCCCCTTCACCGAGTCGTACCAACCGCTGGGAGATCTCTATCTCGATTGCGCGCACGCGGGGGCGATCGCGGAGTATGCCCGCGCCCTCGATCTCGACGCCGCCATCGTCCATGTGCGCTACCGCGTGGGCGAGACGACCTTCACGCGCGAGGTCTTCGTCTCCGCCGTCGACCAGACGCTCGTCGTGCGCCTCGCCGCCGACCGGCCGGGCCAGATCACAGTCGACGTCAGCCTCGACAGCCCCTTGCGACACGCGGTCGCCTCCATCGGCGCGACGATGCTCGCGCTGCGAGGGCGCTGCCCCGTCCACGTTGACCCGAACTACTGCGGCGAACGGGTGCGGTCAATCGTCTACGACGAGGACGGCGGCATCCGCTTCGAGGCCCAGGCGCGGGCCGTCCTGGAGGGCGGCGCCTGTCAGGTCGACGGGCGCGGCATCCACATCCGCAACGCCGACGCTGTCACCCTGTTGCTGGCGGCGGCCACCTCGTTCGCAGGCTTCGATCGCGAGCCAGCGGAGGACCGCGACCTGGGCCAGCTCTGCGGGACGACCCTCGACCGCGCGGCGGCCAAACCGTACGCGACCTTGCGCGCCGACCATGTGGCCGACCATCGCGCCCTCTTCCGTCGCGTCGAACTCGACCTGGGCGGGACAGAGGCCGCAGCGCGCCCCACCGACGAGCGCCTGCGCGCGGTCCAGCGCGGCGACGAGGATCCATTGCTCGTCGCCCAGTACTTCCAGTTCGGACGCTATCTGCTGATCGCCAGCTCGCGGCCGGGGACGCAGCCCGCCAACCTGCAGGGCATCTGGAACTTCGAGATGCGCCCTCCCTGGAGCGCCAACTACACGATCAACATCAACACCCAGATGAACTACTGGCCGGCCGAGACGTGCAACCTCAGCGAGTGTCACGCCCCCTTGTTCGATCTCATCCAGGAGCTGAGCGTGACCGGCGCGCGCGCGGCGCAGGAACTGTACGGCGCGCGCGGCTGGGTGTCGCACCACAACACCGACCTCTGGCGGCTGGCCACGCCGGTCGGCGAAGGCTGGGGCGACCCCTGCTGGGCGATGTGGCCGCTGAGCGCGGGCTGGCTGTGTCAGCATCTATGGGAGCACTACGCCTTCACCGGCGACCGCGACTTCCTGGCGACGCGCGCGTATCCGCTGATGAAAGGCGCCGCCGAGTTCTTGCTCGATTTCCTGGTCGAGGACCCGCAAGGCTACCTGACCACGTGCCCTTCGACCTCCCCCGAGAACAAATTCCTGACCCCCTCCGGCCAGCCGTGCGCCGTCAGCCACGGCTCGACCATGGACCTGGCGATCATCCGCGAGCTGTTCGCCAACTGCAGCGGGGCCAGTCGCATCCTCAACGTCGACCCCGAATTCCGCGCCCGTCTCGACGCAGCGCGCGCCCGCCTGCGCCCCCCGCGCATCGGGCGCTACGGCCAGCTCCAGGAATGGGATCAAGATTTCGACGAGGTCGAGCCAGGCCATCGCCATCTATCGCATCTCTACGGCCTCTATCCCGGCTGCCAGATCACCGTGCGCGGGACGCCGGAGCTGGCGCGCGCCGCTGCCAACAGCCTGGAGCGGCGGCTGGCTCACGGCGGCGGCCATACCGGCTGGAGCTGCGCCTGGATCATCAACCACTGGGCGCGGCTGGAGGAGGCCGAGCGCGCCTATCAGGCGGTGTTGACCCTGTTGCGCCGTTCGACCTATCCCAACCTGTTCGATGTGCACCCGCCGTTCCAGATCGACGGCAACTTCGGCGGCGCGGCCGGCATCGCGGAGATGCTGTTGCAGAGCCACGCGGGAGAGATCCACCTGCTGCCCGCGCTGCCTGCGGCCTGGGCGCAAGGCCATGTGCGCGGCCTGCGCGCGCGCGGCGGCTTCACGGTGGATATGGAGTGGCAGGAGGGGAAACTGGTCGCGGCGATGCTCGTCGCCGATCGCGCCGCGCGCTGTCGGGTGCGCAGCCGCGAGCCGCTGATGGTAACTATGGCCGGCAAACCGGTGGAGGTGGTACGGCCAGAGGAGGCCGTGATCGAGTTCGCAACAACAGCGGGCGCTGTCTACCGGCTGGCGCCGACGAATCTGAGCTGAATCCTCTGTATGGATAGCCTGCGCTTCAGCCAACTCGCTTCGCGGGCAGCCGAGATGCAGACAAGGCTGTCTCGCCAGTCCTACATAGGTGCTGGTGTAGGCTCCGAATGCGCGGTCAATGGCTCATAGTGTAGCACCATGATCTGATCCGGACGTAAGCCCAACGACTCATAAGTACGTCCATCACGGTCGCTGAATTCGACTTCGAAAGCTTCTCCGTCTGCAAGAATCTCAACCACTGTGCCGACTTGTCCGCGCCAGAGGTTGTATTCAGGCAAGTCAACGGTAAGCGCCACCACATCTAGCAATTTCACCTGATCTCTCATCTGTCACCTCTCATCTTTACAATGGGTAACAAGAAATCAACCTCGGCGTCTCTGAGCCGTGTTCAACAATCCATCCGCTGCGAATCACGGCTCGCTTACCGTGCCATTCCAACGGAAAGTCGACAACATAGCGTTGCCCATACTCGTCACGCCGTCCCAATCTTGCTTCATGTGTTTTGACCGCTCGCAACAGAGCGTCGCGCAAATCTTCAGCGTCCTCCCTTGTCATACCCAATGTCGCCGCGAATAAGCGCGCTTTGTGCTTGCCTTCACTATGTGTTGGATCAAGGCAATAATCGCGCAGTTTGCGAATGTCTACCACGGCATGCTCTGCGTTCGGGATAATCATGGAGCGCGTTAACTTTCCCTGAAATCAAATATAACACTATCTTGCGACCTGCACAAGCCTCCGAATAAAACGAGTCTCATTTGAACCTGACAGGAACTGCCTAGAGAATCGTTCCGCCCCAGCGCTAGCCACCGACGTCGTTGATTGCAGGCTGGCGTCGACGAGGGCATGTATTGCGAACAGCAATACTCACGCGGCGACGAACCGCAGCATCTCACCTGGCGCGGTCGTCATCTCGACGAGCGGTCCACGCGTCACGCTCGCCGTCCCATCCTCGCGGCAGCAACGCGCGGCTGGCCAGGGAGAGAGCAGCCGCAGCGTCGCGCCCGCCTCGCTGTACACCTCGATCCATTGCACCGCGTCATCCGCGCAGGCCGCGCTGACCAGGAACGCGCCCACGGCGCGCAACATCCGAAACTCGGCGGTGCGCTCCAGCGGCCAGTTAGGGAAGAAGCGCAACACACCATCGTAGCTTTGTAACAGACACTCGTTGATCACGACGGGCAAGGCGAAATTCTCGAACCAGATGCCCATAGGACGCATGAAGTCGAACGGCGTCGCGTCGGAGTAGCGGCCGAGGGCGCTCATCGCCATATTGGTGCAGGTGCCGTTCGGCAGCAGACAGTAGTGGATCTGGCGTTTGAACTTCTCCAAGTCCAACAGGCCAAGCCGCGCGGCCTGAAGGTTCTGGAAGACCAGATCGTTGCCCCCCTCGTTGCGCTGGTTGCGGTAGGTGGCCTCCAGGATGCGTCTCCATTCGGGCGGAGAGGCCAGGCCATGTTCTTCGCCCGGGAAGACGACCATCAGCGGATTGGGGACATTGTAGACCGTCTGCGGATCCTCACCCGGCGCCGACACCAACACCTTCCCATAGGGTGTTTCGGCGGTCGGGTAATCCGGCAGGCGCGGCAGGATCTCCTGCACGCGGTTGGCCAGGGCGCTGTCCCGGCTGAGGATCCGACATGCTTCCAAATAGGCCTTGAAGACGAACTTCGTCAGGGTCAGATCCACCAGGCAGTCGTAGTTCATGTCGAAGCCAGGCCGCAAGCCATCGTGCAGCTCCGGCGCGACGGTCGGGAAGATGTGGTATCGATCGTCCCCCCACTGCGGACCATGCGCCTCCGGCCGGCTCAGATACGCCACCAGGAACTCGACCGCCTCCTCGATTGGGCCGAACGCTCGCTCGGCCAGAAACGTTTTGTCCAACGTGTAGAGATAGTGCCACCAGAGGCTCTGCACCGTCCATGGCGTCTCGCAGATCTCCCAGCCCCACGTCGGCGCCGGATAGGGCAGCATGGTCATCGGCACAGGGTAGGCGCTGTGTGGGAAGTACGCGCCGGGCAGGCCGTAGTAGGTGCGAGCGTGCTGGCGACTGACGGGCAGCAGGAAGTGCACCAGATCCACGTAGGGAAGATGCTTGTCCACGTGGTTGGAAGAGAAGGTGGCCCAGAACGGCTGCTGCGTGTTGTAGTTCATGTGGTAGTCGCCGTGCCAGGCTGTGCCGATATCGCCCAGGCTCCAGTTGGCGAAGAGGCCTGGACAGGTGGTCCCGGGGCGGAGCGCGCAGGCAAGGAAATAGAGGTTATGATACCAGGTGCGCTCCAACACCTCATCGTCGAGCGCCACCGCCGATCGGCCCCAGAACTCCGACCAGGCCGCATCGCGAGCGCGGGCGGCTTCCTCCCACGCGAGGCGATCCGGGGTCGGCAGCGGCTCAACCGGACCTTGTTTCAGGCTGGCGCAGGCGATGAATTCGCCATCTTCCGGCGCCACCCATCCCCCCTCGAACGGCCCCATCGTCTCGATCGTCCCGTCCCACTGTCGCCGCGAGCGCTTCTCCAGTCTGCCCGTCACCGCGACGCCCAGTTGAAACGCGCGGTCGTCGGGATGCGGCGTGCAGTCCTCTTGCGACGGCAGGATCTGGCGGAAGGCGAGCTGGTTCGACGCCAGCCCCGCCGGCGGAGAAGCTGGCGGGAATTCAGGGGGGGTGGCGCGATCGGGGAGCAGGCGCACGCGATCGAAGGGCGCTGGCCCGCGCATCCGCAGCCAGACGCGATCGCGCACAGGCTCGCAGAAGATCTCCAGCGTGGCCTCGCGCCCATCGATCAGGAAGCGCACGGTGCACACGCCGTTGCTGATATCCAACCGATGGCCGAGCAGTTCAGCCGTGCGCCGATCGAAGCCCAGCACCAGCGTCCCACACGGGAATGGCCGGGGATAGGGCTTTCGATAGTTCTCCTGGGTCATCTGGACGTAGGCGCTGTACCAGGGATCGTCTTCCAGCCGTTTCAGCGTGGTGGGGATCGCCTTGATCTTCGCGAAGATCTCGGCGAACGTGCCGATCTCGTCTTTGTGCGCCTCGGCCACGCGGATGTCCCAGATGTCGTTGTGTCCGAAGTGGAGCATCACTGCGTCGGGGCGAGTGCAGACGATCACGCCCATGCCGCCGTTGCCGAGCACGGCCCCTTCGAAGAAATTGACCGCAGGCTTGTCCAGGACGATCGGATGCTGTGCGGCGCGCTGGGCAGCCTCAATAAGGCGAGTCATGACGTCTCCTTACCTGAACCTGCGCCCATACGTCGTTCGCGGCTGGTCTCCCGACCAGTCGCCTCTGTCATCCTTGCCGGTCAGGAGACCAGCCAGGACCGTTTTGCGGATAGGCTCTTAGCCCAGCACCGCCTGGACGCCGCGCTGGGCCAGGCCCAGCCAGAAGCCAGGATAGAGTCCGATGGCGACGACAAAGATGGCCGCGATCGCCGTGGCCAGCGCGAGGACGGGACGCTCAGCCAGCGTGGCCGTGGCTTCCTCCTGATCGGACATGTACATCAAGACCACGATGCGCAGGTAGAAGTAGGCGGAGATCGCAGAGTTGATGACGCCGACGATCGCCAGCCAGGTCAGGTTCGCCTCGACGGCAGCCTGGAACAGGTAGAGCTTGCCGAAGAACCCCGCCAGCGGCGGCGCGCCGGTCAGGCCGAACAGGAAGATCGCCATCGCCGCGGCCAGCCAGGGGTGGGAACGCGCCAGCCCACGCGCCTGATTCGCGACCACATCGCCCGCCCCCCGCTGCTCGAGGGCGATGAGGACGGCGAACGCTCCCAGGTTGAGGAAGGCGTAGACAAAGAGATAGAAGAGGACCGCCGCCGCGCCGCTGCGATTGGCCGCGGCCACGCCCACCAGCACATAGCCAGCATGGGCGATCGAAGAATAGGCTAACAGGCGTTTGAGGCTGACCTGGCGCAACGCCGCCAGATTGCCCACGACCATCGTCAGCGCGGCCAGCACAGCCACTGCGGGCATCCAGACCGCCCGCTCGTTGCCCAGGGTGCCTGCGAAGACGCGCAGAAACGCGGCGAAGGCAGCCGCCTTGGTCGTCACCGACATGAACGCCGTGATCGGCGTCGGCGCCCCCTGATAGACGTCCGGCGTCCACATGTGAAAGGGAACCGCCGCCACCTTGAACCCAAAACCGACGATAAGCAGCGCAATGCCGATCAGGAGCAGCGGCGTCACGCGCGCAGCCTGGGCAATGCCCGCGAAGTCGAGGGCGCCCGTGCTGGCGTACACGAGCGCGACGCCGTACAGGAAGAAGGCGGAGGAGAACGCGCCGAGCAACAGGTATTTGAGCGCGGCCTCGCTCGAGCTGGCCCGCTCGCGCTCGAAGCCCGCCAGGATATACAGGCTGAGCGAGAGCAGCTCGAGCGCGATGAACACCAGCATCAGATGCGTGGCGGCGGCCATCAAGGTCATGCCGATCGCCGCAAGCAGGAACAGGCTGATATACTCCCCCTGCTGCTCACCGTGGGCGTCCAGCCAGTTGGACGCGACGAGCAGGCCGAGGGCGCTGGCGGTGAGGATGATCAGCCGGAAGAAGGCGGTGTATCCGTCGGCGACCGCCATGCCCTGAAAGGTCTGGGGCGGCTGCTGAGCGACGAACAGGGTCGCCGCGCCAGCCGCGGCCACGCCCGCCAGGCCGACCCAGGGGAGCCAGCGTTTGTCGCCGACGATGGTATCGACGATAAGAACGATCAACGCCGTGGCCAGAAGGATCACCTCAGGCAGAATCGGCACGATGGAGAGGGCAGATGGGACAGTTGGCATGTGTACGCAGCTCCCCTACTACTTCGGCGCGATCGCGGTCTGTTCGATCACGCGTTGCTGTACCCCCATCACCGAGGGGTTGATGCGATCGAAGAAGAGGTTAGGGAACAGGCCGATCACAAAGAAAAGGACCACGATCGGCGCCAGGATCAGCGCCTCCCGCCGCGTCAGGTCTGTGAGCCGCTTGTTTTCGGGCTTCTCCAGCGGCCCCTGCATCGTCTCGCGGAAGGCGTGCAACAGGTACCAGGCAGCGATGATGACGCCGACCGCGCCGAGGACTGCCGCCGCGCGATTGGCCTGGAAGGCGCCAACCAGGATCGAGAACTCGCCGACGAAGCCGTTAAGGCCCGGCAGCCCCGCTGAACTGAGCATCGTCACCAGCAGGAACGCAGCATAGACGGGCATCACCGTCCAGACGCCGCCGAAGTCGGAGAGCATGCGGCTGTGACGGCGCTCGTAGATCATGCCGACGAGCAAGAAGAGGGCGCCCGTGCTGAGGCCATGATTGACCATCTGCAACACCGCGCCGCTGATCCCCTCCGGCGTCAAAGCGAAGATGCCGAGGACGACGAAGCCGAGGTGCGCCACCGAGGAGTAAGCGACCAGGCTCTTGAAGTCCTTCTGGCGGAGGGCGACGATGCCGCCGTAGAGGATGCCGATGACGCCGAGGGTGATGAGGGCGCCCGCCAGGCTCTGCGTCGCCGCCGGGAAGAGGGGCAGCGCGAAGCGCACGTAGCCGTAGGCGCCCATCTTCAGGAGGATGGCGGCCAGGATCACCGAGCCGGCGGTCGGCGCCTGCACATGCGCGTCAGGCAACCAGGTATGGAAGGGGAACAACGGCACCTTGATGGCGAAGGCCAGCGCGAACGCCAAGAAGAACCAGCGCTGCACATCGGGCGCGAGGGAAGGAGCGGCCAGGATGTCCATCAGGCTGAAGGAGCCGGTCTGCGCGCGCAGCGCCAAAATAGCCACCAACATCAGGGTGCTGCCCGCCATCGTGTAAATGAAGAACTTGAGCGCGGCGTAGATGCGGCGCGGCCCTCCCCACACGCCGATGATGAAATACATGGGGATCAGGGTGGCTTCGAAGAAGAGATAGAAGAGGACCAGGTCGAGCGCCACGAAGACGCCGAGCATGCCGGTCTCCAGGACGAGCATCAGGAACAGATAGGCGCGCGTCCGCTCGGTGATGCTATCCCACGAGGCCAGGATGACGATCGGTCCGAAGAAAGTGGTGAGCAACACCAGGAAGAGGCTGATGCCGTCCACGCCCAACAGGTAGCTCAATCCGATCTCTGGCGCCCAGGGTCGCGACTCAACGAACTGGTAGCCCGGCTCCCCCATCTTCCAGCCGAAAAACAGCGCCAGCGACAGCACAAAGGTGACGAGGGTGACGAGCAAAGCCCAGACCCACATGGCGCGCCCCTGCTGAGGCAACAGGAGCAGGATCAGCGCGCCGGCCAGCGGCAGGAAGGTGATGAGGCTCAACAGCGGAAAGTTGTCCAGGGCCATATGCTCCTCGTTCGTCGTGGTCCTACAGGGCTGCCCACAGGAAATAGATCATGAGCGCGACGACGCCCACAAACAGGGTGAAGGCATACACGCCGACAAGGCCGTTCTGCAGGCGACGCACCCCCTCGCCAACCCAGCCGGTGACCCAGGCCACGCCGTTGACGATGCCATCGATCCCCTGCTGGTCGAACACTTTGGCCAGCCACTCCCCCACCTGCTTGAGGGGGGTCACGATGCCGTCCATATAGAGTTGATCGACGTAGTAACGTTGCTGGACGAGCGTGTCCAGAGGTCCCAAACGACGGCGCAGCGCAGCGACGCGCGAGGGGTCGACGACATACAGGCGATAGGCGAAGTAGATGCCGCCCAAAGCGATGCCAGCCGACGCCAGGAGCAGCGCCCAGGCGACGAGGTCGTGTTCGGCCTCATGCGTAACCGTCGCGAAGACTGGATGTAGCCATCCATGCAACCACGAGAGTTTGGGCAGGCCGATCAGCCCGCCCAACGCGGCGCCCACCGCCAGGATGATCAGCGGCGTCGTCATGACGGACGGCGACTCATGGGCGTGCTCGAACAGCTTGCGGTCGCGGGGCTGTCCCCAAAAGGTCAGGAACAGCGCGCGCGCCGAGTATGTTGCGGTCAGGAAGGCCGTGACGGCGCCGATCAGCCACAACAACGGAGAAGCGTGCCAGGCGCCGAGGAGGATCTCATCCTTCGAGAAGAACCCCGAGAGCAGGGGGAAGCCGGCCAGGGCGGCCGCGCCGACGACGAAGGTCTTGTAGGTGGTGGGCAATTTAGCGCGCAGGCCGCCCATCTTGCGCACATCCAGCTCGCCGTGGAGGGCGTGCATCACGCTGCCCGCGCCCAGGAAAAGCAAAGCCTTGAAGAAGGCGTGCGTGAAAAGATGGAAGATCCCGGCGGCGAACGCGCCCGCGCCCACCCCCAAGAACATGTACCCCAATTGGGAGACGGTCGAATACGCCAGGATGCGCTTGAGATCGGTCTGCGCGAGGGCGATCGTGGCGGCGAAGAATGCCGTCAGCGCGCCGATCGTCGCCACTCGACCCATGGCCGTAGGCGTGAGGTCGAAGATCGGCGCAGCGCGCGCAACCATGAACACGCCAGCGGTCACCATCGTAGCGGCATGGATGAGGGCGCTGACCGGCGTGGGGCCTTCCATGGCGTCGGGCAACCATACGTACAGAGGGATCTGCGCCGATTTGCCGGTGGCCGCGAGCAGCAGGAGCAGGCCGATCGCAGTGGCGCCGACCTGCAACGTCGCGAGCGTCTCCGGTTGGAACAGCTTCAAGAAGTTGAGCTGGCCGCTGAGGGCAAAAATGTAGGCGGCCGCGAGGATGAAACCGGCGTCGCCGATGCGGTTGACGAGGAACGCCTTCTTGCCGGCGTCGGCGGCGCTGGGTTTGAAGAACCAGAACCCGATCAACAGATAGGAGGCCAGGCCGACCCCTTCCCAGCCGATGAACATCTGCACGAAGTTGTTGGCCATGACGAGCGTCAGCATCATGAGGACGAAGAAGTTCAGGTAGACGAAGTAACGCACGTAGCGCTCATCGTCCCACATGTAGCCGATCGAGTAGACGTGGATCAGGAAGCCGACGCCGGTGACGACCAGGGCCATGAAGGTGGAGAGGGGGTCGATGAGGAGGCCGATATCGACCTGGAAGCGGTCGATGGCGATCCAGCGCCAGAGCACCTGTTCGATGGTGCGCTCCTCTTCCGGCCGCGCGGCGAGAGTGAGGAACAGGCCGAGGGCGACGAGGAAGGAGAGCAAGACGGCGCCTGAGGCCACGAGGCCCGCGCCGTTCTTGCCCCAGCGTCGGCCCGCGACCAGGTTGAGGAGCAGGCCTAGAACGGGAAAGGCGAGCAGCAACCAGGATATCTGAACCATAGGCACTTACATATCCTCGCGATCTTCGATCTCAGCCAGCTTCAGCCGCCTGGCGCAAGGCCAGAAAAGCCTCCTTGAGGGGCTGATACATACCAGCCAAAGGCGATGAGCTTTTTCTTGCGAAGCTTCGATGTCGGCGGCGGAACCGCTCGCCGCACGCTAGAATAGGCAATAGCCATCGTCTATTTACCCGTTAAGTAAGTTGATGCGATCAACGTTGGTCGTATCCTTGTGGCGGATCACCCCTAACACGATCGCCAGGCCGATCGCCACTTCGGCCGCGGCCACCGCCATCACCAAAAAGACGAACACCTGGCCATCGAGCGTGCCAAATTGCCGCGAGAGGGCGACGAAGGTCAGATTGACGGCATTCATCATCATCTCGACGCACATGAAGATGATCAGGACATTGCGGCGGATGAGGACGCCAAGCACGCCGATGGTGAAGACGACGCCAGCCAGACCCAGATAGAAGGCGGTGGGGATCATACAGCTACTCCTCCGGCGCGCCCAGGGGCGGCCTGACGCGGCGGGCCAGCACGATCGCGCCGATCATGGCGGCCAACAGCAGGACCGACGCCATCTCGACCGGCAACAGATATTGCGTGTACATGGCATGGCCGACGCTCTGAACGCTGCCCTGCGCCGCCAGGCCTACCGGCGCCCGCTGATGGTTGACCACCAGGACGTAGCTGCTGCCAGCCAGGAAGATGATGGCAAGGATCAACGCTACAACGTGGAGCACTGGATGGGCGCGCGCCACCGCGTCGCTCACCGGCTCGTTGCCGATCAGCATGACCGCGAAGATGAAAAGGACGACGATAGCGCCCGCGTAGACGAGGATCTGCGCCATCGCCAGGAACTGCGCCTCCAGCGTCAGGTAGATCATCGCCATCGACGCGAAGTTGAGCAACAGAAACAGCGCGCTGTGGACGGTGTTCCGGCTGAACACGACGCCGACGCCGCCAGCGAGCGCTGTCAGCGTGAAGAGCGCCACCAAAGACCAATCCAACCACTCCATGCCTCACTCCTCCGGGCGGATGATCACGTTGGGCGAAGGCGGCTTCAGCAGCTCCTCCTTCGTCAGGATGAAATCGCGCCGATTATAGTTGGCCAGGGTGTACTCGTGCCCCAGCACGATGGCCTCGACCGGGCATGCCTCCTCACAGTCGCCGCAGAAGACGCAACGCAGCAGGTTGATCTCGTACACGCGCGCGTAGCGGTCGCCCGGCGAATGTCGCTCCTCTTCCGTGTTCTCCGCCGCCTCCACATAGATGGCGCCAGTCGGGCAGGCCGCCTCGCACAACTGACAGCCAACGCAGCGCTCCAATCCATTCTCGTAGCGTCGCAAATAATGCCGGCCGCGAAAGCGCGGGTAGACCATGATCGGCTGATCCGGCGATTCGACGGTAACTGGCGGCATCGTCAGATGCTTGAGGGTCACCCCCATCGCCTTGGCGATCTCACGCGCGCCTTCCACAAACTCTTTAATCGCCATCGCTCATTCTCTCCATTACCCTAACACCAACACGAGCACCGCTGTGATCGCCAGATAGATCAGGGCGATCGGCAGCAGGTATTTCCAACCGAACTTCATCAACTGATCATAGCGCACGCGCGGGATGCTGGCGCGCACCCAGATGAAGAGGAAGAGCAGCGCCAGGATCTTGATCGACAGGTAGACGATCGACAGAATCGGGAACTGATCGACGAAGGGGCCACGCCAGCCGCCGAAGAAGAGGGTCGCCATGACGGCGCTGGTCGTGATCATGTGCAGATATTCGGACAGATAGAACAGGCCGAACTTGATGCCGCCGTACTCGGTCTGATAGCCCGCTACCAACTCGTTCTCGGTCTCCGGCAGATCGAAGGGGGAGCGGTTGGTCTCGGCCAGCATGCAGATGAAGTAGAAGGGGAAGGCGGCCCAGAGCCAGATCCACGCCCACAGCGGCCGCGGGTTGTTGATGATCTCGACCAGGCTGAGCGATCCGCTGACCAGAAGAAGGCTGACCAGGAAGATGCCCATCGGCAGCTCGTACGAGATCATCTGCGCGCTCGTGCGCAAAGCCCCCAGCAGCGAGTAGTTGTTGTTGCTCGACCAGCCAGCCAACATGACGCCGTAGGTGCTCACCGAAGCGATAGAGAGGACGTACAACAAGCCGACGTTGATGTCTCCCATGTGCAGAGAGATCGTGCGCCCGAAGAGCTGGATGTCGGGGCCGATGGGCACCACCGCGAAGATGGCGAAGGCCGGGACCACCGCCAGGATCGGCGCCAACAGATAGACAACTTTATCGACGTGACTGGGCACGACCTCTTCTTTGAACATCAGCTTGACGACGTCGGCCAGGGGTTGCAGGACGCCGAATTTGCCCGCGCGGTTGGGGCCGAGGCGGACCTGAAAGCGCGCCACCAGCTTGCGTTCGCCATAGGTGAGGTAGGCGGTGGATGTGAGCAACACCAGCAGCAGGATGATCCCTTTGATCACAGGGATGACGATCAGGTCGATCCAATCCATCCGATCCCCTCGCTTACTTCACTGTCTTCACGCTGACCGCGCTGCCCGACCCATCCACCCCCAGCAACGTCTCGGCGGGGGCGCCCGGCAGGCTATAGGCGATGGCCACAACCCCCGGCGTCACGGTCGGATCGGCCTGCGCTGGCAGCGTCACCGCGCCAGCGACCGACGCGATCTGCACCTGGTCGCCCGGATGCGCCCCCAATCGCGCCAGGTCGTCCGGATGCAGACGAGCGACGCACGCCGCCAGGATGTTTTGGAAACGATCGGTCGTGCGAATGAGCGTACCATGATCGAAGAGAAGGCGTTCGGCGAGCAGCCGGAATGGGAATCCCACCGCCGTCGAGGCAGTAGGCGGCATCGTCACGTTGAATCGCGTCGGGCCAGATTGACCTTCCAGCGGCCACGCCTTGCCCGTCTCCCCCAGCGCGTCCCACGTCAGCCCGGCGTACTGCGGCGCCGCGCGCGTGATCTCGTGCAACACATCCTGGACGGTGGCATAGGCCCAGGGTTCGGGGCGCCCGCGTTCGCGCGGCGCGCGGCGCGCTTTCTTGCTGGCCCTGGCCTGCGCCTCGCTCGATTGCGGGGCTGGCCAATGGCGCGCCAGGTCGACGAAGATCTGCCAATCGGGACGCGCCTCCGCCTGCGGACGAAACGCGCGCGGCGCGCGTTGCACGCGCCGCTCCAGGTTGGTGAAGGTGCCGTCGCTCTCGGCGTAGGTGGCGGCGGGAAGGACGACATGGGCGCGCCGCGCGGTCTCGGTCAGGAAGACGTCCTGGACCACCAGGAAGTCGAGGCGCTCCAGGGCAGTCGCCGCCTGCGGCCCTTCAGAAGCCGGGTCGGCGCCCACGATGTACAAGGCCTTCAACGCGCCGCTCGCAGCCGTCTGCAGCATCTGCGCATATGTCAACCCCGGCTCGTCCGGCACATCGGCGCCCCACAGGCGAGACAGCCGCTCGCGAGCTGCGGCGTCGCTGAGGGGAGCATGGCCTGGCAAGCGGTTGGGGAGCAGGCCGACATCGCGCGCGCCCTGGCTGTTGGCGTCGGGGCCAAGATACGCCACGCGCGCGCGCCCGACCAGCAGTTCCAGGTTGGCCAGCGCCGCCGCGGCGGCGGCCGCGGCGCGCCCACGCACGACCTCCGGCCCGTAGAGGATCAACGGGCGTTGGGCGCCCCCGAGAAGATCGGCCGCCTGCTGCAGAGCCTCTGCAGAGATCCCGCTCAGGGCAGCCACAGCATCGGGCGTAAACTCCTGGAGGGCGGCCTCCAGATCACGCAGTCCGGCGACGCGCTGCGCCTGCTTTACGAAGCGCTCCTGGCGTAAGAGCAGGCCGAGCAGGCCGTCGAGCGCCGCCGCCTCGGCACCAGGGCGCACGGGGAGATGGAGGCCGAACGCGGCGTCCTCGGTGCGGCGCGGATGGAGGATGATCGCGCGCGCCCCATTGCGACGGACCGCCCGCTTGAAGAAGGTGGCGAGGACCGGCTGCTCCTCCGCCAGGTCGACGCCGACGAGCAGGAAGAGGTCGGCGGAATGGACCTCGCTGATGGCGGACAGCCCGCGTGGGTCGGCCAGCACATCGCCGCCTCCCCGATGATCGATGTTGTTGGTATCGGCCAGCGTGCGCATCAGCTTCTGCAGCAGATAGCTGGCCTCGTTGCTGAGCCTGGCCGAGCCGATGGCGCCCACCGAGGCCGGGTTAGCCTGCGCATGTTGGGCCAGGCCAGCGGCCGCGCGCTGCAGCGCCTCCTCCCAGGTCGCGGGGCGGAGCGCGTCGCCCTCGCGCACCAACGGTTGGGTCAGGCGTTCAGGATGATGGAAGTAGCCTTGCGCGAAGCGCCCCTTGTCGCAGATCCAGGCGTCGTTGACGGCAGCGTTCTCGCGGCTGACGATGCGACGGATCAGGTGCGTGCGCACATCAAAACGCAGGTTGCACCCCTGCGAGCAATGCGTGCAGATGCTGGGGACAGGGGTCACTTCCCACGGGCGATAGGCAAAGCGGCTGACGCGATTGGTGAGCGCGCCCACGGGACAGATGTCGATGATGTTGCCGCTGGTCTTGGCGCTGACCGGATGGCCGGGATAGATGTCGATGACCGTCTCGCCGCCGCGATGGTAGAGGCCCAGCTCCGGCTTGAACTCCCACTCCTCCAGGTACCGGATGCAGCGCCAGCACACCACACAGCGTTCCTGATCGAGGAGGATGAGATCGGATACTGGGTGGCGCTTGTCCTTGTGCGTCTTCTGTTCGATGAAGCGGCTGGCGCCTGGCCCGTGTTCGAGAGTCTGATTCTGCAGCGGGCACTCCCCTCCCTTGTCGCAGATCGGACAGTCGAGGGGATGATTGATCAGGATGAATTCGAGGGTGGCCTCGCGCGCTTCTTTAGCCCGTGGGCTGTTGTAATGGACGACCAGCCCCTCGCTGACGGGGGTGGTGCAGGCGGTCACCAACTGGCGCCCGCGCGGCCCTTCGATCTCGACCATGCACATGCGGCAGGCGCCGATGGGGTCGAGCTTGGGATGGGCGCAGAAGGTGGGGATCTCGATGCCATTGGCCTTGGCGGCGCGCGTCAGCACCAGCCCCTTGGGCGCCTGATATTCCTTGCCGTCGATCGTAAAGGTAACGAGTTCGCTCATTCACACGCCTCGCCAGGAGACTTCCCCCAGCTCAATCGATGATCTGTTCAGGAGCGCACACCCTCATGCCAGCGGCTGCAACTCCAGGATATGACGGACCTCAAAACCGTTATCGAGATCTTCCCAATAAATAGCAAATCCTCCTGGTTCGATCGACCATCTGGCCCGTTGCTCGGGCGAGGCCTGTTCCAGCCAGGATAGCCATTCGATGCGATCAAGGGGCAGCCCGACCTCGCGGCCATCGCTTAACAACACATATATCTTATCGTCGGCAAAACGAACCCCCTGGGCCTGGACCTCTTCCGCAGCTTTATGAGCTAAAGTAAGCATTCCACACCTCCAACAGCCTTGCCTGGTTCTGACGCGTCAGCCTTACGATGCGGTTGATCTCAGCGCGACTATAACCATGGTTGGAATCGATTAACACAGGCTGTAACCAAATCTTAGCAACTTTGTCGTCGCGAAGCACATGAACATGCGGCGGTTCGCCCCCGTCTGACGCATAGAACCGAAACTTATAGCCATCAATATAAACAGTAGGCATCGGTCTCTAACCGCGCTCATGGGCAGGTTGTCCCGTATCGGGGCGATAGATCGGCCGCACGGGCAGCGGAGGCGTCGCCCCGACGGGGTTGGTGCGCTCGATGTACGCCTCGATCTCGGGGCGGAACTTCGTGATGGCGCTCTTGACGCCCCACACGGCGGCCGGGCCGAACGGACAGAACGACTGTTGCTCGATGAACTTCGCCAGGCGCAAGATCTCGTCCAGGTCCTCGCGACGCCCCTGGCCGGCCTCGATGCGGATCAACATCTTCTCGATCCAGCCCGTCCCCTCGCGGCAGGGGGTGCACTTGCCGCACGACTCCTCGCGATAGAAAGCGATCGTGCGCCGCATGACGGAGACCAGGCCGGCGTCCTCGCAGATGACGATGACCCCTGCCGAGCCAAGGAGCGAGCCAGCAGCCTGCACCGCCTCGAAATCCAGGGGGGTATCGAGCTGTTGCGCCGTCAACAACGGCATCGACAGGCCGCCGGGGACGACCGCCTTGATTGGCTTGTCGTCGAGCGTGCCGCCCGCGTACGTGTAGATCAGCTCGCGCAGGGGGATGCCATGCGGCAGCTCGTAGACGCCAGGTTGTCTGACGTCGCCGCTGACGGCGAAGAGGCGAAAGCCGGGGCTCTTCTCGGTGCCGAAGGTGCGATACCAGGAGGCGCCGTGCTTGATGATGTGCGGCACGTTGGCCAGCGTCTCGATGTTGTTGACGATGGTCGGCTTGCGATACAGCCCCTCGACCGCCGGGAAGGGGGGCTTGAGGCGCGGATGGCCGCGATAGCCCTCCAGCGACGTCAGCAGCGCGGTCTCCTCGCCGCAGATGTAGGCGCCCGCGCCGCGATGGACGATCACGTCGAGGCTGAAGGGACTGCCCAGGATCTTCTGGCCCAGATAGCCGCGCTGATATGCCTCGTCGATCGCCTGCTGCAGTCGGGCGTAGGCGAAGCCGTACTCGCCGCGGATATAGACGAACGCCTTCTCCGCCTGGATAGCGTAGGCGGCGATGATGATCCCTTCCAACACTTGATGGGGATCGTACTCGAGGAGCATACGGTCCTTGAAGGTGCCTGGCTCGCTCTCGTCGGCGTTGGCCACCAGGTAACGCGGGAAGACCCCCTTGGGCAGGAACCCCCATTTGACGCCAGCGGGGAAGCCGGCGCCGCCGCGCCCGCGCAGGCCAGAGTTCTTGACCTCCTCGATCACCTGGTCAGGGGTCATCTCCAGGAGCGTCTTGCGCAGCGTCTGATAGCCGCCGTCGGCCAGGTACGTGTCGATGCGGTGGGAATCGGGCTGGGCGACGCGTGCCAGCAGCACCTTCGGCTCCATGCCGCCGAAATGGCCCGGCCCCGGGGGGTCCGGCTCGACCGGCAACGGCTGCTGCGCCTGACGACGCAGCTCGTCGATGATCTGGTCGAGCCGCTCCGGCGTCAGCGCCTCATAGTAACGAGGCAGGTCCTGGCCGCGCTTGCGCACGCTCATGGCGGGAGCTGCGCCGCAGGCGCCCAGGCACTCCGTATGATCGAGCGTGAACAGGCCATCCTGGCTGGTCTCTCCCCAATCGCGCAGGCCGAGCTTCTCCATCAGGTGGCGGCCGCATTTCTCCGCCTGACGCAACTGACAGGAGACGTTGGTGCACAGCTCCAGATGATACAACCCTTTGGGGCGCTTGTAGTACATATTGTAGAAACCGAGAAAGGCGTGGACCTCAGCGTCGTCGATGCCGAAGAGGTCAGCGATCTCGGGTTCGACCTCAGGAGGGATCCATCCCAGCTCGCGTTGGACCACGTACAGGGCGTCTCCCAGCGCGGAGCGTGGGACCGGGTATTTTGTCATGAGCTGTCTGATCTCAGCCTTTGCCGCTTCCGAGAGCATGCGCTACTCCCCGATGAACTGTAGAGAACGAGCCGTAAGCGACTGCGCCCTGGCGCTAACGATCCACCTCGCCCAAGACGATGTCGATCGAGCCGATGTTGGTCACCAGATCGGCCACCAGCAGATCGCGCGACATGGGGTCGAGGGCCTGCAGATTGACAAAAGAAGGCCCGCGCACGCGCAGGCGATAAGGATGCGCGCTGCCGTCGCTGACCAGGAAGATCCCCAACTCTCCCTTGGGGTTTTCGGCGCTCATGTAGACCTGGCCTGCGGGTGGGCGGATCCCCTCGGTGACGAGCTTGAAGTGATGGATGAGCGCCTCCATGCTGGTATCCAGCTCGGCGCGCGGCGGCAGGGTGACCTTACGGTCCGTGCTCTTGTAGGGGCCATCCGGCAGATTGTCCAGCGCCTGACGAATGATCCGCAAGCTCTGGCGCATCTCATGGATGCGCACCAGATAGCGGGCGTAAGCGTCCCCCTCGGTCGCGGTGGGCACCTCGAAGTCATACTGCTCGTAACCGCTATAGGGGCGGACCTTGCGCAGGTCGTAGGGCACCCCTGTGGAGCGCAACAGGGGGCCGGTAAGGCCGAGGCTGATCGCCTGCGCGGCCGTCAGCTTGCCGATGCCGATCGTGCGCTCGCGCCAGATGGGGTTGCCCGTCAACATGCGCTCGTAGTCGTCGAGGCGGCCGGGCATGACCGCCAGGAAATCGCGCACGCGCGACTCAAAGGCAGGAGGGACATCCTGCCACACCCCGCCGATGCGGATATAGGAGGTGGTCAGGCGCGCGCCGCACACCAGCTCGAAGATGTCGAGGATCTGCTCGCGCTCGCGCATGGCGTACATGAGCAGCGACATGATCGTGCCTGAGATGTCGAGCGAGTGCGTGGCCAGCCAGATCAGGTGCGAGGCGATGCGCTGCAGCTCGGCCATGATCACGCGCAACGCCTGGGCGCGCGGCGGGATCTCCAAGTCCAACAGCTTCTCGACCGCCAGGACATACGCCAGGTTGTTGTTCATCGCCGACACATAGTCCATGCGGTCGGTGTAATAGACGAAGTCCTTGTAGCGGATGCTCTCGCCGTGCTTCTCGAAGCCAGAATGGAGATAGCCGAGGTCAGGGACGACCTTGACCACGCGCTCCCCTTCCAGCTCGACGATCAGGCGCAGCACGCCGTGGGTGGAGGGATGCTGCGGCCCCATGTTGACGATCAGGTGGCGCGTGGCGTCCATGCCAGCGGGGATCTGCTCGACCGGCAGCTCCGGCTGCAAGATCTGACGGCCCAGGTGCGCGAACTCCGCGTCGTTCCAGGTGACGCTGAAGGGGACGTTTTCCCCGCCGCGCGGCACATCCTTGCGCAGGGGATGTCCCTGCCAGTCGTCGGGCATCAGGATACGGCGCAGGTCGGGATGGCCCTGGAAGCGGATGCCCATCAGGTCGTAGACCTCGCGCTCCAGCCAGTTGGCGGTGGGCCAGATGGAGACCACCGACGGCGCGACGGGATCATCGCCGCCGGGCAGGGGCACGATCAGGCGCAGCCGCCGGTTGAAGGGGATCGACTGCAACTGATAGACCGTGGCGAAGCGCGGGGTCTGCTTCAGATGCAGACGGTCGTAAGACGTCACATCCACGCACATGTCGAAGCGCAGGGCGGGATCGTCGCGCAGGAAGCGCGCGACCGGGAGCAGGTATTCGGCGCGCAGCGTGACGATCTGGTCGCCGCGAAATTCCTCGGCGGCGATCACAGCTTCGGGGAAGCGCTGGCGCAGGATCTCGACGGCCTGGCGTTCGCCGGCGACGTCGGCGCCCAGGGGGATATCGATCACGCGTTCACGCAGGGCGGTCGGGGCCACGGCTCACTCCTTGGCGGCCTGGGCGGCGCGCTGACGCAGCCAGGGCAGATCGCCGCGCTGGGTGACGCGCTCGCGGTCGATCTTCGCCTGCAACTTCTCGAGGCCGTAGAAGAGGGCTTCCGGGCGCGGCGGGCAGCCCGGGATATAGACGTCGACCGGGATGATCTTGTCGACCCCCTGGATGATCGCATAATTATTGAAGGGACCGCCGGCGGAGGCGCAGATGCCCATGGCGATCACCCATTTCGGCTCGGCCATTTGCTCGTAGAGGCGGCGGATCACCGGCGCCATCTTGTTGGAGACGCGCCCGGCGACGATCATGAGGTCGGCCTGGCGCGGCGAGGCGCGAAACACCTCGGAGCCGAAGCGGGCGATGTCGTGGCGGCTGGTGCCCGCGGTGATCATCTCGATGGCGCAGCAGGCGAGGCCGAAGAGCAGGGGCCAGACCGAGTTGCGGCGGCTCCAGTTGAGCGCCTGCTGCAGCGTGGTCAACACATACCCTTGCGATTGAGCCTGCTCGATATCGGACAAGGCAGCACCTGCAAGAGAGTCGTTCGTCATCTTCCACTCCAACTTACGCTCGCGTTCTGCGCGCGCGATCGCGGCAATTTGCACTACCGTTTTAGCCGACGCGGGCCGCGGCGATGGTAGGGCAAGTTACAGGGTGCGCCAGGGGAACGTGCGGAGGTACGCCTGGCATGATCACAACCAGTCGAGCGCGCCCTTGCGCCAGGCGTAGACGAACCCGATGACCAGGATGCCGAGGAAGATCGCCATCTCGACCAGGCCGAACCAGCCAAGCGTGCGCAGGATGACGGCCCAGGGGTACAGGAACAGCACCTCGATATCGAAGACGACGAAGAGGATGGCCACCAGGTAATAGTGGACCGGGAAGCGGCGGCGGGGGAGCGCGAAGGGCCTGAGTCCGGACTCATATGGCTCTAATCTGGTAGGAGTGGGGCATCGCGGGCCGAGGAGGGTGGGCAGGAAGAGAGCGATCACCGCCAGCGCTACGGAGAGGAAGAGCATGATCAAGACCGGCAAGAACTCAGGGGGCATAGCGTCTCCTAATGGGGGATGTCTTATGTGAACGATCCTACCTCCCGCCGCTGGGAGATTTCGTGCATTTTATTACAAAAAAGACGGTATGTCAAAGCGCTTCTGTACTTTCAACGATGTTGCTCTGACGTGTGCGCTCCGATTGTCGTCGCGGCAACGAGCATGCTATAATGAAAGAGATGTGACCGCTGGCGATCATGCTGCCGACTGAAGGGGAAGCCGATGAAGTTGCTATTGAGCGTGGTGAACAGTCAGGATTCCAATCACCTTGCCCGCGCCCTGGTCAAGGCCGGCTTCCGCGTCACGATGATGGCGAGCGCAGGCGGGTTCCTGCGGCGCGGCAATACGACGTTTCTCATCGTGACGGAAGATGACAAGGTCGAGGAAGCGCTCAAGATCATCAAGGACACGTGCCATCCGCCGTCGGACAGTCCCCTGTTGATTCCAGGCCTGGGCACCCGTCAGGTCGGCGCCGCCACGGTGATGGTGCTCGAGGTGGAACGGACCGAGCACTATTGAGATGATCGGCGCGGCCGGTTCGTGGGATAGTCCTGCACTTCTCCGCCGCGTGGTTTCGATACGGACAGCGCCGACGCTTCCCAGTGCAAGTTTTCTCTCCGGCGCTGTCCTACCCAACCAGCGGCGCGTCGGGTTGATCATGGAGCTGCTAACGGAACAAGTCCAGCTCGCGCGGGCGCAGGATCTGTTGAAGACGTCCCTCTCCGGCCCGATAGGGCGCCCCGCGCACGACGACGATCGGCGTGCCCTCGGCAGCTTGCCCCATCAGCAGCGACGCCCCCGCCGCAATCTCGTCGGCGGTCCCCACTTCGGTGATGCGCAGCGTGCGTCCATAGCGATCGCGCCGGCCGCGCAGGTCGCTGATGGGGATCATGCCAGCGACGCCGATCGCCACCCCCACCGTGCCCTGTCGCCAGGCGCGCCCGTGCGAATCGATGACGAGCACGGCCACCGCCACGCCCGCGCGCGCTGCGATTCCCTCCCGTATGCGTTCGGCGGAAGCGTCTGGGTCCTCCGGCAAGAGCAAAACCCATGCGTCTTCTTCGTTGCCAGGACAGACGTTGGAATGATCGACGCCCGCGTTCGCGCAGACGAACCCCAGCCGGTGCTCGACCACCAGCAGCCCTGGCCGCGCCCGCAATACCTGTCGCGACTCGCGCAGGATCAGTTCGACCAGCCGCGGGTCCTTGCCCGTCCGCTCCGCCCAGGCCAGCGCCTCCTCAGAGGGAGCCACCGTCGCCAGTTGGCAGATGCGCCCCTCCGCCTTGGACACGATCTTCTGCGCGACAGCCACGACGTCGCCATCCTGCAAGGGGAACGCGGCCCCTCTGGCGGCCGCGTCGATCATTTGCGCCAAATCGTCGCCGGGTTGGACGTCGGGGATGCCAGGCAAAGCGGTGAAGACGACCTGTTTGAGCGCCATGGGGATCCTCACGCCGACGGCAGGCCCGTGATGCGAACGCCAGCCCCTTTCACTTTGTAGCGCAGGTTGATGCCGATGAGGACCGCGGTCAACCCCTCGACGACAACGGCATTCTGCAAAGGTCCGGCGTCGATCCCCCGCATCCCCGCGCGCGCCGCCAGCTCCAGCGCCACTGCCTTCGCGGCCGCGTCGTCGCCGCACACCAACACGTCGCTGTCGATCGCGTGATCGAGGTCGCTCAAATGCTCGGCGGAGATGTTCTGGAAGGCGCACACCACGCGCGCTCCCGGCCCCAGCAGCGCCTGCGCCTCCTCGGTGGCCGAGCGCCCATCGGGAATCCACACGCGACTGACCTTGGGTGGGCGCAATGGCACGGTGACATCGACGAGGACCTTCCCCTGGACGGCGTCGCGGATGGCCGTCAGGGTGTCGGCATGAGCGCTGTAGGGGACGGTGAGGACGACCACCTGGGCCGCCGCGGCCGCCGCGGCGTTCTCCATGCCGCGCGCGGCCAGCCGTCCCAGGCGATCGTTGATCTGCGCCGCGACCTGTTCCGCTTTGGCCGCCTGCCGCGAGCCGATGATCACGTCGAGGCCGGCCGCCGCCCAACGCAACGCCAGGCCAGATCCCTCATGCCCAGTGCCGCCGATGACAGCGATGGAGCTGAGTTCCATAAAAGGGGTCCCTCCCAAGTTAGATGAGCGAATCAGCGAGAAAGCGAATCAGCGAGAAGGCGAATCGGCGAGAGGCCAGATCCTCGCTCATTCGCTGATTCGCCCCTTCGCCTACTCGCCCCTTCGCTCATTCGCCCCTTC
>FWPU01001247.1_pt1 | contig 77996 bp, 82 predicted proteins | sample 2228361 | NCBI WGS metagenome assembly FWPU01 (sample SAMEA103939777, study PRJEB20133) | metagenome | reverse complement strand
CTATTCTGACTTCTGACTCCTGAATTCTATATTCTAGCTTCGTGTCTTAGTGCCTTTGTGGCTAATTAGAGGCTTTAAATGTTAGCAAAGAGAATAATTCCATGCCTGGATGTGAAGGACGGGAGGGTGGTAAAAGGAGTAAACTTCCTTAATCTCCGGGATGCAGGGGACCCGGTGGAGATAGCAAAAAGATACAGCGAAGATGGTGCGGACGAAATCACCTTTCTCGACATTACCGCATCCTTTGAGGAGAGAAAAACCATGATCGACGTTGTGGAGCGCACTGCAGGAGAAGTCTTTGTCCCCCTAACCGTCGGAGGAGGGGTTAGGACACTTGAGGACATCAGGCAGTTACTGCTCGCCGGAGCGGATAAAGTATCGATAAATACGGCTGCGGTAAAGAATCCGGAATTCGTGAAAGCGGCTGCCGATAGATTCGGGAGCCAGTGTATAGTGGTAGCAATTGATGCCAGAAGAATATCTGAGAACGGGTGGGAAGTTTTCACTCACGGAGGAAGGAATCCTACCGGGATTGATGCGGTCAAATGGGCAAAGAAAATGGATGAATACGGGGCTGGGGAGATCCTACTCACCAGCATGGATAGGGACGGTACTAAAGCCGGATACGATTTGGAACTCACTAGAGCAATATCCCGGTCCGTAAGCATCCCGGTGATTGCTTCGGGAGGCGCCGGCACTCTGGAGCATCTCTTCGAAGGCCTCACCATGGGAGAAGCCGACGCGGCACTGGTTGCTTCTATTTTTCATTACGGCGAGTATTCTATTCAGGAAGCCAAAGAGTTTCTGATAAGAAAAGGAATTCAGATTAGATTATGATTGGCTGCGAATTAACAGGATGCAGGATACACGATGCAGGATGCAAGATACAAGATGCGCGATAATTTTAAATCATGCATCGTGGATCATGAATCGTATATCACGTTCGTGTAAATTCGTGTCCATTCGTGGCTAAATAATTGAGCCAGATGAGGAGTAAAAAGATTGACCATAAGGGAAGAGCTTGAGGAGATAGAGAAAAAGGTGCTTTCTCCGTTTGCCGCTCTCAGCTCCGAGAGTAAAGGAAGGATGAGACCGGAAGAACCCTGTCCGATCAGGACAGCCTTTCAGAGAGACCGGGACAGGATAATACATTCAAAGTCCTTTCGGCGGATGAAGCATAAAACCCAGGTTTTTCTCTCGCCTACGGGCGATCACTATAGAACTAGGCTTACCCATGTGATTGAGGTCTCTCAAATAGCCCGGACCATATCCAAGGCCCTAAGGCTTAACGAAGACCTCACCGAGGCAATCGGTTTAGGGCACGATTTAGGCCACACCCCCTTCGGCCACGCCGGCGAGGACGCGCTTAATGAGATATTCCCGGGCGGTTTCAAGCACGTTATCCACAGCCTCCGTGTAGTGGATGTGCTGGAGAGGGACGGTCAGGGGTTGAATTTAACCTATGAAGTCAGAGACGGAATTTCTAAACACTCAAAGGGTATGGGACCGGTGGATAATCCGAAATACCGTCCGGAGACTATGGAGGGACAGGTGGTGAGGGTTTCCGATTTGGTCGCTTATGCCAACCATGATGTGGACGATGCGATTAGAGCGGGGCTGATCACGATAGATGACCTGCCCCAGGAATGCCTCAGGGTTTTAGGAAGGACAAATTCGGAGCGGATAAACAGGATGGTCAGCGATATTATATTCGAGACCAAAAAGCTCGGTGAGAAGAAGGTGGTTATCAGCAAAGAGGTTGAGGAAGCCATGGTCGAGCTCAGAAACTATCTCTTTAACACGGTTTATATGAACGAGGGAGTAAGGAACAACTTCCTCAAGGCCAAGAAGATTATGAAGGAGCTTTATGAATATTTCTGTAGTAACCCGGAAGATTTTTGGAAAATCAATAAGAGGAGCCCGAGAGAAGGTGAAACCATCGAACGCGCGGTGTGCGATTTTATCGCCGGTATGACTGATTCTTATGCCATTTCAACTTATGAAAAAATCTTCCTGCCGAAAAGATGGCATGTCGATTAAAGCACATTATTGGTCATAAGTGGGGCCTTTAGTTATAATCCCTGAAAAGCAGGAGAATAGTTTTGATCAAGCTGGGTTCGGTGCCTTTTCTAAACGTAAAGCCTCTGGTGTTTCCACTAGAAGAGGGTCTGTTAGAGCATGATTTCGAGATACTGTACACACCTCCTTCCGAGTTGTCCCAATTGCTCTTGGAGCAAAAAGTAGACCTTGGACTTATTCCTGTAGCCGAGTTAATTAGGGGCAATAATTACACCGTCGTACCCAATATCTCCATTTCCTCATTCGGTAAGGTAGAAAGCGTTGTTCTCCTGTCCAGGTCAAGGATTAGCGATATTAAAACAATCGCTGTTGACGCCAGGTCAAGGAGTTCTACCGCTCTTCTAAGAATAATCCTAGAGGTATTCAATGGTATTTTCCCAACCTATGTTAAGAGGGAACCCGACGATAAGTTCTTAAACGGTGTTGATGGTGGGATGCTCATCGGCAACACCGGGCTTAAAATCAATAATTATCCCCCCCGGGGATACAAGGTTTTTGACCTGGGCGAGATTTGGACGGATAAAACCGGGCTTCCTTTTGTGTATGCGGTATATGCGGTGAATAAAGGCGTTCACCTGGGAAAAAATCTACAGGCTCTGGAGAAAGCAAAATCAGTCGGCCTTGAATTGGTTAAGAATATTGCCGAGTTTGAGTCGGAAAAGGTTGGGCTCCCCGAGGAAATTTGTTTACGCTACTTGACCGAAAGGATCAGATACGACCTGGGGGAGAGAGAGGTAAAAGGGATAATGGCTTATGCCAAGTTTCTCTCGAAGCTAGAAGAGATTAAGGAGGTTAGGGAGTTAGAGATCTATTCGGAGTAGAAATCAAAATTGCTTAAAAAAATTTGGGATTGTCTACATAAGATGCTTAATTGTAGCTTAAGGCACATCATCGTCATTGCGAACACATTCGCTGTTCTCGGTATAAACTCCACAAAGCAATCTGACATAAGGTGTCATTCTGAGCGTTGCAGTTCCCTGAATTTCCTCCCTCCTAATCACTACCTCAGGTCCCGCGAAGAATCTAATGGATTGCTTCGTCGCAGTGTCTACCCTGAGTCAGCCGAAGGCCTCCTGGCAATGACCACAATAAATTAAAAAAGAGAGGACTACACATTGAATAAAATCACGATGAAGCTAGGGCACAGCCCAGACGCAGACGATGCCTTTATGTTCTACGGAATGGCCAGCGGGAAAACGACTTCAGACCGTATCGAGTTCGTTCATGTAATAGAGGAGATCCAAAATCTGAATAAAAGGGCGCTACAGGGCGAGTTGGAGGTCACGGCAATCTCCGCCCATGCCTACCTTCAAGTGCAGGACAAATACAGAATTCTCTCCTGCGGAGCGAGCATGGGAGATGGCTATGGGCCCATAGTCGTGGCCAAGGAACCCCTGGATAACCTCCGAGGGAAAGAAGTGGCCATTCCAGGGAAGCTGACCACGGCCTTTCTTCTTCTAAGCATTTACGCCGACAGTTTTACACCGGTGGAGATGCCCTTTGACCGAGTTATGGAAGCGGTAAAGGGTGATGAGGTTGAAGCGGGTCTCATAATACACGAGGGCCAGCTCACTTATGAAGCCCTGGGACTAACCAGCATTCTCGACCTTGGCCAGTCGTGGGCTAAGGATACCTCTCTTCCTCTCCCGCTTGGGATAAATACCGTCAGAAGGGATATAGAGGAGGATTTACAAAGAGAAATTCTGAGGGTTCACAAAGCAAGTATCGATTATGGGCTTTCTCATAAAGACGAAGCCCTGGAATATGCCCTTCGATTTGGAAGAGGAATGAGGAAGGATTTGGGCGAGAAATTCGTCCTCATGTATGTGAATGAATATACAAGAAATATGGGGGAGCGGGGAAAGAAGGCTTTGGAATACCTTTTCAACAGGGCCTTTCAGAAGGGGATTATCAAGCATAAAGCCATATTGGACGTTCTCGAAGACTAGCCGGCTGGCTCACATAATCGGCTTGACGATTAAAACTATTTGGTGAGCACTAGCCTGGCTATATGCTGGCTTTAATAGAGGAAATCAGGTCCTCCAGTATCCTGATAAGCCCCACGAACTCAGAGGGATTTTTATCTGGTTGTCTTAGCCTTTCACTAATCTCGACCTGCATGGCTGGGATACGAAGCCTGCTGGAGATGAATTTGGTGATGGTCATCTGGCGGGAAGCGGGGAATACCTCCGTTCCGCCCAGGATAAGCCCACTCGATTTGACCAGTTCCTCGAGCCTATTGAGGTAAGTATCATTCCCCAGCAAGAATTCCCGGTTCTTGCCAACTCCCGGATATATGTCTTCATTTCTCTTGGTTCTAGTCCCGTGCAAATCTATAACGAATTTAATTCCGTATTCCTTGATCACCTCTTCGATTTTTTTCTTGAAAGGCGCTTCATCATAATAGTTTGGGTCGACTTTAGAGGCCAGGTGGGTATAGATGGCATGAGACCCGGTGAGGATATGAAGAATTACGGCAATTGCCCCGGTATAATGCTCTTCGTATTTTAATACGTTCATCCTTAAATGTGCTGTAGCATGGGATGCGGTAACCAGTATGGGGGCCTCCCCTTTTAAAAATATCGACCCGATGGAATCATCCGGGGGAAATTTTCTGTAGCGTTTACGCTGAGGTTCTTCGAATGTTCGGGCGAATTGGGCCGGGTTAACAAACGCCGCCGACCCGTATCGTCTCCAGTTCCCAGTTTGAATTCTGTTTTCTTCTTTGAGCGCTTCTTTTAAAAGCTCTCCCGCTTCATAAAGGTAGAAGTTGTACCCTCCGTGTCCTAGTTTTTTTCTATGGTAGAATCTATCCCTCGTACCCTCTACCCTATCCAGGTATTCCAATTTTTTATCGACATCTCTAGAGATCCAGTAAAGCTCACCGGCTACGGTTTCCTCAGTGTTAGGGTCAAAGGCGGCGGCAGGATACCCTCTCAGAGTGTCATAGAGTTTCCCAGGCACCTCCAGGGTTCGGATCAGCTTACAATCCTCTAAATAGCGGTTCCGTGGTTCTCCTTGAAGAAGAGTGCCGTAAACAAATAGTTTGTCTTCGTTAAACATTTAGGTTAGCCGTATGGTCGATCTGAGAGTAGAGTATTTTCCCTTTCACCATGACCAGTTTTACATCTTCCTGGCGAGAGGAGATGACGGAGAGATAAGGATTGGAGGAAGTGCTTCCGGGAGAGAGAAAGACCATATCTGCATCCTTTCCCGGTTCGAGGCTGCCGATTTTATCCTCCAGAAAAAGAGATTTTGCTCCGCCCAGCGTGGCCAAGTAGATAGTGAAGAAGGGGGCTTTTCTTCCCAGCCTCCGGGCAAATGTCAGATAAAAGAATCTTAGTTCTTCAAGAAAATCCAGGTTCAGGTTGCTGGACATACCGTCCGTCCCGATGCCTATTCTTTCGAGCTTGGAATAGAGTTCGACCGGTGGGGTGCCCACCTTGAGGAAGAAGTTGCTCCGGGGGCAAAGCACAACACCCAGGTTAAATTCCCTTAGGTCCTCTACCTCTTCCGGAAGAACCTGCACCATGTGAACGAGCGTAAACCTGGTCTTGTCGAATAGACCTAATTTCTTGAGATACTGGAGCGGGGTTCGAGCCTTTTCTCTCTCGAAAGTGCCCTTCCCTAAAAGCGGGAATACCTTGTTTTCAAAGTCGTTATTCCCTCCCTGGATGAACTTTACCTCCTCGGCACTCTCAGCGGCGTGAATTCCCATGGGGATTTCCCTATCTCCGAAGGATTTCAATATGCTCTTGAGAAAGCCGGCTGAACAGGAATAAGGGGCGTGAGGAAAAGGCCTCTCTTCAAACAGGCCATCGTCCTCGAAGGATAATCTGTCCAAGTATTCTCCATGGCGGTCAAAAAGCTCGGTGAAAAGGACTGTTCTTAACCCCGACCTTTTGAGTAACGGTTTGTCTAACCCATCGTAAGACGATACTTCCCCGACGGTGGTCACGCCGTTTTTGATGAGCATGGCGATTCCATTTTCGACCGATGACTCTATTTCCTCGGTTGTTGCTCCATCAGCCTTGGCTATTATGATTTGCTGAATCCACTCGATAAAGCTATCGCATTCTCCTAGCTTTTTTGTTATCCAGCCTAGCTCCAGGTGGGTATGGGCATTCACAAAACCGGGTAGCAGTATTCCTTTACCCAGGTTTAATATCTCTATGTTTCGATATTTATTAATCACATTTTGTGCTTTTCCGATTTCTTCGATTTGACCGTTGGCCATTAGAACTGCTCCTTTACTTATTGGCGGGGAAGAAATGGGTAAAATCGTTTCTGCCGTCGCTATAATCTTTTGTCTATTCATCGGTGAATCTTCAAAGCCCCGAAGAGGACAATTTATTAATGTTTTCTATTAAGTCCTCGCTGATAGTGCCATAAGAAACCTCTTCGACAGGCCCCCGCATCCTCAACGACCAGTCGTCCCTGACTTCTATCTGAAGCTCCCCGCCGGGCATGGAAATGGTTACGTACTTGTCGGTGAGACCGTTTTTGACGCATGCAGCGGCCACCGCACAGGAGCTGCTGCCCGAGGCCAGGGTATACCCGGCTCCCCGTTCCCAGATTAGAATTTCGACTCGGTCTCTTGAAACGACCTTGGCGAATTGAACATTGGTTCGCTTGGGAAAGAGGCGATGAGTCTCGATTATAGGGCCGAGCTTCCTGGTGTAGCCTTCGTCGAGTGTATCGACAAATGCCACGCAGTGCGGGTTGCCGACCGAGACCGCAGTGAACTTTAGAATCTCTCCGTTTATTCTCATCTCTTCACCCACAACTTCCCTTTCTTCCCCTTCCACCGGGATCAAGGTACTCGTGAATGTGGCATTCCCCATCTCCACGGTGACGAATGATACCCGGTTGTTTCTGGTCTCCAGTTCTGCACTGACTATGCCACCCAGGGTATCTATGTTAAACGAATCTTTGTTGGTATAACCGTGTTCGTAGAGGAATTTGGCAAAGATCCTAAGCCCATTGCCGCTCTTTTCGGCCTCACTTCCGTCCGGGTTGAAAATTCTGAGTCCGAAGTCTGCCTTGTTCGTGGGGATGAGAAGCAATATACCGTCCGACCCTATCCCATAATTTCGATGGCAGAGAAGCTTTATAACCTCGTCTGTCAGTTGAAAACCGATATCGGCTATATCCAGGACGATGTAATCGTTTCCTAGCCCGTGAGACTTAACAAACCGGTTCATAGGTTTATCCTCTTTCTTGAAGTCTGATTTTGAGCAAAAGAGTATAATATTTTATCCGAAATTCAAAACTGCCCTTTGATGAATTATTGATTGAGTAGGGCTTGAATTAATAGCCTATTCCAGTTTGCTCGCTGGGGTGGGTTAATGACAACTCTTCTCCGGGTGTTCAATCTGGGATGGGAAAAAATAAGGAGGGGATTTTAATTTAGATTACTTCCTCCTGATACCCTTCCGCCGCTCTGAATGTTAGCCTGAACAGGTCTGTAGTGGAAATGATACCAACCAGTTTTCTTCCATCCATGACCGGAAGATAACGAACATTCTGCTCGTACATGATCTTAGTCAATTCGTCGATGCTGTCCTCTGCCTGGGCGCATTGGACTGTTTCGGTCATGACGTCTTTAATCTTTGTCTTCTCTAGGTCTTTTCCCTCTGCAATCACCCGGGTTACCAGGTCGCCCTGCGTAAAAATTCCAAAAGTTGGTTTTGGGGTCTGGACAATCAGCGCTCCTACATTGTGTTTGGCCATTATTTGCACCGCTTCCTTAACCGAGGTATTCTCGTCGACGGATAGAACATCTTTAGTCATGATTTCATTTGCTTTCATGCTCGGCCCCTCCTGCATGAAGGTATCTGCTCATGGGAAAGCCATTAACGTCTATAATTTGTTATAAATAAATTGGTGCTCATTGTCAACAAAATTTTTAGACTAGTAAGGATAGACTGACTGCTTTTTGGGAAGAAGGTTTGTAAGGGCCATTAAAGATGGAATTATATTTAGACATCGATCAAAATGTCATCCAAAATCGATTGGTATAATTTTCACATTTTGCTTTTATTGCCGGGCAAAAACAGGGCTAAGCCTATTGGTTTGAGGCCTAGCCCATTGCTATATAGACTGGAATATAAAATCACTTCGAATCCTCTAAGATAAAGGTAATGCGTACGTGGGCCCGGTATTCGGTTATCTTTCCTTTTTCGATGTGGGCGTTCATTTTGGTGATCTCTAATCCGGTGAGGCCCCTTAGGGTCTTGTTGGCTCTTTTTAAAGCATTTTGCACGGCATCATCCCAAGACTTTTCCGATGAACCTATGACTTCCGTTATCCTTGCTACAGCAGCCATGTCAACCTCCTTTAGTGCTAGTTTTAGTCAACAACTATCAAATCCCGATGATAAAGTCAAGTATGATTTTTTAGTAAAGCCATTTCAGAATGCGTTTTTTAATAGAGACTTTGATAGAAAAACCTTTTATGGTATTTGAAGTTATCTCTGCAAAAAGCAATAACAAAGATGCGGATGGCAATGACTCTGGCAGTGAAATTAAAAATATATCCGTCGGACTCATGCCGTCTATAATTGATTTGACAAATCACAATAAAAGGTTAAAAATCTCTAGGCTTATTCCAATCAATACGTACAATTCGGAGGAGGTGTTTTTATGATAAATGAGCTATACGACTTGAGTGGCAAGGTTGCGCTTGTCACCGGGGGTTCCAGGGGCATCGGCAGGGCTATATGCCTTGCTTTAGCCGAGGCTGGGGCGGACATTCTTCTAAACTACGCCAGAAGCGATAAACAGGCCGACGAAGTGAAGAAGCAGATCGAAAAAATGGGGAGGAAGTGCGTTACAGTTAGGGCTGATGTAAGCAAGTTTGAGCAAGCCCAGAACCTAGGCAAGGCTGTAATCAACCATTTTGGCAAGGTGGATATTTTAGTGAATAACGCTGGGGTAAACAGGGATAGGACATTACGGAGAATGACTCCCGAGCAGTGGAAAGAAGTTATAGAGACCAATCTCAATAGCCTGTTTAACTGCACAAAGGCTGTAGTGGAACCCATGGTCGCGCAAAAGAGCGGCGTAATCATATCCATTTCATCAATTATAGGGGAGATGGGAAATGTCGGTCAGACCAATTATGCATCGACCAAAGCGGGTATAATTGGTTTCACCAAGAGCTTAGCCAGAGAACTGGCCGGCAACAATATTCGGGTGAACGCAGTTGCTCCCGGGTTCATCGAGACCGATATGCTCGGAACGGTTCCCGAGGATATCAGGAAGCAAATACTGGCACAAATACCATTAGGAAGATTTGGTACCCCGGAAGAGATTGCCCTCGCCGTTCTCTACCTTTGTTCTCCCGCTGCAAGCTGGATTACGGGCATCACGTTGAGAATGAATGGCGGGCATTATATGTAGTAACGGTTTATCTGTTTGCCTGTTACGAGTTTGGCGGGTTTAGACTACGCAAACAATTATTCATTTAGACCTTGGTATAAGCCAGTCGGCTACCTTTGGCCAAAGCTCCTTGAGTGACTTACTACTCACCGAAAGGCCTATATGGCCTGTAGGGTAGATTATGGTCTCTTTATCCTTACTAGATATTAAGTCATTAAAAACTAAGCTCGAAGCCGGAGGGACGAGGTGGTCGTGCTCGGCTATGAGATTTAATACCGAGCATTTGATGTTTCTAAGGTCAACCAATTTTCCATTGATTCGAAGCTTGTTTTGTACCAGCAGGTTCTCTTGATAACAGTACTTGACGAATTCTCTGAAAACCTCTCCGGGGACCGGAATGTTGTCATTCAGCCACTTCTCCATGGCGAAGAAGTTGTCGACGAACTGCTCGTTTTCCACGTTTTCATAAAAGCTAACATACTTGGACACCAGGTTCTGTACCGGTTTCATTATGAGAAAGCTGGCCTGGAGAAATTCAGGGGGAACGTTTCCAAAAGCCTCTACAAATTTGTCTACATCAAAGTTGGGTTTGTCACTCCATAGATTCAAAGTTCCCTCGACTTTGAAGTCGATGCCCGCGGTCATGAGAATTAAGTTCTTCACGTCTTCGGGATAAAGCGATGTATACATCGCTGACATAGTGCCACCCATGCAATAGCCCATCAGGCTTACCTTGTCCGAGCCGGAGACCTTTTTTACCTTGCTTACCGTTTTTCTTATATATCTGTTTATGTAATGGTCGAGACCGAGATGCTTATCTTCGTCTCCCGGTACACCCCAATCGATCATATATACGTCTATACCCTTCTTCAATAAGACTTCGACTACACTCCTTCCCGGCTTTAGGTCGAGAATATATGGTCTATTAACCAGTGCAAAAACCATTAAAAGCGGAACGGGGTAGGTTTTCTCGGCTAATGAGTGGTAATGGAGTAGACGTAACTTATTCTCGGTAAAAACGACCTCGTGAGGGGTCACCCCAACTTTTACTTCCGGCGGATTCACTACCGCCAGCTCTACCGCCTTGGCCAGCTTTTCCTTTGCTTTTTCTGCTTCCTGAATCAAAGATTCGAAGTAATTAATCGTCATATAGGGTATCCCTCCTTGGTGTCAATGCTGTCACGGCTATAATACTACCACCAACCCGTGTATAGCAAAAACTTGAATATTAAACCTTCACACTTTCGTTTGACCGACTGGTTAGAACTGTGAGACTCTTTGTTGGCGAAGGGTGGCTACTTCTCGATAACCTACTTACTGGAAGTCTTCTTTGTCAATTTGATCTCATCTACTTTGTCCATAAGGTCGTTTATCTTGGCTTCGATGTTGTTAATCGTGGAAAGGATCCTGTCAACGTCAGTCTTCGTAGGAATGCGCATGTTTTTTAGATTCTTTTCAATGACTTCGTCCAGGTATTTCTTGAATTCTGAGGACCTTTCGATTGCCTTTCCCATGTTAGCGGCGAATAGGGGGCTGTTAAGCCACATTTCTAGCGCTTCGGATGTAGTCCTTTCCCAGGTTTCATAAAACTTCTTGTAGTTTACAACCGGGTCGAATTCTGCATTCTTTTGGTCTGATTCAGCTTTATTGAGGAAAGGGCTTTTAGTCCAAATATCTATTGCCTCGGACATGGTCTTCTCCCATCCCTCGTAGAATTTTTTGTAGAATTCCGAGTAGTCAAAGTTTTTGCTCATGAATCTTTTTCCTCCTGGCTTTTTTTGGCCTAGTCTGTTTTTTCTCTTTAGTTGACGATGGAGTTGTTTCTAAGGATTTGATTTTCTCTTCGAGTTGATTGAGCTTCTGATTTATCTTGTCCAGTGAAATCGCCACCCTATCGCTATCGTTCTTAATGGGAACGTATCTGAGTCTTAGGTTTCGCTCCATAGTGTCTTGTATATAATTCTTAAACTCGATTGATTTCTCCACCGCCCTTTCCATGCTGTTTGTGAATAGAGGACTCTTTAGCCAAACATCGAGCGCCTGAGAAGTGGATTTTTCCCAAGATTCGTATAGTTTCTTGAAGTAACTGAAATAATTAGACTCTTCTTCCTTCTTTTTTTCAGGCATTAGAGTCCTCCTACATTCTTTTTATTAAACCCCTCTTTAAACTACCCCCCTCTCAATACAATTAACACGTAAATGCAAGCGGGATAGAAGCTAGTTTACCTAGTCTTTATTATGATTTAAAGAGGTTTAATTGCTCTTCAAATGCGGAGAAAGCCTTCTCTGTAGCTTTGTGGGTTAGGTTAATAAAGTCCTTGGCAAGCTTATCCGATACGTTTCTCACCAGCTTTATATATTCTTTCTGGGCATTAGTTAGCCGGTCGAAGTTTCCGTCAAGATAAAAATGCGGGAACTCCTTGGGGAGTTTTTCCAGGTTTGACTTTATCTGGGTTGCATATTCTTTTTGTACTGTGAAAAGTTGCTCAAGCTGGGCGTTCACGAACTTTTGGTTTTCTTCCCAAAGAGAAAGGGAGAGCTCCAAACCGGATAGGTAGTTTTCCTTCACCAAACCGCTCAGGCCCTTAACAAAGTCACTAAAATCCTCAACCTTTACCTCTACTTCTTTTTTCTTTTCGGCCATTTCAATTGCCTCCTTTTTTTATTTCCATTTAATATAACCAGGGCATTATAGGTTGTCAAGCGGTTTCTTCGCATTTGCGAAAAAATAATATATAGTAATATTGATATGTTATGAGCCTTATAACCTTTTTTTAGAGCACTAGCGAATAAAACATGGATTTAATTCAAATATTCCGCGAGGGTGTTTTCGTGTAAATGGCTTTGGTAAATTTTCCATCCTATGAACTGAGAACCACTCATTTGTGAAAGTCGGGTAGAATGGTATTTTGATTTAGTTTGGGGACGGGCTCTTTGATCCTTATTATTTCTATACTCATCTTTCTTAGCCTACTTTATCCTTACAGAGCACCCTCGGCTCAAGAACCAACTTCGTTACATCCATCCGGGAAATTGAACACTAATTTAATTGGCTGCTTACTGCCCCTGAGCGGTGAGTACGAGTTGGTCGGGAGAAAGGCTTTGAGGGGCATCCTGGCGGCAACGGATACAATCAATGGACAACTTGGGTTTCAGGTGATTGTCAGAGACTCTGGCGGGAGCATAGAGGAAACGAGAAAAGCACTGGAGGAAATGGTGAGAGATGACGGGGTGTCCTTGGTGGTCGGCCCCATTCCTAGCGGTCTTATTGATGAAGTGAATGGTACTATTAAATCCCTACAGATTCCTACCCTGGTTTTTCCTGTTTCAAATAGGGGAATTCCACACAATGCTTACCTTATAAAATTCTCATACAACATTGAAGAACAGGCCCGAGTTCTGGCCCGGTACGCCGTAGAGGCGATTGGCATAAAGACATTCGGGGTTCTTAATCCAAGGAATCATCTCGGAGAGCAGTTCAAAGAGACATTTGTTGGGTCGGTTAAAGCGCTGGGGGGTGACCTGACCTATGCTGGCTCTTACGACTTAAGTCTCGGTAATATCTGGACGGAAATAGAATGGCTTAACTCGATTCATCCTCAAGCTATTTTCATCCCCGACGGGGCCACACGCTCAGCGAAAGTGGTTAAGATGCTAAATAAGAGATTGACACTGGGAAACGTGCTTTTCCTGGGACCAAGCACTTGGAACAGCGACTCATTCCTGAGAGCTATTGGTAATGAAATCGATGGGGCAGTGTTCAAGGTCCTCTTTACCGATTTCTTTTTTCCAGGAAGCGATGGGTGGTTGGATTTCAGCGACAGGTTTGACTATGCTTTTGGCGAACGGCCGGACTCTCCCCTGGAATATCAGGTCTACGAGGCAGTCAAGCTTACCCTTGAAGCTTTGAAAGATCCGGTTGGGAATAAAGACATAATGGAGCGGCTGTTAGCTCTGGCGGATAATCAGCGCTTCGAAATAACCAAAAGCATGAACGGGGGTTTAGATATTACTCCGAAGCCAGTTTTACTTACAATCAAGGATGGGAATATTATGGAGATAAGATGAAATGCATATTAATAGCTGCCGAGAAAATCGTGCTGTCCAGGTGCTAAGTAGCCGATTACGAAAAATGTAAAAAGTATGACACCAAATCCTAAGACCGCGCCCAAAGCCGCTTTTCTTCCCCTCCAACCGGAAGCAAGCCGGCCATGAATCAAAACCGCATACAGAAACCAGGTGACCAGAGACCAGGTTTCTTTGTGTCCCCAATTCCAATCGGATTGCCAAATTTCCTTGGCGGAAAGGAGTCCCAAAGCTAGTCCTATGGTAAGTATTGGGAATCCCACCAGTAAGCAAAAGTGGTTGAGGCTATCCAGGGTAGTAAGCGAGGGCATTTTTATAGAGACTCCTCCCATTTTTTTCGATTTTATTCTCTTTTCCTGGAATATGTAAAGTACGCTGGCAATGAAGGCAAATGTGAATATAGCTTCTCCAAGGAGCGTCAGGGCGATATGCACCACGATCCAGGGGTTTTTGAGTGAGGGGTCGTGTTCGATTATACCTTGAGGAAGAATCACCGATGGTAAGGTCAGGATGAGGGCAAGCGGCGCCACGAAGGCACCTATTATCAAGACCCGGGGCTTAACCCGTGACGCCACGATATAGACCAGTGAAATAAACCAGGAGAACAAATAAAGCGACCGGTCCAATCCACCGGCTATTGCTTCTCCCCTGGTGTAAACAATCACTAGACTGATGGTATGTAGCACTGTTCCGATTATGATGACACTATATCCCAGGGCTGAAAACCTCTCTCTTTGAGTCCAGAGGTGGGCGAAATAAAAAAGGGATGATGCTAAATAGCAAAGGGCGATAAGCCAGTGCCAACTCATGCACCTATATTCTAATGAATAAAATCGTATTTATAAAATTAGGGAGCACCGGCGCCGACATCTCTACTAATATTTCATTCCAAATCACTGCTGTCCAGAATAATTAAAAGCCAGAGGTTCATACCGGTAAGACAAGGCCTTTAGATGAATAAAAACGTCTCTTTAAATCATGTTATCCCCTTTTATGTTTCTCATGCCAGCACCGTGCTAACCCTATTTATTGAAATAGCTTTTTATCCTACTCACCTTTCGTCGTAGCCTATACTGAGGAAGCCGAAGGACTCAGGGTGAAGAGATCTTACTGTGAATTTCCCATGCATTTCATGGTGAGCGGAGTCGAACCATCATGGTGAGCGCTTCGGCAAGCTCAGCATAAACTCCGTCGAACCATGAGCCTTTCGTCAAGACAAGTACAGGCTTCACCAGCAAGGGGGAAGGGATAATTGTTTTTATACAGTCATTGGAGGGAAGCAATCTCTTATTTTGCACAAGTTTGATTCCAAATGATTAATAGAGGGTGGATTTTTTCAGGCTTTCCGCTTGGTAATAGGTAATAAGAGACTGGACCAACTCATCTAAATCCCCATCGAGGATCGTTTCAATCTTGTGGAGGGTGAGTCCTATACGGTGGTCAGTAACTCGGCTTTGGGGGAAATTATAGGTCCTGATTTTCTCGCTTCTCTCACCGGTTCCTACCTGGTCGCGGCGGGTAGAGGATATTTCCATCTGGCGCTTTTGCTCTTCAAGCTCGTAGAGTTTGGCTTTCAGCATCCTCATGGCTTTAGCCCGGTTTTTGTGCTGCGATCTTTCGTCTTGGCATTGAACCACTATCCCGGTGGGAACATGGGTGATCCTGATGGCCGAGTCCGTTTTATTGACGTGTTGCCCGCCGGCACCGGAGGCCCTGAACGTATCGACCCTTAGATCCCTTTCATCCACGGTGACTTCTAAATCGTCTGGTTCAGCAAGGACGGCTACTGTAGCGGTTGAAGTATGTATTCTTCCGCCGGCTTCGGTGGAAGGCACCCTCTGCACCCGGTGTACGCCGCTCTCGTGTTTGAGCTTGCTATACACATTTTTACCCTGTATCGACGCGATTATCTCTTTAATACCCCCGATTCCGGTCTCGTTTATGCTTATTATTTCCACCCTCCAGCCGTTCCTCTCCGCATATCGGGAATACATCCGGAATAGGTCTCCGGCAAAGAGAGCCGCTTCTTCACCGCCCGTCCCCGCTCTTATCTCTAAAAAGACGTTTTTGCTATCGTTGGGGTCTCTGGGCAAGAGCGCGATACGCAGTCTTTCCTCTAGTTTAGATCGTTTCTCCTCCAAAGAATCGAGTTCGCTGCGGACAAGCTCGCCCAATTCTTTATCCTGGAGAAGCGCTTTGTTCTCCTCTATTTCTTGCAAAGTTTTCTTGTATTGGCGGTAAATTTCTACTACCTCGGAGATCTCAGACCGCTCCTTGGAATAGCGGTGAATATCGGAAGAGCTTATACCAGGGTCGCTGAGGATTTTTTCAATCTCCTCATATTTTTTCTCTACTTCATCAAGCCGTTTAATTATCCCGATTTCTTGCATATTTAGATAGAATATTTACACATCTTGCAAAAATTTCAAGATAAAGTTAAACTTGTGTCGATAAGATTATGAAATCAATGGATATTCTTGAGAGCAGAATAAAAGAGGCTTTATCCAGAACAGCTCAGCTAGAGGCAGAGCGTTCAAACTTGGTGGAAGAGGTTACCAAACTTAGAGAGGATATAATGAAGATCGAGCGAGAAAAGCGTGAGATCAAGATGAGGCTGGATCAAATCATCGAGAAGTTAGAACTTTATCTTATCAGGTCCGAGGCATAAAGGTGAAACGTATAAAGGTCAGCGTCTTCAACAACGATTTCATGATAAAAACCGATGCAGACGAGGAATACGTGCGCGAAATAGCTCGTTACCTGGAGGATAAGGTAAAAGAAGCATCGCCACAGCCGGGTAACATGTTGATACCGAGGCCTTTTCTTCTAGCCACTCTCAAGATAGCCGATGATTACTTCAGATTAAAAAGAGAGTTTGAGGAGTTTAAAGATCGTGCTGAGGAAAGATCAAGAAACCTGGTCGAGATATTGGACATTGCACTCAAGGGAAAAGAAACCTTTAGTCCTAGAAGCGAAGAAGAGACGAGAAAGCTCAGAGAAGAACAGCGGGAGGATTCTCTTAAATAGTGATGAGATCCTAAGATCTTTCTCCGGTCTTCCCACGCTAGAAGTGAAGGATGCCAACCCTTCACTCAAGAAAGATAAAGTCCGTCGTGAGCTACTGGAAAAAAGACTTCTCCTTCCTGCAAAAACTGTAATCAAAAACAGCAAGAGTATTACTTCCCGGGCTCTTTATTTTGAGCCATTCAAAAAGGCTAAAAGCCTGGCGCTTTACTTTCCCGTCAGAAACGAGGTAAGAACCGAAGGGATATTTGAGAGGGCAAGACAACTGGGCAAAGGAATTTACTTCCCGCGCGTCTCTGGTTCGATTCTTGAATTTCTTGAGGTTCATGATCTCGGTGACCTAAAACCGGGGGAATTTGGAATCCCGGAACCGGCATTGGGTGCGGATAGAAAGGAGGCAGAGGATATTGACCTGATAATTGTCCCGGGAGTAGCTTTTGACCGTGAGGGCAGGAGAATGGGATACGGTAAGGGGTATTACGACCGCACTTTGAGGCACGTGGATAGAAGGAAATTATTAGGATTGGCTCATGATTTACAAGTGTTGGACAGTGTCCCGGCGGAAGAAAGAGATATAGGAGTGGGCTTTTTAATCACAGAGTCGGGTATAATTTTTGCAAACGGAGGATAGCCATGACCATAATTTGGTTTACGGTGACCGCAGTTCTAGCGCTTATTATTGGCATTGCGGCACATTATATATACAGAATGATAATAGAGAAGAGAAATCTCGACCTTAAGAAAAACGAGGCTCAGGTAATTATCGAGATGGCCAGGAAAGAGGCCGAGAAGATCCGGATAGAAGGGGAGCTTAAGGCAAAGGATATTGTAGAGAAAACGAAGGCGGAAATTGAACGGGAGATGCGGGAGAGACAGAAGGAGCTTTCCAGAATAGAGAAAAGGCTCCAGAGCCGGGAGGAACAGCTCGATAAGAAGTATGAGTCTGTAGAAAGAAGAGAATCGGAGATTTCCCGAAAGGAGAGGGATATTGTTACAAAGGAAAAGGCCCTCGACGACAAGCAGGCCGAGCTTGACTCTATTGTCGAGGAGGCAAAGAGGAAAATAGAGCAGATAGCCGGTATGACCCAGGAGGCTGCCAAGAGGGAACTGGTGAATATTATCGAGAATGAGGCCAGACACGAGGCGGCGAAGAGGCTTAAGCTGATAGAGGATGAGCTTCATGAGAATGCGGAGAGAAAAGCAAAGGATGTAATCGCCCTGGCCATTCAAAGATACGCCGGCCAGTACACCAGCGAAAAAACGATATCCGTCGTGAATCTTCCCAGCGACGATATGAAGGGAAGAATCATAGGACGGGAGGGGAGAAACATACGTTCGATAGAGGCCCGGACCGGGGTGGATATCATCATAGACGATACGCCGGAGACCGTCGTTGTTTCCTCTCTAAACCCGATACGAAGGGAGATAGCCAGAATTACTTTGGAACGGCTTATCTCCGACGGCAGGATTCACCCGGCTAGAATAGAAGAGATTGCACTTGAGGTTGAAAACGAGATCGAGAAGGAGATTCAGAAGTCTGGAGAAGAGGCGGTATTTGATATCGGTGCGCATAACATGCATCCCGAGCTGGTGAAGCTGGTAGGAAAGCTTAAGTACCGGACCAGTTTTTCCCAGAACATACTCAGCCACTCGTTAGAAGTGGCCTTTATTTGCGGTATCCTGGCTGCGGAGATCGGCTTTGACCCTAAGCTGGCCAGAAGGGCGGGGCTCCTTCACGATATTGGGAAGGCCCTTGACCATGAGGTTGAGGGTTCTCATGTGGAGATCGGTGAAGAAGTTGTGAGAAAATATGGAGAACCACCCGAGGTAATTGAAGCGGTAGCTAAATACCATGACCCGCAACCTCAGTCGCTTCTGGCCATTCTGGTACAGGCGGCAGATGCCATTTCGGCGGCAAGGCCGGGGGCAAGGAGAGAAACCTACGAGACGTATGTAAAGAGAATAGAGGACATCGAGAGAATAGCCGGTTCATTTCGAGGCGTGGAAAAGTGCTACGCTATCCAAGCAGGAAGGGAAGTTCGGGTTATAGTGGAGAGCTCGAAGGTAAACGACGAAGAGGCTGCTTTACTTTCTAATGAAATCGCCAAGAAGATCGAGCGCGAGGTGGCCTATCCTGGCCAGATAAAGATTACGGTAATAAGGGAAGTAAGGGCAACTGCCCATGCCATGTAAAGGACAAGGCGGCATAAAATCGTTCTTTCTTTTTAGATACAGCTCATTTCATCTATGAGAATAGGGGGCGATGCAAAATTGTTCCCTATTCATCGCTCTACTCAACCGATATTAACAGGATGAAATCCTGGATTAATGCATAAACTCAAAACCTACGGAAGCTTTATAAAGGTCGAGCACACACTTTTCTCCTTCCCCTTAATTCTGTCAGGAGCGTTCCTTGCGGCGCGAGGCATGCCGAATATTAGATTGCTTTTGCTTGTTGTTCTTGCCGGGGTCGGGGCCAGGACTGCCGCGCTCGGACTGAATAGAATAATAGATAAGGATATTGACCGGAGTAATCCCAGGACTGTAGGGAGGGAGCTTCCCTCGGGGGAAATAAAGCTGCTGGAAGCCATTTTAGTCGTCGGTTCGGGTATCACGATCTATTCCATCGCCGCTTATCTCATCTGCGACCTGGTCTTCTATTTATCCCCGATTCCACTCATCGTTTTCGTTTTATATCCTTACATGAAGAGATTCACTTACCTCTGCCATTTTGGGGTGGGGCTTGGACTGGCTCTCGCCCCATTGGGAGGATGGATTGCGGTGAAGTGTTCTCTAAACGGAATATTCCCGGCTCTTGTTCTCTCCATTTTCACTTTATTTTGGGTCTCCGGATTCGATATCATCTATGCCACTCTAGATGAGGAGTTTGACAGGCAAAGCGGAGTGCATTCCCTTGTGGCAAAGTTCGGGAAGAGAAATGCGCTCCTTGTTTCCGCTGTCCTCCATTTGATGGCGTTTCTTTTGCTTGCCGTCCTTTATATCACTGAATTTAGGTCGGTATACGCTCTCGTGTTCTTGATCGTCACCGGATTTTTCCTTTTCTTGGAACACAGAAAATCATCCGATGTGGACCTGGCTTTTTTTAAAATAAACATCCTGGTCGGCTTCTTCGTTTTCATTTTCATTCTCTCTGGGATATACTTAACATGACATGCGAACAATCGTAGGAATTACAGGCGCTTCGGGCGTAGTATATGGCGTAGATTTCCTGAGAAAATGCCCTGACGACAAGTTTCTGGTAGTGAGCAAATGGGGAAAGAGGGTTCTCCAGGAAGAGCTGGGTTTAAAAGTTGAGGAGATTAGCCCCTGGGCAAAAAAGACCTTCAATGATTGGGACCTGGCCGCACCTTTTTCATCCGGAAGCAACCATTTCGATAGTCTGGTAATAATTCCCTGCTCGGTGTCGACTCTGGGTAAGATCGCTTCCGGGATTGCCGATACCTTGATAACCAGGGCGGCACAGGTAGCGCTCAAGGAGAGAAGAAGGCTGGTCATTGCGCTGAGGGAGACCCCGCTTAGCTCCATTGCGCTCGAAAATGCGCTCAAACTTTCCCGGGAAGGTGCAATAATAATGCCGATAAGCCCTCCTCATTATATTGATGCAAGAACCGTAAATGACCTGGTAGAGGGTTTTGTGAATAAGGTTCTGAAGGTAATTGGAATCGACGATGGGTGCGGATGGCGGCAGGAAGACCTGGAGTAAGTTATAGCCACAGAGGACACAGAGAAAAAACCTATTTTAATAATCTTTTCTCGATATTCTCTGTGCACCCTGTGGCTAAAATTTTCTTCGTGTATTTTATAGAAAATTCCCTGCCACTAATTCTATTTTTCGTGTTAATCCGTGGCTGATTACTCAAGAATGAAAAAAAGGAACTTTCCCGACCTCCAGAAATTCATACAGTATCTGGAAGCAACTGGCGACCTGAAGAGGGTAAAGGCTGAGGTTGACCCGATCCTGGAAATTACCGAGATTTCTTCGAGGGTGATCAAGGAGAACGGACCTGCCCTAATTTTTGAGAACATCAAGGGTTCACCGTTTCCTCTGGCCATTAACCTCTTTGGGAATGAAGAGAGGGTTGAGCTTGCCCTGGGAAGGAAACCGAGAGAGGTCGGCGAAGAGCTCGTTTATCTTTTCGAGAAATTAAACCCACCGTCGATTAAGTCGTTTTTCTCAGTGCTGCCAAAGGCATTCGGGCTCCTGTCCATGAGGACCAAAAGCGTCGGGAGTGGTGTAGTTCAGCAGGTAGAAGAGGAACCCAACCTGGACCGGCTTCCCATTATCAAGTGCTGGCCCAAGGACGGCGGAAGGTTTATCACATTAGGATTGGTCTTGACTCAAGACCCAGTTACAAACAGGAGGAACCTGGGAATCTACCGAATGCAGATATACGATAAACAAACAGCCGGAATGCACTGGCATCCGCACAAGGGCGGGGCGGCACATTATCACGAAGCGGCCAAGCTGGGAAAAGACCTGGAAGCAGCAGTAGTTCTGGGAGGCGACCCCAAGATGATTTTCACAGCCATTGCTCCGCTCCCCGAAGGCATGGATGAGCTTGCCTTTGCCGGTTATCTTCGCGGAGATCCGATTCCCATGGTTCGGGGAAAAAGCATATCTCTTAACGTTCCGGCGAATGCCGAGTTCGTGATAGAGGGTGTCGTCCCCCAGGGAGAATTGAGAACAGAAGGTCCATTCGGAGACCACTTCGGGCACTATTCGATGGAGGCCGATTTTCCGGTATTCAAGGTGAGGGAGATAACGCACCGAAATAACCCAATTTACCCGGCCACCGTCGTGGGAAAGCCGCCCAAAGAGGATATATTCCTGGGAATCGCTGCGGCGGAGATGTTTTCTCCCCTCATAAAAATAATCCAGCCGGAAGTGAAAAGGATGTGGGCCTATCCGGAAGCCGGATTCCACAACCTTCTGGTAGTCTCGGTTGACGAGAGGTACCCTAAGAACGGAATAAAGGCCATGCTGGCGCTCTGGGGCACCGGACAGCTTCTTCTCACCAAGTGCATGATAATGGTCTCAAGCGATGTCAACCCCAGAGACTGGAGCGCGGTTCTCAAAGAGATAGGTGAAAATTTTGACCCGCGTGAAGATTTTCTTCTTATTCCCTGGGCGCCGGTTGATACTTTGGACTTCACCAGCAGAAAGCTAAACGTTGGGAGCAAGATGGGGATAAATGCGGTGAGACGGGCTAACAATTCGGGTAGAAAGAAAAGGAAAATTCCAAAGACTGTGCCCGACCCCAGAGAGAAACTCGAAGAGGTTCTCGACTATAGGCTTCTTCCCGGCGGATTCCTGGTGCTTAAGGTTAAGGAAAAGCCCAAAGACACCATCCGCAGAATTTTTGACCTGCCCGGATACAAGGATTTGAGGATTGTAGCGGTGGTAAGCACCGATATTGACATTCATGATGACACCGAGCTATTATGGGGTATATTTACCAGGTTCGATCCTTACCTGGACGTTATCTTTGAGGAGACCGAATTGAGGGGCTCGGCTGTAGTTTACGACGGGAGGATGGGGATAGATGCCTCATTCAAGGAATGGTATCCTGAGGTAATCGAAATGTCAGAGGATGTAAAAGGGAAGGTGAGCAAGAGATGGAAGGAATACTGGACAGAATAGAAGCCCTTTGCCGGGACAAATCCCTCCTACCGATCTTGAAAAAAGTCGAAAATGAAGAGCGCCTGAGCTTTGAAGACGGACTAAAGATCCTGGAAACCCAGGACCTGAACACGGTGGGGATGATGGCCGATTATGTGAAGAGAAAGAGGGAAGGGGAGAAGGTCTATTTCGTAGTAAATCGTCACGTTAACCCCACCAACATCTGTGCCATCTCCTGTAAATTCTGTGCCTTTGGGGTGACCAAAAAATCTGCCTATGCCTATGAATTAAGCCATGAGCAAATACTGTCAATGCTTAATGATGAGATAAGAGAGGTGCATATCGTCGGCGGTCTCCATCCCGACTGGAGGTTTGAGCACTATCTGGGAATTGTGAAGCTCATTAAAGATGCGTTTCCAAAAACTCACGTGAAGGCGTTCACCGCAGTGGAGATTGATTGGTTTACGGAGATAAGCGGGAAGAGCATCGAAGAGGTGTTGGTAACGCTCAAAGAAACCGGAGTGGATGCCCTCACCGGCGGTGGCGCCGAGATTCTCCACCCTGATGTGAGAAAAAAGATATGCGCGCCCAAAACCATTGCCACCAGATGGGAGGAAATACACAAGATTGCTCACAAGCTAGGCATACCTACCAATGCCACAATCTTGTATGGACATATAGAGGAGCCTTTCCACGTAGTCGACCATCTGGAGAGGCTAAGAAGAATCGAAGATGAATCCCCCGGATTTTTCGCTTTCATACCGGTTCTCTTTCAGCCTGAAAATACCGGACTGAAGAAACAGGTGAAATTCGTTCCCGGGTCTTATGACCTGAAGATTCACGCGCTTGCCCGCCTTTATCTCGACAACTTTCCGCACATTAAGTCCTACTGGATAACCCTCGGCGAAAAACTGGCCCAGGTTGCCCTTCACTACGGAGCCAGCGATGCGGACGGCACCATCATGAGAGAAAAGATAATCCACGATGCCGGCGCCCCGTCCGAGGTCGGCCATAGCCGGGAATTCATGGTGAACATGATCAAGAACGCCGGCTACATCCCGGTCGAAAGAGACGCCCTTTACAACGTGGTGAGGGTGTATAACTAGAGGTTCGTCAGTTGCTATGCTATTATGTGTTAGTAACTCCGAGCTAAATTTTTGGTATGAGGGGTTATGTCAGTCCGGGTTACAAAACGTCAATTCAACATAACCGAGTATTACCGTATGGCTGAGGTCGGCATCCTATCCGAGGATGACCGAGTAGAGCTCATTGAGGGTGAGATCATAAAAATGACCCCGATTGGAAGCCGCCATGCTGGTTGTGTAAGTCGTTTAAATGCTTTACTCAATCGCCTTCTTAGTGAAACTGCTATAGTAAGCGTCCAAAATCCACTCCGCCTCAGCAACCTTTCAGAGCCTCAACCTGATATCATTTTGTTAAGACCACGCGATGATTTTTATTCTAACGCCCATCCGACACCCATTGATGTTTTATTGATTATAGAGGTTGCTGATACATCCTTAGAATACGAGCGCGAAATCAAAATACCTCTTTATGCTGCGGCATCCATATCTGAGGTATGGCTGGTGAACTTGATTAAAGACATGATTGAAACTTATCGAGACCCGCGAGACGGCATGTATAGAGAGGTTCGTTACTTTACGCGTGGTGAAACCATAAGCCCCTTGTTCAACCCGAATCTGACCCTGAGCGTTGATTCCATTATTGGTTAGTTGTTCTATCCCGGTCGAAAGAGACGTTTTTTACAACGGGTGGGATTAAAGAGTAATTAAATGTCATCGTCACGGCAACTAATGGGAATGAGGGGTGTTTTTCTTGTTGCTGCTGAATTGCCTCGACTCGGCTTCATAGTTTCACCGACATCGCGCAGCTCTTTTGGCGCCGATCTGCTTGTTACTGATCAGTCGTGTCGGCGTGCCTACTCGGTTCAGGTTAAAACGATGCAACAGTGTTTAATTTCTGGTTACTTAACAAAAACGCAAAGGAATTAGCATCACCTTCTCATATCTATGTTTTGGTTAATCTACTTAAAAATGGAAGCGAAATTGAATACTTTGTAGTGCCAAGCAAGATCATCTCAGAAAAGATGTATATCGAGAAGAGGAAGAATACAACGTGGTACTCTTTTAGCCTTGAAGATGCAGAACCATTTCGTAATAGATGGAGTGTATTCGGTTCACCTTAAGGAAAAACTAATTTGACCTCAACCTTTAACATCTGGGTTTGAGGACAATCACTTCCCCCCCAATCAGTCAAACTATCCAGTCAACCTTACTTCTTATAAAATAACAAAAGCAAGTAGAAGTAGCCAGAAATTATATCGTGGTTGGATGATTATTGAGAAGTCTTTGCTTCTATTCCGTCTTTCTTTTAAAATGAGCATAGACGCTTCTTAAAAGGAGGTGGGGTTATGAGAATATTCTTTTCCTCTTTGATTCTGCTTGTTCTTGCAGTTGTGGCTGGTTGCAATGGGGCAGGAGTGCTCGTTCCCACTGCAGGCAGTGATAATGGGAATTATCTGATTAGGGATGTCGAGCTAATCGGCCCCGGAGGGGCAGGTGTATTAAACGGAGGTCCGGGAGTTTACATGGTGAGGTGGCGATTCGTTTACCAAGGAGGCTCTTCTACTGTAGGACAGCCGGTTACCGATGTTCGGCCTTCTGTCGCCCTTTTAGATGACGACGACATTTTTGGTGGAGGGGATGACGTGATAGATGCAAGGCAGCACACTTCCAATGTGATTCTTCAGGGTCCATTTCCTTCATCCAACCATGATCAAACAACCTTCACCATCACCTGTGTGAACGGGGATGTAACCGGAAGTGTTGATGGCAGTGGGGAGGGCACAGCAGAAATTTTCGCCAGGGTTGAACGCGCCAATGGCACGGGCGGGATGGATTCGATACAGAAGATTGATGTTGAATGTCCTTAAGTCAGCCGTCTGAGGATAAAAGCCTTCTGGGAATCGGTCAGTTTTGCTAAATCGCCCCAAATTTACGCTTAGAACCTCCCGGCGGCTTAAGTCAGTAAGATGCGTTCGTAGGGGCGAATCCTGTATTCGCCCTTAAATGGTCGATTTAAGAGTTGTTCCTAACTTATCTTATTTATTTATAATCTTTTCTTCCTTTATTAACACTCCACCCTCAAATATGAGAACCTGATAGAATCCCTTGACCGGCCCATACACCCATCTCTCTATTACCATTTCCCTTCTTTGGTCCGGGGTCAGGGTGTATCCTATTACCTCCCTTATGACCGGTTCGCCGCAATCTATCAGAACCTGAAAGCTAAGGTCACCCTTTGAAAAGAATTTTTTACCGCAGGTAAATGCATGAGCAGTATTTAGCGTAGAAATCAAAAGGGTAAGTATAATACTTATGCAAAATATCCTTTTCATACTGTGCAGTTGCTCCTTTTTGCTTAGCGGATAAAGTACATCTTACAACAACTGAAACTTTTGAACAACTAACCGTGGTTTCTTTTAGAAGCCATTCTTAGTAAGGATTTTCTATAAGCATGATAGAGTAACAGCATGGAAATTGAAATAGATTTCCCTGTGGTATATAATCGGCCTTATTGTAGAAAGTGTATAAAGTGAGGAAGGTGGTAAATGGCCAATGATCCATCTAGCAATTCTGACCGGTTGTGCAAGTGGTGGTACATCGCAAAAAGGATACCTACCACCCGTTTTTTATGGGTATTAATATTCATTTCTTTACTATCTGCCTGCCAGCGGTCTAAAGACATTTGGGATATAACTGAACCGAGCGTTACTCCGGGTTGGATTACGTTCAAGGAAGAGGCGAACGTCAACCCAAAAACCCTTTTTGATGACTATGCCGAAATCTTTCAACTCACTCCCGGTAATAAGATGGTTATTGTTTCCGAAGAAAGTGATGAATTGGGGATGGTTCACTATAGGTACTCGCAGTATTACCAGGAAATTCCTGTAGAAAATTCGGAGTTTATAGTTCACGCCAAGGGGAACCGTGCACTTAAAGCAAACGGCACCCTGGCCATGAATTTTGCTCCACCAGAAACCACACCGGCGATTTCAGAAAAGGACGCGCTACGAATAGTGACGAAGCTCATTCCGTCGGAAAGATACTTTCGTGAGGATAAACTGGTCGAAGACCTGGAAAGCGCCGACACAAAGAATGAAGGACAAGAATATCGCCCCAAGGGCCAGTTGATTTATGCCCAGAAGCCAAACACCGATTCGGATGAATGGGTGCTGGCCTGGATGTTCAAGGTGTACGCACTTCCCTTAGACCGCTCCAGGCAAGTTTACATCAATGCCTCTGACGGCTCGGTGCTCAAGGAACTTCCTTTGTTTGCTAATTGCCACGCCGGTAGCGGAGACACGACTTTCAGGGGGAATCAGCAGTTTAATACCAAAAATACGAACAACCGTTTTTACCTTACCAATGACTGCAATGGAAACGAACTAAAGGCGATTCTCCTGGATAATACGAATAAAGCCGTTGATGTATTTGACGACGACAACGACTGGAACGGCAATAATCGCTCGTTGGTTACCTCCTATTGGGCTTTGGATATCACCTATGATTATTTTAGGCTCGTGCATGGAAGAAACAGTTATGACAACAAGAATAGCAACATGACCATTTACAACGACTCCAATCTGAAGGATAAAGATGGGAATCTGATGCCAAATAACGCTACGGGAGGCGGAGGCGTGATTAGAATCGGCTTCGGCAGCACCAACAGCGATAACGATGATTACAATACCGTAGACATTGTAGGGCATGAATTTACTCATAGCCTCATCGAGACATCTGCCGGATTGGAATACGACGCTTCCAAAGAATCGGCTGCGCTTAACGAATCTTTTTCCGATATCATGGGGCAATTGGTCGAGCGCTGGGAAGAGCAAAACCAAAACCCCGACTGGGTCATCGGCGATGACAAGGGCTGCACCGGAGCGGGTATTTGCCGGGATCTTAAGAACCCAAAGACTTACAATCAACCGGACACCTACAAGGGAAAATACTGGCAAAGCACGGGCACGATAGACCCGCACGTTAACGGCAATGTGCAGAATCGTTGGTTTTATCTGCTCACCGACGGCGGCACTGGCACAAACAGCGAAACCAACGTCCAGTACTCGGTCAACGGGATAGGCATTCAGAAATCGGGGAAGATCGCCTATAGGACGCTTACCAGATATCTCAACTCCAATTCAGATTATGGGGATGCACGTGAGGGCTCCATTAATGCGGCGGAGGATCTTTACGGAGTCGATTCTACGGAAGTGGGGCAGGTGATCAAAGCCTGGTGTGCGGTAGGGCTTTGTCCGTACACACAACCCAAACAACCCGACCGGTTTGATAAAAAAGGCGGAAACCCTAACCCTGCATCTCCAGATAATAACAACACCCTAGCAGGTGCAACCCCGCTTGGCACTAATACTTTGCTGGGCCCGATCTTGCTGGTCACGGATAGTTTGGATTGGGTAATCGATGGGAATGAACCGCCAAGAATGTGGCTATCCAGTCTGAATATATTTCCTTTTGATGACAAAGATTATTTTAAGATAACCTCCCCGGACGTCCGAAATCTATTGGGCGCATGCGCCATCCCCAGCCTGGCATTTAGTTTCACCAACAATGTCAACGCAAAAATTTACAACGGAGATGCGGTCGTAAAAACTTACACCAATGTCTCCTATTTCAGTACCCCGGTCTCCGGTATAGGTCGGAGCAGTTTTGCAATCTCTGTCGAGCCCGCTTTTCCCGGACAGATTCTGGACTATGACATGCAAGTATCATACTTTTTTTCGTTTGATAAAGACTGTGGTGAAACCGAAGTGAGGCCGGAATGGGGACTGATAAAAGAGTGCATCATGTGCGATTATGAAATATTATCGGAGCGAGACCGGGTTATTCTAGAACCGCCCTACCGGGCCGAATTTAAAGTGCCGGTGGAGAATTACTACTTTTATTACGATGGCCGATCTCCTCTCGACATTAACGTGGAGGTTATGAGCGGCAATAGCCTCCAGGCTCTGTTGACTGATGATGACGGGGGTGTGGTTGATGCTTCCGACAAGATTGAAGAAACTGATGCCGGGAATGTCTTGCGCTTAAGCGGCGGTCAACTGAGGGAAGGGGTATATTCTCTTCGCTTCAACGGGTTCGGGAACGGCACGGAAGTATCCATAAAATTACCCGGTCAGTGAACTAAGTCGAAGCGTAGCAGCCTTTTATTCTGGTATTCTGGAAAAGTTCAGCCTCAAATATTAAGCGAAGTTGAATTGAGGTTTTAAGAGTAAATCAATAATTAAAGTCAGAGCTTCCTGTATATAGGGCGAGTCATACATCTGGGGCCACCCCGCCCCTTAACCAATTCAGACCCCGGTGTTAGATAAACTTCTATATCATGTCTAAGTAGAATGTCATATGCTCTCCTGCTTAGGTCGTAATAAATAATTTTTCTCTCCCCTAGACAGATGCAATTGCAGGCCTGGCAGTAAACCGACTCATCTCTGGTTACTTTAATAATCCTCATATCCAGCTCTTTTATCATGACAAAGATGTCGAATTCCCTTTCTCCATGCGCATCGAACAGCATTCCGCCGACTATGCTGCTGGTGTCGGAGATAACCACATCCTCGGCTATGGGCAGAAACCCGCCGTCCAGGTTTAACCTCCACCCCGCAAGCTCGATGCCGACTATCTCGTCTATATGCTCAGGGATTAATGCTTCCTGCATGTAGTAAAGCGTCTCCAGTTTAGTTCTAGGGCCATATCCAACGAGCAAGGTGCGTTTTCCATGGCGAGAGAAGGGAACGACATCCCCTCCCTCCAGGAATAGATTTTCCGGGATAGGTATGATCTCGGCAAGGCCTAGCGCCTTGACGGCGGCTTCCATAGTCTCTGACTCAGGCCTCCGCAGGGGCTTTGCCATCCTTGCCTTTATATATCCGTCCGGGATCCAGGGAATTGTGATCAGCGAGTCGCGGGTGAATACCTGATTGGGGTTTTTTCTGGCAGCATCGAAAGATTCATGCGAACCAACGAGTTCACTCAGGTATAAGACTTTACTAACGTTCCTCCGTAATAGTTCGACAAAGGCACGGTGTTGTTGGGCGTATAAATCTACATTCGGATGCGAGCGAAATAAAATATGCTCCTCCAGTTTCTTCGGGTCATCGATTCCTCCCATTACCTCGAATGCGCCGACAACCACCGGGTCATGCACCAGAAAGGCCTCGGGTTTGGCGGAAAACTCCGCATAAGTGGAAGTGTCGTTAGTCTTTTCTTTTATTGGTTTAGCCATTACGTGCTTCTCGACTTTACTGGTGGTAGGTATTCATCATTCCGCTTAGCATCAGTCATTTGGCCCGTCTCAATTCACCGGGTTTCTATTCAGCAGGCAAATATAAGGGTGAAATTTTTTACCCGGCTCTTGTTTAAATCCTTCCACCAACTCTATCGTGAACTCAACGCCGGGTCCGAGCCTCTCCTCTCCCAGACGTTTTAGACGCTCTAGTTTCTCTTTTTGCGGCTTCCGCAGGGGAGCTATTTTCAAAATTATTCTTTGCTCGGATTCCTCGATCAACTGATGCTGGAAAACCCAGTCTCCTTCATGGTCAATTAGCGGGCCGGTAATCTCGTATGGATGGACGTGGCGATTCCCGGAAAGCCTGAAGTAATCCACGGTGCGCCCTTGTATACCGGCCAGAGTCGAAAATGGTTGACCACAACGGCAGGTGTCGGGGCCTTTAGTGGCTATGTCTCCGGTCTGGTAACGGATGAACGGCATTATATAAGAATGGAGTGCGGTTGCTACCACTTCTCCTGTCTCCCCGACGGCTACCGGGTTTCCATCCCTGAGAATTTCCAATATAACATTGTCATCGCATACGTGGTATATCTCTTTATTAGGACATTCCCAGGCGAGTAGGTTGAATTCATGGGCGCCGTACATATCGAAGACTGGTGCGCAGAAAGCTTTTTCAATGCAACCCCTCATACCCGGATGTAGCACTTCTCCTCCGGTGATTATCAATCGCGGGCGGATTCCGGGAACGGGCGTTCCGGCGATAAAGAACGCGGCGAGTCCGAGTGAAGAAGGGTATCCGATGATGACATCCGGTTTTAAGTCCTCTAGCTCGCGAATTATTTTTTCGCTACCCTGTAGGCCGTTCACCTGGTAATTGCGATAAAATCCGAGAGCCTGTCTTAAACGACCCGGCAATCCTTGTTTCCTTCCTCCCAGGGGTGGTTCTATCACCTGGGCAATGCGGTCGAAAATACGCACTCCTATTTGTGCGCGGGCACGGATGCGAAACATGTTGAGCAGGTGTTCTTCGAATTGAGACCGGCGGACGGTAAACGGCTTCCCTGACGATCCGCTGGTCTTGAGGGAGACCAGTTTGCAGGGGTTAGCGTCTTTAGCCAGTACTTCTGCAAACGGACGCATGCGCAGGTCGTCTTTGGAGGTCACCGGTATCAAACGAAGGTCTTTGACGGATTGTATCTCCTCCGGCTTAAGACCGGCCCGATGGAAAAGTTCCCGGTAGTGCGTAACGTTGGTATATGCGTGGGCTATGAGTTTTCTCAGTTTCTTGTCCTGAAATTCAATCAGCTCATCCCGGCTGGCCGTCGGGTGTCGCCATAGACACCAGAACGTGTGAGGGTGTTCCAAACGTGGAGTGAGATGCATAGGTTTTTCCTAGATTACTACATCGGCTCGATTTCATCAACTTGAATGATAGGATTAATCTCTCACTTGTGATGGAGTGGAACAGCTAAACTTTTTATTTTATATTTCATACAATTTTTCTTATGACCAAGGTACAAGTAAGGGAGAATGAAATATGCAAACGATACTATGTTACGGCGACTCCATAACCTGGGGATTTAACCCTGCAGATGGGACCAGGCGTTTCTACACATACCGCCCGAAAAAATGGAGCAAGTCGCCCGCGAGATGGCGTCGGGGGAAGGTTAAACTAAGTAATTTTCGAGGTTAATTTCACGGTTTTCCCATTCTGAGTCTTGGTCTCAAGTAAAAAATTCCCTGCTATTTTCTCTACATCCCAATTTCCAGATTAAAAAAAGAGGAAATCTCCGCAATCATACTGCATACTATTTTTAAAGATTTAATTGCCATATTCTGCTCTTGCTTATCCAAAATCAAAAATGCTGTTCAAACAAATCCTAGAAGTCAGAAAAAACGAAGTTCGTGCCTTACTGTTTTCTTTTTTCTATTTCTTCTTCCTGCTCTGCAGTTATTACATTCTCCGTCCGATTCGGGACGAGATGGGTATCCAGGGCGGGGTGGAGAACCTCCAGTGGCTCTTTACCGGCACATTTGTGGTCATGCTCATTGCCGTGCCTCTTTTCGGCGCTGCCGTAGCGCGTTTTCCGAGAAAGAGACTTGTCCCTGTGGTCTATTACTTTTTCATATTAAACCTGCTCGTCTTTTTCCTGCTTTTTAAAAGCGGTTTACACGGCGTATGGACGGCGAGAGCGTTTTTTATATGGCTTAGCGTCTTCAACCTCTTTGTTGTGTCTGTTTTCTGGAGTTTTATGGCAGACTTATTCACCAACGAACAGGCGAAGCGCCTATTCGGTTTTATCGCTGCGGGTGGAAGCGCCGGGGCCATTGCCGGGCCTTCACTAACTGCGGGCTTAAGCACTGTCCTGGGACCGATAAACCTTATTCCATTATCAATACTGTTACTTTTTCTTTCGGTGGTTTGCATACATCTACTTCTACGCTGGGAGGGTTCAGTTCATACAAAGAGTGAAGAGTCAGAAACTCAGCAAAATGCGGATAACATGCGTATCGGGGGCAGCATTTTTGCAGGATTCACCAGAGTGCTCGGTTCTCCTTACCTTCTGGGAATCTGCCTCTTTGTAGTCCTCTATACCACCCTTTCAACATTTCTTTATTTTACTCAGGCGAGAATCATCGAAAGCGCTTTTGACGAACCGGCTAAGCGAACCACCTTGTTTGCATCGATGGACCTGGCCGTGAACGCGCTAACTATCATCGGCCAGGTATTTATCACCGGAAAACTAGCCACAAGACTGGGTTTGTCGGCAACACTCATGCTCATACCGGCGCTGGTTACACTCGGTTTTGTGGGCCTCGGTCTTTTAACGGTTCTTTCCGTTCTGGTGATATTTCAGGTCATAAAAAGGGCTGGAAACTATGCCATCACCCGGCCTGCCCGGGAAATACTCTTTACCGTCGTACCCAAGGAGGATAAGTACAAGTCCAAGAATTTCATCGATACCGTCGTTTACCGGGGCGGAGATGCTACGAGCGGCTGGGCATTTGCCGGCCTTGCCGGTATGGGACTGAGTCTTTCGTCAATCGCCCTCATCGCCGTGCCGATATCGGCGATATGGATGCTCACCGGTCTTATTCTGGGAAAGAAACAGGATAACATTTTGAAAGAAGTCAAAGCGGAACGGGAGATGATTTCGGGAAAAGGTATGAGAGGGGTTATCGATGTTTAAAGTGAGTTCTGTATGAGTTAGCTTATTATTTGACGGGGGGGTTATTATCTTGACCAACTTTAGGAGGATGCTTTGATCTAAAGCACAAAAATATTCCTTCCCCCCTCTTTAGTGGAGGAAGGTCGGAGGGGAAGGGGGTAATGTCCTACCTCTTTCTTATCCTACCCGCAAGTGATCTGCTATGCCCATTTCAACAAGTCACGCCGAACTCACATTAAAACTAAATAACAGGAGGAATAGACATGACTGACAGTAAAAAATACTTGAATCATACAGCCGCGTTTAATCCGTCACGAAGGGGTTTCATCAAGTTTTCACTGGGGTTAGGGGCCTTGCTGGTTATACCGGATATCTCGATAGCGCTAGATAAGAAGCCCATAATCAAACGAAGGATTCCCAGCACCGGTGAGGAAATTCCGGCCGTAGGTTTGGGCACAGCCCGCACCTTTAATTTGATCCCGGGTGAGTCGCGTGAACCGTTAAAAGAAGTACTCCGGTTGTTCATGGAAATGGGAGGCACGGTGGTGGATACTTCTCCAATGTATGGAACTGCCGAATCGGTAATAGGAGACCTTGCTTCCCAGTTGAACATCGTTGATTCTCTTTTCATAGCTACAAAGGTGTGGACTACGGGAAAAGAAGCCGGAATCGAGCAGATGGAGAACTCTATGAAGATACTCCACCGGAAAAAGATAGACCTGATGCAGGTTCATAACCTGGTAGATGTCAGGACTCAGTTGGAAACGCTACGGACATGGAAGAAAGAGGGAAAGATTCGCTATCTCGGCGTTACTCACTCCCGGGTCAGCGCACATCCTGAATTAGAAAAGATAGTAGAAAAAGAAAACCTCGATTTCGTACAGCTAAACTACAACATCGAGACCAGGGACGCAGAGAAACAGCTCCTCCCGCTAGCGGTAGAGAAAGGAACGGCAGTGCTCATAAACGAGCCGTTTGAGAAGGGCGATCTCTTTGGAAAGGTCAAGGGTAAAACCCTGCCTCCCTGGGCGGCGGAGTTTGATTGCACTAGCTGGGCGCAGTTCTTCCTCAAATACATCATATCCAATCCGGCGGTTACCTGCGTAATTCCCGCCACCAGCAAGCCCGAGCACCTAAAGGACAACATGCAGGCATGCTACGGCCGCCTCCCCGATGAAGATATGCGGCGGCGTATGGTGGAGTATATGAAGGAGTTATGAATTATCTAACCAAGTTGGATTTTGGTGCAAAACCATTAATGCTTGACCCTGATAGCGTGTTACGCTACTATATTTTCTAGTGATAAGGCATTTTGCCGATTCCGATACTGAGAAACTATTTCGAGGACTAAGGCCAAGGAAGCTACCAACTCAGGTTTTGCGTGCTGCGTTGCGAAAGCTTCTTATTTTGAATGCGGCTGAGTCGCCAGAAGACCTAAGAATCATACCAGAGAATAGGCTTGAGAAACTGAAGGGAGATCGTAAAGGACAATACAGTATCCGAATCAACGATAAATGGAGAATTTGTTTCAAGTGGCGGGATGGCGATGCTTATGCAGTTGAAATCGCAGATTATCACTCCTGAGGAGGCACTCATGAGAAAAAGAGAAATAGAACCAATCCATCCTGGGCAAATTTTATTGGAAGAATTTCTTAAACCCCTGGGTATCAGTCAGTATCGTTTGGCTAAAGATATCAATGTAGATTCGAGGCGGGTTAATGCAATTGTGAATGGCGAGCGCGCCATTACGGCGAACACGGCTCTGAGGCTATCTCGTTACTTCGGGACATCTGAACGCTTTTGGCTGAATTTACAGGCTCACTATGATCTCGAAGTGCAGAAGAAAGAGCTGGGTGATAGACTTGAGAAAGAAGTTAAAGCTCACTCCAGGACCGGCTGAACTTCCACAAAATTGCAACTATCTCCTTTCAACAAACATTTCATTTCTAATTTTTTTACCTTTGATTTCTAAAATCTCTAGCAGGTCAAATACTCTGCTTTTAGTTCCATTTGAAAAGTAGAGTTTTGTCTTGATAATAAATTTTCCGTATTATCAAATGTTCTTTTTGCAACATAAATTATGATGGGACAGATACTTGCTTGATCATCCTGAAACAGAGGATTTTCATTTGGAATTGAAAACACACTATGACTATTTGTCCTCTGTTGAAGAAATGTCTCAATTTTTTGACGTCTCCCTTGAATTAAAACGTTTGGTATCTCTACTTCTAGTTTGTACCTATCCTCAATTGAATTGCTTTCATTTTTAACTAAAAACCTAATCTCAAAATCTGCATCATTATAAATATCTCCACCTCCTCCTGTGTATGATTGTCGTTCGAGGTTTATGCCAACTATTGAGAGATCGGTCTTCTGTAAACGATTATATAAATTACGAACCTCGTACTCTTCCATAGGAACAGATTGAAAGTTATACCTCTTGTAATATCTATTATCACTCGCCATATGTGGTGCTTGGCTACTCTCTGGTAGTTTCATTACATATACTGTTTTACTTACATCATTTTCAAATCTAACAGGGATTATCAGAATCCCGTCAATTTTTCTTTGAATATTCGAGTGAATTACTTGTTCAACCCATTCTTTCGTAATGGTGTTCCCATCAATAAAGGATATCGATTCTGCCATATGATTGTTTTCATTTATACCGTAGATAATTAGTCCTCCCGCGGAGTTAGCAAAAGACGATACATCTTTTGATAATTCTTTTTTCTTACCGGGTTCGAATCCAAGAGAATCACCTGATTTGAATTCAAGGCTAATTGACTCCTCAATCTTGCCTTCAATTAAGCTAAGTATGTCTTGTTCAGTGTATTCTTCTTTCTCAAAAAAATCTTTCATCCTGGCTACAATCTTATTCTATATTACTAGCCACATCATCCAATTTGCCCACTACTTTTCCCTTTCTTAGCGGGTCTATTGTTTTAAGTTTAAATTCCAATAGAGAATATCCCATTTTGCTTGCTTCAGATATAAAATGGCTTATGAGCCGGAAATGTAGAGTCAATCCTTCGTTTCCTCCCAGCTAACAAAGGGTTTTAATTTTTTCCCGGCGCACTCTCTCAGAAATAGGTTGATTAATTTCTGATAGGGTATATCCGTTTCTGCAGCGAGCTTCTTAAAGTAATCTATGGTCTCATTTTCGAGTAGTATTGTGACTTGTTTCTTGAGTTTTTTAGCGTAAGGGTTTTTTATAGATTTTGTAAAATCATATTCTTTTCTCATATTATTTTCTCCTTTCATATAACTTTGTTTCCTTTTTGGTTGCCTTTCTTGCCGATATAATTCGTATTGTCTCGTCGCTTTCCCTGTAGGTATGAACGACAACTAACACTCGAAGCTTGTAACTCATGCCGAGTAATATAAAGCGATCTTCGGCTTGGGAATGACCCGGGTCAGCGATAAGTCGAGCGTGCTCATCGTAAAAAACACTCTTTGCTTCCTCAAAAGAGACTTTATGCTTTTTCTTATTGGAAACATTTTTATTCTCATCCCAATCGAACCTTATATTACTCATAATTATACCATAATTATCTTAGCAATATCTTGAAATATTAATATTATAGTTGATCGTAAGATTTCTATGTCAAGGCTAACTTGGCCGATGAGGTTTCTTTAGATGTTTTTTACAGGTCTTCTTTCACCTATTGAATATAGGCAACTAAAATACACTGGCGAATGGAAGAAAAGATGATAGGATTATTGTTTATAAATTATCTGGCAATAACGATGATCATATGGGGAGATACTCATGAAATCAGAAGAACTAAGGTCATTACAGGCTCCGTTAAAAGAGCGTTATAAAGAGCATCCCGAGGCTGCGCTTATCACCCTGAAAGCACAGGGTTGTATTGGCGAGGGTATTACGTGCAGAGTTGAGACAGGAAAAGCGCTGGTAGAAGCAGGGCTTCATCCGGCGACAGGAGGCAATGGTCTCGCAGCGTGCTCGGGAGACATGCTCCTTGAGGCGCTTGTGGCCTGCGCCGGCGTGACCTTGAACGCTGTGGCTACCGCTTTAGGCATAGAGCTGCGCAAAGGGACGGTCAGTGCCGAGGGCGACCTGGATTTTCGCGGGACTCTGGGCGTATCCAAAGAAGCTCCGGTTGGGTTTAAGAATATTCGGCTTCATTTCGACCTGGAAACCACTGCCTCTCCGGAGCAGTTGGCCTCTCTCCTTAGGTTGACGGAAAGGTATTGTGTCGTATATCAAACGCTCCGCAGTACGCCTGAAATCAGTATCAGCCACCAGGTTGTAAAGTGATACGGGGAAGAATATGTGCCTTTGGGCCAAAAATCGTTTAATGGATGCGGTTCGATTATAGATTGCTTGGATGTTGGTTCACTTTGAAGAGATAATATATCTACTCCTCTCCCCGCAGTTAAGAAGCATATCCAGAGTTGATAGATTATATATAAACTTTCCCCAGAGTTGTGGATATATCGGTGGTTGGAAATTGCAAAACTCAATTTGAAGTCCGGAGTAGTCAATTAGTGGTATATCTAAATGTTTTTTCACTATAGGAAAGGTAAGGTAAGTATCGGCCTTTAGGTGTTTACAGATATTAATGATTAGCTCAGTACCCTTTCCGGTGACTCCCAGTTCCGACTGAAGATAAAGCTTGGTTTTGAGCGCAAGTGCTTCCCATAAGAATTTAATAATGCTCAGGTTGAGCTCGGCCAGCTTATGATTGTTTTTATTGTAGGTTGATTCCAGGGTTGGTAGGTAATCATTTAAATAAGGAGCATGGGCATAACTCTGTTTGATGCTCTCTAGATGTTTTCTTTTCCATTCTACCTCGTAGCATATTTCTACTTCCCGAATTATCTGGAGACCGCGCCCTTTCTTCCAGACGGGCACCGTAAGCCACAATTCTCCCTGCTCGTTTTTGAGCCGGTTTCGATTGACCCACCCACGGCCACGTGGGAACTGCACGTTATCGAGTAAAACCATGCAGTCTGACTTCATCGCCTTGAAGAAAAATCCGGGCCAGGGTAAAAAGATGGGCTGATGTGTGCTGACGATCATTTTTTGCGCTTAATTTCTTGTCACTCTTTCGGCTATAATTACCATAAGTATATGGAACTCATTCAAAAGCTTAAGCAATTTTTTTGTAACCATATTGTGACTTCGCTAGTTTAATAATTTAAAACTATGATTTAGGAGGTTTTAAGATGACTAGAGTCTTATCGTTGTTTGCTGTTACCTTTCTTATATTATCCTTGGCCGCCTCGGCTTATCCGGGGAAAGACTGTGATAAGCATGGAAAGCGCGGTTGGGACTGGTGGAATAAAGCTGAAGTGGTAGAAAAACTAAAGCTAACCGACCAGCAAAAAACCCAAATAGAGGAGATAGCCTCTGCAAATAAGGAGAAAATCGACGGTCTCCGCACCCAGGTCAAGGCAGACTATGAGGCGTTCAAGGAAGTAATGGAAAATCCAAATTCGACTAGAGAACAGATTTTATCCAAATTTGACCAGGCAGGGAAAACACACGGAGAATTGAGAAGGGCGGAGTTTGAGATGAAATTGGACATCAGGGATGTTCTTACGCCCGAACAGAGAACCGTGCTACACGAATTTAAAGATCAGCATAAGAAGGAATACAAAAAAGAGAAGAAGGGTAAAGATAAAGAAGATATGTAAAAAAGAGTTAAGGGCAGCCGCGACTGAAAGCGGCTGCCTTTTTGTAGTATCTATGATTAGGCGGCAATGAGGTAAAAAGAGGGGGAAAGGTAATGGGGCTCAGGACAATACGTTTTCTTGCCCTGTTATTCACGGCCTTGGCCCTAGCCCCGGCACTGGCCCATTTACTGGAGTTGCCTAACAAAATCGGTCTATCCCGTGAAGATTATCTCACGGTTCAGCAGATTTACCGAGGCTGGGCGTTGCTCGGATTTGTCGTGGTTGGGGCGTTGCTTTCCAACCTTGTTTTAACGATCGTGATCCGGACAAAGCCAAGGGCTTTTGTGTTGACCCTGATTGCCTTTCTCTGCATATTGGGAACACAGGTAGTGTTCTGGACCTATACATATCCTGCCAACCAGGAAACCGGTAACTGGACAATGTTGCCTGCAAACTGGCTTGAGCTCCGTCGGCAATGGGAGTACTCTCATGCTGCCAGCTCTGCTCTAAATTTACTTGCGCTGATCTCACTGATTTTATCGGTTCTAGTGGAAGAAGAATAACTGTTTTCTTGCAGAAAGAATTATGTGATGTCGTGCTACTTGCATCACCTTGAGTAAACGGGTGAGCAGGGAAAAGAGAGTGTGCATTTTTCTATAACGTTCCTTATTGCTGATTAAGAGAAACAGCTTTCATGTAAACGACTGTCAGGGTAAGTTAATTACCCATGGCAAAAGGCTACGGAGAAGACCTTGCTTATATTCACGACGTCGGTTTTGGAGATTTTGCCACGGAATCTGCACCCGGTCTCCTGGAGATCCTCCATCAAAAAGGCTTAGAAGATGGCCTCGTTATTGACTTGGGTTGCGGTAGCGGAATATGGGCAAAGGCGCTTACCCATGCGGGTTATGAAGTTCTAGGTATAGACCTGTCTCATGCTATGCTTGATTTAGCGAGGAAAAAAGCACCCAGGGCTAAGTTCAAAAAAGCGTCCTTTTTGAAAGTCAGGCTTCCCCGATGTAATGCTGTGACATCGATAGGAGAGTGCCTGAATTATCAATTCGATACACACGGTAGAATAGAGGTCAAAAGACTATTTGCCCGAATATACCAAGCCCTGGGGCCAGGCGGTGTCTTCATCTTCGATATCGCCGAGCCAGGATATGTAAGCGGTCCCAATCCGCAAAGGACTTTTTCTCAGGGGAGAGATTGGGCAATACTCCAGGAAAAAGAGGAAGATGGGAAAAGAAATAGATTAACCCGCAAAATTATTATATTCCGCAAGGTTGGGAATCTTTACCGAAGAAGCAAAGAGGTCCACAATGTCCGGTTGTACAGAGGCTCAGAGATCGCAAAGGAACTCCGGCGAGTTGGGTTCAGAGTAAAAATTATCCATGGGTATGGAGCGCATACATTCAAAAAGGCCCAAGTAGGATTTATAGCCACAAAAACGTGAATTTAAATAATAATGATTTATCTTATCTTTAGTTACTTCCGCTGATTAAGGTGATAAAATGTTAGGCCAACTCAAATTGAATAATCTGACTTAAATCGTGGAACCAATGCATAGACGGATTTGAAGGCTAGGTTATGGTCGAAGAATAAAAAGTGCGGAATAAAAAAACTTCCCGGTAAATTAGGTATTAATTTGGGAGTTAAGCAGCGAAGCTCAATAGAGTGAGGGCTGAAGGTAGATGAATAGACTCGAGGCTCCAGCCATTATTCAGGATTGTCTGAGAAAGGGACTGAACAATCCCAGCTTGCGTGTCATTAAAATTTCAGGACTGGGGACAGCCTCTGACTTCGGGCGAGCGGAAACAGACCAAAAGTGGCGTCGTATAAAATATGCCCCGGACCGGCCGGATGACCTGGAGGGGATACTCCCTCTAGAGATTACTTACGACTTAGGTAGTGGTGTGGAGCAGAAGTTAAACGTGATGATGAAGGCGAGAACGAGAACGGGGATAGGCACCGGATTAATCCCTAAAACTATGGCGGAAATTGGCCTTGAGCTTGATAGGCCGTTTCCGGAATACCTGACATCCAGGGAAACGGTTGGGGGATATATGCGGGAGATAGAAATATTTCGGATGCAGAGCCGATATCCATCATTACAGAAATACCTTCCCCGTTATCTGGGCGATCACGTCGACGAATCCAGAAACGAATTCATACTACTTGAAGAACTCATTACCGATGGTGCTCTGATGGATAGTGCCGATGATGTCTCCGGGTGGACGCCGGAATTGATCAACAGCGCAATAGAAGCTATTGCTGATATTCACGCTATTTTTTACGGGAAGGACGATCAGCTCTCTGCCATGAACTGGCTGGAACGCCGAGTGACCACGGAAGATATGCTTGAAGATGAAAGCCTCTGGCGAGGTCTGGCCGAGTTTACTAGAAAACGCTTCCCCGACCATATAACCGAAAAGGCCTACCGTCGGCACCTGCGTATTATCGATACTATTTCTGAGTGGCATCTGCTAAAGGATGCCATGCGTCATACCCTGGTGCATGATGACTTCAATCCCAGAAATTCAGGATTTCGCAGTTTAGGGAGTGATCTCGTCCCGGTCATATACGATTGGGAACTGGCGCTGATAGATATTCCACAGAGAGACCTAGTGGAAATGCTGGTATTTACCTTGTCCGACACGGTTTCACGCTCTCAGGTGGACGAACACGTGGAACGCCATCGCACTCGTCTTGAATCGGCAGCGGCTACCACAATTAAGAAGGACGATTGGATGGAGGGGTTTCGTTGTGAGCTTTTCCTGGAGGCAATTAATCGGGTACCGTTACAGTGGGTTTTCCACAGCCGGTTCCCCTCAGGCTATGCGGTGAGGATTTCATGTACCCTAGAACACCTGCTCTCTCTGTATGCCGATGTCTAAAGGAGAAATGAAGATGATTCAAGCTATCGACAACGTCGGTCTTTTCAACAACCCTCCGGGACTAGACCATATCAGCTTTCTGGTATCGGATGCTGACCAGATATATTCAGGCCTAAAGACCGATGGAGTTGTGTTCAGCAACGAGCCGGCAGACCAGGACTGGGGGGCCAGAGTGGTGTCGTTAAGAGACCCGGATGGAAATAATCTTTATTTTTGCAATGGCTCAAAATGGCTGATGACCCTGAACGAGCATAGTTCAATAGCCAGAGCCAGGCTGAAATTTGGAGAAGTCATGATGCAAGTCATTCTAGCTTTGGTGGCTACGATAGGAGGTGTTCTGGTGGGCTGATGGGTGGCGGGAGAATGTGGCTCATCGGAGCCTTGTGTATATTTTCGGTAATACCCTTTACCTTGGTTGCAATTATGCCCACCAATAAGAGACTCCTTGATCCGGCACTTGATCGGTCCTCCGCGGTGGCTCAAGACCTGCTGCAAAATTGGAGAAGGTTACATGCTGTAAGGAGTATCTTGAGTTTACTAGCTTCGTTAACTTTCTTATATTTATTGACCTGAACCCTTGAATGGCCTATCCCCTAACTTTCCCAAGGCAAGAAAAAAGCTTCAGTCTCTCGTAGTTTAAAAGGTATAACGCATTCTATTGCTTGGATAATAGTACTTGTCTGATGTCCACAGGGAATTACTCGTAGAGTTTCGCAGGAATTACCCGGTGTTTGTATTAATTCCTATTGACTGGGTGGGACATTCGTAAGTATATTTCGGAGCTAGAGGAGAGGCCATGGGGTTTTTCCCGCGAAATTCTTACGGTGTGAGAATATGAAACTCTTACATGAACCTCTAGTTGGATGTGTAAATCGTGAAGCAAGAAACAAGGGAGACTCTTTATATCGATGCAGTTTTAGAATAAAGCAGGGAAAGGGGAAGGGTATATTTCGAGATGCCCCAAAAATACTCACGGTATTCTTCGCTCTTGCTATTAGTGGTATTAGTTATTCTGCTCGCCAAATATATACAGAGAGAAGGTAAAAAAGCCGAGTATCTTGCCCAGGGCGAACGTCTTTATCAAATCCACTGCGCATCCTGTCACGGGCCAAAAGGAGAGGGTGGGAGAGGCCCCACTCTTGCAGTACCGCGTCTCTCCCGCGCTTCAACAAAGAAATTGCTAAAAAGGGTTATCAGGAGCGGAATTCCCGGGACAGAGATGGGTAGGTCAAGCCTGAGTGAAGAGCAAATAAGTCAAGTCGCCGCCTGGGTTCAGGATCTTGGCCAAGTACCACCTCGGGAAGTTCCAGGCAATGCAGAACGATGCGAACATTTATATTTTACGAAAGGAAATTGTGATCAATGCCATGCAATCAATGGATATGGTGGCGCTTTGGGTCCGGACCTAACCGAAATAGGCCTTAGTCGTAGTGCAGACTACTTGAGAACAGCGCTTACCGACCCGGAGGCCGACGTGCCCACGAATACATTACCGTTTCGCTTTGATGTCAGGATACCCAACAACTTTCTCCAGGTAACTACGGTTATGAAGAACGGGCAAAGCATTACCGGAGTGCGTATAAATGAAGACACCTACTCCATCCAGGTTCGGGATTCTTCTGATCGCCTCCATTCTTTCTTCAAATCCGAGCTGGTGGAGCTGCATAAAGACTGGGGCAAGTCTCCGATGCCTAGCTACCGGAACGTTTTCTCTGAAGAAGAGCTCGGTGATGTGGTGGCATTCCTGGTTTCATTGCGAGGTGAAAGATGAGAGTGATTATCATACTGCTACTGTTTGCCCAGTACGCTTTGGGTCAGGTGTCATATGAGAGAATACTCAATGCCGGGTCCGAGCCTGGCAACTGGCTCACCTACTCCGGTAACTACCGGGGCTATCGTTACTCATCGCTTAACCAAATTAACACCAAGAACATCACTAGATTAAGACCAGCCTGGGTTTACCAGACCGGAGAACCGGGAAAGGTCGAGACCTCTCCAATTGTGGTTGATGGTATTCTCTACGTTACTGAAATGTCCCATATAGTGACGGCGCTGGACGGACGTACCGGAAGGCCCTTATGGAGCTATAGACGACCAGCAGTCGACGTTCCCACGTGCTGCGGCCCGGTGAATCGCGGTGTAGCAATTCTTGACGACACCCTCTATTTTGGTAGTCTGGATGCCCATCTGGTAGCGCTGGATATGAAAACCGGCAAAGTGCGCTGGGATGTGACCTTGGCGGATTATAAAGTAGGACATTCGATAACAGCCGCTCCGCTGGCAGTTAAGGATAAAGTTATCGTCGGCATCTCCGGTGGGGACTTGGGCATTCGCGGCTTTCTGGATGCTTATGATGCAAAGACCGGTAAGCTAGCCTGGCGCTTCTGGACCGTGCCGGGGCCGGGCGAGCCTGGCCACGAGACCTGGGAAGGCGATAGCTGGAAGACCGGCGGTGCGGGTACCTGGATAACCGGTACATATGACCCGGAATTGAATCTTATATACTGGCCGGCGGGCAATCCGGGACCGGACTTAAACGGGGACCACCGCAAAGGCGACAGCCTTTATTCCGATTCGCTCCTGGCCATAAACTCCGATACCGGAAAGCTCAAGTGGTATTTCCAATTCACTCCGCATGACGTGAACGATTGGTCAGCAAACCAGGTGCCGGTGTTGATCGATACCATTATGAATGGGCAAGAAAGAAAGCTGGTGGTCCAGGCCAATCGAAATGGATTCTACTATGTTCTTGACCGCGTCACAGGAGAGTTTCTGAACGGTACTCCTTACGTAAAACAGACCTGGGCGAAAGGGTTGGACGAGCGCGGCCGTCCCATCCGCCTCCCCAATACGGAACCGACAGCGGAAGGCACGCTGGTCTATCCAGGGTTGGGTGGTGGTACCAACTGGTATAGCCAGTCCTTTAGCCCGCAAACGAGGCTATTTTATGTTCATGTGCACGAAAATTTCGGACAGGTTTTTTACAAGCTGAAAGCCGAATATAAACCAGGAGCAAGGTTTGAAGCAGGTTTTGTTCGTCATATACCCGGCGAAGAATCATACGGTGCGGTGAGGGCTCTAGAGCCGGAAAGCGGAAAGCTCAGATGGGAGTTCAGGGAATATTCGATATCAGGCGGCGGTTTGCTCTCCACCGCAGGCGGGTTGGTCTTCGGCGGCGACCGGGAGGGTTACTTCTTTGCCCTTGATGCCGAGTCGGGTAAACCGCTTTGGCGTTTTCAAACTGGTGCTACGATCTGGTCAAACCCAGTCAGCTTTTTAGTAGACGGGAAACAGCACGTGGCTATAGCGGCGGGGCAGGCGATTTTCACGTTCGCATTGGACTGACTAGCCTCTCATGAGATAATGGCCGGTATGTATATGAGGAGACATGAAAAATTACGCATCATGTTCATTTTTTTGGATAATTACCATAAAAATCGGCATACTGTTGATTTAACAAGGCTATACCGCCGACGGTTCGAGGTAGAGTTAATAATTAGGAGGGTATGATGAAGCTTTTATATCTGATTCGCTCTATTGTCGTCATAATTACCGTGCCCGGTTTCTTAGCTTGCACGAACGAGACCGGATCGGACGACAGCCAGAAGACCGAGACTTATGATGACCCATTTGCCTATTGCCGGGCGGTGGGAACAATCGATACTCCGGATGCCCGTTATACCGGCCCCCAAGTCCCGGAAATAGTCGCTCAAGGACTACGAAATGCCTTCAACACACCTAATACCCCGTTGGACATATATATGAGGGGCACATCCTGGAGATGCATGAACGGAAAGGTTTACGCCTGTAATGTAGGCGCTAATTTACCGTGCGAATCGAAAGCAAACACCGACCGTACGCCGACAGAAGCCTTGGTAGATTTCTGTGAGCAGAACGCCAACGCAGATGTTATTCCAATGTACGTGACTGGACGAGAGACGGTTTATGAGTGGAAGTGTACAAACGGCACGCCAGAGGTCGTGCGCCAGCTCGTCCAGCCCGACGAGCGCGGCTTCTTGTCCAATATCTGGTACGAGATTAGTCCCGGCTGAGCGATGAACAAAAAGCTGATTCTCAGAAAGACAGAGAGATACGTGCGAGACAAGCTGGGAAAGGAAGGAACTGGCCACGACTGGTGGCATACTCACCGGGTGAGAAATACCGCTCTTTTCATAGCAAAGCGTGAGGGTGGAGATTTATTCATTGTGGAGCTGGGTGCACTCCTTCATGATATAGCCGATTACAAGTTTCACGGTGGCGATTCAAAAGTTGGTCCGAAGATTGCGTCAGAATGGCTAATGTCGCTAGGTGTGGATAAATCAACGATCAATCATGTAAAACACATCATTCAACAAGTTTCTTTCAAGGGAGCGGCTGTGAAATCTGGGATGAAAACATTAGAGGGGAAGATCGTTCAAGATGCGGACAGAATTGATGCGATTGGTGCTATAGGGATCGCACGGGCGTTTGCCTATGGCGGGTACAGGGGGAAACAATTGATATATGATCCCAATGGACGGGTCAAGAAACACTCAAGCTTCTACCAGTACAAACGCAGACCGGCTGCTTCCACTATCCATCATTTCTACGAGAAACTCCTTCTGTTAAAAGACCTTATGAATACCAAAACCGGAAGGAAACTAGCCCAGCGGCGTCATGCATTCATGGAGAAGTACCTAAAACAATTTTTCCAGGAGTGGGAGGGATTAAGTTAGTATCAGCTAAAAGTATTGCCTAACTCCTAACACTCAGTTTTGTATATTTGAAAATTAGCCTAAAGTGTCTTTTTTAAATCCTAAATTCGTTTTTTAAGTATGTGTGGTAATTCATTGATATAGTTGTATAATTATTATTAATTAGCGAAGTGAAATCCATATTTTAAGGAGCAAAAATGGTTCGATTTCATCATCATCAATTAAAATCCAATCTCCTGGATGAAAATGCGGTTAAGACATTCCAAACCCAATGGAACATTTACAGAAAGCTTGTGGATAATGACTATCTTTCACACCGGGGAGCATATAGTACGTTGCGTAAGATACTAAATGACAAGATGTATGGCCCCTTTAGTATTATGGACTTAGCCTGTGGTGACGCTCACAATACTGTCGAGTCCCTTCGCGGCACTAAAGTGAATCATTACATAGGTGTGGATCTATCCGAGGTTGCCCTGAAACTAGCGGAGGAAGCAGTCGAGGAATTGAACTGTTCGGTAGATCTTGAGGAAGAAGATTTTGTGAATTTTGAGGAAGTGCTTGAGCAACCTGTCGATGTAATATGGATAGGTCTTTCGCTTCATCATCTGAGTGTTACGGATAAGGCCGAGTTTATGGTCAAGGCAAAGAACGCTCTTAACAAAGATGGTCTTTTCATGATATACGAGCCCTTCTGCAAGGTGGGTGAAGACCGCAAGGAATACGTCAGGCGGTTCAGCGACATAAACCAAAAGCTCTGGACTGCTCTTACTCCAGTAGAGTGGAGCGCTATCATAAAGCACGTGAGCGAAAGCGATATTCCGGAGCCTGCATCTACCTGGATCACGCTGGGGCGGGAAGCGGGATTCATCCATTGCCAGGAGATGTTTCGCGACCCCACCGGTCTTTATTCTTTATTTCTATACCAAAAGGGTGTTTGAGCTTGGACCGTCGTCGAGCCACTAGATCCCTTGTCCGGTCAGAGGATGAGAGTCCGCTCATGCTGAGCTTGTCGCAGCATGCACAACTGAAAAAAATAGGACTCTCCGACAGACCAGTTGTAGGGCTTGTTCCGCCGGCTCGGAACGGGCAGATTGTTGAACCTGCAATTTCACTGCCTTAATCCTGCTACTAACTTAACTTGTTTCTTTAACTCTTCTTTGTTAATAGTGTAAATATCTAGAACCTTATTCGTAAAAACCAACCCTATATTATCGACGATTATTTTGTCGCTTCCTTTTATCCAGTAAACGCAGACGATCAACTCAAAATTATTCGGGTCCTTGAACATGATAGAGACGTATCTATCGATGCCCGATATGAGAGGAACGTCTGAGACGATTTTAACCTCGATTGTGCCGAGATTGTTGTACTCTTCGATTAGCTCCAGGAGGGCAGGTTCGATGACTGTCTCAAAGACCTCATTTGCTTTCTCGGTTAATTGCCATTCCAACTGGTCGCTCAAGATGGTCTCCCCAGAGCCGATGCCTTTTCGGGAAATTTGCAAAGAGTTTAGCCTTATCTACAGGAGCAGACAAGAATATCTATTCTACCGGTCGAATGTTTTGTCTGATTTTTACAAACCATTTTAGGGGCAGCTTAACGGCTCTTTGCATTCAATTGAAAATACATGTAAGCAGTTGAATTTCAAGCGCTTTGCTACGGGCGGCCCGCACCGAATACGATTTATGTAGGAACACGCCGCGGCGTGTTCCTACCCGGATTTTTCTCGATTAAGCCAGGTCTATAGCGTGCTTTTTCAGGTCCTCCAAAGATACTACTTCCAAGGCCAATGCATGCGTTGCGGCCAAAATAACCGGTGGGGCAACGCCTGCATCTAATGCTTCCTTCCAGCGGAGCGCGCATAAACACCACCTATCCCCGGGCTTTAGTCCAGGAAAGTCGTACTCAGGATTAGGCGTGCTTAAGTCATTTCCTCTCGCTTTTGAAAACTGTAAGAACTCCTCGGTGACCTCTGCACAGATAGCGTGTAAACCCAGGTCCTCCGGACCGGTTCTACAGCAGCCGTCACGGTAAAAGCCGGTCATAGGAGATGAAGAGCACGTCTCTAGTTTACCGCCGAATACGTTCTTTTCTCCGGCCATAGCTATATTCCTCCGCCAATCCTAGAGATTAACAACTAAACAGGGGACATATTTTGCTATAAATCATCTAAGTTCATTATGAGGGCCGTCCCCACACTTTCTTGATCCAGGGAATCGCTTCTTTAAGTGGCTCAACGAACCCATAGGTGTCAAAATGAGTTACCCCGTCTACGATCTTGAATTCTATCGAAGCCTTTTTCTCCCGGAGAAGTTTAACTGCCTTATCCGCGTGTTCAAACGGGAATATCTCATCATTCCTGCCGTGTATGACGTAGATCGGTATAGACCAATTTATGCTGACCGCTTCCTCAAGAGGTTTTGAGGAGATAGGCAACGCTCCGGCGAATTCTTTCTGATTCCTCGAAGCTATAAACCATGTTCCAAGACCGCCTAAGCTGTATCCGGTGAGCAGGGTTCTGTCCTTTCTTATTTTATATTGACCGGTAAGCCACCTGTGCAACTCAATTACGAATGATTCACTTACCGGGTCATCCCAGCGGTCAACGGGGCAGTCGGGTGCGGCTATGATTGCTCCTAGCTCACCCAATGCCGGTATTCCCAGACCGGACAAGATCTCCCATCCCTTGAAAGGGTAAAAGGGTCCCTTCCAGTGGAGAAGCATTATCAATGCCGGCTCCTTATCTTCGGCAAAATTCTCCGGAATATAGATAGTGAAACGTCTATCGTCGGATATAACCTGTTTATATACCCCCGGCTTGGTTAAAGGTTGATTCATAGGTGGAATAGATATTAACTCAACTGAAAAGGGTCGTAAATTGCCCCTTCATTTTCTTGACTGGAAGTCAGATTCCTTTATATTCTCTCTGGGGTAAAGTAACGATTTCTAATGTATTGTTCCCGTCGAGCAATTATACTCGGCTTCCCCGTGCTAATGTATTTCGTAACGGCAAGGGAAAGAGCGTCCAAAATTACAGCCTAATTTTACAGGAGATGAAACAAATGAGTGATTCGTTGAGGCCGGGCTTAACCTTCGATTTCAACTTCACCATACCCGAAACCAAGACCGTCCCCTATCTCTATCCGGAATCCGAAGAGTTCCAACTGATGCCCAAGGTATTGGCTACCGGATTCATGATAGGTTTGATCGAATGGGCATGCATCAAATTCATAAATGGGTATATAGACTGGCCTAAGGAGCAAACGGTGGGTATTGACGTGAAATTGAGTCACTCAGCGGCCACTCCGCCCGGATTGACAGTGAACGTGAAAGGAGAACTGGTTAAGGTAGAAGGGCGAAAGCTTACTTTTTCCATAGTTGCTACCGATGGTGTTGACGTTATCTCGGAAGGAACGCATGAGAGATTCATCGTCGATTCCGAGAGATTCAGTTCTAAGGTAGAGAAGAAAAGAAATACGAATAATAGTTCAACCTAGTGTCATGCGTCCTGGATTAACGAGGAAGACGATTAAGGCTTAGAGCAAATTTGACCAAAATAAGAGATTTATTGTCAGAGTTCGCGTGATGGTAGTCAAAGGGCTCCGCTGTTGGACAAAGATAAATAATCCCTCTTTAATTCCCCCTTAGTAAGGGGAGAAGCACCTAAGGTTCTTGATGAAGGGTCCATGGTTCGACGGAGTTTATGCTGAGCTTGCCGAAGCGCTCACCATGATGGTTCGACTCCGCTCACCATGAAGGCAGATCTAAACTCGCAGCAATCATGCCCTTCACCCTGGAGCGGAGACGAAGGGTGAGTAGGGTTAAAATGCTATTTCAACAAATAGGATTGGGATGGCGCTTGCATGGCAAGCTTAAAAGAGGGTAATCTGATTTTAAGAAAGCGTTTTATATGTCGAAGAGCCTTGTTTTACGGGGGGTGAATCTATTGATTTATAATTATTTTAGACAGCAGTTAGTTCTGTTGTGGCCGAATTATTCTCGAATGTTTTTTAGAGTGATATGGGCAAAAGCAAGAAAGAGAATCAGAAATTAGATGTTTCCTCCATCAAGGCGCTCACCTTCGATGTATTTGGAACCGTGGTTGACTGGCGCGGAACGATAATTCGCGAGTGTACGCTCATCGGTAAATCTAAGGGAATTAATCTAGACTGGGATAAATTTGCCGATGCCTGGCGGGCCGGCTACGCCCCGGCGATGAATCGCGTCAGGCAGGGGGAGTTGCCCTGGATGAATATTGACTCACTTCATCGTATGATCCTCGACCGGTTGCTCAGGGATTTTAATATTGTTGGGCTCGACGAAAAGGAGAAAGACCACCTCAACCGGGTATGGCATCGATTAGAACCTTGGCCGGACTCTATCGCTGGATTAGAAAGACTACGCAAAAGATTTATAGTGGCCACACTCTCGAACGGGAATGTTTCTCTACTGGTCAATCTGGCGAAAAACGGAGGTTTAACCTGGGATTGTATCCTTTCTGCAGAATTGGCCAGGCATTATAAGCCGGATAAGGAGGTTTATCTAACGGCTGCCGACCTTTTGGGACTGCGACCGGAAGAGGTGATGATGGTGGCGGCCCATCCGGATGACCTGGATGCTTCAAAGGCGGTTGGATTCAAAACGGCTTTCGTCTCGCGACCTCTGGAGTTTGGCCCGGGGCATGAACCGGTCAAGGTGTCTCAGTCCTCGGTTGATTTAATCGCCTCCGACTTCAACGACCTGGCGGATAAGCTTGGCGCTTAATCGAATCAGGGTCCTTTGAATTATATCAATTAAGAAGGCTTAATTCTAACTTAGCCCACGGCTGTAGCCTCTTCATTTTCTCACTATAACCTCTCTCCATCTATTCTTGGGCAAGTAGGATGTGAAGGAAGAGAAGCTGTTAAATAGCTCCGCGATGTCGCTATTTTGATAGACCTTACGCCTCTCAGTCGTGAGCGGCAGGGTTTCATACTTTATCTCACCCAGGCTTATAATCCTGTACCTGGTCAGGATATTAAAGGGTGTTGGGCTGGGCGGACGAAAGAGGGCTAGAGCCCATCCTTTTTCTTTTAAAACCCTCTTGGCTTTATTCAGTAAAAGCTGTGCCTCTTTAAGATCAAAGTGGTCGAATATATCCCAGAATAGGAGTCCATCAAAGAAGTTATCCGGATATTCAAAATCGATTTGCACCTCATCTACGCTGATTTCTTCCGTATCCCCCGAAGGTGTCCATGCCCGGATGTTGGCGTTTAGGATGTCCTTCACAAACACCTTGCATCCAAGATGGGTAAAAAACTCGATATTGGAATCGCTGATACATCCCAGGTCTAAGATGAGCGGCTTTGAAAAAAGTGTCACTTCTTTTACGAAGGTTTTGAGCGCGGCCGTTGAATGGACCTGTCCTTCTCTCTCTATGCCCTCTACTCTGGATATAGAAACCTCACTCATGGTAATTCATATTGGTCATTATTCGCTTGTACTCTAAAACACCGGGCAACTAGCCTTCTTGATTTAACATGCGCAACCTGTTTGTCAATCTATCTGCAGTAGTTCGACGGAACCCTATTTATCATTCGGTTAGAATAAATTACTCCTCGCTCTTAACCACCTCTAGAAACTCTGTTGTTGGTTTATCCAGCCTTTTCTGCCCGTCTACTTCCATGTCTATACTGCCCTTGAAGAAAGCGCCGTCATCGATGATGAGCTTGGGAGAGGTAATATCCCCCTTTAAGGCTCCTGAGGACTTGATCTCAAGCCTTTCCCGTGCAAACATATTCCCGACTACTTCGCCGTTGATTATTATTGTTTTAGCATGTATTTCCCCGGATATTTTCCCGTTCTCTCCGACTGTCACTTGGTTTTCCCTGAGTTGAATTTCTCCTTCCACCCGGCCGTCAATGATTAAATCCTGGTTTCCGGATATTTCCCCCTTTATGAAGATCGACTTTCCGATTTTTACTACCTCTCCTCTATTGTCCGGATTATTGAACCTCCGGACCTCGGGGGTGACATGCGTCTCCTGAGCATGCTTAACTTCCAATTCCTTTGATTCCTTCTTCTTTTCCTTGTCCCACATGTTCTCATCCTCCTTTTTTTAGATTTACCGGCCGACCCTCTGCCGGTCTTCTCATATTTTATAATATTTCTGAGAAAAATGCAGGATGTGAGTATAGTAATTCTATAATATGTCTTCCGAGACTATATATGGGCCTTATCCTTTGTTCATAAAGGAAAATATTTTTGGACACTTAGGTAGCGCATATTGACTAAGTCTCCCGGTTTATGTACTTTCTGCCACGATAAGGGATTGAATGCTGGCAGCCGGTATTTAAAACCGGTCCGGAGACAAGGGTGAGCCAGGTTAGAGTAAAAATGAAGCAGGTTGTAGATTGGAGGGCGGCATTATGGGCCGGTTTGATTAGTGGAATTATCTTTCTGGCCATCAATATGGTTTTAACGGCAATGTATGTGGGCAGTCCCTGGGTTATCACACGCCTCATCGCTTCTATAGTAATGGGCGAGGGTGTTCTACCACCACCGGCCACTTTCGACCCGGTTATATTTGCAGTGTCGATTCTGGTTAATTTTGTGCTGTCCATAATGTTTGCCTGTGTGATAGCCATCATCTTGCACCGTTGGGGATTGCTCGTGGGGATACTTGGGGGAGCGGTGTTTGGTCTTGCCTTGTATTTTATAAACTTTTACACCTTTACCCTCTTATTTCCCTGGTTCTTCCCAATGAGGAGCTGGATCATGGTGCTGAGCCATATCGTTTTCGGAGCCTGCGCCGGTGGGATCTATGAAGGGCTGGAAGTGGAGAGGTATAAACCGGTTGAGGAGTGATGAGTGGAAAAGAACCGATAAGTCCTTCTTATTGTGAACTGAAGGGTGCACAATGACAAATCCTGGTGCCTATTCGCGCCGAGTATCTGCTCAGGATAAATCTTCTTCTTCGGACTGGACTGGAACATCTGGTAAGATAAGGGTCATCATTGCAATAATAATGGCGTTATTTGCGCTCATCTCCTATTTCGGCTCGAGCGTTTATAATCCGGTTACCGGCGAGAAGCAGTACATAAACATAACCGAAGAACAGGAAATAGCGTTAGGCCTTCAGGCCGCACCGCAGATGGCACAAGAGTATGGCGGCTTACACCCAGACGAACGCGCACAGCAAATCGTGGATACAATAGGTAGAAAGCTCGTTTCGGAAAGTGACGCCTCTAAGACCAACTATCCTTTTGAGTTTCATCTTCTAGCCGATGGTCAGACCGTTAACGCATTTGCCTTACCCGGTGGACAGGTCTTCATAACTGCGGGTTTGTTGAATAGACTAGAAACACAAGGGCAGTTGGCTGGCGTCTTAGGACACGAGATCGGGCACGTGGTAGCGCGACACGGCGCCGAGCGTATAGCCAAGCAGCAGCTTACCGAGGGATTGACCGGCGCACTGGTGTTATCCACGTACGACCCGAACGACCCAAGCACTCAGCACACCGCACAGGTGGCCATGGTGGTCGGGCAATTGGTGAACATGAAGTATGGCCGGGAGGATGAATTGCAATCCGACCAATTGGGAGTGCGTTTCATGTCCCAGGCCGGCTATGACCCGCGTGCTCTAATCGGTGTGATGAGGATTCTGGATGAAGCTTCGGGTGGCGCGCGCCAGCCGGAATTCTTCAGCACCCACCCCAACCCGGAGAACCGCATTGAGATGATCCAGCGGGCAATCCAAGAGCAGTTCCCCAATGGCGTGCCTGGTGGGTTGGTACAGTGACTTACTTCCTGAATCAGTATATTGGCTCGGTGGGGATTTATTCTAGCTTATCTTACATGTGATGATATAATTAGAATTCCTGATAAAGTCTTCTTAATTTCTATAATTTAACGTCAGAACATGGGTGATAGATTAAATAGGATTGTTGGTAAGTGTCACTGTGGCAACCTACGTTTTGATTTTGATACTCATATTAGAATAGAGAAGCTTCATATTCGTGCTTGCACTTGTTCTTTTTGCCAGACTCACGGAGCAAAATATGTTTCCGATCCGAACGGTTCGGTGAAAATTTCAGTCAAGAATTCGAGTAACCTAAACCGGTACCGGTTTAATCATAACACTGCCGACTTTCTGATTTGTAAAGTCTGCGGTGTCTACCTTGCTGCGCTAATAACGTTAGACGGAGCTCAGTACGCAACTCTCAATTTGCGCACTACTTCTTTTGGTGATAGAGGAGCTGTTTTGGTATCATACGATGACGAGACAATACAGGAGAGAATCAAACGGCAGCAGAAAAACTGGACACCAGTGTACGCCTTTATAATCGAGGATGCCTCTTAATATCCCGGCTTCTTCTCGCTAAAAAACATAGGCTAAGCACAGCCGATAGGGCTAATTATAGATTAGGGAGAAATGCCTGACCCACGGAGGTATTAACACGATGACGCAACCATCTTGGTTACAGTTCTTTCAACGCCAGTTCCCAAGTGCTAATATGGCGTTAATTCGAGGTGATCGTCCTATATTGGTAGATACCGGGTTTGGTAGCGACTTTCTTGTAACAGAGCGATTACTGCAAGAGGCGAACGTTCACCCAAAACGACTTCATCTTGTGGTTAATACTCACTATCACAGTGACCATGTAGGAGGCAATAGTGAATTACAAAGGCGCTATGGTGTACAAATTGCCACCCACCGCTGGGAAGCAAGCCTGATCAACAATAGAGACCCAGAAGCATGCTGTGCTAAGTGGTTAGACCAGCCTATCGAACCTTACCAGGTGACCCACTATTTGTCTGATGGAGAGGAAATTGACACCGGTAATTTAGGATTTCATGTACTACACACTCCCGGACACACGCTGGGACACATCGTTCTTTATGAACCTAAAGAGCAGGTTCTACTCTGTGGCGATGCCGTGCATGGAAACGACGTGGCATGGCTTAATCCCTTCAGGGAAGGAGTTGGCTCGCTTCAAAGAGCCATAGAGTCGCTTGACCGGCTAGCCAGGCTACGGATACGATTGGCCTATTCGGGTCACGGTCCTGCAATAGAGGATCCCTACGCAGCTATCGATGCCGCCCGGTATCGCTATGAGAAATGGCTAGATGACCCGCTAAAGCCGGCATGGCACGCCTGTAAGCGTATTTTCGCCTACGCACTCATCTTAAAGAATGGATTGCCAAAAAACGAAATAAGCCAATACTTGCTGAGTTGCCCCTGGTTCCAGGACTACAGCCGTCATGTATTCGGATCTGAACCACCTGACTTTATGGAACCTCTATTGAGCGAAATGTTGCGCTCTGGCGCAGCAATATACGAAAAAGAGAAATTGGTAGCTCAGGTTCCTCATAACCCACCACCTGCGTCGTGGCGAGCGGGTATACCCTGGCCCGAGGATTGGCCCAAGAAGTCATGAATTAATGCGCGGTATTTGTTTGCTCTGTCTAAAGTATTATAAAATTTACTTCGTTTTACGAAATATCGATCGATAAGGAGTTTATATGCAAACAGTAAAAGTTTCACCTAAGTATCAGGTGGTTATTCCCCGCGAAATTCGTAAGCTGCTCGGCATTAAACCTGGTCAAAAAGTTCAGATTATTCAATACGAAAACCGCATCGAGTTGATTCCTCTTAAGCCGGTTAGGAAGATGCGTGGCTTTCTTAAGGGAGTAGATACGACTGTAGAGCGAGACCAAGACCGAGTATGAATATAGTTGATTCATCCGGATGGCTTGAATACTTTGCCTATGGGACGAACGTAAATTTTGTAGCTCTTTTGTGATCAAAATATAAATTGGGAAATTTTAAGTTCTGCTCTACTTTCGTCTGCTATGGTAGAAGAGATATTTCTATTTAATTTTTCCATTCCTTGATTTAGAAGTATAATTTACACATATTCCTTACAATCAAAATTTCAACCATAAACTTTCACCTTAAAAGCTTGATTTCAGAAAATTCTCGTAAAGAATTTTATAACCCTGACTCTGGGAGCATGAATTGCCTTTAGACGCCTGGGTAGTGTTGGCAGTAATAGGGCTAACGATTGTGTCTTTGATATTCACCCGAATAAGCCCGGATTTGATCCTGGTGGGGGCTCTAACGGTGCTTCTTGCCGCCAGGGTTGTCTCTCCCTCCGAGGCACTATCCGGTCTATCCAACCCCGGTCTAGCCACGGTTGGTATTCTGTATGTTGTTGTCGCTGGTCTTAGGGATACGGGTGGGGTATTCGCTCTAGGTCAATGGCTGCTCGGCCGGCCGCGGTCATTCATCGCCGCTCAGCTACGTCTAATGTTACCTACCGCCGCTATAAGCGCATTTCTGAACAATACCCCGGTAGTGGCAATGATGGTTCCGGTGGTCGAAGATTGGTGTAAGAGAAATCAATTCTCGGTTTCCAAGTTCATGATCCCTTTAAGTTATGCAACTATCTTTGGTGGTACCTGCTCGCTCATCGGTACGAGCACGAACCTTATAGTGTATGGACTTGTTTTGGAGGACGGAAGTCTCGGTCGTATAGGATTTTTTGATATAGCTTTGGTCGGTATTCCTAGCGCTATCTTGGGAATTTTGTACCTGCTCGTAACCAGCAATTGGCTTCTTCCCGAGCGCAAGGGTTTGCTCCGCGAGGTAGAGGACCCTAGAGAATATACGATCGAGATGCTCGTGGAGAGTTCCAGTCCTCTTGTGGGCAAGACAATAGAGGAGGCTGGTCTCCGTCATTTGCCTGGAGCATACCTGGCGGAGATAGAGCGCGGAGATTCGATTATCCCATCTGTCGCTCCTACAGTGCGGCTAAAGGGTGGCGACCGATTAATCTTTTTCGGGATAGTGGAATCCGTCGTTGACCTGGTGAAGATAAAGGGATTGGTTCCGGCTCCCGATCAACTGTTCAAACTAGATTCGCCGAGGGCCGAGCGAAGTCTGATTGAAGCGGTTGTGTCTGACACCTGTCCGGCAGTTGGAAAAACTATCCGTGATGCGCGCTTTCGCTCTCGTTATGATGCGGTCGTGATTGCGGTAGCCCGAAACGGGGAGCGGGTTAGGGGAAAAATAGGTGATATCATATTGCGGCCAGGTGATACACTTCTTCTCGAAGCCCGTCCCTCCTTTGTCGAACAGCAGAAAAACTCCAGGGATTTTCTGCTGGTAAGCGCCATCGAGGATTCGGCTCCACCTCGGCATGAGAGGGCATTTGTCGCCGCTATTATACTTGCCGTTATGGTTGTTATCGTTGCAATCGGTATTCTTCCGATGTTGGAGGCGGCCATGATTGCAGCCGGCCTCATGATAATTACCCGCTGTACAACCGGGTCCTCGGCCAGGCAGAGTATAGACTGGTCGGTGCTGATAGTGATTGGGGCATCAATCGGGCTTGGGCAGGCTTTGCAGTCCACCGGAGCGGCAGAGGCGATAGCACATTCCTGGCTAAACTTTGCCGGTGGTAACCCGTGGCTGGCATTAACCGCCGTTTATGCCATTACCAGCATCTTTACCGGGTTTGTGACCAACAATGCCGCCGCTGTCCTGATTTTCCCGATTGCGCAGGCAACCGCAGAGAGCCTTGGAGTGAGTTTTATGCCGTTTGTCTTTGCCATAATGATGGCGGCTTCGGCGAGCTTTGCCACTCCCATCGGCTATCAGACAAACCTTATGGTCTATGGTCCAGGGGGCTATCGTTTTACGGATTACGTGCGTATAGGATTGCCGCTAAACATTTTGCTCGGTTTAGCTGCGGTTTCTATCATCCCAATCTTCTGGCCTTTTTAATCCAGGAGTCGAGTATGACTGAGAAACTAAAACATGTGCGGACGCCTCGTCTTGAAATGGCATATGAGGAAAAGGGCGACCGTAAGAATCTACCTATCATACTTCTACACGGGTTTCCAGACGACGTGCGAACTTGGGATGCTGTAGTTAGTGCGTTGGTTGAAGCCGGCTACCGAACTCTTACACCCTATCTCCGGGGATTCGGACCTAGTCGTTTTCTCCACGAAGAAACACCGCGTAGCGGTCAGCTTACCGCGCTCGGACAGGATGTTATAGACTTTGCCGATGCTCTCGGAATTGGTGAGTTCATTCTAGTAGGCCATGATTGGGGAGCTCGTGCCGGATACGTTGTGTCTGCTGCCAGGCCGGAGCGGGTACGTGCGCTTCTAGCAATTTCAGTCGGATACGGCACTAATGATCCGGGCCAGGTTATTTCATTCGCACAGGCAAGGGCCTACTGGTATCAATGGTATTTTGCAACTGAGCGGGGACGTGTTGCAATCGAATCCGACCGGAAGGGGTTTTGCCGTAAACTCTGGGAGACTTGGTCGCCCGGGTGGCATTTTGATGATGAGACCTTCGAGGAGACGGCAAAGTCATTCGATAATCCCGACTTCGTAGACATCGCCATACATTCTTATCGCCACCGGTGGGGTTATGTGCCTGGTGATCCGTACTATAACAATCTTGAAGAACTTATTGCCAATGCCAAACTTATCACAGTTCCCACTATCGTGATTCACGGAGAGGATGACGGCGCAACACTACCGGAAACGTCCGCGGACAAGGAGAAATTCTTCACCAACTTTTACAAGAGGTATGTTCTTTCAAACGTCGGGCATTTTGTGCAGAGAGAGAATCCTGATTTCGTGGTGAAGGCGATTCTCGAATTGGTGTGAGGGTTAAATTTAGAAATGATTATGATCAAAGTTATACAAAATTGATTGATTAGCGGAGTCCATCTTAGTGCAATCAAAGGGCCCGCAACAACGGACACAATGCAACAAGAGGGGTAGAAAGGTTATCTACACAAATAGGATTAGGATAGCATCTACATAGCAAAGATAAAAAAAGCTAACCTGATTTTAAAGAAGTGTTTTTATCTTTTAAAAGGCCTAGTTTTGGTAAGAATGATCTTTTAACCTCTGATTATTTTGGACAGCCATGATTTGTAATATGACACTCACTTAAGGATGTTATACTATATTTTGTTAGCCAATTAATGATTGGGAACTATCTTTAAGTTTAAACCGGAGACAATAAGGGGAGATTGAAATGATGTTGAAGATGTTTCTGCCGGCTTGCTCGGAGGGCGTTATGTATCTTTGCTCTTTCCTGGGAGGCTTGGGGTTCATCACAGCGGCCAGTGCTCAGGCTGCTGATATAAAAGATGCCACTCTGGAGGAAATCAAAGCCTTCTTCGAGCGTCAAAACAAGAAGGTGCTTACTTTTGCCGGGTACTCCGGCGCTGGATACGAGGATGAAGCCCTGATGCTCGAACAGGCGGAGCGAGTTCTAGGTGAGTTCGACCCAGCCCGAACTATTGTGAATGGAGGAGCTACCGCCGAGGGCATAGGTGCTGTTTACGAGTTAGCTAAGCGTGAGGGGTTTCTAACTACCGGTATCGTGTCGTCTCAGGCCAAGGAATATAACGCCCAACTCTCGCCACACGTTGATTACGTGTTTTATGTAGAAGATGCGACTTGGGGAGGGTTTATTGAAGGTTCTGAAGAGTTGTCTCCGACCTCCAAAGCAATGGTCGAGAACAGCGACGTAATAGTTGGAATCGGCGGCGGTGAGGTGGCAAGGGATGAGATGATTGTAGCGAGACGGTTGGGAAAGGCAGTGCGCTTTATTCCAGCCGACATGAATCATCAAAAGGCTATAGAGAAGGCAGAGAAAAGAGGGCTGCCGGCTCCGACCGATTTCAGCGGCCCGGCAGGTGAAGCGTTTAAGTAACTTTGTGCTTGAAGGAGATGGGGTTATTGGCTGAATCAACATCCTCATTTTTTGTCTCCGGATGACGAAATTGGAATTACTTCCACCTTGTCTTTGTGTTAAATTTTTTGGAGGCAACTTCGTGAATGAATCTAAACCAATTTAGTCCTGGTGCTGTTTTCTTCGATTCTGAGTCCTGGAATCCAAATAAAATAGAAGTAGAGAATATTCCCGAGTCGAAGAACAGTGCGGACGCCTCTCCAATGTACAATGTGGTCTTAATAGACGATAACGACCACACCTATGAATACGTTATCGAGATGTTGATGAGGATATTCGGACACGACCGGGAGAGGGCCTTCCTTATGGCTCTGACCGTTGATTATATCGGAAGGGTTGTGGTTTTCACCGGAGGAAAAGAGGTTGCTGAAAACAAAAAGAACGAAATTCTCTCCTACGGCCCGGATTGGAGACTCGCTCGTAGCACGGGGTCAATGTCGGCGGTGGTAGAGCCGGTGGAATGAATTTGTGGAATTAAGATTTTGATAGATGAGAGAATTTATCTCTATAAACTAGACTACAAATTCTCCCTCAAGACCCTCAGGAAATTACCGCCCATGATTTTTCTTACGCGTTTTTCGGGATAGCCCTTTTTGATAAAAAATTCTGCTATCTTGGGAATGTCAGCCACGGTGCGGATATCCGCGGGGAAATCGCGAATGTCCCCACCGTCTAAATCACTTCCGATACCAACATGGTCTTCACCGCACAGGTTTACCATGTAATCGGCGTGGGTGAATATGTCTTCGAGCGATGGTTTTCCGCTCCCGGTTTTGAGAAATTTGTTGTACAACACGATTCCGATCACGCCGCCTCTTTCTGAGATTGCCCGTAGCTGGTCGTCCCTCAAGTTTCTGGGATGGTCGGTAAGGCTTCGGGCGTTTGAATGGGAGGCAATGGGAACCAGGCTGGTAAGCTCAATCGCTTTCCAGAAGCAATTTTCATTGAGGTGGGATAAGTCCAGTATGATCCCCAACTCGTTCATTCGTTTAATTAGCTCTATTCCTTCCTCTGTTAAGCCGGAATCGGTGTTATGACCGGATGCGTACCGATTCCGGTCGTTCCAGGAAAGTCCTATTATTCTCACTCCCTTTTGATAAAAGTCCTCTAATTTTTCCGGTCCCTCGATAGGGTCGGCCCCTTCCATCAAGGTAAGGAACCCTATTCTTGAATCTTCCTTCAGTCTTACTGCGTCATCGTAGTTTCTAATTTGTACTATATCAGCGATGTGCTCTTCGTACATCCGGTCGTATATTGATAATTGCCGGAGCGCGATTTCTGTCGTTTTATAGGGTTTATAATTGGGTGGGACAAACACGGTGTTGAATGCCAATCTGATACCGCCCTCTTTTAGCCAGGGAAGGGTGATCATGCAGGGGATAGTCGGGTTTATGAAATCCCTGTTGAAATAACTAAGGTGATAAGCAATGTCCTCATGCGCATCTACGATGAAAAGGTCATCCAGCATTTTTGTACTTTAGCCACGAATATATAAAGAGTAAATCTCAAATCACAAGCACCAAATAACAAACAAATTCTAATGACCAAATATTAATACTTTTGAATTTAGTATTTAAAATTTGAGAATTGTTTGGGTTTTGTGATTTGGTATTTTGAATTTGTATCTGATACGTGTTCATCCGTGTCGATTCGTGGCTGACTCAACTATGAGTAAAAACCTACGCTAGCAAAGCTGACCACCGAGCCGGTGTCGGGCTCGAGAGCCTGGTCGTAATCGAGGAGCTTCCCTTTTTTAGCGTTTATGGTGGAAAGAAGTGCGTAAATGGGGGAAAGGCCGCAGATCTTTCTCTGGTCCTTTTCCTCCTTGACAGACTCGAAGAACCTTTCCGCATCGAGACTTTCTGCATGGGTAAGACTCACCAGGTCTCTTTCCTTAATCCACCTTAGAGTGGATTGGTTAACCGGGTTACGGTCACCGAACTTTAGTCCGACATGGGCCAGGTCTGCACCGGCGATGACGAAAGCTCTCTCTCCAAGGGTGGAGATTGCCTCTTCAATAGCGCCGAGGAAAGAGGAGACCCTCTGGTCTTGTCGCGGCGAGTTTCCATTTTGTATCATTCTAAAGAAAGAGTTGCAGAGTATCGGCACGATCCTGAATCTCTTCTTTTCTCTGAAGAGATACTGGAGGAAAACTATTTGAAATTCGATTGAATGCTCTTGCCGGTGAAATATCTCTCCCTCAAAAAGGTTCCAGTTGCATTTGGCGATTAGTTTTTCTACAAACTCGGTGTCGGTTTCAACCTCTCCGAAAGGAGTCCTGAAGTTCTTTTTGGATAGAATGAAGGGGTTTTCGACATCTGCGTAATGTGAAGTTCCGAAGATTATGAATGTGTCTGACTCGCAGGCATCCGCTAATTCTCTATATGCCAATGCATAAGAACGTCCACCCCTCCTCAGGTCTATGTGTGGAGAAATTAATCCTCTGACCTGCCCCCGTTCAGAGTTTTTCGGATGAGACTCCTCGGCCTTTTCGAAGAAGCCGTCGAGCCATTTTTCAATTTCTCTAAGCTCAAGGGGATAAGAGAGTCCGGCATGGCTCGATTCCCTAACTCCGGAATTTTTGAATTCCTCCTCGAATTTTTCCCTAAAATCTCTGTAGTTTTCACTATCGAGAAAGAGGGCCTCATCTAGTTGATCTATCAGTTTCTCTACCTCGTCCCGAAATACCAGGCGGCCAAATTGTCTCATGAAGCTTTCCTGAATGTCCAGGACGGTGTGTTTTCCGTCAAAGAGGCTGACTATATAAAGAGCTTCCGGAGGTAGAAAAACCATCATCCCGCTCAGGTTCTGCGGGTCTCTCAAACATACTAGCCTCTGCCCTTCGACCTCGACCGGGAAGGCTTCTACATATCTTAGTTTAGGGTTATTCATGGGTTCAATTTTACCTAGTGGACAAGGTTCCAAAAAGGGCCAGGAATAAGCACGACATATATCGCAACTTTTTAAGAGTTTTGTTAATTATATCTCTTTTTTGCGGCGGTGTCGCTTGTAGTGTGTGGCTACCTTAATCCGATTTCCGCAGACACTCATACTGCACCATCGCCGTGCGTGGTTTTTACTGGTATCGTAGAAATACAGCACACATGCTGGGTTCCCGCATTTTTTTACAAGAGAAAAATCCGCATTACAAAGTAGGTCGCTGGCAAATTCGGCAATTTGTGCGATGAGATGAACGGGCTCGTCGGTCTCTGGTTGAAATCGTTCTTCGAAACCCTGCCTAGTCCGACTCAGTTGTTTGCATCCAACACGCCTGCTAAGAAGTTTGTTGATCTCATCGATTGTTGACTGCGGAACCGGTTTTCCTTTAACTATCCTGTCGACCATATCTCGTAAAACGGCGCGAAAAGATTTAGCCTGCGCCAAGATGTGCTTACCGTCCGAACTGGCCTTTAATTTGCCTAGAGCCGCTTTTGCCCCTTTCTCGTCGATTATATGGGCTTGAACAAACCACTCTATCAAATCAGTGAAATCCTGGAGCAGGTCTACCGGGTGTCCCTTGTCGATTATTTGAGTATTGATGAAGTCCAGACATCGGTGATTACCCTCGAAGATGAATATTGGTCTTGATTCTTGGTTAGGCATCGCTTTACTCAATAAATTAACTGAATTAATTATAACCATCAAAATAGCTCTTGACAAGTTAGATAGGCGTTGTATAGTTATAACTATCAATACTATATTTTGCTGGTTAGACCATAATAAGGGAGGTTTTTAATTATGAGCAATACGGTAGAGGTTAAAGCCTTACAAACAGGCCACGTAGGTCTTAATGTGAGTGATATAAGCCGCTCTAGCCGGTTTTATCAAGAGATATTTGGTTTTCAGATTATGCTGGAATCGCAGGCTGAAGGGCGCCGATTCGTCTTCCTTGGCGATGGGCAAAAACTGGTCCTGACTCTGTGGGAACAAAGTGAAGGTCGGTTTGAAAAACGGAGCCCCGGTTTGCATCACCTTTCTTTTCAAGTGGGTGATATAGAGAAGGTGAGGGGATTTGAGAACAGGCTGCGAGAGCTAAACATAAATTTCATCTACGACCGAATTGTTCCCCATGCCGAGGGGGCGCAATCGGGCGGCATATTCTTTGAAGACCCGGATGGGATCAGGCTGGAGATCTATAGCCCGACTGGGGTGGATAAGCACGATGCGCCAACGCCCGGGGCTCCATCCTGCGGGTTTTTTTAGATTTTCAACCACAAAGGCGCGAAGGCACAAAATGAAAAGCAAATCACAATTTACAAATAACAAATCCCAAACAATATTGGAATCTTAAATATTCGGTCATTGGAACTTGTTTGGTATTTGGTGCTTGCGATTTGAAATTTTATTCCTATACCTTTGCGCCTTAGTGGCTTCGTGGTTAACAATCTCTAGAAGGCGGTAAGTCATGAAATCTAAATTTCATTCCGGGGAACTAGAAGTCCAGGCTCGTGCGGGGGTGCTGGATACAGCCAAACGCGTAGCCGGGGTCATGCGCTCGACTATTCCTCCGGTTGCTCAGGAATTTCTTCAGCATCAGCGGATGGTGGTATTGAGTACGGTTGATGCAGACGGCCGGGTTTGGGCATCGGTATTGACTGGGGAGCCGGGATTTTTACAGGCATCGGATGAACACACATTGCGAATCGATGCCGAGCCCGTTTCCGGAGACCCACTGGGTGAGAATCTAGAGACGGGAGGAGAGATAGGGGTACTGGTGATCGAGCTTTCAACCAGGCGGCGAATGAAGGTGAAAGGTAAGGCAGAATTACAACAGGGAGGTGGATTTTTGGTACATACTGAACGGGTATATGCACTCTGTCCCAAGTATATCCAGGCACGTGAGGTAATCGGTCATGCTGATTGGAGTGATAAGAAACACGATAAACACCTTACCACCGAGCTTAATGTGAATCAGCAGGATTGGGTCGGAAGGGCCGATACTCTTTTTATCGCTAGTTTTCACCCTGAGACGGGCGCGGATGCCTCACATCGCGGCGGTCATCCAGGATTCGTTCGAGTAGTGAACGGAGGTAAGATCGTATTCCCCGATTATTCCGGCAATAACATGTTCAACACGCTCGGCAACATTACCGCCAACCCAAATACCGGTCTACTTTTCGTTGATTTCGAGAACGGTAGCACACTCCAAGTCACCGGACAAGCAAGTGTAATCTGGGATCAAGAACGTATCCAAGAATTCGCCGGAGCCGAGCGCCTGGTGGAGTTTGAAATCAAGCAGGTAATAGAGATAGCGAACGCTGTTCCTCTCCGCTGGAAGTTCTTGGGCTATTCGCCGTTTAACCCGGGAAAAAGAAAAGATTGAGCTATTTCCTAATTATTATGCGTTTAAACTTGGTAGTGAAATGTTTATCTTTACGCTCCTTCGACTGGTCCTTCTGCAAGCTGAGCGGGTAAGGAACTTTGCAGTGTCATTTCGAACGCATGTGAGAAATCTACGTCTTTTAGTTTGATGCGAGTATATTTTTCTTAATGAGTACATACAACTATTACGTTTACATAACTACTAATCAAAGTAAGACTACTCTATACATTGGCGTTACAAATAATCTTGCAAGAAGGCTAGAAGAACATTGTGAAAATAGAGGGAATAAAAAAACTTTTGCCGGGAAGTATCACTGCTACAATCTGGTTTGTTGTGAAGTACACAAAAGTATAGAAGAAGCGATCAATAGAGAAAAAGAAATTAAGAAATGGAGAAGGGAAAAAAGAAAAAGCTTATCGAAGAGCAAAATCCCGGATGGAAGTTCTTGAATGATAGTATTCTTTAGATTTCTCCTTTCAGTCGAAATGACAACTTTCTTACCCCACTACTTTGTAAGCCTTCGCTCTGTCATTTCAGGTCCTTCGGCAAGGACGAACGGGTTTTAACCTATTCTTACCACTTTGGTATTGGTGATAGAATTGCTCATAAGATAGGATTTACTTCTTCCCCCATCCGCCGCCGCCGGGGGTTTCTATCCGGATGACATCTCCCTTCCTAACCCGAAGGGTTGATTTAGGAGAGATAACTTGGGACTTGCCATTCCGGATAAAGGTATTTCTTCCTTTTCTGCCCGGTTTTCCTCCTTCAATTCCGTAAGGAGCAAACCTTCTTCGCTCCGTGATCAGGGTAACGGTCGCTTCAGAAAGGAATTTGTAAGCTCTGACAACCCCGTCCCCACCCTCATACTTGCCGCCTCCGCCGCTTCCCTTCCGTATGGAATAAGCGTCTATCATTACCGGGAGCTCTCTTTCGATTGCTTCAATTGGGGTGTTCAGGGTATTGGTCATGTGGGTGTGTACGGCGCTCACGCCTTTCTTTCCAAACCGGCCTCCCATCCCGCCGGCGATTGTCTCGTAGTAGGCAAAGTCTTTTCTGGTACGTGGATTCTTTCCGCCAAAGGTAATGTTGCTCATAGAGCCTGAGCTCGCCGCTTGGGTCTTTTGCGGAATTGCCCGGGCCAGCGCCCCAAAAACCACATCGACGATGCGCTGGGAGGTCTCGACGTTTCCTCCGGCCACGGCAGCTGGAAAACTGGCATTAATTATAGAGTCCTTTTCGGCGACGATTTCTATTGTCCTAAGCGGGCCCGAATTAAGGGGCATCTCCGGGGGAGCGAGGCATTGAAATACATACAAGACTGCTGCCGTGGTAACGCTAAGAGGGGTATTGAGGCATCCCTTGACCTGGGGAGAGCTTCCGGTGAAATCTACCCTAGCTCTGCCGCGGTTTATAGTGATTGCGGTTTTGATCGGTATTTTCTTGGTGCCGGCGCCGTCATCGTCTAAGTAGTCCTCAAATTTATAGACCCCCTCTGGTATCTCCCTTATTACCTTTCTCATCATTTTTTCGCTGTAGTCTAATAGCTCACATCCTGCCTCTTTTATCTTTGGGAGCGAGTATTTCTCTATAACCGACTTCAGTCTCTTCTCCCCTAGTTCCAGCGCCCCGATTTGGGCCTTGAAATCCCCTTCCCTTTCTTCCGGGTCTCTGGTAGCGGAGAGGATTTTTTTGAAGAGAGAGCTGTTTAGCCTCCCTTTTCTGTGAAGTTTAGATGGAGGGATAATTATTCCCTCTTCGTGAATCGACGTGGAAAGGGGCATGGAGCCGGGCGTGGCTCCCCCCACATCGGCGTGGTGGGCCCTGGAGGCTACGAAGAATTCTACACTCCCATCGATGAAAACCGGGGCAATGCAGGTTATGTCCGGAAGGTGGGTTCCGCCCCGGAAGGGGTCGTTTAGTATGAATATATCCCCGTGGTTTATGTCGGGCTCTTCTAAAACCGCTCTTACCGCAAAGCTCATCGAGCCTAGATGAACGGGGATGTGTGCCGCCTGCGCTATCATCTCTCCGTTTGTCGCAAATATGGCGCAGGATAGGTCCCTCCGCTCCTTGATATTGGGAGAGAATCCGGCCCGCACCAGCACCATACCCATCTCTTCGGCGATAGAGCTCAAGATATTCTGGAAGATTTCCAGTTCAAACGGGCTCAGCGGCATCTATCTTGTCCAAAGTTTCATTTCAAAATTATTTCTGGTCTGAATGGTGGGGTCAAAGTTTATCTCGTTATTATCTAAAAAATTCCTTTTGTGTGGTCTCTCTTTGAAGTAAGGTTGTGTCTACCTTTTTCTCTTCGGGCTCGGTCTAGTTTTTCCCTTTTTTCTCGCTGCGGTTTTTGGCGCAGCCGCAGTTTTTGATTCCGGTGTATCTTCCAGTTTAATCAGTTTATCGTTGGCCTGGCCATAATGCTGGTAGGCTCCCCAGGTCGAGCCGTTATGCAGAATAAGCTTCCGGGCTTCAGAAACAGCCTGTCCGAGGGTTAGAGGATTAGGACTCTTTTTAGCCAAATTAGATTTCTTGCCATTGGAAAGGTTGCTATCTGGCCCAAGCGATTTTGCCGGTCTGCCGATTAGGGCCTGGGTGTAAAACTCGGTGGCGAAACCGATAGCCAGGTCATCCTGTACCGGCCAGCCGGCGCCTATGTAATTTAGTACGCCTCGTTCAAAAAAGGCCTCGGCAAGCCCGGCCAGGTTACGATTCATCTCCTCAGCGGTCAGGTGTTTACCCCGGTAAACAACGGCTGAGAAACAGGCGTTGGAGAAGACCAGACGAGGAGCCCGCCTTAAGCGAAATATTTCGAGCGCCGACAGGGTGCGGAGTTTTTCTGGCTGTCCTTTATCCAGCCCGAACACCCAGCCGCTACGCGAGGGCTTCTCCGCATCAAAGATGCCGTGTCCGGCGAAGTGTACGATGTCGAACTCCTCATTATGCAGGAGGGCGAGTATTTCGACCGGCTCACACTCTGCCGGACCGATCCGGTCTATAACTTCGATTTTAAGACCCCATTCATTCCTGACCTGGTTTAGTATTCTGACAACTTCGCGTCCTTCCTCCTGGGCTCCGGGCAGGTGGAGCCTGTCAGGAGCCGGGTCGGCAATCACTAAAACCCGGAGTCGGTCGTTTAACTTTGGTGCTATAGCTGGCGCTGGAGAGAGTAAGGTGCGAAATTGACGGGTGAGTTGAAGTTCAGTTCCAAAGAAGCTAGTACCTCTAGGCCCGCCAAAACAAGCCATTTCCCAGGGGAAAGAGGCAGTGCTTCGATCCAGGATGAGTGTCAATGGTTCTACCGTGTCATAGAAGGCATGAAATTCTTCGGGTATTAAGCTGTGGAGGAGCTGCCCGAACATTTCTTGTTCCCCTTTTGTGCTTGACGACATCAGCCGGTCTGACATTCCTTCGGAGAAAAAAGACTGTATCTCTACCTCCCGAACCGGAATCACGGCCGTTTTAGTGAGCGCGGAAAAGCGAAAGACGTCCCCATCGCGTTCGATGGTTATTCGGGGTCCAAATTCATCAGCATGTCTATCTTGGGAACGGTCAATCGCTTTTGCCTTAGGCTTCTTTCTTGCTCCGGGGAGTGCCCTTCGAAATACCTTGATCTCTAGATTTGGCGGGAAATTCTCATCCTTGTAACTGGTTAGAATATCAGCGATATCTTTGTGACGTTTGGAATCGAACTCGACAAAGGCGATACGTCTTACCTTCTTTTTATCACCCATTCGGTCAAGCGCCTCGGATATTCCAAGCAGGATGGCTTTGAGGGCATCGTCCAGCTCCAGACTGCCCTGGCCGCCCCCGATAACCACCGAGGCAAAGCTTTCCAATTCCAGGGTGGATATGGCTTGAGTTACGTTTAGCATCAAATAGCTCAGGTCTTCCCGGCTGAATTTTCCTTCCTGCCCCATGCCCGCCACCAGGACGGTATCTGCGGCTATTTGATTGCGCATCACCGGAATGAAGTATAGTTGTCCTAATTCTCCGTCGATCATGGAGTGCTCCGTGGCTTGGCGGATCCAGCCGCCTAGCTTCTTGTCTAATGCGCCGATTGCGCTAATCGGAGTAACGCCTTTGTAATGACCGACCACAACCACCGGCGCGCTAACTTTGGTGACATCACCCAAGACTACATCGATGCGGAGCGGTTTCTTTCTCACCGGTGGTGTCGGTTTTCTGTGAACCGGTTTTTTGACCGGCCGGTTCTCACCGATAGCCGCTCTCATCACCGTTTCTTCCGCAATTCGAAGGTCATCGGGGCTAACATTGTCATAGTCGTATTCTACCTGTCTGGCGATTTTCTCCACTTCAGACCTGACCAGATACTCACCTAAGGAGCGATGCCAGGTAGCTCCCTCCGGTAGAGTCATCCTTGAGATGATGGGACGGTCGGGCAGGACCGAAGTTTCTCCGCGTTCGACCAGTTGGTCTATTGCCGTAATCACCTTGTCGTTCTTGGGCAGGCTCCCGTGGTCTTCCTCGACGTAATATGTCTTAACCCCTTCCAGCAAGCCTAGCCGGTGGGGAACACGGCCGTCGCCGTCGTAGGTTATGAAATACTTGAACTTGCCCGGTTCGACGATTTCAAGCCCGGAGAGGGTCTCCCTGTTGCAACCGGCTATATAAATCATACGCTCGGGGTCTATAGTTTCTTCTGCCTCTAGGTCGGAATGAAACTTCAGAGCACGCTTGAGATGATTCTCGAATACTGGAAATTTCCCCCAGGTTTCTACTCTATAGATAGCCTGGGTGGGCTCGGGGATCTTGCTTTGAGCGGGAAGCATCTCGTAGCTGCCGACAAAGGTGTTGATGATTTCCAGTAGTTCCTTCAGATTATTCTTTAAATCAGCCACTTCTAACAGCCTGACCATCTTTTCCACCCCGGTCATCGTCTGCGGGATGGCGAAAGAGCCGTAGTTGGGCGTCCCCAGCATGACCAATCGCCCCCCTCGGGCACCATTTCCATCACGCATCTTTTCCCATAGGTCTTTATGGAGACGTATGAAATTCCGGCTCACCAGCCCACCCATAGAGTGCGCCACAAGATGCACCGGCTCATCCTTGAACTTCTCTTCGATGAAGTCAGCCAGCGCCCTGGAAGATAGGTCTATGTCCTTCCGCCAATCGAAGGCAAAGGGTTTTACGTTCCAGCGTGCACTTAACTTGAGCATGGCACGGGCATATGTGCCCTTGTGTATGACGCTGGTCTTTACCCGGTATTTTGGGTTGGCCTCACTATGGCCGTCCGGGGATAGCTTTAACCGTTTGATGTCTCCTTTTATAAGTCTAAAAAAATTCACCCAGACGAGGTCTTCATCGTCATCGTTGTCTACGGTGACCAGGTAGGACCCCATAATGCCGGGAAGCAGTACCAGGTTTCCCAGGACCGGGGCCCTCTGTCTTGACCGTTGGGCCTCGTAGGCCAGCTTTTGCAGTTCTTCAAATTCCTCGTCCCCGAAGTATTGTCGCATTGCCGTTTCATCCGCTCCAACCCCCCTTCTCCCCCGGGTAGTAGTTAGAAGGCGTTTTTCAAACTCTTCCCATTCCAAATTGGCGATTTCTGACAATGCCTTTTGTCTTGAACCGGTCATGAAAGCCTCCCCGTTTTGATATTATGGTTGGTGTCCGACGGTTTTTCTGTAGTTCAAATTATATCGTAGAGACTACCCGCCGGGTCATTCCTATGGTAGATATCGGCTAAATATTTGCCTCTTTTTGTTTGAACTCTTCCCCTCGAGCTGAGGGTGTTGCGGATAGTCGCTGATTAGATTGACGATACGCTCATGCAACTGGAAGTAGGTTAGCTTATAATTGGCCTGCCTTATGGCTTGTATTGCGTAGTAGGTTAAGGCGCCGTGGTAAACGCCGTCAAAAAATGCGTCGTATGAGTATTCTTTGTCTGTACATCCGCTCAATAGGATCTCCATCATCTTCGACTCCGGGTGTTTCATCTTTGAATTGGGCCTGGCACTCCAGGGATTTTGAAGCACCGGCAGTCCGCGAAGGGCCGGGCTGAGGAAACGCACCCGCCGGTCATCCGGTGTTTTCAGGCCGGGAATTATTTCGCCGACAGCCGCCCGCGTGGCCGTACCGGAAAAACAGTTGTCCAAAATGACCGTCATATTAACTCCGGATTTTAAGTTGGCTATTAGCTCTCTTAGCTCGTCGTCGAGGATATGGTTGTCCTCTATGTCGTAAGGGCAGAGTATTTCATCATACTTCTCCTCGTCTCCGCTTGTATCGGCGACATAAGAACCGTGCGATGAGTTGGTAAAAACCAGTATGTCTCCCGGCCTTGCCCCGGCCATCAATCTCTTTAGCCCATTCATTATGTTCTTTTTAGTCGCTTCGGAATCGAGCAGTACCTTGACCTCTGACTTCGGAAATCCGTATTGCTTTGTCAGCAGCCCGGCCCAAGCATTGGCGTCGTTGACACAACCGTTTAGGTCATTCCCCTCGTATGGGTAGTCGTTTATACCTACGCAGAGGGCCCGCCGGGGTGAATTCTTTTTGCTGCCGACGGTGGATTTTTTAGACATTTCATCCTCCTAGTTGCTATGTTATGAATGCTTCCCAATTAAAAGTAGAAGAAAGAGCGGAGTGATATTCCTCAGGCCAGAGCTATAAAAAGCAGTTATCCTTCGAGGTTTGGCAGGATTTATCCTTATATAATCTCTATTATCACCCCTAGAAATCCCTGTCAAGGGTGATTTTCAGCCGTACATTTGTTTATAGAATTCTGCCTGCCCCTATGTTTAAAGCAGAAACGTATATCTTTGATTTAAACGTGATTATTTTTCAGGTCGATAAGGAAGTATTCTACATTCCTCTAGGTCGCCGCTTCCGTTGAATTTATCGATAATCTCTTTTAGATTCTCATCCTCGAATTCGGCCATGTCGTCAGCCTTTACTATCCAAACTTTCCTACCTCTCGGGCCCCAGACATGCGGGTTGGTAGGTCCAAAGAAGGCAATAACCGGCGCCCCGGCTGCGGCGGCAAGGTGGGAGATTCCGGTGTCGCATCCGAGATAGAAGCGAGAAAGTCGGAGAACGGCAGCGACTTTGGGAAGGGGTTGAAGATGAAAAAGTGGGGACGAGGGAAAGTTCGATTTGATAATATCTAAGTTTTTCTCCTCAGCCTGACCGGTAATCCACATTGTCTTTGCTCCGATTGTGTTTTCAACCCATTTCCCTATCTTAATGAATGTTTCAATCGACAGCCCCTTAATACCATATGTCCTTGGATGTATCGCTACGAAGTGTTTCTGCGAAGAATGAAGCGGGGGTTCTATTTGTAGAGACGCATTGCTATGCGTCTCTACAGAATTAAATTCCACGGAAGCAAAAAATCGATATGCGAAATCCAGGTCTTCACCATTCAAATAAATCTCGGGGAATAGCGGAGGATTCACCTTAAGCCCGATTTCGGTGAGAGCAAGCGCGGTATAATCGGCTGCGTGCCTCTCATCGTCCCGGGGGAAAGGAGAACAGGTAATGACTCTTCCGGCGCCCGTTTTCCGCAGGTTTTCTGTGAGTACTCCATCCGGGTCACTTACGTATCCTATGATCAGGTCGAAGGAAGAGAAGTAATGAGAAAGACCTTCCCCTATTTCTCCTCCCCTTGAATAAAGCTCGGGGGTAAGCTTGGCATCGCCTTTAGAAACTGCATCTACATAGTATCTTTTGTGTGCAATCTCCCAGTAATCCGGGTCGCCTATTACCTCTATGTATGCGTCCGGGTAGTTCTTTCTTAGTATTCCCAGTGTAGGGAGGGTGACAACCGTATCTCCGACGGCCCCTCTTCTTATTATTAGGATTCGCATGGTACATTATGGGCCAATTTTAAACGGCAGAAATTTCTTTATCATCGCAAGTTTTTTGTCCTGCTTATCGGTAGTATCGAAGAGTTCCTATCCCAAGGTCTTGTTTTACCAGTATGACCCTCTGGTTTCTAATTATTTTGAATAGCAGTGCTCAAACATAGATTTCTAGAATAAAAAAACTGTAATATTATATGGTATTCTACTCGGCTGAAACAGGCAAGGAGGTAAAGAGCAAATTGTCGTTATTAATAACCGGGGTTTCCGGTTTCATAGGGTCTAATCTTGCGGAAAGACTTATCGGGGAGGGGTTTGATATAATCGGCATTGACTCTTTTCTCGATTATTATCCCAAAAGAATCAAGGAAAACAACTTGAAAAAATTGAAAGATAACCCTAAGTTTAGGTTTGTAGAGGGGAACATACTGAGCCTAAATTTGAGGGAAATTCTAAACTCTATAGATGCGGTCTTTCATCAAGCGGCCATCCCCGGCGTAAGGGCTAGTTGGGGTAAGGATTTCAATCAATACGTGGATAACAACATAATGGGAACCCAGGTTCTTCTCGAAGCCTGTAAGGATGCGGGGATAAAGAAGTTTATTTACGCCTCTTCTTCCTCTGTCTATGGAGATGCGGACGAGCTTCCCATCAAGGAAACCACCCCTACAAAACCGGTCTCGCCTTATGGTGTTTCTAAATTAGCCGGGGAGCATCTGGCTTACCTATATTTCAAAGGTTACGGCATTCCTGTCGTATCGCTCAGATATTTTACGGTATATGGGCCGAGGCAGCGCCCGGATATGGGGTTTCATAAGTTCATAAGCGCGATTCTACTGGGAAAAGAAATAGAAATATACGGCACGGGTGAGCAAACTAGAGACTTTACATTTATTGATGATGCGGTTGAAGCAAATTTACAGGCTTACTATCGAGGGAAAGAGGGAGAAAGCTATAATGTAGGCGGAGGGAGCAGGATAAAACTCATCGAGGCGATCAAAATCCTCGAGGAGATTTCTGGCAAGAGAGCCAACCTAAAGTTTAGAGAGCCTCAGAGGGGAGATGCAAAGCACACCTATGCCGATGTGTCGAAGGCAAAAAGGGATTTTGGCTATTCACCAAGGTTTGATATTCAACAGGGGTTAAAGAGGCATTATGAATGGCTTAAGGAGAATTTGGATGTGTATGGATGAAGGTAAACAGGATGCATGATGCATGATGAAAAAATCGTGCATCGTGTATCCTGTATCCTGATCTTGCATCTATTTTATTCGTGTTCATTCGTGGCTAATAGGAGAATTTAAATGCCCATAGACGAAAGGTTACTGGAGATACTTGCCTGTCCCAAGTGTAAGGGTGATATCCGATTAAACCAGGACGGCTCTGGTCTGATCTGCGACCAGTGCAAACTCTTATATCCCATCAAGGACGATATTCCTATTATGCTCATCGAGGAAGCGGTAAAGCTTGGGTGAGCATGATGATTACTTCCACTATGTTTTTGAACTGAGTAATTTCTTTCTGCTTATGAGCGCAGAGAAATAATCTAATCCTTTCTCCTCGACGGGGACAGCCTGTCCCGAGCAATGTCTAAGGGAAACTCCTTATGAGCGGATTAGCATCCGCTGAAAAAGCTTTCGAAAATAGAACAAACCCGCTCGTCCTGAGCCGGTCGAAGGGCGAACTCCTCTCAATGGATTGCCTGTTTAAGCGTCTCTCCGATCTCAGCCGGGCTTGGACAAACCTTTACCCCGGCGCGTTCTAAAGCCGCCCTTTTATCCGCTGCCGTGCCAGAACTACCTGAAATTATAGCCCCGGCATGGCCCATCCTCTTTCCTTTTGGGGCTGTTGCCCCGGCAATGAACGCTACCACCGGCTTACTGAAGCTCTTTTTAATGAAAGCGGCCGCTTCTTCTTCGGCGCTTCCGCCGATTTCTCCTATCAGGACTACTGCATCCGTGTCTTTATCCTTCTCGAACAGTTTTAGGACGTCGATAAAGCTGGAACCGACAATCGGGTCTCCTCCTATTCCTACGCTTGTCGACTGACCTATGCCTAGGTTGGTTAATTGCCATACCGCTTCGTAGGTTAAGGTTCCACTACGGGAGATTATCCCAATTCTCCCCGGAAGATGAATGTATCCGGGCATGATTCCTACTTTGGCTTCACCCGGAGTCATAACCCCGGGGCAGTTCGGACCAATTAACCTTGCCCGTTTTCCTTCCATGTATTTTTTTACCTTTATCATATCCAAGGTGGGTATGCCTTCGGTTATACAGATAACCAGCTTGATCCCGGCGTCTACTGCCTCGACAATGGCATCCATGGCGAACGGTGCGGGAACGAATATGAGAGAGGTATTCGCACTGGTTTCTTTCACCGCTTCCGAAACCGTGTTAAAAACCGGAAAACCTTCTATCTCTGTCCCTCCTTTTCCCGGCGTGACGCCTCCGACTATTTTTGTTCCATATTCACGACACTGAGTGGCGTGAAAAAGTCCGGCGCTTCCGGTGATTCCTTGAACCACTACCTTGGTATTCTTGTTCACGAGAATACTCATTTCCTTCCGCTCCTTGTGTACGGTTTTTCGGCAGTTATTTGAATAGGTGCGGAATCATAACATAGCGCCGTTGTGGTTTCAACCTTCTTTCGTTATGGCGGGAGAGTGGACACAGCCAGCCATTGTTAGAGCTGTTCCTAAGAGGATATCGATCATATTTTACGTCAAAGAAAATTATCTAATTGTCGTCGAGTGGGTATATAAGCATAAAAAGTATTGACAATGTCTTAGCTGGCTCTTTATACTTTTATTGATTCTTGAATGAGTAGCCCTGCACGTTCTTTATCAAAAGAATGATTTCGATAACGGGCGGTACAAAAATAGTAACAAAAAAGAGATTCTACTTAATTTATTATTTGTCCGTTTCTATTTTATATATTTATTTCTGTTTTTATGACTTCTTTTTGATAAAAAAGTGTTAAGGGGGGTGTATTCAAAATGAAAGAAGAGGTAGAGGGAAAAGAAAGAAGCAAGCTCGCTTATATAATTAAGGAATCACTTCACCCCGGAAGATTTCAGGAGCTCCATTGGGAAGGAAGCTTTGATGATTATCTCAATTTGGTCTATCAAAACCCAAAGGTTGTTCGGACGGCGTTTCAGAGGATTTACGATATGATCACTTCCTATGGAACGGAAGAATACACCGAGTTCAAGCAGAAATTGATACATTATAAGTTTTTCGACGATCCGATTTCCCACGGCAGAGATGCCATATTCGGGCTGGACAGATATCTCATGAAACTGGTCGATGTGATAAAAGCGGCGGCGCGGGGCTACGGCCCGGAAAGACGAATTATTCTTCTCCACGGCCCGGTGGGGAGCTCGAAGAGCACTATCGTCCGGCTCTTCAAGCACGGACTGGAAGAATATACGAAGACTCCCGAGGGATCTATATATTCATTCTATTGGCTGGTGGAGAACGAAAACGGCTCGACGGAGAAAGTAGATTGCCCCATGCACGAGGAGCCGCTCCGTTTGGTCCCGTCCAGCGTAAGAGAGAGGATTCTCTCGGAGATAAATCGCGGAAAGGACGACGAAGAATATTTGAGGATAGAGGGAGACCTTTGTCCGGTATGCAGGTTTTACTACAATCAGCTCATGGAGAAATACATGGGTGACTGGGAGAAGGTCGTTTCCCATGTGAGGGTCAAAAGATTAATATTCTCGGAAATGGATAGAATTGGGATAGGAACCTTCCAGCCCAAGGACGAGAAGAACCAGGACTCAACCGAGCTAACCGGGGATATAAATTACCGAAAAATAGCCTTATTCGGGTCCGATTCCGACCCCCGGGCATTCAATTTTGACGGAGAACTGAACGTGGCCAATCGAGGCATCGTCGAGTTCATCGAGATCCTGAAACTGGACGTGGCGTTTCTCTATGACCTGCTCGGAGCCACCCAGGAGCACAAGATTAAGCCCAAGAAATTCGCCCAGGTAGATGTAGATGAGGCGATAATTGGACACACAAACGAGCCGGAGTACAAAAAGCTGGTCAATAATGAGTACATGGAGGCCCTCCGGGACCGTACCATAAAGATCGACATTCCCTACATAACCAAGCTTTCCGACGAAATAAAGATTTACCGAAGGGATTTCAATTCCGACAGGATAAAGGGGAAACACATCGCCCCTCACACGCTCGAAATCGCCGCTATGTGGGCAGTACTCACCCGCTTGGAAGAGCCGAAGAAAGCCGGAATTACCCTCATGCAGAAGCTGAAGCTCTACGACGGAAGCGTGATTCCCGGCTTTACCGAAGATACGATAAGGGAACTGAAGAAGGAGACGGAACGGGAGGCGATGGAGGGTATTTCGCCCAGGTATATCCAGGATAAAATCTCGAACGCCCTGGTCAGCGATTTGAGCAAGAAATGCGTGAATCCCTTCATGGTCATGAGCGAGATCGAAAGCGGACTGGCTCATCACTCGCTTATTTCCAACGAGTCCCAGAGGAGGCGGTATAAAGAGCTTCTCACCCTGGTAAGACAGGAATATGAAGAGATAATCAAGAACGAGGTTCAGCGGGCCATTGCCGCCGACGAAGAATCAATCGCCAGGTTATGCGCCAACTATATCGATAACGTGAAAGCCTATGTCCGTAGGGAGAAGGTCAAGAACCTGTTCACCGACGAAGACGAGGAGCCGGACGAGAGGCTCATGCGTTCTATCGAGGAGAAAATAGACATCCCCGAGTCCAGGAAGGATGATTTCCGGAGGGAGATCATGAATTACATTGCCGCCCTGGCGCTCGAGGGCAAGAGATTCGACTACCGGTCTAACGAGAGACTCCGGCGCGCTCTGGAGCTCAAACTGTTCGAAGACCAGAAGGATTCGATCAAACTCACCAGCTTGGTGACCAACGTCGTGGACAAAGCCACGCAGGAAAAGATAGAAATCGTCAAGAGCAGGCTTATCCGCGACTATGACTACTGTGAATCATGTGCGACAGACGTCCTTACCTACGTGGCCAGTATATTTGCCCGTGGGGACATAAAGGATTATAGGGAACGCAGGAAATAGGGGAATGTAGGGGTTCAAAATTTTGAACCCCTACAAAATTGGGCG
>FWPU01001246.1_pt1 | contig 78018 bp, 46 predicted proteins | sample 2228361 | NCBI WGS metagenome assembly FWPU01 (sample SAMEA103939777, study PRJEB20133) | metagenome | reverse complement strand
AAATCATCGGCCCCGCAAATCACCGCACACACGGCGATGACAATCACATTGATCAATGGATACATCACCTTGCGCCGGCGAGGATCGGTCAACTCGGCGAAGTGATCCTGAATCCTGGCAGACTTAGGTATCGACATGGCAGAAACTCCTGGGCATCGGCGACTCCTCCCACCCTCGTTGCTTATCAACAAGCGGCGGAAATCGCAATTGCCCAGTCATACCAGATTGCCCAGTATGGCGCAATCGCCCTGGGGGTGAACCGACCTGGCGGAGAAGAAGCACGACCTCGGTGCCGTTGTCCCCACGCACGTGGGGGTGAACCGTTTACGATTGAGGGCGGAAGGCCGACATATGCGTTGTCCCCACGCACGTGGGGGTGAACCGGGCCGATGCCGACCAATTTCGTGCCGGAGGGCGTTGTCCCCACGCACGTGGGGGTGAACCGCAGAAGTCGTTGTTGCAACGGAAGCCGCTGTTGTTGTCCCCACGCACGTGGGGGTGAACCGCTGGCTTGCCTTCAGGTTCCCCTGCTGGTTGCGTTGTCCCCACGCACGTGGGGGGGAACCGATCTGCCCGTATGCGGCTCGCGCATCCGGACTGTTGTCCCCACGCACGTGGGGGGGAACGAGTAATATTCGCGTATTAGCCGCAGCATATCCCCTTGTCGCCACCCACGTGCGGGGGAACTGGGAAGACTGGAGACTGAGCTGAAGGGGGTGAAGTTGTCCCCAACCACGTGCGCGTGAATCGGCGAGCCGATCCCGGGGTGTTGAAGACTTGCGTTGTAGCCATGCACGTCGAGGTGAAGCGATCTCGGGCGGGACGAGCACGCCGAGATGGGCGTTTCGCCCACACACGTGGGGTAAAGCGGAGTCTACGCCCTTCAACGTCTATGAGCATGAGTTGTTTCCGCGCACTTGCGCGTGAACTGCGGGCCAACGCCACGGGGTAGACGTACGTGCAATCGTCCCCTGGGGCTGTGTTCTAAATGAGCGCGCAGGGGCAGGCACGTCGCAGCGCTCGGCAGACTCCGCCACGCCCGACCCAGCGTGTTCGCCCAGCACGCCCTCCTCCCTAGTAACGCGCCGCTGCATCGCGCGTGCTTGCACGCCGGCGCCTCGCATCGCCTTGCGCGTTTCACGCCGCCGCCTTGTATCCCTGCCCGTTGTACGCTGCCCTCTGCGTGCCCGACCCGCGCATCCCGCCTCCTGCTTCCCCGCGCGTGCAGCGTGCGGCACGGCCCCGGGGCATGCCTCCGGGCCGCTGCCTGCTCGGTGCATCCTCATCTCTGGCCCCTCGTCAAGAGATGCACTGGGCGGTACAATTCGTACTTACTGCCCGTCTTCGACGGGTGTTTTTGTTGGCCGGGCGCCGCTGGGGCATGGCTACAAGACCCCATCCAGCGCCCGTCCGAAACGGGCCAAGGGCCGGCTGTGCCCAGGTGCCTCGCGTGAAACACACTAGCGAAGAACGCGTTCTTGTTCTGGACTTCGGCTCACAGTACGCCCAGCTCATCGCTCGCCGGGTGCGAGAGCACCACGTCTATTGCGAGATCGTTCGCCACACGATTACTGCCGAGCGCGTGCGCGAACTGGCGCCCAAGGGGTTGATCCTCTCGGGCGGGCCCGCCAGCGTTTATGAGGACGGCGCTCCCCGCTGCGACCCCGAGCTGTTCCGGCTAGGCATACCGGTGCTGGGGATCTGCTACGGCATGCAGCTCGCCTGCCAGGCCCTGGGAGGGGAGGTTTCTCCGGCAGAGGCCCGCGAGTACGGCCGGACGCTCTGCCACATCCTGGTCGAGGCCGAGCTGTTCTCTGGCCTGCCCCGCGACACCGAGGTCTGGATGAGCCACGGAGACCAGGTCGCCCACGTCTCCGAAGATTTTCAGCCGCTCGCCCAAACGCGAAGCTGCCCCATCGCCGCCGTGCGGCACCGGGTGTTGCCTGTCTTCGGCCTGCAATTCCATCCCGAGGTGACGCATACGCCACTGGGCGGACAGATCCTGGCCAACTTCCTCGCGCAGGTGTGCGGCTGCCGGGGCACGTGGCAGCTTGCCGACGTGGCCCAGGAACTGGTGCAGGCTATCCGCGCCCGCGTGGGGCGGCACCGGGTGATCTGCGGCCTCTCGGGCGGCGTCGATTCGTCTGTGACGGCCGCGCTGTTGTACCGCGCCATCGGCGAGCGGCTCTCGTGCATTCTGGTCGATAACGGCTTGTTGCGCAAGGACGAGGTGGAGGCGGTCATCCGCGAGTTTTCTTCGCACTTTCGCACGGATCTGCACGTGGTGCGTGCGCAAGACAAGTTCTTGGCGGCACTAGCGGGTGTGGTCGATCCGCAGGAGAAGCGCCGGCGCATCGGTCACGCGTTCATCGAGTGTTTTGCGGACGAGGCTGCTCGCATCAAAGACGCCCCATTCTTGGCGCAGGGGACGCTGTATCCCGACGTGATCGAGAGCGGCGCCGCCGCAGACGGTCCGGCGGCCACCATCAAGCTGCACCACAACGTGGGCGGGCTGCCGGAGGATCTTTCGTTTGAGCTGATCGAACCGCTGCGCGACCTGTTCAAAGACGAGGTGCGCCGGCTGGGCAGCGAGCTGGGTCTGCCCGAGGAGATCGTCTGGAGGCACCCCTTCCCCGGCCCTGGCCTTGCCGTGCGTTGTTTGGGACAAGTTACGGCAGAACGCCTCGACCGGCTGCGCGAGGCCGACGCGATCGTAGTGGCCGAGATTCGCGCTGCCGGGCTCTACCGGCAGACGGCGCAGGCATTCGCCGTGCTGCTGCCTGTGCAAAGCGTGGGGGTGATGGGAGATGCACGCACCTACGAAGACGTGATCGCCGTGCGCTGCATCGATACCGAGGACTTCATGACAGCAGACTGGAGCCGCCTCCCTTACGACGTGCTGGCCCGCATCTCGTCTCGGATCATCAACGAAGTGAAAGGCGTGAACCGCGTGGTGTACGACATCAGCTCCAAGCCGCCGGCCACAATCGAGTGGGAGTGAGCATGGGCAAGCAGTACATCTACCAAATCTTGGATCTGACCAAGAAATTCGGCACCCGCGAGGTGCTCAAGAACATCTGGCTGGCGTTTTATCCCGGTGCGAAGATCGGCGTGTTGGGCAAGAACGGTGCGGGCAAGAGCACGCTGTTGCGTATCATGGCGGGAGAAGACCGGGATTTCGATGGCGAGGCGCGGCTGAGCGAGGGGTACACGGTGGGATTTGTGCCCCAGGAGCCTCGCCTGGATCCGGCAACCGACGTGTGGGGGAACCTCGAGCAGGCGGTGGCCTCGACGCGTGCGCTGTTGCGGCAGTTCGAGGAGCTGTCTGCCCGCTTCGCCGAGCCGCTGGAAGCCGAGGCCATGGAGAAGCTGCTGGAGCAGCAGGCGCGGTTGCAGGACCGGATCGACGCGCTGGGTGCCTGGGACCTGGACCGGCAGATCGAGATTGCCATGGACGCCATGAATTTGCCGCCGGGGGACGCGAGGGTAGAGACGCTGTCCGGCGGCGAGCGGCGGCGGGTAGCCCTGTGCAAGACGCTGCTGCAAAAGCCTGACCTGTTACTGCTGGACGAGCCTACGAACCACCTCGATGCGGAGGCGGTGGCCTGGCTGGAGCGGCACTTGGCCGAGTATCACGGTACGGTGGTGGCGGTGACGCACGACCGGTACTTTTTAGACAACGTGGCAGGTTGGATCCTCGAACTGGACCGGGGCCGCGGCATCCCTTGGGAGGGCAATTACTCTTCTTGGCTTGCGCAGAAGCAGGAGCGCCTGGCGCGGGAAGAGAAGACGGCCTCGGCCCGGCAGAAGACGCTGGAGCGCGAGCTGGAGTGGATCCGCATGGCGCCCCGAGCCCGCCAGGCCAAGAGCAAGGCGCGTATCAAGGCATATGAGCGGCTCGCCCAAGAGCGTTTCGAGGAACGGCAGGATGAGTTCGAGATCCAGATTCCGCCCGGCAAACACCTGGGAGATCTGGTGATCGAGGCCGAGCACCTGTACAAGGCGTATGGAGATCGGGTGCTGATCGAAGACTTGTCGTTCCGGCTGCCGCCGGGCGGAATCGTGGGGGTGATCGGTCCCAACGGCGCGGGGAAGACGACTCTGTTCCGCATGATTGTGGGAGAAGAGCAACCCGATGGGGGCACGCTGCGCGTCGGCCCGACGGTGGAGCTGGGCTACGTCGACCAGAACCGCGACGCACTGGACGCGAACAAGAGCGTGTGGGAAGAGATTTCTAGCGGTTACGACATGCTGGAGATGGGGGGCCGGCGCGTCAACTCGCGGGCATACGTGGCAAGGTTCAATTTTCAGGGTCCGGATCAGCAGAAGCTGGTGGGCAGCCTCTCGGGCGGCGAACGAAACCGCGTCCACTTGGCCAAGCTCTTGCGGCGCGGCTGCAACGTGCTGCTGTTGGACGAGCCCACCAACGACCTGGACGTGGACACCCTGCGGGCCCTCGAAGAGGCCATCCTCAACTTTGCCGGCTGCGTGGTGGTGATCAGCCACGACCGCTGGTTCCTCGACCGCATTGCTACTCACATACTTGCCTTCGAGGGGAACGGCTATGTGCACTGGTGCGAGGGCAACTTCCAAACCTACGAAGAACAGCGCCGCGAACGGCTAGGACTGGCCGCCGATCAACCACGGCGCTTTCGCTACAAGAAGCTCACGCGCTGAACAGTGCGAACGGCGTGCACGTACTACAGTCCGGCCTGCTTGGCCGGCGCGCTTGACGGGAGCGGACCAAAGCGCGCGAGTCATGCACACTGCGGAGGAGTGAAGACAAGCGCGCAAGCGAGCAACAGTCGTGGCGATTATCGCATACGCAGCGGGGGGCAGATGGCGGAGCGGCTGGTCGGTGCCGTCGCCTCTATGGCCCGCCTTGCGAGGCGCGCCCACGTCTCTCGCGGCCCCGTGCGGCCTCCAGCGCAGCCTGGATCATCATGTACTCGCCGAGGTTGTCGGTAGTGAGCAGGCCGACCAGGTCGTGGTTTTGCAGCACCGGCAAGGTGTGGCAGGCACAAGCTTGCAGGCGGGCGAACGCTGTCTCGAGCATCTCTTGCGCATCGGCCACGGCGAATTCGCGCTGCATTACCTGGGCCACGGGCGCCCCCTGACCAAGCTGAGAGAGGGCAGAGAGCATGTCGGCACGCGTCAGCACGCCGACGACTCGATCGCCATCGACCACGGGAAAATCTTGCTGAAACCCATCCAGCACGTGGGCCACGGCGGCGGCCAGCGAATCGTCGGGCCGCAGCGTGCGAAAATCGGTGATCATGGCATGATGGACCGGTATGCCCGAGAGCGCAGAACGCATTTGCACCATGCTCGCCTCTTGCGCCGCGGCCAGCCACACGAACAGGGCCACGAAAATCAACAGGGGCGTACCGGCGAGCAGACCCACAAAACCAAACAAGAGGGCCATCGCCTGCCCAACGGCCGCCGCAATCTGCGTGGCTTGCACGTGGGGCATCCGCGCGGCCAGTAACGCCCGCAAAACCCGCCCGCCGTCCATGGGAAACGCCGGCAGCATATTGAACACCGCCAGGGCCACGTTCGCCCACATCAGCTCGCTCAGAAAACTGCCGCCAACGTTCTGTGCCTGTGTCAGGGTCTCCAGCGTATCGACCAGGCCGATCACCACGTACAAGCCGCCGGCCAGCGCCACGTTCACCGCCGGCCCGGCCAGCGCCACGACCAGCTCCTGGCGAGGATTATCGGGGATTCGCTCCAGGCGGGCCACGCCGCCGATCGGCAGCAACGTAATATCGCGCGTGCGGATGCCGTAACGCCGCGCTGCCAAGGCGTGCCCCAGCTCGTGCAGTACCACCACCCCGAACAGCGCCAAAATAAAGCCCACGCCCCGCGCAGCATCCCAAATGTCTGCATGGGCCATGTAGTGGCCTATGCCCACCCATGCCAGAAGAATCAAGAACGTGGCGTGTATGTACACGTCGATGCCCGCGATGCGGCCAATGCGCCAGGACCATTTCATGGTGAGTCAGCGTCCAGAGTTTTCAATCCGCGCACACGCGGCAAAAAGGGCAACCGGAAAACCAGTGAAGTATAGGCGAACGTACGGCGGCACGTGGCGGACAAGCTTACGGCCCAGAGCCAGCGAACACATCCCAAGCCGCCACATCGCTGCGCACGCCGACACGGTACGTCCCTGGGGCGAGCAACTTGCGAACTACCGGGCCAGGCCGGCCTGGGTCGAAGACCAGCTCAACTGGCCCCACGGCCGGAAACACCTCGAACTTGCCGGGGGCGATCTCGGCCTGGCGGCCGTCGACCAGGCAGACAAAGGGATGAGGGTTGCGGGTATTGTCGAGCGTCACGGCAGCGGTTCCTACCTGTTGGGGGTGGTCGATCGCAGCTTGGGCGGCCGGTTGTGCATGCACAAGCGGCAGGCGCAGCGCAGCGGCAAGGGTGCGTTCGTCGAGCACGGGCCGCTGCGCCCCGTCATCGCCAAGTGCCAGGCATCTGGGCCCCAGCCCGGCAACGCGGCCGGTCGCAAGACGCATGGTGGAAACTACCAGAACGGTGTCGGCCGGCAGCCAATGCTCGCTCACGTCCGGCATACCAAGGTCCAGGGCGGCGAGGGCGTCGAGTACGCGCCGCCAGGCGGCGAACGCGTCTGCCTCAGGCGCGCCGTGCTCGGCTACGAGCGATTCCAGTGCGCGAGCCTCGGCGGCGAGCGGAAGCCACGCGCCCTGTTGCGTGACAGCAGCACGTTCGACCGCCTGTTGCAGGCGTGTGGCGCGGCTGCTGAGCTGGGCAATGGCAGCAAACGGTGTTTGCTGGCACCAGGCTACCGCATCAGCAGCATGAGTCTGGGCAAGTGCTGCGAGGTCGGCAGCCAGCAGGCGGGCCGTCTCAGGCTCGCACGGCAGCACCAGGCCCACCGGCGGATTACGAGGCGGGCGAGCCGCTTCGCGCGCTGGGCGATCTCGGACCAGGCGGGGCATTCCCGTGGCGGCGAGCCACGCCAGCAGCGCGGCCGACAAAGGCAGCGCCACCAATAGCCAGCCGGGCGACGTGCGTCGAACCGGGGGAGCCTCCAGCGGCCTATCTGGGGGCAAGACCGGCTCGTGCAGGACCGGTCCGTCGCCCTGCGCCGCCGTCCACGCCAGCCAGGCCTTCAAGTCGTCTGCAAAGGCCTGGGCCGTCTGGTAACGATGCTGGGGATCCCAGGCCAACGCCTTCATGCAGATGCGTTCCAGGCGTCGTGGTACGCGCGGCTCTACCCATCGCGGCGGGGCTAGCACGCGCTTTTCTACCGTGGCCAGCAGTTCCGCCCAGTTGGCCGCCTTGTAGGGCAATTGCCCTGTGAGAAGTTCGTAAAAGACCAGGCCTAGGCTGAAAATGTCGCTGCGGCGATCGACAGCTCCGCCGGCAGGATCGATCTGCTCGGGCGCCATGTACTGGGGCGTGCCGGCCAAGCTCGAAGGCGATCCCTCGGTGCGCACGCTGAAAGCGAGGCCGAAGTCGGTGATCCGCGCTTGGTTGGTTTCGTCGATCAGAATGTTGCTGGGCTTGATGTCGCGGTGGATCAGCCCCTGCTCATGAGCGGCGTGGAGGGCCTCTGCCGCCTGGGCCACCCAAGCGGCGGCCTCGGAGAATGCGGGCCGGCCCAGTGCCAGGCGGCGTGCCAAGTCCACGCCCGCCACGTGTTCAGAGACCATGTAGGCTGCATCGGGGCTGGTCACCACGTCGTACACGGTAACAATGCCGGGATGCCGCAGAGCGGCCGCCCGGCGCATCTCGCGCTGGAAGTCGTCCAGCCGCCTTCCGCCATGGCCCTGCGAGGCATGCGGTACTTTGATCGCCACCTGGCGGTCCAGTTGCGGGTCGTATGCCAGCCAAACCGTGCCGAAGGCGCCGGTACCTAGCGGGGACACGACTCGGTAGCGGCCAATTGCTTCGGGCGCCGGAAACTGGCCGCTGTGGGCGTTGTTAGAAGCGGGTGGGCCAGGCTGACCGCCTGGGTTTTCCGCACGCGCCGGCTGTTTGCAGCCAGAAGAGCAAGGCCCGCCCGGCGCGTGCGATTGGGAATCGGCCGGGCGTTCGCCCGGCAGCCGGGCTAGCTCGCGAGAAACGGAGCCGGCGAGGGGAGCGGCATCTCGTGCACTGGCCCAGTCGTCGGCTTCTAGCGGCAGGTCTGCCAGCGCTTCGTCGGCCAGGGCGGCGTGTACCTCGAATAGCGACTGAAGCAAGCCGGCATACTGGGGGAAGCGCGCCAGGTACTCTGACGGCTGAGGCTGCTCGCCACGCGCTTCTCGCAGCAGCACTTCCTGGTAGATCAGCTCCACGGCAATCTCTGGACAGCATGCCAGCCACTGATTCTCGGCCAGCAGGCTTTCAACGGGTACGCAGCGTCCCTCTTGCCACAACGCGCACTGGTGCGTGCGCAGGCGTGCGGCCTGCTCCAACTCGGTCATGAGTCCAGCTCCAGCTCGCGGGCCACGCGGTCTAAGGCGCGCGCAAAGCGAATGCGCACCGCATCCGGCCGCTCTCCTCGCCGCGAGGCGATCTCGCGCCAGTCGGCCCCGGCCGCCCGTTCGTCTGCCACGGCACGTTCTTCCGGCGTAAGCCGCTCGCGCACCATGCGCAGCAGCTCTCTGCCCGAGGCAATGCGGCTTGGCGACGGCCCAGGATCGACCAGGTCTTCGGGTTCGACCGCCGCATTTGGGCCCTGCTTGCGGCGGGCTGCATGCTGCGCATGCCAATGGTTCCTGAGCTTGTTGCGCGCCATGGTTGCCAACAGGCTCAAGAGTTGTTCGGGCCGCTCCAGCGAGAATTGCCCATGCGCGGCTCGCACGAAGAAATTGGCCAGCACAGATTGGCAGATGTCGACCGAATCCAACAACCGGCGCAAAGCAGGATCCGTTAGCCGCACGCGCACCAGGATCCGCACGGCTGATTCGTAACGCTCGACCAGCTCGCATGCGGCCGCCTCGTCGCCGGCACGCACGCGCCGGATCAGATCCTGAAACGCGCCGGGCTCAAGCGTCTGGGCTGCCTGACCCGATTGCACGTTGACGTCCATGTCTCCCTTTGTACCTGCCTGCTCGTTCAAACGGCAAGCCTCGCGGCACTGAGCCTGGACGCTGCCGCCGCGCCGCCCCGTAGATCAGGGTATGGTCTGGCTTTCTAGCCTGACCACCAAGCATGCTGCTTTTCCCGGCGCTGCCGCCCTCTATGTGAGGCTTTCCAAGCCTGGCCAGCACGCAACACACCGCCGCTGCTTGCAGATTGGCCGATCTGGTCTTCCCAAGCACAGCAGATTTTTCTGTCGCTGGTGTTCGTTTTGACCGCAGATCCTGTTTAGTAGTGTGTACCGACGATGCGGCCCGTAAGGGCCCGTAAGCCTTGCCCAGCGCCCCCAAGGGGTTCGGCAGGTCGGCCCGTGGATGAACACCCAGACGCAACACCGCCGGCCGATCTCGGCCCCGTTGGGGGCCTGGGGCAAGCAGAAGCTGCACATTCGGCCGCCTTAGAGAGACCGCCATGGTCACCAGCACGCTACCTACCGCAATTCAGCCGCCTACAGGATCCGCCATGCCTGCCCCTTCAGATCCGCCACGCCGCGCCCGGCCGCGCTCCGGCCAAGGGCGAGTTAATGGCAGGCCTGCCGTTGCACCAACCGGCGACGAACCGCCTCTAGCGGCCCTCGCTACCGATCCAATCAACCTCCCTACGGGCAGCACAGTGCCCGCAACGCCTTCGCCAGCGCCGGATACCCCGACGACACCGTTGCCACTCCACTGCCTGGCGGAAGTGAGGCGGCGAGAAGGCGTTTCTTTACGCTGTCTGGCGCGCAAATGGGGCCTGAGCATTCGTGTGGTGCGGCAAGAAGAGCGTCCCAGCACCGATCTGACGCTAACCGCTCTCTACCGCTGGCAGGCCGCCCTAGGAGTTCCCCTGGCTGACCTGCTACCGGATCGCGTGGCCCCGCCCGTAGACCCTATCCTGCAACGGGCAGCGCTTGTCAAGGTGATGAAGACAGCCGTCACGATCCGCGAACACAGCAAGAGCCGCCGCGTGCAGAGGCTCATCGGGTGTCTCATCGACCAGCTCTTGGCGATCATGCCCGAACTTGCCAATGTCGGCCCCTGGCAGGAGCCGGCCCAGCGACCAAAACCCAAGGAGCACGGCCGCGTCATCAGCCTGGGCCACCTGCGCAGCGTGTACCGCAGGTAGGCCGTTGCACACGTGAATGAGGTTCTGAAGCTTTGCTCGCCTTTCGCATCAGGTTTGGCGGCAAAGACACGCCAGAACGCAGGCCGTCGCCGCGTTGGTTATAGCGCAGGCTGAAGCGGCGTGGAGGCTCGAGCGGCCTTGGAGGAAGAAGTAAAGCGGCGGCGGCTCAAGGCTGAACTGCTGGGGGCGTTGCAGCGGCAGGCAGGTCGATGCCCAGAGTACGCACGAGAAAGGCATAGATATCTGCCTGTTCGTCGATCAGCTTGGCCGTGGGCTTGCCGGCACCGTGGCCGGCGGACTCGGCGATGCGAATCAGAATCGGTGCCGAGCCGGCCTGGGCCTGTTGCAGCGTGGCTGCGAATTTGAAGCTGTGCGCGGGTACGACGCGATCGTCATGATCGGCAGTCATGATGAGCGTTGCCGGGTAGCTTGTCCCGGGCCGCACATTGTGCAGCGGTGAGTAGCGGTAGAGATACTCGAACTGCTGCGGGTCGTCGGCAGAGCCGAACTCTCCCACCCAGGCCCAGCCTATGGTGAACTTGTGGTAGCGGAGCATGTCGAGGACGCCTACCTGGCAGATCACCGCGCCAAATAAGTCAGGCCGCTGGGTGAGTGCCGCTGCCACCAATAGGCCGCCGTTGCTACCGCCCTGGATGGCAAGCCGCTCGCGCCGCGTGTAGCCCGCTTGCTGGAGATACTCGGCCGCGGCCAGAAAGTCGTCGAACACGTTTTGCTTCTTTTCCTTCATGCCGGCCTCGTGCCACTCTCGGCCGTATTCGCCACCGCCGCGGAGATTGGCCACGGCCAAGATTCCCCCCAGCTCGAGCCAGGCAACCCGTGCCGGCGAAAAGGCCGGCGTCAAAGACTGGTTGAACCCGCCATAGCCGTAGAGCAGGGTTGGTGCGTTGCCATCCATCGGCAGGTCCTTGCGGTGGACCAGAAAGAGAGGCACACGGGTACCGTCTTTGCTCGTGCAGAAGACCTGGCGGGTTACAAACGCCGCCGGGTCGAAGGCGGCCTCCGGTTGCCGGAAGACTTCGCTGCGATTGGCGGCTAGGTCGTAGCGGTAGATGACGGTAGGTGTGGAGAAGTTGGTGAACGCATAGAACGTTTCTGTGTCGTCGGCTCGGCCCCCCAGACCAGAGACGCTGCCCAGGTCTGGCAAAGGCAACTCGCCAAGCTGCTCGCCCGCGGTTGTGAACATCTGGACCTGGCTGTGCGCATGGTGCAGATACACTGCGAAGAGCCGCCCGCCCACTAGGGTTACCTGCTGGAGCACGTCTTGCCGTTCTGGAATGATCGTCTGCCACGCCTCCCGTTGGGGCTGGGCAAGGTCGATGGCCACCAGGCGGTAGCGGGGCGCATCGAGATCGGTGAGGACGAAGAACCTCTCCCCCACGTTGCCCACGAAGGAGTAGGAGGCATCGAAGCCGGTGATCAGCTCGACAACCTGTTGGCTGGGATCGTGCAGGTCGATGTAGAAGAGTTGGTGCTTTTCTTCGGTGCTGCGCCATACGCCGATGACAAGAAAGCGGCCGTCATCGGTGACGTCGGCGTCGAATCCCCACTCTTTCTGATCCGGCCGATGGTAGACCAAGCGGTCTTCTACTTGCGGGGTGCCCAGGCGGTGGTAGTAGAGCTTGTGGTAGTAGTTGGCGGCCACGAGTTCCTGCCCCGGCGGGGGCTCATCGTAGCGGCTGTAGTAGAAGCCTTGGCCGTCGGGCGTCCAGCTTGCGCTAGAGAACTTGACCCATTGGAGGCGATCTTCGAGATCCTGACCGGAGGCCACGTCTCGCACGTGCCATTCCTGCCAGTCCGAGCCAGCGCGGGCAAGGCCGTAGGCCACGAGCGTGCCATCGTCGCTGGGGACGAAGCCGCTCAGCGCTACGGTGCCGTCGGGCGAGAGCTGGTTGGGATCCAGCAGTACTTGCGGTTCGCCACGCAAGCTGTCGGACCAGTAGAGGACGGGTTGGTTCTGAAGCCCGTCGTTGCGCAAGAAGAAGTAGCGGCCGCGGCGGGCAGCCGGCAGGCCGTAGCGCTCGTAGTTCCAGACCTGTTCTAGCCGATTGCGCAACTGCTGCCGAGCCGCAACCTGCTCCAGCCAGCCGAAGGTGAGCCGATTCTGTGCCTGCACCCAGGCGCGCGTCTCAGCGCTGTCGGGATCTTCCAGCCAGCGATAGGGGTCGGGTACCGGCGTGCCGTGGTAGTCATCTACATGCTGCACCTGCCTTGTCTCCGGGTACACCAGGGCCTGCTCCCGTTGGGCGAGCGACTCAGGCTGCGGCAACAGCATGGCTCCCCACACGCTCGCCAAACAGAGCCGTTGTGCCGCCCGCCCCAGCCGCGGGGTTCGAGGGCGTGTGGCGTGCAGCATGAAGGGACCCTGTAGTGCGACGTGCGTCATGATCTCTCCTTGTGCATGCGTTGGTCATCGTGGGGCGAGACGAGCCGGAACCGCGTCACTCTGTATCAAGCAGACTAAGGTTGGGCGCCAGCTCGGCAAGGGTCTTGGCCATGAAGCGGGCCACTTCGTGCGTGGTGCGAAATCGCAAGGCCCGCTGGAGAATTTGCTGCGCCTGCTCTGCCGAGACGTGGCTGGTGAGTTCCTTGATGGTGGGTATGAAAGCCGGGCTCATGCTGAAAGATCGCAGTCCCATGCCCAACAGTAGCACGTACGCACGTGGCTGGCCTGCCATCTCTCCGCACAGCGTTACCGGCGTATTGGTCCGGCGGCAGGTCTCGATCACCTGGGCGAGCAGTTTTAGCACTGCTGGTGCCAGGGGTTGGCAGAGGTGGCTCACTTTGGGGTTGTCTCGGTCGGCGGCCATCAGGTACTGCACCAGGTCGTTGGAGCCGATGGAGACGAAGTCCACCTCGCGCACCAGCGAGTCGATGCACACGGCGGCGGCGGGAACTTCGAGCATCAGTCCGATCGGCACTTGTGCATGCCGCTTGTGCGCCTGCTTGAGTTGTTGGCTGGCCTTGCGAACCAGGGCACGCACGCGGCGGATCTCCTCCAGTGTAGTGATCATGGGAAAGAGCAGCCGCACCTGGCCCCGGCGGCTTCCCACAGCAGCGCCTGCCCGCAGCACGGCGCGGATCTGCGTCATGAAGAACTCAGGATGTTCGAACGACAGCCGGATCGACCTCCACCCCAAAAACGGATTCGCCTCGCGGCTGTGGCCCAGGTAGGGAATCGTCTTGTCTCCGCCCAAGTCGAGCGTGCGGATGGTCACGCGCTGGCCGGGAGATGCCTGCACCACCTCTCGATAGGTGCGATACTGCTCCTCCTCGTCTGGAATGTCTGCGTGGGTAAGGAACAAGTACTCGGTGCGATACAGGCCCACGCCCGAGGCGCCCATGGCGTGTGCGGCACGCGCATCGTCTGGGCCGTTGATGTTGGCCAACAGTTCCACCGCCTCGCCGTCCGCCATGCGGGCCGGCTGATCGCGGTTGTAAGCCAGCACGTCTTTGAGGTGGAAGAACTCCCGTTGCAGCTTGCGGTAGGCGCTTTCGGTCTCTGCGTCGGGATTGATGATCACGTGCCCCGAGCGGCCATCGACCACGATGGTATCGCCATTCTTCACGTGGCGGAGGATGTCTTTGACGCCGGAGACGGCCGGAATCCCACGGCTGCGGGCCAAGATGGCGGCATGGCTGGTCTGGCCGCCGGTTTGGGTAACGATGGCCGCCACCTCGCACTCTCCCAGGGCGACCGCCTGCGAGGGAAGGAGTTCCTGGGCCACGACCACCGTGGGCTTGGGGATAACAGTCGAGCCGGGCTCCAGCGCGGGTGAGAGGTGGCTGGAGAGGCGGATGATCACGTCGCGCACGTCGGTGAGGCGTTCGCGGAGGTACTCGTCGCGCGTGCGCGCAAAGAGCGACGTGTATTCGTTGAGGATACGATGCAGGGCGGTCTGGGCCGTTTCGCGATGATCGACGATCCAGCTTCGCACCTTGGCCGTGAAGGCGGGGTCGCGGAGGATGGCCTCGTGCGCCCGGAAAATAGCGGCCTGCTCGGGGCCGACCTGGCTGGAGACCTTGTGGTCGAGGGCGTGCAGATCGGCAGCGGTCAGATCTCGGGCTTGCTCAAAGCGGCGCAGCTCGGGCAGCACCTCGTGCTCAGCGAGCTGGCGCGTATGCGGGTTGACGAAGATTTCGTCGATGCAGTACGCCTTGCCCACCGTGACGCCGGGAGAGACGCCGATTCCTTTTCGCATGTTCCGCATGGTGGCGGCGGCCGAGCCGTCCTCCGCAGGGCTCAAACCCGATCCAGAGCCTGTTGGAGGTCTGCGATCAGGTCTTCGGCGTTCTCGATGCCGCACGAGAGCCGCACCATGTTGTCGGGGATGCCGAACTGGCGCCGTTCCTCGGGCGTGCACTCGTAGTAGCTCATCACCAGCGGCTGTTCGATGAGCGACTCCACACCGCCCAGGCTTGGAGCGATGCGCGGCAGGCGCACGGCATCGACCAAGCGCGCGGTGCGGCGCCAGTCGGCATCTTTGAGCAAGAACGTAACTAGACCGCCGTAGCCACGCATGGTGCGCCGCGCGACCTGATAATACGGGTGGCTGGGCAAGCCTGGGTAGTAGACCTTCTCGATTTTGGGATGCTCTGCCAAGAATTTGGCGACCGCCATGCCGTTAGCATTGTGGCGTTCCATGCGCAGCTCGAAGGTCTTCAGGCCCCGCAGCAGCAGGTACGTGTTGTGCGGCGAGTTGATCGAACCCATGATCCCCCGCAGCCTGCGTACCGGTTCCAGCTTGTCCGCAGAACCGATGATCACGCCGGCCAAGAGGTCGTTGTGGCCGGCCAGGTACTTGGTCGCCGAGTGCAGAACGTAGTCCACGCCCGCGGCCAGGGGCTGCACGTTGTAGGGCGTACCCAGTGTGGCGTCGATCAACGTCTCCACCCCCGCCTCGCGGCCCACGCGGACGAACTCATCCAAATCCACCACGCTCAAATGGGGGTTCGTAGGAGACTCGCTGATCAGCAGCCGCGTGCGCGGCGTAATGGCCCGCCGGAGGGCGGCATAGTCGCACGCCCGTACCTGATGCGTGTTCACGCCAAAGCGAGACAGGTGCTTGACGCAGAACTCGCGGCTGCGGTGGTAGCACTCGTCGAAAAACACTACCTCGTCTCCCGCGTTCAGCTTGGCCATGAGCAGGCCCACGATGGCCGCCATGCCCGTGGCAAAGAGCAGGGCCGACTCGCCCCCTTCGAGCGCCGCCAGCTTGCGTTCTGCCACGCGCTCGTCTGGATTGCCGTAGCGGCCGTACTCGTCGCGTGCCTGCTTCTGCTCGATGTAGTCGATGACCGCCTGCGTGTCGGCGAAACTATAGGTGGCAGCGCAGAAAATGGGGTCGGTGAGGGCATGGCCCGGCTTCTGGCGGTCTTCTCCGGCGTGGACCGCCAATGTGGACATGCGCGGGCGATGGTCGCCGGCTGAACTGGGTTGAGTCATGGTTGGCTGAGCGCCTTGGGAATTCCCCAAAACAAAAAATGCCGCGATTTTCCGCAGTCAGCGGTCGCGGCAAGCGTCTGATCCAGTTGGATCGCAGCGCCGGCAATCGGCAGGCGGCTGCAATGGCACTTTAGCAGAGATGGCTGCAAGCGGCCGCAAATCCCGAACTGAGTTCCATTCTAAATCGCCCGAAGTCCGGGGAATAGGGGGCCGGCTTACAGACCGAGATGGTCTGCGGCTGCACCTGCGTGGCCGCTGAGGCAGGGCTGCGAGGCGTTTCTCCCTCGCAGCCGGCGGCTGCACCTGCGTGGCCGCCGAGGCAGACAGGGCAGGCTCAGGGGGCCAGCCCCGACAGCGCCCGAATCTCTGACAGCGGCAGCCGGTTCTGCCTCGGAATACCCTGCGTGCCTCCTCCCATGCCGACCGGCGGCGGGGCAGAATTGCCTGGCCATGGCCGCCGTTCTTGAGCTTCCGCACCGCGAAGGGAAGGCCAGGCGGCTTCGCACACCGGGGGTTAGAGAATCTGCCCTTTTCGCTTGCTCCATCAGACCGCTGTGCAGCCGCGGCCAAATATGGTACGTTTTCCCGACTGCCGGCTGCCTCGGCCTTACGCCCTTACACGCCGGCCGTGGCACGCAGTCTCTGGCGGTCGATAGCGCGTGGGAGCTTGCGAAGCCCAGGCCAGAGTCAGGCATGAAAATACTTTTTGCCTCAAGCGAGGTTACACCTTTCTCCAAGACGGGGGGGCTGGCCGACGTCAGCGCCGCCCTCCCCCCTGCGCTGGCCTCCCTGGGCGAGCAGGTTACGGTAATCACGCCCGCCTACCGCTCGGTCTGGTCCTGCGGCCGCCCCATCGAGCCGCTGGACATCGATCTATCGCTCCCCATCGGCACCAAGACGGTCGAGGGCACGCTGCTGCGCAGCACGCTTCCCGCCGGCCCGCAGGGTGGCGACCCGGTCCCAGTGCTCCTCGTACAGCAAGACGACTACTACGACCGCGACGGCCTGTATGGCACGCCCGAGGGAGATTACGTCGATAACTGCGAGCGTTTCGTATTCTTCTCGCGGGCTGTTCTTGAAGCGGCGCGGAAGCTTGAGTTGGCCGTCGATGTTGTCCATTGCCACGACTGGCAGTCGGCCCTGATACCGGCGTACTTGCAGATCGAGTACCGCGGCTGCCCCGGCCTGGAGAGGACAGGTTCGCTGTTCACCATCCACAATCTCGCATTCCAGGGCCAGTTCTGGCACTGGGATATGCTCCTCACCGGCCTGGACTGGAAGTACTTCAACTGGCGGCAGCTCGAGTTCCACGGCAAGCTCAACCTGTTGAAGGCCGGGCTGGTATTTGCTGATCGGCTGAATACCGTCAGCCCGCGCTATGCGGAGGAAATTCAGACGGCCGCCTTCGGAGCGGGGCTGGAGGGAGTGCTCCAGCACCGGCGGGCCGTGCTTTCGGGCATTCTAAATGGCGTGGACTATGGGGTCTGGAATCCGGCAACCGACCCGCACCTGCCACAGACGTACGACACGAGCAGTGTGGAGTCTGGCAAAGCTGCGTGCAAATCAGCGCTTCAGTCCGAGGTGGGGTTGCCTCATGCACCTCAGGCGCCGCTGGTGGCATTTGTGGGCCGGCTAACGGAGCAGAAGGGGATCGACCTGGTGGTCGACGTGCTGCCGGAATGGACCCGCACCACGGACGTGCAATGGGTGGTACTGGGTACGGGCGAGCCGCGCTTTCATCAGGCCCTACTGGGGCTGGCCGAGCGGTTTCCGCACAAGTTGGCGGTGCGGTTGGAGTTCTCCGAGGGGTTGGCCCACCGGATCGAGGGTGGGGCGGATCTGTTTTTGATGCCCAGCCGATTCGAACCATGCGGCCTGAGCCAGATGTACAGCATGAAGTACGGGACGGTGCCGGTGGTGCGTGCCACGGGCGGGCTGGTCGATACGGTGGTCGATGCCACGCCGCAGGCGCTTGCCGAAGGGCGGGCGACGGGGTTTACGTTCAGTGAGTGTTCGCCGCTGGCATTGTCTGAAGCGTTGCGGCGGGCCTGCGAGTTGTACCGCCGGCCGGATCAGTGGCGCCAGCTTCAGGCAACCTGTCTGCGGCAGGATTGGTCTTGGGAGCGCAGCGCCAGGGAGTACCAGGCCCTCTACCGCCGCATTTGCGAGAGGCGCGTGCAGACCGCGGCCGTGTGAGCGTACGGTTCCAGCCAGCGTCTATTCGCCCAGCTCTGCTGTGCGTAACTGCCGAGGGATTCCGAACACCCTATAATTGCTCCGTTATTCCCGCAGGCGATGCACGAGATCGCGCTGGCCTTTCTCTGGCACCAACATCAACCCTACTACCCGGATGACGTAGGGGGGGAGAATCCCATGCCCTGGGTGCGTTTGCACGGTACCCGCGACTATTGGGGCATGGCCGCCCTGCTGGAAGAGGTGCCCGAGATGCGTGCCACTATCAACCTGGTGCCAAGCCTGCTCGTGCAGCTTGCCGCGTATACGGAGGGAGGGCACCAGGATACGCACCTGCGGATATCTCGCTTGCCGGCCGATGGGCTGAGCGAGCACGACCTGGTATATATGGTCGAGAATTTCTTCATGGTCCATCCGGACCAGATGATTCGGCCCTATGCCCGCTACTGCGAGCTATGGCAGAAGCGCGGCTCGGCCGGCGAGCCGCCGCTGCGCGTGGCCCGGCGGTACAGCAAGCGAGACCTTATCGACCTGGTCTGTTGGGCGAACCTGGTGTGGATCCACCCGCTGGCCTTTGAACGCGATCCAGACCTGGCCGAGTTCCGCCGCAAAGGAAGGCACTTCAGCGAGCAGGAGAAGACATGGCTGTTGGATCGGCAATTGGAGCTGCTAAAGGAGATTGTGCCCCTGCACCGCAAACTGGCGCATGGGGGGCAGGTGGAGCTGACCACGACGCCCTTTTATCACCCCATCCTGCCGCTGCTGATCGACAAGCGGCTGGCGCGGCAGGCCATGCCCGATGTCAGCCTGCCGCGGCACCTCGAGGGCTACCCCGAGGACGCTGTCCGCCAGTTGCGCGAGGCCGTCGAGTACCACCGCCGTGTCTTTGGCCAGACTCCCCGCGGTCTCTGGCCTTCTGAAGGCTCCGTCTGCCAGGCTATTATCCCCGCCTGCGCCGATGCCGGCCTGGAGTGGCTGGCCACAGACGAAGAAATACTCTCGTGCTCGACCGATGGCCTAGTCTCGCGCGATGGCCAGGGCTACCTGCGGCACCCCGAATTGCTCTACCGCCCCTGGCGAGTGGAGGAGAAGGGACGCAGCATGCAGATCATCTTCCGCGATCATGCCATGAGCGACCAGATCGGCTTTCACTACCAGCGCTATCATGCCGATCATGCCGTGGACGACTTCGTGGGCAAGCTCGAGGGAATCGGCCGCGCCACGCACGCACACGCCGGCCAGCGGCCGACGCTCGTGAGCATTATCCTGGACGGCGAGAACTGCTGGGACTACTACCCGAACGCCGGTGTCGACTTCCTGCTCGGTCTGTACCGCCGCGTGGCAAAGCATCCCAAAATCAGCCCCGTACGCGTGAGCGACTATCTCGAGCAGTATCCGGCAACCGACAAGCTGCACCATCTCTTTCCGGGAAGTTGGATCCAGCACAACTTCGGTATCTGGATCGGGCATCCGGAATGCAACCGCGCCTGGGACCTGCTGCACGCCGCCCGCGAACACCTGGCCCGCGCCACCCGCGGCGGCCAGGTGCCCCAGCCGCAGCTCAACCACGCCTGGCGCGAACTTTCGATCGCCGAAGGCAGCGACTGGTTTTGGTGGTTCGGAGACAGCCACACCAGCGCCCAGGATGCCGTATTCGACCGCTTGTTCCGCAAGCACTTGCAAAACGTCTACACGCTGCTGGGAGACGTACCGCCGGGCGAGCTGGCCCGCCCCATCAGCCAGGCACACCGCTTCCCGGGACTGCACACGCAGCCCACCAGCTTGCTGCGTGTGAAAGTCGATGGGCACCGCACCTACTTCGAATGGTTGAATGCCGGCCGCTACGTGCGCCAGACCGCACGCGGCACAATGACGATGGCCCAGGAGGGCTGGCTCGCCGAACTGAGCTTTGGCTTCGATCTCCAGCGGTTGCTGCTGCGCATCGATGCCCGCGGCGGCAGCGTCCGCGAGCGGCTGGCTGATGCGGACCTATTGCGCGTGGTCTTCTTGCAACCGCCAGGCTTCGAACTCACGGTCGCCCGGCCCAGTTGGCAAGCTCCCGTTGTCCAACTTCTGCACCACGACGTGATCGTAGGTCAGGCCGGCGTGGCCGCCGCCGCTGACCAGATTCTCGAATTGGCCGTCCCGGTGCGCAGCCTAGCATTGGCCACCGACGACGCAGTGCAGTTCTATATCGAGTTGTGCAAGCATGGCCAGAGCGTAGAACGGCTGCCGCTCGAAGGGTGCATCGAAACCAGCGTTCCCTCCCCGGATTTCGAACAGATCATGTGGCAGGCTTAAAATGCCCGACCTTCGCAAAGACCCGATCGTTGGCCGGTGGGTGATCGTGGCCAAAAGCCGCGCCCGCCGGCCGCACGACTTTGAAACCACCCCCAAGGTCCACGCCGGCCGGCTCTGCCCCTTCTGCGAAGGCAATGAGGCCCTCACGCCGCCAGAAATCATCGCCTACCGCAATCCTGGCTCGCACGCCAACGGCGAAGGCTGGCGCGTCCGCGTCGTGCCCAACAAGTTCCCCGCCCTAGAGATCGAAGGCGACCTGCAAAAACGCGGCGAAGGCATCTACGACATGATGCGCGGCGTCGGCGCACACGAGGTGATCATCGAATCGCCCGCACACATCCTCAGTACCGCCGACCTCGCCGAAGAAGCCCTGCGCGAAGTCCTGTGGGTCTATCGCGACCGCCTGGTCGACCTGAAACGCGACCCGCGCCTGGTGTACGGCATGGTGTTCAAGAACGTCGGCGAGGCCGCCGGCGCCTCCCTGGAGCACTCTCACAGCCAGCTCATCGTCACGCCCATCGTGCCCATCGCCGTTCGCGAAGAGATGCAAGGCTCTCAGGAGTTCTTCCGCTTCCGTGGCCGCTGCGTCTTCTGTGACATGATCCACCAAGAACTCGCCTCAGAGAAGCGCATCGTCGTGGACCTGCCGGGTTACGTCGCCTTCTGCCCATTTGCGAGCCGCTTCGCCTTTGAGACCTGGATCCTGCCCAAGGCGCACCACAGCCATTACGAGACCATCGATAAGCAAGGGATCGAAGACCTCGCACGCACGCTCAGGCAGGTGGTGGTGCGCATCGAAGCGGCACTGGACCGACCGGCGTATAACTACATCTTGCATACGGCCCCCTTCGATGCGCATGAGCTAGGGCACTACCATTGGCACCTGGAGATCATTCCCCGATTGACCAAGACAGCCGGCTTTGAATGGGGAACCGGCTTCTACATCAACCCGGTGCCTCCAGAAGAGGCGGCGGCGTTTCTGCGGGAGACCGATATCGAGATCGTCCGGCCGCTAAGCCAGGCAGGTTGAGCAGGCTGGGAAGTTCTGTTGCACGCCGCGGGGACTCTTGGTTACGGCGCGTGCCGCCAATGACCTTCTACGCCAAACACGATTGGGGTACGATGGCCCGAGCCGCCGGTGTACGATGCCAGCACGTAGCGGCCATATGCCATTGGGCCAAGTAACACCTGCCACGCCGCTGGTGTGGAGTTGGACGGATCTGCCATGCCACATCCCATTCGCTTCGCTTTGGTGCTGCACAATCACCAGCCGGTCGGCAACTTCGACGGCGTGATTGAACAAGCCTACCAAGACAGCTATCTGCCGTTCTTGGATGTTCTGGAGCGGTATCCGAGCGTGCAGATCGGGCTGCACACCAGCGGCGCGTTGGCAGAGTGGCTGGCCGCTCGGCATCCGGAGTATTTGGATCGGCTGGCGGAGCTGGCAGCGGCGGGACGCGTGGAGATCCTGGGCGGCGCCTTCTACGAACCGATTCTGCCCATGCTGCCGCGCCGAGACCGCGAGGGGCAGATTAGGGCCTACACCGCGTGGCTTAGGGAGCGGCTGGGGGTCCAGGTTCGCGGCATGTGGATACCGGAGCGGGTGTGGGAGCAATGCCTGGCCAGCGACCTGGCGGCAGCGGGCATCGCCTATACCGTTTTGGACGACTACCACTTCAAGAACGCCGGCTTGGGCGAGGACCAGCTCCACGGGTATTACGTAACCGAAGACGACGGCCAGATGCTGGCGATTTTTCCTGGTAGCGAGCGGCTGCGGTATACCATCCCGTTTGCACATCCTCAGGAGACGATCGACTACCTGCGCCGCGTTGCCGAACGGCATCCGCACACGGTGGTAGTATTCGCGGACGACGGCGAGAAGTTCGGCACCTGGCCGGAAACCAAGAAGCACGTGTATGAGGACGGGTGGCTGCGGCAGTTCTTCGATGCCCTGATGGCCAACGAGTCGTGGATCAAGCTCACCACGCTCTCCGAGGCATTCGAGCACGTGGCACCGACGGGCAAGATCTACCTGCCGGACGCCAGCTATCGAGAGATGACCGAGTGGGCGCTGCCCGCCGAGCAGCTTGTGCTGTACGAGCGCATGCGGCAAGAGTTGCAACACGATCCGCGCTGGCCGCTCTTGGCTCAGTTCATGCGTGGCGGCTTTTGGCGGAACTTCAAAGTCAAGTATCCAGAGAGCGACGAGATGTACACGCGGATGCTCATGGTGAGCAATCGCCTGGCGGCCGCGGAGTCTGCGTCTGGAAGCTTGCCGGGGCACGCCTCGCCGCTGCAACACACGAGCGGACCGCACCTGGCCGCCATGCCGGCGCCGCTGGCGCGGCAACCTGCCGCGATAGCTCAGAACGGACCTGCTGCTGCAGAGCGCTCCGGCTCGTCGCAGGGAGCTTCGTTGGCCGCTCAGGCCCGCCAGGAACTCTACCGAGCGCAATGCAATTGCGCGTACTGGCACGGTGCATTTGGCGGCATCTATCTGCCGCACCTGCGCAATGCCGTCTACTCGCATCTGATTGCGGCCGATAATTTGTTGGAGCAGCACGCCGGCCGAGTGGGGGCGTGGGTCGAGGCCGCGCACGGCGACTTGAATCTCGACGCTCGCGAAGAGATCTACCTGGCCAACGACCGCCTGGCGATGCTCTTTTCTCCCTACCGCGGCGGCATGATGTACGAGCTGGACGTGCGCGCCATCTGCCGCAACCTGCTGGCCACGTTGGCACGCCGGTTCGAGGCCTACCATACCAAGGTGCAGCACGGCGCCCACGCAGCCGGCGGTCAGGTAGCCAGCATCCATGATCGCGTGGTGTTCAAGCAGCCGAACCTGCACGAACGGCTGCATTACGACCCGCATCTACGCAAGACGCTGCTCGACCATTTCTTCGACCAGCAGGCCGGGCTGGAGGCAGTTGCGGCTGGCCAGGCACGCGAGTGTGGAGATTTCTGCCTCATGCCCTACGATGCCCGCATTCGCCGTAATCCGGACCGCATCCAAGTGCAGTTTACACGATCGGGCCAAGTCGATGGCCACGCGGTCAAGCTCAGCAAGGCCGTGACCCTGGAGGCCGGCAGTTCGACGCTGGAAATCACATATCTGCTGGAAGGACTGCCGCCCCAGCGGCCGATCCATCTGGCCGTGGAGTTCAATTTTGCCGGTATGCCGGCCGGCTGGGAAGATCGTTACTATCACGACGGTCAGGCACGGAGGCTGGGCCAGTTGGGCCGCCGGCTCGACATGGTGGGATGCGATGCCCTGGGGATCGTAGACGAGTACCTCGGCCTGGAGGTCCTCCTGCGGTTCTCGCATGCGGCGAACTTGTGGACATTCCCCATCGAGACCGTGAGCCAGTCTGAGGGCGGTTTCGAACTCGTGCACCAGTCCATCACCGTGCTGCCGCATTGGCAGGTGCTCGGAGACGCACACGGCCGCTGGACCGTCTCGATGCAGCTTGGTATCGACACATCGCTGGCCGAGAGCCGCCACGAACGCGAGGCGGTGGCTGCTGCAAGCTGAAAGCCCCACACGCACGTAGCCTAGCTTGCTAGCACGCCCGATCCAAAGGCGCGTCGGGCTTCCCAGGCCGACCGCATGGCAGCTCGAACCTGCGCAGCCCGTGGAGGGAGACGGCCTGGGAACGCTGTCCCGCGATTTGGCGGCCCACAAAACGTCTAGCTGGGCTAGGTTTTCCAGCCCGACCAGCAGGGATGCAATGTGTGAAATCGCTCCCGGGCTTGTTGCCCGCCTCCTGGGCGCGGCTCGTGCGAATGCGTGCCGGCAATACCGCTCCGCACAAGACGGTTCCGCAACGGCTGCAAATCGAGTACGCTGGAATTGGTTGACCGATGTGCCGTCCCCGCAACCACCCGGCACCATGGCCCGCCTGAACCCGCCTTACCAACCTTGCCCACGATCGACCGGCCCATTGCTGGCGGCTTGTGGGATGCTTTGCGCCGCTTTGCAAGCTGCGGCGGGAGCAGCCCCAACCCAGCAGGTGCGATTCAACCGCGATATCCGGCCGATTCTGGCAGACAACTGTTACCAGTGCCACGGCCCTGATCAAAACCAGCGCAAGGCAGATCTGCGGCTCGATCAGGAGCAGGCAGCGCTGGCAGACCTCGGCGGCCGGCATGCCATTGTTCCTGGGCAGCCGGAGGCAAGCGAACTCATGCGGCGAGTGACCGCAGCCGATCCCGAGGAGCGTATGCCGCCAGCTTCCACGGGTAAGAGCCTTTCGCCCCACCAGGTCGAGCTTTTGCGGCAATGGATCGCATCGGGCGCGCAGTGGGAGCCGCATTGGTCGTTCACGGCCCCGCAACGGCCCGCTCTGCCCCAGGTAGCAAACCCTTCGTGGGTTCGCAACCCGATCGACGCCTTCATACTCGCGCGGCTCGAACAAGAAGGGCTGGCTCCGTCCCAGGAGGCCGATCGGGCCACGCTCATCCGACGGGTGAGCCTGGATCTCACGGGCCTGCCGCCCACGCCGGAAGAAGTAGACGCATTCGAATCCGACCCTTCGCCCGACGCTTACGAAAAGCTGGTCGATCGCTTGCTGGCTTCTCCGCGGTATGGCGAACGCATGGCCAGCCGCTGGCTGGACGCAGCACGCTATGCCGACACCAACGGCTACCAAACCGACGGAGAACGCCACATGTGGCGGTGGCGAGACTGGGTGATCGACGCCTACAACCGCAACCTGCCTTTCGACCAGTTCACCATCGAACAGCTTGCCGGCGATCTTTTGCCGCGTCCGACGTTGGAACAACAGATCGCCACGGGCTTTAACCGCAACCACCGGGGCAACTCCGAGGGAGGCATCATCCCGGAAGAGTATGCCGTGGAATACGTGTGCGACCGCGTCGAAACCACGGCCACGGTTTGGCTGGCGCTGACGTTGAACTGTGCCCGCTGCCACGACCACAAGTTCGACCCGTTCACGCAGCAGGACTATTACAGCCTGTTTGCCTTCTTCAACAATGTGCCGGAGAAGGGCCGCGCCGTTAAGTACGGCAACTCTCCGCCCTTCATCGCCGCACCGACCAAGGAGCAGCAACAACAGCTCGCCCAGCTCGATGCACGCCTGGAGGAAGCGAGCGCACGGCTGGCCGCGCTCGAACCGGAGCTGGCCTCTGCCCAGGCTCAATGGGAAGCGGGGCTGCCAGTCGAACCGCAGGCCGACTACGCCATCTCACGCGGCCAGGCGGGCTACTGGCCGCTGGATGACCCGCTGGATGAGGCCCCCGGAAGCTGGCATGGGGAGCCGCGGCCCGTCTCTGGACGGTTTGGCCAGGCCGTCGAGCTGGACGGCCAGACATGGTTCGACGCGGGCGACGTGGCCAATTTCGGCTTCTACGACAAATTCTCGATCTCATTCTGGATCCGTCCTGAGGCCGGCAGCCACGGCACGATCGTGTCGCGCATGACAGACGCCCCACAGGCCGATGGCTATTACGTCGTGCTGGAGAACGGCAGGGTGCAGGTAAACCTTGTGAAACGATGGCTAGACGATGCCTGCCGCGTGCAAACGGCCCATCCGCTGGTGCCGGACCGTTGGCAGCACGTGCTGGTGACCTACGACGGGTCTCGCGTGGCGGCAGGTATCAAGGTGTACGTAGATGGCGAGCCAGCGTCCATCGAGGTGCTGCTGGACGAGTTGAACCAGAGCTTTGCCGTAAAGGAGCCGCTGCGCATCGGGGGGGGAGGAGGGCCAGACGGCCGTTTCGTCGGTAGTCTGGACGAGGTGCGCGTCTATGCGGCATTGCTCGAGGAGCGCGAGGTGCTTTCTCTGTCCGTGGCCGAGCCGCTTTCGATCCTGGCGTCTCTGGCTCCCGAGCGGCGCACGCGGGCACAGCAGACCAAGCTACGCGAGGCATTCTTGGCCCTGGGGGCGCCCGAACATCTGCGGCACGCGGCCGAGCAAGCGAACGCCCTTCGCCGTGAACGCGCCCTGCTGGTCGAGAGCTTCCCCACCTGCATGGTGATGCAAGAGCTGCCCCAGCCGCGGCAGGCATACATCTTGACCCGCGGGCAGTACGACAAGCCGGGGCGGCCGGTCGAACCGGCCACGCCCGCGGCGTTTCCGCCCCCGCCGCAACCGCCGCGGAATCGGCTGGACCTTGCACGTTGGCTGGTGGACCCGGCCAATCCCCTCACCGCCCGCGTGGCCGTAAACCGCTTGTGGCAGCTTCTGTTTGGTACCGGGTTGGTCAAGACTGTGGACGATTTTGGCATTCAGGGCGAGTGGCCCAGCCATCCCGAGCTGCTCGACTGGCTGGCCACGGAGTACGTGCGCCTGGGTTGGGACACCAAGGCGATGCTGCGCCTGATGGTGACGAGTGCAACGTACCGCCAGCGTTCGCACGCCAGTGCGGCGCTTTTGGCGCGTGATCCGGAGAACCGCTTGCTGGCGCGCGGGCCGCGCGTGCGGCTTTCGGCGGAGATGATTCGCGATCAGGCGCTGGCGGCGAGCGGGCTCTTGGTAGAGCGGCTGGGCGGCCCCTCGGTGAAACCCTACCAGCCCGAAGGGCTGTGGAACGAGCTGGCCGACACAGAGTACGTGCAGGATCACGGCGAGAGTCTGTACCGCCGCAGCCTGTACACGTTCTGGAAGCGGACCATCGCCCCGCCGACGATGGCCGCCTTCGACGCCGCCGGGCGCGAGTCTTGCAGCGTGCGCGAGACGCGCACCAATACGCCGCTACAAGCGCTCGTGCTGCTGAACGAGATCACCTTTGTGGAGGCGGCACGCGTGTTGGCGCAGCGCGTGCTCGCCGAGTGCGGGCCCGACCCGCGCGAAAGGGCCGCGCGCACCTTCCGCCTGGTGCTGGGCCGCCAACCGCGCGAGCAGGAACTCGCCGTGTTGCTGCGCTCCGTTTCACGGCAACTCGAGCGGTTTCGTGCCGCACCTGAGGCTGCCAAGGCGTTGATATCCGTTGGAGAAGCCCCGCGGCCCGACACGCTCGATGCGTGCGAGCTGGCCGCATACACAGCGCTGGCCAATCTGGTTTTCAACCTGGACGAGGCGATTACCAAAGAGTAACCCACTGTTCCGGCCGATCGGCCCAATCCGTTGGCTCAGGCAGATCTGCCGGATCCCAACTACCGCACACACAAGTATATGACTTCCGATCGCTTACATGCGCACGCTACTCGGCTCGCTCGCCGCTACTTCTGCGGCCGGGCGGCTTTAGGTCTGGGAACAGCCGCCCTGGCCTCGCTGCTGGGGACAGACGGCTTGCTGGCCGGAGAGCACGACACGGCCGGCGAAGTCGACCCTGCGTTGCGCACTTATGGGGTACTGCCGGCACTGCATCACGCTCCGCGTGCCCGGCGTGTGATCTATCTGTTTCAGTCGGGCGGCCCCTCCCAGCTCGACCTGTTCGATTACAAGCCACAGCTTGCCGGCCTGCGGGCCACAGAGCTGCCCGAGAGCGTGCGCATGGGTCAACGCCTCACGGGCATGACGGCGCGCCAGGCGAGTTTCCCAACGGCGCCGAGCATGTTCCGCTTTGCACAGCACGGCGCGTGTGGTGCTTGGCTGAGCGAGCTGTTGCCGTACACGGCACAGGTGGCGGATGAGCTGTGCATCGTCAAGTCTCTGTACACGGAGGCGATCAATCACGATCCGGCGGTGACGTTTTTTCAGACGGGCCATCAACTTGCGGGGCGGCCGAGCATCGGCGCATGGCTGGCCTACGGGCTGGGGAGCGAGAACCAGGATCTGCCGGCCTTTGTGGCAATGGTATCGATAGGTTCGGGCAATCCCGCCGATCAGCCGCTGTACGATCGGTTATGGGGCAGCGGCTTTCTGCCCAGCAAGTACCAGGGCGTAAAGTTCCGCTCTGTGGGAGACCCGGTGTTGTATCTCTCCAATCCGCCTGGGATCGACGGTACGGCGCGGCGCGCGATGCTGGACGATCTCGCCCAGCTCAACCAGCTTAAGCTGGCTGAGTATGGAGACCCCGAGATCGCCACGCGAATTGCGCAGTACGAGCTGGCTTACCGCATGCAGACGTCGGTACCGGAGCTGACCGACGTTTCGGACGAACCGGAGCATACGTTCGAGCTGTACGGCCCGGACAGTCGGCGCCCGGGCACCTATGCCGCCAATTGCCTGCTGGCCAGGCGCCTGGTGGAACGTGGCGTACGCTACGTGCAGCTTTTCCACCGCGGCTGGGACCAGCACACCAACTTGCCCAAGCAGATCGTGGGCCAGGCCAAGGACACGGATCAGCCCACCGCTGCCCTTATCTTGGACCTCCGCCGCCGGGGCCTGTTGGACGACACGCTGGTCGTTTGGGGCGGCGAATTCGGCCGGACCGTCTACTGCCAGGGAACGCTCACCGCAGACAATTATGGCCGCGACCATCACCCCCGCTGCTTCACCATCTGGATGGCGGGCGGCGGCGTGCGTGCAGGCTACACTTACGGAGAGACGGACGATTACTCGTACAATATTGTGCGCGATCCGGTACACGTGCACGATTTGCACGCCACGATGTTACACTTGCTGGGTATCGACCATACTCGGCTCGTCTACCGTTTCCAGGGGCGAGATTACCGGCTGACGGACGTGCACGGGCGCGTGGTCGAGGGCCTGCTGGCCTGATGCAAACGAGAGGACTTGATGTCGCGGATCCCTAGCAATGGCCTGAATGCGCCGCGGCGGCTCACATGGGTATGCGCCGCTGCGGCGTTCGTATTTCTGTTGCGTTCGGCGGCGGCGCAGCAGTTTCAGTATCCACTGGCAGTGGCCGCCACCGACGATTTGGGACCTTATGTGGTCGACCTCAACCTGCCAGGTGTGTGGCGACACACGGCTGACGGCTGGACGGCGTATTTTCAGGGCAGCAAACAGTTTCGCACGCCGCTCCATCGCCCGCGCTGTGCCACGTTCGATCGACAGGGCAAGCTGCTGGTGGGAGACTCCGCCACGCGAGAGGTTTACCGTCTCGACGAAGACAGCACCCCCACACCGCTCACGCAGGGCGGAATTGGCGTGCCCATGGATCTGGTTGTGGCAGAGAGCGGCGAAGTGTTCGTCTCCGACCTGGAGCTGCACTGCATTTGGCGATTCGCGTCCGACGGCGGCGTGCCCGAGAAATTGGCAGACGTGGCTGCTCCCCGCGGACTGGCCCTCGACAGTGAAGGCAAGCTCCTGGTGGTTTCGCATGGCGAGCACCCGGTACTGCGCGTCGATATGGCAGGCCGGGTCGAGCCGGTCGTGGCCGCCGGACCGTTTCAATTTCCTCACGACTTGGTGCTCGCGGAAGATGGGGGACTGGTCGTCAGCGACGGATATGCAAGAACCCTTTGGAAGGTGAACGCCCAGGGCGAAGCCGCCGCCTGGGTGCAGGGGGAGCCGCTTATCAACCCTGTCGGCCTCGCGTGGTACCAGCAGGCGCTGCTGGTAGCCGATCCGCATGCACGCACCCTCTTCCGGGTCGATGCCCAAGGGAAGGTGCTGCCGTTCGGGGCCGAGTAGCGGCGTGCTCCTCAGCCACGCTCCGTAGCTGCGGCATCTTGCCGCAAGCGGCATGGCCGAACTACGTAGCTGCGGCATCTTGCCGCACCTGCGTAGCCCCACTTGCCAGACTGCGGGCCTGGCAGTGCTGCAACGGCTTACATGCAGCTCAGGCGAGCAGCTTGCGCAATACGGTCTGCAAGATGCCGCCGTGGCGGTAGTACTCCAGCTCCACCGGGGAGTCGATGCGCAAGGTCGTCTGGAATTCCTTTACACGCCCGTCCGATGCGGTGGCAAGCACGCGCAGGCGGCTGCGAGGCTGCATGCTGTCGCACAGCTCGGGAATTTCAAACACCTCCTCACCGGTAAGCCCCAGCGACTGCCATGTTTCTCCCGGCAGGAACTCCAGTGGCAACACGCCCATCCCCACCAGGTTGCTGCGGTGTATGCGCTCGAAGCTGGCCGCCAGCACGGCCCGCACGCCAAGCAGGTAGGTGCCCTTGGCCGCCCAATCGCGGCTGGAGCCGGTGCCGTATTCGGCACCAGCAAGCACGAGCAACGGTATCCCCTCTTCCTTGTAGCGCATGGCTGCCTCGTAAATGCTCATCACTTTACCGTCGGGCAGGTGGCGGGTAACGCCCCCTTCTGTGCCAGGGGCGAGGTGATTGCGGATGCGTATGTTCGCGAACGTGCCGCGGGTCATGACGCGGTCATTGCCCCGGCGAGCGCCATAGCTGTTAAAGTCCGGGGGCGCAACACCCCACTCTTGCAGATAGCGCCCGGCGGGACTGTCGGCAGCGATCGAACCGGCAGGCGAAATGTGGTCCGTGGTCACGCTATCTCCCAGCACGGCTAGCACGCGTGCAGCGCGCAGCGGTTGAATGGGATCCGGCTCGCGCTTCAAGCCCAGGAGAAAGGGCGGCTCTTGAATGTAGGTGCTGTGTTCGTCCCAGTTGTAAAGGTCGCCGCCGTGAGTGGGCAGCCGGTTCCAAGCTTCGTTGGCCGAAAAAACGTTCTCGTAACGCTGTCGGAAGAGTTCGGGCTGCACGACCTGGTCGATGAGCCGGTCGATTTCTGTTTGCGTGGGCCAGATGTCGCGCAGGTAGACCGGTTCGCCTGCGGGCGTCTCGCCCAGCGGTTGCGTGGTGAGGTCGATGTCTGTTGTGCCGGCCAGCGCATAAGCCACGACGAGCGGAGGGCTGGCCAGGTAGTTCGCCTTCACCAAGGGGTTGATGCGGCCCTCGAAATTGCGATTGCCAGAGAGCACCGCGGCGGCCACCAGCCCGCCCTCGGTGATCGCCTTGGCCACAGCTTCCGGCAGGGGGCCGCTGTTTCCAATGCACGTGGTGCAACCATAGCCTACGGTGTGAAAACCCAGCGCCTCCAGGGCAGGCATCAGCCCGGCACGCTCCAGGTAGTCTCGCACCACGCGCGAGCCCGGCGCGAGGCTTGTTTTCACGTACGGCTTTACGCGCAGGCCGCGCTGGACCGCCTTCTGGGCCAACAGGCCCGCACCGAGCATCACCGAAGGATTGCTGGTATTGGTGCAGCTTGTGATGGCTGCGATGACCACGGCACCGTGCCCGATCTCGCTGGCATGGCCGTTCCACGATACGCGCGCCGTGCGCCGCAAGCCCCTTTCGTCGAGCGCAAAGCCGCGCTCGGCCAAGGGCGCCGCCAGCGCCTTGCGGAAACTCTGCTGCACGCGCGCGAGCGGAACGCGATCTTGAGGCCGTTTGGGACCCGCCAAAGAGGGCTCGATCTCAGATAGGTCCAGGTGCAATAGCGAACTGAACTTCGGCTCCGGCGCAGCATCCGTGCGGAACAAGCCCTGCTCCTTCGCATAACGCTCGACAAGGTCAACCTGGTCTTCGCTACGCCCGGTGCGTCGCAGGTATCGCAGGGTCTCCTCGTCTATGGGAAAGTAGCCCATCGTCGCCCCATACTCGGGCGCCATGTTCGCTACGGTGGCGCGGTCCGCCAGCCGCATCGTTGTGACCCCCGGCCCACAAAACTCCACGAACTTGTTCACCACACCGTGACGCCGAAGCAATTCCGTGCAGGTCAGCACCAAATCCGTCGCCGTCGCTCCGGGCGGCAGTTCGCCCGTCAAGCGTACGCCTACCACTTCCGGCAGCAGCATGAACAGGGGCTGTCCCAGCATTACCGCCTCGGCCTCGATCCCTCCGACACCCCAACCCAGCACGCCCAGGCCGTTGATCATCGTGGTGTGGCTGTCTGTCCCCACCAGCGTATCCGGCACGGCCACCGGCCCCGCGTGATCGCTCCGTACGAATACGCAGCCCGCCAGGTATTCCAGATTCACCTGGTGTACGATCCCCACCGCCGGCGGCACCACCCGAAAATTGGCAAACGCCGCTTGGCCCCACCGCAGGAACTCGTACCGCTCTCGGTTGCGCTCGAACTCCAACCTCACGTTGTATTCCAGCGCGTCTTCGCTGCCAAAACGGTCGACCTGCACCGAGTGGTCGATCACCAGATCCACAGGAATCAGCGGATTGATGCGGCGAGGATCCCCGCCTAGCCGCTGCATCGCACTGCGCATGGCGGCCAGGTCGACCACCGCCGGCACCCCCGTAAAGTCTTGCAGCACCACGCGCGCCGGCTTGAACGCAATCTCCGCCTCTGCCGGCCGCGGCTGCCATGCGGCCACGTCCCGCACGCACTGCTCGGGGACCTGGTAGCCGTCGCATTGCCGCAGCACGGCCTCGAGCAGCACGCGGATCGAGTAGGGCAGTTCATCAAGGCGGCACAGCCCCTGCCGCTCCAAAACGCTCAATCGATACAGCCCCACCTTGCCCATGCGCGTGTCGAATGTATCTCGCGCAACGAAGGGGTCTAGTTGGCGATGGCTCGTCATGCCGGCGAACTCCACTTTCTAGGGATCCCTTGCGAGTTTAGCGGATTTTCAGGCGTTTGTCTGGGCTCATCAACGTTGCGCCTTCTCCGAGTGCCAACACGCTTTCTCTGTTTGACCCGGCCCCTGCAAAACCTAGAGTTCTACTGTGGCCATTGCACAGCCGCGTGCCGATCGAGCACGGGGCCGGGCTGCAAATCCCTCTTCATCACCTCGGCCGTATGGGCGATACGACGCACGACCTCCTTGCGCGGCTTGCAGGCCGCGCAGCCGACGATTCGGAAGCCGCGTGGAAGGCCGTGGCAGCCACGCAACCGGAGACCGCCACGGCACCCGAAGATCCGCGCCTAGAAGAGCTGCTGCGTACTATCCGCAGCCTGGCGGGGCCGGCAGACGTTGCCCCGCCGCGCGCGGCCGATGCCGTGCTGCCCCCCGCCCGCCCCAAGCCCGAGGCAGCCAGGTCGCGTACCGCGGCTGACTCGGCCGCTGCACCGGCCCTGGTAGACGAGTTTGTGCCCAGGGAACCCGAGTCGTTGGCCGCGGCAGGCCTGACCGAAGGCGAAATCGAGGCCCTGATCCTCAAATACCTGCTGTCGATCGGCAATGCCACGGGGCGGGCTGTGGCCGAACAGGTCAAACTGCCCTTCAAAATCGTACAGGGGCTGCTGCAAGACCTGAAGACCCGCCAGTTGGTGGTCTACCGGGGGGCCTCGGCGGTCAACGACTACGAGTACCAGCTCACAGACCTCGGCCGCGAGCGGGCACGGCGCTTCGCCGATCACTGCACCTACTTCGGCAGTGCGCCGGTTTCGTTGCGAGACTACGTCGCCAGCGTGGCCGCCCAGAGCATGACGCGCCAGCACCCCACGCCCGAGGATCTGAAACGCGCGTTTGAAGATCTGCTGCTCAGCCAGCACATGCTGTCGCGACTGGGACCTGCGGTCAACTCCGGCAGAGGCCTGTTCTTGTATGGTGCGCCGGGAAACGGCAAGTCGAGCATCGCCGAGCGGATCACCCGTGCATTTGGCCAGGCGATCTGGGTGCCGAGGGCTCTGGGCATCGACGGAGACGTGATCCGCCTGTACGATCCGGCCAATCACGAGGAGCTGCCCCTGGAGGAGCACGAGGGCCTGCTGGACGACCGGCGGATCGACAAGCGTTGGATACGCATCCGGCGGCCGACCATCATCGTCGGCGGCGAACTCACCATGGAGCAGCTCGAGGTGACGCTCAACACGGCCACGGGCATTTGCGAGGCGCCTCTGCAACTCAAGAGCAATTGCGGCACATTGGTGATCGACGACTTTGGCCGGCAGCGGATGAGCACCGACGAGTTGCTGAATCGCTGGATCGTTCCGCTGGAAAAGCGGTTCGACTTTCTCAATCTCCCCAGCGGCAAGAAGATCCAGGTGCCCTTCGACCAGCTCATTGTGTTCTCGACCAACCTCGAGCCGCGCGATCTGGTCGATGACGCGTTCCTGCGGCGCATTCCGTACAAGATCTCCGTAGTCGATCCCACGGAGGAAGAGTTCCGCGAGCTGTTCCGCATCATGTGCCCCAAGCTGGGCTTCGAGTACCGCGAAGAGGCCATCGACTACCTCGTGCAAACGCATTACCGCAAGGCGAACCGCCCGTTCCGGTGCTGCCATCCGCGCGATCTGCTCTTGCAGATCCGCAATTTCTGCTACTTCCACAATCAGCCGTTGGAATTGAGCAAAGAGTACTTCGACTTTGCCGTGGAGAACTACTTTGCGGTGATGTAGCCAGGCATACCGTAGGGCGGCGTGCGTGTGTGGGCGCGCTGCACGCCGACGGCGTCGGAGCCTGGTACACATGCGGGCGGCGTGCTTCGGATGCAACCGGCGGGGCACGGGCGGACGCCGCCGATCGTACCGGCAACCGCCAACAGGCCTGGGCCTCGCAGGTCTCTTGACGAATCTCAGCCAGGCGTTGCCCAGCGTACGAGCGGCCGCGACAAAGTCATCCCAGCCGCGAGCGAACGCCCATCGCTGGAGCGCGTGGCAAGGCTGGGCGTATATCTGTAGCATGGGGTGGCGCATGACGAACTCGGACGAGCTAGCCCGCGACTTGAAGTACCTGATCCACCCGCTGCACCGCCCCAGCGTGCAGGCGCGCGGGCACGTCTGGGTGCGTGGAGAGGGGGCCGTGCTGGTCGATCACACGGGCCGCGAGTTTCTGGATGCCCTCGCCGGCTTATGGAACGTGATTGCCGGCCATGGCCGCGGCGAGTTGGCCGATGCGGCCGCTCGGCAGATGCGTGAGCTGGCCTTTGCTTCTTCGTACGCCGGCAGCAGCAACCGGCCGGCCATCGAGCTGGCCGAGCGGCTGGCGAGCCTGTGTTATCCCGGCATCCGCAGGTTTTTTTTCACGTGCGGCGGCGCAGAGGCGAACGAGACGGCCATCAAGACCGCGCGGTACTTTTGGAAGCTGTCTGGCAGGCCGCAAAAGTACAAGGTGATTTCTCGTACTTATGCCTACCATGGCACGACGTTGGCAGCCATGTCGGCCACAGGACTGGGATCGTACTGGCCGATGTTCGAGCCGCGCGTACCGGGCTTTGTGCAAATTGCCAGCCCTTACCCGTATCGCTTTGAGGCGCGGGCCGGAGATCGTCGCTCGCCCGGCGAGCAGGCGGCGGACCTGCTCGAAGAGGCGATCGAGCGGGAAGGTGCCGAGACCGTGGCGGCCTTCTTGGCAGAGCCGGTGCAGGGGGCTGGCGGCGTGATCGTGCCGCCCGACGACTACTGGCCGCGGATTCGGCAGATTTGCGACCGCCATCAGGTGCTATTGATTGCCGACGAGGTGATCACTGCTTTCGGGCGAACGGGACCTTGGTTCGCACTGGAGCGCTACGGAGTTCAGCCGGACCTAGTGACGTTCGCCAAGGGGATCACGAGCGGCTATTTTCCGCTGGGGGGCGTGGGCATGAGCGGCGCGATCGCGGAGGCACTGGACACGGCCCCGGATCCGCTCACGTGGATGCACGCGTTCACGTATTCAGCGCACCCAGTGGGGTGCGCGGTGGCGCTCGCCAACCTCGACCTATTAGAAAGAGAATCGCTGCGGGAGCGGGCATGCGAGTTGGGCCGGCGTCTGCTGGCTGGGCTTTCGTCGCTGGCGGTACACCGGCACGTAGGCGAGGTGCGCGGACTTGGCCTGATGGCCGCCGTAGAACTCGTGGCAGACAAGCAGACGCGTGCTGAGTTTCCGCCGCAAGAACAGGTGGGGCCGCGCGTGCATGCTGCCACGCAAGATCGCGGCATGTTCACCCGCCTGCGCGGCGACGTGTACAATCTTGCTCCGTGCTATGTGACGCGCGAGGAGCAGATCGATCGCATGGTGGCAATCCTGGGCGAATCTATCGAAGCAGTCCTCGGGCCGCCCTGAGGCGCATGTACTCGAGAGCGGAGCGCGACGACTCGCCGCGGCCTCGCTCGCCGTAGCTGCGGCATCCCGCCGCAGAAGGTAGAGCCGCACTCGCCAGAGTGCGCCAAGCTGAGCCGATGCAAAGCCCGACGAGCTTTCGCCCGCGTTCTGCGCGTGTCGCGGCTACGGCCTGTTCGCGTACTAGCGACCGCCTCCATCCGCGCGATGCCGCCTCAAGCATGTGTTAGGATGTCACTGCGCTTGGGTAAGCCGGCCGGCCTCTGCGGCGCTGATTGCATTATCTCCGTCCAGGTCGAGCTGCGAAAACTGCTCCGGCGTGCCCAGGAACTCCCTCGTAGTCACCACGCCATCTTGGTTCAGATCCATGTGGATGAACCACCTCGGGCCGCGCGGCGTTGCCGGCCAAGCCCCGAAGATCGCTTCCAGAGGTGCCACGGCGCGCGCACTGCCACGGCCGCGCGTGATGCTGATGGTCATGGCGGCGGGGATCTCGGTTATGTCCACGGCCTTGTCCCCGTCGGCATCGAGCATGCGCAGGGATGCTATGGCCCCAGCCACCTCCACCGCGCCCAGGCGGCCGTCTCCGTTAGCGTCGAGCAGGGAGAAGAGTGCGTCGCGGTCGTCGGCCGCTACAACATGCACCCCGGTGAGCGATGGGGCGACGAGCATCTCCAAGTGTTTTTGCAGTTCGGCGGGGTAGATTTTTTCGTCACCATTGGCGTCCAGCACCTTCGGCTCGGGTAAGCTGGGGGGCCGCACGCGCAACTCATCCGTCGTGAGGTAGCCGTTCTTGTCTGCATCAAAGCGAGCAAGCAGCTCGTCGGCCTGCTGCTTGGGATCGCCGCGCGCGGGCGCGTCTTGCAAGAGAAACCGCAAACGCACTCCACCCAGCGTGACGAGCGCCTGCAACACAGCCGACTGGATACGCGCGCCCGGCAACGGCGCAGCGCCGTGCCTGACCTCAAGCACAGCCCCTTTCTCGCTAAAGCTGCACTCGAGCACAAACTGGGGGGGGACCTCGGCCAGAAGTTCCATTTCCGTTTGGCTGACGAGGCCGCTGCCGTCTTCATCAAGAGCCTGGTGCATGGCGGGAGTGACATCGAACGCCTGTAGCGGCAACCCGCCCGAAACGCCAAACGATTCCGCCAGTTGGTAGTAGATCGAGTCGAACCTCGCCCCGGCCGTGCAGTCGAAGGCGGCCTGCGGGTAGGCCTGCACGTCCTCCTCAACAAGCAGGGCGCCGGGCGAGGCCAGCTCAGCAAGTGCCACCAGCCCATCGTCGTTGGCATCGCGGCTCACAAGCCGCACCGGCAGCGCCTCGATTTCTGCTGCTGAGAGAATGCCGTCGCCGTTGCCGTCGGCCAGGCCGCGTACGGCCGACTGATACACGTTGGAACTGCGAAAGCGGGTGCTTCCGCTGACCGAGAACGCGCTGCCGGCATCATCGAGTCTGGCTACAAGCCGCTCGGCCTCATCGGCATCGACCTCTCGGTTCTGGTTGAGATCGTAGGAACGCAAAAAATCCTTGCGGCTTATTCCCATCAGCACCGCATCGGAAGACCGGCCCAGGGCACGCCAGGTGTTGTCCAACAGCTCGGCCCAGGAAACACGCCCGTTGCCATCAACGTCACCGGCCCGCATCACGTGGTCCACGAGCGTTCGTCGGGCTGTACGGAACGGCTGGCCGTCGACGGTGATCACCATCTCGACTACAAGCGGGCCATCCGGCGTGACGAGCAGCAGGCGGGCGAGCGCATTGGCGTCAGCTCCGCTCGGCAGTTGGCTTGGCGATTCGACCTGCCCGCTGTCTTCGCCAGGCCTCTCACTTGGCCGCAACTTATCGCTGGCGTGCTTGCTCGCCGGAGGCACCGCGCCGCCCCGTGGCGAGTCAAATCTCTCAGGCGCGGGGACCTTAGCTGCCTTGCTCACCTTCTGTCCGGCCGGCGCGGCCGGCTTCGAGCGCCGCCGCTCTACCTGTGGCACCGCCCTCGAATGGTCTGGCGGAGCGGGACGCAACTCAAGCGCGGACCGTGCAGCAGTCGCTGTGGCATTCTTGCTACGTGCCTGCTGCTCGGAACACCCCAGCGCTAGGGCGGCCATCATCCCAGCCAAGGCCACTAGCGCGCTCCATGAGCCGCAGCGCGCCAGAGACCTGCCACCCACCGGCATGCCGCAGCAGAGGCCGGGCAGTCCCAGACCTGCCATGCGCTTTGCCGTACAACGCTGTAACATGGCAGAACGGGCCTTTGGCCGCCGCTCCCGCTTGCCGCTGCTAATGGTTGAAGACGAATTCAATGCTATTCACCTGCGCCCACAGTATGTCTGCCAACCGCTGTGTACGCTCCGTGGGAGCACCACCGGCCAGGTATGCCAACCACTCGGCCCGCTCGTCAGCGGTCGGCTGGCGCGTAAGCACAGACAGTGTCAGCAAGTCGATTCGCTGCGCATCGGTCAAATACGGCGCCTGCAAAGCCTCCAGCAGGCCGCTGGACCCCGGAGAGGTCAGCTCGTGGACCAAGCCGCCGTTCATCAGCGTAAGCACCTGCGGAATCCCCGCGGCGAACTCGCTGGGCCGCGCCGACGCGCTCTGAAACCGCGCGATGAACATCTCGCGGAGCACGTCGCTGCTGGGACCGGTCTCCGTGTATCCCAGCGGGCGGCGCGTGGCACGCAGCAGGCAATCGAACAACTGTTCGGGCGCCAGCGGCTTGAGTGCCATCACGGCAAACAGCTCTGGCGGCGGACTCGCCTCCGGCCCGATGCGGCTGGAAAGCTGATACGCCCGCGTGTTCGCTAAGACCCGGTATAGAGCGCGCAGATCGTAGCCGCTCGCTACGAAGTAGGCCCCCAGCTCGGCGAGCAATTCAGGATGGCTAGGAGGGTTGTTCTCGGACAGGTCGTCGACCGGCTCAACCAGGCCGCGGCCGAAGAGTTGCGCCCAGACACGGTTGACCGCAGCACGGGCGAAATAAGGGTTGTCCCGAGACACGATCCACAGTGCCAGCACGCGGCGGCGATTGGGGTCCGTGCTTGCATTGGCCGTCGCGCCGCCCAAAAAAGCAGGCGCGACGGCCTCGTTCGAGTCGGGCAGGTACACCTCGCCCGCTTCACTATCGACCAGCCGCAGCACGGCAGCGTCGCTCTGCATCGAGGCACGGCGAATCCGGGCGAAGAAGGCCGCCATACCCCAGAAATCGCGCTGCTGCCAGCGATCGAAGGGATGGTTGTGGCACTGGGCACAATCGAGCTGCACGCCCAGAAACAAGCGTGAGGTAGCAGCGGCCAGTTCTTCTGGCTTAAGATCCCTGGCGGTGTAAAAGAGCACGGCAGGAGCGTCGCGCGCATCTCCCGTGGCGGTCAGCAGGTCTGCCACCAGCACGTCGTAGCGGCGGTTGTCGGCGATCGCAAGCCGCAAATAGGTTTGCAGCGCCCGCGCCAGCTCGCGCTGTTGGCCCAGGGCGTCCTGCGGCACCAGCATCCGCAGCCAGAGGTTGGCCAGATGGTTGGCATGCGCTGGGCTAGAGAGCAGCTCGTCGATCAGCCGCACCCGCTTGTCGGGACTGGCGTCAAGCAAGAATGACTGCGCCTGGTAGGCCGTGGGTGCCAGTCCGGTAAGATCAAGTGTGACGCGCCGCAAGAACGTCGCGTCGTCCGCTAGGGGAGCCGGCACCACCCCCGCACGCTCCCACGAGGCCGCCAGCAGCTCATCCACGCGCTGTGCCATGGCACGTTCGTCTGCCGGCGCCGCGTACGCATAACTTGCCGCCACGATGGCTGCCGCATACAGACACGTTGCGTAAGCACTTCGGCCACTCACCGAAACTTCTCCCCGCCAGACCGGCAGCACCACTCGCCGCTACAGCTTGCAAGCAATGGCAAAGCGCACCGCCGCGCCGGTAACACCGAAAACTTGCACAAACCGCTCTTGCCCTGGCAGCCGGCGCCCATTATACCGCTACCTGCGGCAGGGGGGCAGTTTTTCTCAAGTCTACGCCGGGAACAGTCGATCGGTAGAGCCGACAAAACCGGCAATCTCGGCTTGCGCGGTCCTTTCTACTCAACCATAAGCAAGGCAGGCAGTTCCATGCGGCATGTACTGAGCATCCTGGCGGGGGGATGGCTGATCGCAGCTCTGTCGTGCGCCGCGCTGGCACAGGCCGGCGGTTGGCCGACAGATACTGCACAACTTCAGCCGGCTGCACCATCCCAGGCATTTGGGCAGGGCACAGCCTATCCGCAGGAGGCGCCCTACGGCATGGGAGGAGCCTACGGCCAGGGACAGGCGTATGGGCAAAGCTCCACGTCTCCCCAAGCGCCCTATTCTGCCACGCCGTTCGGGCAGCCTTCCGGCGGAGTGATGCAGGCCGGAGCGTATGAGGTTCCGGGTACGTCTCAGGTGGTTCCGGCCTCGCCCGGCTACGACCAATCCTCCTACATGGCAGCCCCGTATACTGCGGGGGGCATGGCGGCCTCGTACAACGAATCGGGCGCGGCCTACGGAGAGGGGGCGTGTTGCGACACGTGCACCAATGGTTGCGGCGTAGCGTGCGGCGCTTGCGATGCCTGCTGTTACGGCCTGTTCGTGGGCGGCGGTGTGGTGATTGCCAGGCCGTTTGTCGAGGGCACAACAGCGTTCAGCCGCTTCACGCCGACTGTGGCAGGTGGGAATCCTGCCACCAGCACCACGTTCGACTTCCAATACGATGTGTCGCCGCGTGTGTGGTTCGGCTACGTTGGTCCGGGCGGCCTGGGCATGCGCACGACCTACTGGCAATACGACCATCAGCCCAACTCGTTGAGCGTGATCGACACGGGAGCCGGAGAGCAATACCAGGCGATGGTCTTCAGCTCGGCTGCCAATTTCTCACGTTCGCTTGCAACTGCGGATGGAGAAACACTGGGCGTGGCGGCCGGCTTGGAAGTCCACACGCTGGATTTGGAAGCGATCTACCGGGGGCGCATCGGCCGCATGGTTTACACGACCGGCTTCGGCGCCCGCTATGGCGGGGTGAAGCACGATTACCTGGCACGCATCCTCAACGGCACAGGCCTCCTGGGCCATGACATGGCCTTCGACGGGCTGGGACCGACCATCGCATTCGAAGGGCGTGTACCGGCCGGCTGGGGGTTCTCCGGCCTGGCGAACACGCGTTTTTCTACGTTGATCGGGGCACAGCGTGAGCGGATCTTCACCGAGAACCAGGTCAGCCTCAGCCGCAAGGTAGACGAGGTGGTCTCTGTGCTCGAGCTGCAAGCAGGCCTCGAGTGGGCGGCTCCGATTGAGGGCGGCCGTTTGTTTGCACAAACCACGGCCGAAGGGAGCATCTGGCTCGGTGGTAACAATCAGCAGTCGGACCTGGGCAACTTCGGCTTTTTCGGCATTGGATTCATGGCCGGACTTGCGCGGTAGGTTCTTTGCACCCGGCTTGGCCGGGTGCGAAGCAGCGCCGCACAGAACGCCAGAACGGGCACAGAGCGGCACGCATCCTGAGAGGCAAACGAGAGCTAGGGCGGAGCGTAGTGGCATACGGTCCGCTGGCACAGATCAAACAGCCGCGTACAGAGGCACGCTTGCCTATTCTGCATCGGGCAGTTCTGCGAGCTGTTTGCGTGCCCTGGCGGCGAACTCATCGGTGAAGCCTGCTGCCAGCAGCCGGGCAAACTCGAGGCGCGCCTTGGCAACCTCGCCCATGCGCAGGTGGGCTTCTGCCAGCAAGCAGCGGGCCTCGCTCTCGAAGGCGGCGCCCTGCCCAAGCTGAACTGCCAGGGTCAGCCAACGCACGGCCGCCCGATGCTGCGAACGCAGCGCGGCGATCTTTCCCCTCCAGAAAAACGTCTGGCCGTGCATTTTTTCAGTGGCGAAGCGATCTTCCCACTTGTCGAGCATGTCGAGCGCCGCGCCCAACTCGCCGCGCGCCACGTAGTCGCTCACGCTGTCTGGAAATGCACCCAAACGCGCCGCTCGCACCTGGGGTGGCAACGGCTGGCCCCATGCGGCCTCGGCCTCGCGGTACAAACGTCGAGCTTCGTCAAGCTTGCCTTCCCAGAGCCGCACGTCTCCCATGGCAGATAGCGCTCGGGCATACGGCGTGCGGCTGCGCTCGTCCAGGCCATGGCGTTGCGCCCTAGTTGCAAGGTCGTCCATGAGTGCCGCCGCACGTTCGGGCTGACCCTGTTCGATGCCCACCAGCCGTATCAGCCGGGCATACGCCTCGCAGAACTCAGACGGCGGCGTCTCGGCCGTCAGACCGGCCAGATAGTTTTGGACGATCGGCTCCACGTCTGTTGCACCCAGTTCCAGGGCGCACTCGGCGGCCAGCCGATGCATGCCGGCAGCCGAGTTCGGTGCTTGATCGGCGAAGCGATCCAACCACTTCTGGCATGCCCGCTCCGCCTCTTGCCAAAAGCCCGCCTCTGCCAGCAAATAGGCAAGCTCGCGAAGATGGACGGCATCGAGCGCAGCCAAATCATAGTCCTTGACACGCATGGCCAATTCTGCCGGGCTGGCCTCGGCAATCTCTTCCGTCACATGCTGGATTTCGTACACGTCCAGCGGCCAGCTTGCTTGGAGAGCCGGTTCACCCAGATCTTCTGCGGCAGGACCCGCCTTCCGGGCGTTGGTACGCATTGTGAGCACAACCTGGTAACGGCCGGTCGCCAGGTAGACGTGCTCGACTTCGCTCCCGGTGGCTGTGAGCCCATCTCCAAACTGCCACTCCAACACGGCATCTGCTGGCGGCCGCGCCGCCTCCGGCACGCTAAAGCGTACTAGCGTGTATTGCCCTTCATGGCGAGACTCTGGCCAGAGAGAGGCCGTGATACGCGGCTCAAAGCGCAGGGCGGGGCCGTCCTTCTGCTCGTAATGAACCACGATGGCCTCACGAGGCTCGGGGAAGAGTTCTTCGGGAATGGCTTGGAATTGTCCCTGAGGAGCATCTGGCGGCCGCCAGCCGAGAAATGCCATTTGCTGTAGGAGCACCTCTTCGTGGTAGTATTCGATGTAATGTAGGCCGGCAGAGAGGGTTACGGTGGCATGCTTCTCGCCGCGCATGCCGCGTTCGGCCGTGTGGCGGCCTGGCCAGTGCACGAGCGGCTTGCCGTCCAGGAATGAAAAGGAAGCCTCGTTCGACGCCGTGCAGAAGGCGTATTCGCCATCGGCCGGGATCCGGATCCAACCCCGATAGATGGACATGTAATAATCAGACGGTCCAAAGGGGTTGTAACCGTCGGCAATCCGCCGCTGGTAGCGCGCGCCGTGCGGGCCCGGACTATTGGCAAGCATGGCGGACAGCTCGTCCACGTTGGTGGGGTTATCGTCCCTTGCCGGCTCGCCAGGCCGTCGCTCCGGACGAGGCCTTGCCACCGTGGTCAGCAGCAGCCCTGGCCTGGGTATCCACGCGCCCTGTGGAGGCCCGCTGCCCGGCGTGGCATCGAGCACCAACTGCTCCTCCGCCCGTGCTGCCTGCGGATTGCCATAGTAGAGGTACCATGGTCCGCCGACCTCCGCAGCACGAAAGGCCAAGATGGCATAGCGCGCCGCATCCAGGAACATTACGGCAAACGGCACTGCATCGCCACGGGCATTCAGAATACGAAAGTCCTCCCCCCGTGCCTGGCATGCCCCTTGTACTAGCACGCGCACCACAGCAGTCTCATCGTTTGAAGGGGGCGAAGATTCCGGGAGCCGCACCACAGCCCGCTCGCGCCACTCTTCCAGGTGCCACGCTGCCTGAGCCACAGCCGTACGCTGACACCCAGAGTACACGCATGCCGCGGCCGTTGCAGCCAGGGCCAGGGCCCACACACGCCTGCGGCTGTGTTTGACACAGTCGGTCGCACGGGCCCGGCCGGGGCCGCTTGGGCATGTTCGCGCTGCTTGCACGCTCGAACGACGTTCATGCTCTGCATGCGCCATATCGAAGGCCATATTTCGCCTCGGTTGAAAGCTTGCCTGGTTTCCCACATTTAGCCCCTAAAAGAGTTTGGCGGCAATTCTAAAGAGTTATGGCCCATGATGCCGATAACCGCTCCGCCCTTCCGCCCAGCAACACTGCCGTTCCCCTGCATGGTCAGCACGCAGCTCGACCCCGCCGCCGTAGCCGCCACATGTACTCAGGCACAGTCTGAACTGGCTGCTGCGCTCAGTCGGGGCCTGGATCGCACGGTGCGCGTAGCGGTCGGTCAACCCGGAACTTGGAGTAAGTGCAGTTCCGAGTGCGCCGGTGGCGGGCTACTGCTCGTACTTGGCAGCCAGCAGGCCGTTCTGTGCCTTTTGTGCGACAGCTCGGGACTGGTGCCGCGCTGGAGTATCGCCCCTGACGCGACCGGCCGCAGCCGGCTCGCCACGCTCGCACAAGAGTTATGGCTGCTCGCCCTGCCTGAAGGGGCCGTCGACGAATCGTTTGCCGCGGGCCACGTCTCAGACCTGCACCTTGCCTTGCAACGTGCTGCGGTGCACGAAACCGCCAGCATGCTGCCATTACAGCTCACCGATGACGGCGGCACCAACGCCGTTCTCTACCTGGTGTGGCCTGCCCAGAAGCCGCAACTGGCTTTGCAAGAACCCATGCCAGGCCAGGCAGAAGCAACAACGGCCGCAACACCCTCTCAGACGGCCGAAGCCCAGAGTGCTCAAGCCGCCGCCTCCACACCTCGCCTGCGCCCGCGGAGCATTGCAGAGCTGCCGCCATACACGCAAAGCCTGCTGCGCATCAAGGTACCGGTGGTGGTAACGCTGGCGAGCCGCAAGCAGCCGGTGGCGCGCATTCTGGACCTTGGCCCCGGGTCGATCTTGCAGTTCGACAAGTCTTGTGAAGATTTGCTCGATGTCGAGGTGGGAGGCCGCTGCATCGCCCGCGGAGAGGCCGTAAAGGTAGGCGACAAGTTCGGCATCCGCATCGCCAATTTCAGCCCCACGGGCGAGAGATTCCACACGGTACGCCCCAAAGACAAGGCTAGTCTGTAGCCGGAACGCCGGGCCTTTGCGGGCGAAGAGGGTCGCCGCAAGCGCACCCCTCTGCGAGCAGGGGGGTTCACGCACGTCCCCGTTGGAGCACACGCGTAGTTCCAACCAGCCGTAAGCGCACCCCTCTGCGAGTCAGCGGAGGTTCACCCCTCTACGAGCGGCGGGATGTCACCCCGCCGGTCTGCCACCTCGAATCCCATGCGGGATGTCGGGCTCAGCACGGTCCCCCAGCTCCGCAGCGTGAGAGCAGTGCTGTGGGAGGCGCGGCCTGCGTCTATCACGCCCATCCTTGATCTGCCCACTGCCGCTAGTTGCTGGCATCGGCTATGATGAAAAAGCAAAGAGGACCCCTGTTCGCCGGCACAGGGGCCCTCTTGTATGGCTGTCCGGGCCCGAGCCGCGTTTGCTGCGCTCGGGCACGGAGACCCACAGCCGTTAGTTCGTATCGGGACCCGCGCTGCCAGACTTGAGCAGCCTCGCCGGTGAGCGGGTCTGGCCGCACAATGCTTAAGGCTTAACTATGACGCAGCCAGCCAAGCTGGCCTTGGAAGATGGTACGGTTTATACCGGCACATCGTTCGGCGCTGCCGGCGAGGTGGATGGCGAGGTGTGCTTCAACACCTCCATGACGGGCTACCAGGAGATCCTCACCGACCCGAGTTATCGTGGCCAGATCGTCGCCATGACCTACCCGGAGATCGGCAACTATGGCGTCAACGCAGAAGACGTAGAGAGCTACAAGCCTCACCTGGCCGGCTTCGCCGTGCGGCAAGTGAGCCGGCGAATGAGCAACTTTCGCGCTCAGGGCACCCTAGACGCATATCTAAAGGAGCATGGCATCGTGGGCATTGCGGGCATCGATACCCGCAGTCTGGTGCGCCACCTCCGCAGCCGAGGGGCCATGAAGGGCGTGCTCTCCAGTGTCGATCTGGACGATGCCAGCCTGGTCCGCAAGGCTCAGGCCAGCCCGGGTCTGGTTGGCCGAGACCTGGTGCGCGAGGTCGTGCCCGACAAGCCGCGGGTGTGGGAGCAGGGCCTGAGCCCTTGGTCGATCTTGGGAGAAGTGCCGGCCATTTCCTGGCCGGGACGGGTGCCGCACGTCGTCGCGCTCGACTACGGCATGAAGTGGAACATTGCACGCCATCTGGCGCAGCTTGGCTGCCGCGTGACCATATTGCCGGGCACTTGTGCGGCCGAGCAGATTCTCGCGCACGAACCGGACGGAGTTTTCCTCTCCAACGGGCCGGGCGATCCAGAACCGCTCACTTATGCCATCGAAGCCATCCGCGGCGTGCTGGGCAAGGTACCTGTGTTCGGGATTTGCTTGGGCCATCAGCTTCTCTCACTCGCCTGCGGAGCCCGCACGTTCAAGCTTAAGTTCGGCCATCGCGGGGCCAACCAGCCCGTGATGAACCTGCTCAAGGGTACGGTGGAGATTACCTGCCAGAACCACGGCTTTGCCGTCGATGAGGCCACGCTTCCGCCCGAGCTGGAGGTTACCCACCGCAATCTCAATGACCAGACGATCGAGGGCGTGCGGCATCGCAACGTCCCTGCCTTCAGCGTGCAATATCACCCGGAGGCCTCTGCCGGCCCGCACGATAGCCACTACCTCTTCTGCCAATTCGCAGCACTGTTGGGTGGCACGCCCGCTCGTGTCTGACCGCCTCTACCAATGGAGGGATTGCCCATGTTCGTCCGGCTCTTGATTGGCTGTTTGTTTGCGGCCTCATTTTCCTCACCGGTCCGGGCAGGCGCAGACGACTATGCGCGCCCCGAGCTGTTGGCCGAGGCAGGCGACCTGGCCGCTTCGCTGCCAAATCAGGGTACCATCGTGCTGGATTTGCGCAAGCAAGACGAGTACGAGGCGGGCCACGTGCCAGGTGCCCTGTGGGTCGACATCAACGACTGGGCCAAAGCCTTCGGCTCGGGCGACGACGCTGCGGCCTGGACGCAGCGCATTGCGGCCCTGGGCATTCACGCCGATAGCCGAGTCGTCTTGTACGATGCAGCCCGCAATCGCGACGCCGCCCGCCTCTGGTGGATTCTGCGTTACTGGGGCGTGCGCAACGTGCAGATCCTCAATGGCGGCTGGCACCAGTGGACGGCCAGCAATCTGCCCGTGACGCGCGAGCCGCCCGAAACGCCCGCTACCTCAGACTTTGTGGCGGTACCCCAGCCAGAGCGGCTCGCCACCAAGCAATCTCTGTTAAAAGCATTGGCCGGCGATGCCCTCCAGCTCGTCGATGCCCGCAGCGAAGCCGAGTATTGCGGAGACGATGCACACGGCAACAAGCGTGCCGGTGCCATTCCCGGCGCCAAGCACCTCGAGTGGAGCGACCTGGTGGATCCCGAGACACACAGGTTCAGGCCGGCAGCCGAGCTGCGCCGGCTCTTTGAACAAGCGGGTATCGACATCGACCGCCCCACGGCCACGTACTGCCAATCGGGAGGCAGGGCCTCCGTGCTGGCCTTTGCCATGGAACTCATGGGAGCCGAGCACGTGCAGAACTACTACCGGAGTTGGGCAGAGTGGGGCAATGCGCCCGATACGCCCATTGAACGCGGCAAGCCCAAAAACGAGCGCAAGGAGGCACGATGAGTGCCGCATCTCGGGGTTGTGCCCGCTGCTCGGTGCACATCGCTTGGGCAGGTCGCGCAGCTTGCGGCAAGGCGGCGAGCGACGCCGGCGAGTCAACAGCTTTCGGCAGTGGTACAGGAGAGCCGGGCCCTGAGGGGGGGAGTCATGCCAGGGTCGCCGGTGTGCAGGTGCGGCGGAGACATCGGCGCGCACGAGTCTGGATTTTGCTGCTTGTGGCCTGCGGATTACGATTTGCCGCGGCGGAGCCGCATGCGGGGCCGCAACCTGCCGGAGAACAAGCCCGCGATCCAGCGGCCTCGCCCAGACTTCAGCGCCTGCTTTACGTGGCCGTGCCGGGCATTCGCAATTACCTCGAGTATGGCGGTCACGGCCTGCTCGTGTTCGACATCGACAAGGGGCACGCCTTCGTCAAGCGCATTGCAACAGCCGGCAGAGACGCTGCGGGCCAGCCGCTCAACGTAAAGGGCGTGTGTGCACATGCTGGCACAGGCCGCATCTATATCAGCACGCTGCGTTACATCACCTGCCTGGACCTGGTTACCGAGAAGATCCTCTGGGAACGCGAGTACGAAGGCGGATGCGATCGGTTGGCGCTCACGCCCGACGGTCGCACGTTGTTCGTGCCCTCGCTCGAAGGTCCGCATTGGAATGTCGTCGACGCCGAGAGCGGGGAGGTGCGTTCGAGAATCGTCACTGATTCGGGCGCGCACAACACCATCGCCAGTCTCGACGGCCGTTATGCCTACCTGGCGGGATTGCGTTCGCCCTATCTGACAGTCGTGGATGCACGCTCGTTCGACGTGGTGGGACGCGTGGGGCCGTTCTCGGCCTCGATCCGGCCATTTACAGTCGATGCTGCCGGCCGCTACTGCTACGTGAACGTGAACGATCTGCTGGGCTTCGAAGTGGGAGACTTGCAGACCGGCCGCAAGGTTGCCCGTGTCGAAGTGGCCGGTTTTCAGCGAGGCCCCACGAAGCGCCACGGCTGCCCCTCGCATGGAATCGGCCTGACGCCGGACGGGCAGCAACTCTGGCTCACCGATGCCGCCAACAGCCGCCTGCACGTGTTCGATGCCACCGTCATGCCCCCACGACAAACGGCATCTATCGAGCTGCGCGACCAGCCAGGCTGGGTGACGTTCAGCCTGGATGGTGCCTATGCCTACCCTTCGACGGGCGACGTTATCGACACAGCCACGCGCCGCATCGTCGCCCAGCTTACAGACGAAACCGGCGCGGCTGTCCAGAGCGAAAAACTGCTCGAAATCGATTTCCAGGCGGGCCGGCCCATCCTACACGGAGACCAGTTCGGCCTGGGGCGGGCCCGGAATCCCGTCCCCTGACGCGCTTCAGGCGGCTGCATGGTATCGCGTTGACACCTTGGAACGGACCCACCTACAATCGCCTGCGGTGTACCCGTGCGGGGCAAGGTCTGAAGCCAGGGTTCCACACAACATGCCATGACGACCGGTCATATTGCCAACGTGATGCAGGAGCGGCGATTTTTCCCGCCGCCCGCGGAGTTTACTGCTAGGGCACGCATTCGCTCGCAGGCCGAATACGAGGCCATGTGGCAAGAGGCCGCAGCCGACCCCGCTGCCTTTTGGGGCCGCATGGCCAACGAGTTGCACTGGTTCCAGCCCTACCGCGAAGTATTGCAGTGGAACGAACCGTTCGCGAGTTGGTTCGTCGGAGGGCGGACCAACGCCTGCTACAACTGCCTGGACATCCACCTTGGCACGCCGCGGCAGAACAAGGCCGCACTGATTTGGGAGGGGGAGCCGGGCGAGGTGCGCGTTCTCACCTACCGCATGCTGCACCGAGAAGTCTGCCGCTTTGCCAGCGGGCTCCGCTCCCTGGGCGTGCGCCCCGGCGACGTGGTGAGCATCTACATGCCCATGGTGCCTGAACTGGTGATCGCCATGCTGGCCTGCGCCCGCATCGGTGCCATACATTCGGTGATCTTCGGCGGCTTCTCGAGCGAGGCCATCGCAGACCGCAACAATGACGCACAGGCCAAGGTGCAGATAACGGCCGATGCAGGCTGGCGGCGCGGCCAACAGCTTCCCCTGAAGCAAAACGTCGACGCTGCCCTGGCCAAGTCTCCCAGCGTACAGAAGTGCGTCGTGCTGCGCCGCGTGGGGAACAGCGTGCCCATGCAGCCCGAGCGCGACGTGTGGTGGCACGACCTGGTCGCCCAGGCGTCGCCCGACTGCCCCGCCGAACCGATGGATAGCGAGGCGACGCTGTTCATTCTCTACACCAGCGGTTCGACCGGCAAACCCAAGGGAATCCGGCACACCACGGCAGGCTATTCGCTCTACACCAAGAAGACCTGCGAGTGGGTATTCGACCTGCGGGATGAAGATGTCTTCTGGTGTACGGCCGATTGCGGGTGGATTACCGGCCACAGTTACATCGTGTACGGTCCTCTGGCCGCCGGGGCCACGGTGGTGATCTACGAAGGAGCCCCGAACTGGCCGCACGAGGATCGCTTCTGGCAGATCATCGAAGACCACCGAGTGAGCATTTTCTACACGGCGCCCACCGCCATCCGCTCGTTCATCAAGTGGGGGGACCACTGGGTCGATAAGCACGACCTTACCAGCCTGCGCCTGCTGGGTACCGTAGGCGAGGGGATCAATCCCGAGGCCTGGATGTGGTATCACCGCAAGATCGGCCGCGAACGCTGCCCCATTGTGGACACCTGGTGGCAGACCGAGACAGGCGGCATCATGATGTCTCCGCTGCCCGGGGTCACGCCCACCAAGCCTGGAAGCTGTACGCGGCCCTTGCCCGGCGTGGTGCCCAAGATCGTCACCCCAGAAGGCACCGAGGTCGGTCCCAATCAAGGCGGTTGGTTGGTGATTGCCCAGCCCTGGCCCGGCATGCTGCGCGGCATCTGGGGCGACGACGAGCGCTACCGCGAGCAATATTGGTCGCGCGTGCCGCACCATTATCTCACGGGTGACAACGCACGCTGCGACGAAGACGGTTACTACTGGATCATGGGCCGCATCGACGACGTGCTCAACGTGGCCGGCCACCGGCTGAGTACGATCGAGATCGAAAGCGCGCTGGTGAGCCATCCGCTCGTGGCGGAGGCCGCCGCCGTGGGTAGGCCCGACGAGATCAAGGGAGAGGCGGTGGCCGTGTTTGTCACCTTGCGTTCGGGCGAACCGAGCGACGAGCTACGAGAAGAACTCCGCCGCCACGTGCGCAAGGAGATTGGCGCCCTGGCCCAGCCGGACGACATCCGCTTTACGAACGCCCTGCCCAAGACGCGCAGCGGCAAGATCATGCGGCGGCTGCTGCGAGACATCGCCGCCGGCCGGGAGACCGTGGGAGATACCACCACGCTGGAAGATTACAGCGTGCTCGCCCGCCTGCGCGAGCAAGAAGAATAGTGCAGAGTAACAGCCAAGGCCCGCCGCGTGGGAGCATTCGCCCTAGCATTCGCACCGCTTGGGCGGACGCGATCGGGACGGTTTTACGCTAACGATCCGGTGCATCCCCGGGTGTGCGGCCGCAAACCGCCGCCGTACTGCCGCTAGGCCAGAATGTCCCACACGACGCGGGCCGAGGGCGCCTCGACCAGACTGCCAGGGCCATTGGGCCGGCTAACGGTGACCTGCTCGACGTCGAGTCCAAACAGATGCAGCAGCGTGCGGTGGTAGTCGTAGTGGTTCACCACATTCTCCACTGCCTTGTGCCCTAGTTCGTCCGTGGCGCCGTAGACCAGGCCGCACTTCACGCCTCCGCCGGCCAACCACATGCTGAAGCCGTACGTGTTATGGTCCCGCCCGATGTTCTGCTCGTTCTGGATGACCGGCAGCCGGCCCATCTCTCCGCCCCAGTGAACCAGGGTGCTCTCCAGCAAACCCAGCCGCTTCAGGTCCCGCACCAGGGCCGCCGCCGGCTTATCTACCTTGCGGCACACCTCCGGCAGCGCGCGTGCGATATTGCCGTGATGGTCCCAGGTCTGATTCCCTGTAAAGATCTGCACAAAGCGCACGCCCCGCTCGACCAGCCTGCGGGCAATCAGGCAGCGGCTGCCGAAGTCTTGCGTAACCGGATCGTCGATGCCGTAGAGCCTGTGCACCTCTTCGGTCTCCCGCGAGATATCGAGCGCCTCCTTGGCAGCCACCTGCATGCGAGCGGCCAGCTCGTACGACTGAATCCGCGCCGCCAGGTCGTGCTCGCCCGGATGGCGGTCAAGATGCCGGCGGTTGATCCCCTGCAAATATGCCAAGAACCGCCGCTGCTCCTCGCCGCGCAGATGCACGGGCGGATCGAGGTTGAGGATCCGCGGCTCCTGCGGCCGCACCACCGTACCCTGGTAGACCGAGGGCAACCAGCCGTTCTGCCAGTTCTCCACGCCGAGCACCGGCAGCCCCGTGGGATCGCTCAGCACGACAAAGGCAGGCAGATCCTGGCTCTCTGAGCCCAGGGCGTAGGTGATCCAGGCCCCCAAAGCCGGCCGCTCGCGTTGGATCTGCCCCGTGTTCATGGCGCTGATCGACTGGCCGTGGTTGTTCACGCCCGTGTGCATCGAACGGATCAGACAGATATCGTCAGCCACCTGCCCCAGATAGGGGAGCAACTCGCTGAGTTCCATCCCGCATTGTCCGTGCGGCGAGAATTTCCACGGGCTGGCGAAGAGCTTCGAACTCGCCTCGGCGGCATTGTCGTACTTGATGTCGCCCGTAAAGGTCTGCAAATGCCGCCGCGACAGCTCAGGCTTGGGATCGAACAGATCGAGATGGCTGGGGCCGCCCTGCATGAACATGGAGATCATCGCCCGCGCCTTGGGCAGATGGCGAGGTGCACGAGGCAATAGATCGTAGCTTTCACGGTCCCTCGCCGGCTTGGGAGGGACCGCCAGCACCCCATCTTGCCGCAGCAACCAGGCCAGGGCCAATCCGCCCAGCCCGAATGTCTGCTGCATGAGAAAATGACGCCGCGTGTGTGCGCTCATGGCCGCCTCAGTCGACGTACAAAAAACCGTTGGACGCAAACAGCGCGTGGCTCAAATGCACCAGCCGCTGGCGTGCCTCCCTGGCCAATGCCTCCGCGTCCGACACCGGTTCTCCCTGCGGCTCCGCTAAAACCTCGCCCTCCTGCGCCGGCACGCCAGCCAGCCCGGTGGGCGTGCCACGAAGGGCCTCTGCCGCACCAGTCCCCGCCCTCAGGAACGCCAGGCCGGCCTCGCGCTCCTCGTTGCTCGGGTCGCGCCCGAACACCAGCCGCCAGGCACGCACAAACTGGGCCCCCGGATCCATGCCCGCCTCGGCCATCACGCGTTCAGCCAGCGCCTCGGCCTGCGCAGCCACGAAGGAACTGTTCATCATCAATAGCGACTGGGAGGCCGCCGTCGAAGATGCCCGCTGCTGGCAATTGGGAGACATGAGGGGCGCGTCGAACGGCTCCAGCACGCCCAGCGGCATCGTTCGCCGCACCTGGATGTACAGGCTGCGGCGAAGCGCCTCATCGCCTAAGTCCACGCTCTGCCCGCTGGGGCGGCCGGCAGAGTCGCGGGTGTCGACGCCGATGACAATCTGCCCCACCTCGTCAGGTGCAACCGGCACGGGCGATCCGAACTGCCGCTTGCACAAGCGGCCAGAAACGGCCAGCAGCGCATCGCGAATGATCTCCGCCTCCAACCGCCGCACGTTATAGCGCCAGAGCAAGCGATTGTCGGGATCGACCACCTCGCCTTCCGGGCGGCGGACCGACTGCTGCCGGTAAGCCGTCGACGTCACGATCAGCCGGTGCAGCCGTTTGAGCTGCCAGCCGCTGCGCACGAACTCGTCCGCCAGCCAATCCAGCAGCGCCGGGTGGCTGGGCCGCTCGCCTAACATGCCAAAGTCTCCGGGCGTGCCCACGATGCCGCGGCCAAAGTGGTGCATCCAGATGCGGTTCACGAGCACGCGGGCGACCAGCGGGTGCCGCCCGTCTGTGAGATGCCGCGCCAGTGCCAGCCTGCGGCCGGTGGTGGGGAGTGTGGGATCGTCCGCGGGGATCTCGCGACCATCTGAGCTGAGGATGGCGGGCACGCCCGGCGCGACTTCTTGGCGCGGCTGCTGATGGTCTCCGCGGTAGAAGAGCCGCGTCGCGGGCACCTGACCGGGAACTTCCGTCAAGCAATGCACCAAATCTTCGGCTGGGCGGCGGGCGCGGTTGGCAGCAAACGCCTCCTCCCATTTCTTGTTGAAGGCCGCGAGTCCGTCCGGCAGATAGAGGTAGACCGAGCCGCGGTCGACATTAAGAAACGGGTATTGCTTGATGAGTTCCTGCTGCTCGGGCGTACGTTCGCCCGGAGGTGTTTCTCTGGCGGTGCGGGCTGTGGGCCGGATTTCGGCCGGCAGCTTGGCCAGCTCGCGCTCGAAGGTCTCGGCCACGAGCTGGTCGAGTTCTTGCAGCCGCTGCTGCTTGAGTGCCTCCAGCTCCTGGTCGACGGCAGCCGCCGCGGCGCGCACCTCGTCCGACCAGAGTGAGACCAACCGCTGCTCGGGCGTGCGCCAGTTCTGGCAGTCGTAGGCGGGCTCGAAAATGGCCCGCATGCGGTAATAGTCGACTTGCGAGATCGGGTCATACCGGTGCGCGTGGCACTGTGCACAGCCGATCGTGAGGCCCAACAGCGCCGTGGAGACGATATTGATAGTCTCGGCAATCGCCTCGTTGCGTGCCAGCGATGCGTCTACCTCGCCGTCTCCCGTACCGTCCGGTCCCATGCGCAGAAACCCCGTAGCGATCAAGCAGTCTGCCTGCTCAGGCGTGAGGTTGCTGTAGGGAGGCGCAAGCAACTCGTCCCCTGCAAGTTGTTCCAGCAAGAAGCGATCCCAGGGCTTGTCTGCATTCAAAGATCGCACGACGTAGTCGCGGTAGCGCCAGGCCCACTTGCGCGGCAGGTCCTTGGCAGAATAACCGTCGCTGTCCGCGTAGCCCGCCACGTCGAGCCAGTGCCGCGCCCAACGCTCCCCATAATGCGCAGAGGCCAGCAGGCGGTCGACCAGGCGGTCGTACGCATCGGGCGATGGATCATGCACAAACGCGTCAACCTCTTCTGGCGCAGGCGGCAGGCCGATGAGGTCGAAACTCAGCCGCCGTGCAAGGGTTGCACGGTCTGCCTCCGGGCTGAAAGCCAGCCCGTGCGCCTCCAGCTCAGCCAAAAGAAAGGCGTCGATGGGCGTGCGAACCAGCACCGTGTTCGCCACCTGCGGCACCTCCGGCCGCCGCACAGGTTGAAAAGCCCAGTGCGCGCGATCGACCGACGTAAAGATGTCTCCCGGTGCGAGCGACTCCGGCTCCGGCTCGGCCACTTGCGCACCGGCATCAATCCAGCGTGCGATCACCTCAAGCGCCTCGGCCGGCACCTTCTTCTCGCCAGGCGGCATCTCTCCCGCGGCAATACGTTGGTAGATGAGGCTTTGCGCATGATCGCCCGGCACGACCGCCGGCCCAGAATCCCCTCCCTTCAGCAAGTAGCGAGCCAGGCGCGTGTCCAAACCGCCTTGGAGCTGCGCTTCCTCCCCATGGCACTGCCAGCAGTGGGCCTTGAGTATGGGCCGCACATCGGCCTCGAATTGGGGCGCCTGAAGCGACTCTGCGGCAAAACCTTGGGAAGCTGCGGCCAACCAGGCACACAAGACGGCCAGTAGCCCCCATATCCGCTGGTTCATGCCCCGGGCCTGTGCAGCGCCCGTGCGGCATTCGCCACCTGCGCGGCGTACCCAGCACGCTGGGCTCGTGTAGCATCGCCTTTGTCTTTTCGCTACGGTACGCATCAACAGTAGTTTATATGTGCTGGCCGTCGGAGCATCAAGCCCGTCTGCTTTTGCGGATCGCTCATGGAACAAAGTGCTGCGCGTGGTCACACATGTCGGGAGCGTGCTGCACCCGGCAAGACCCCTGTTCATGCAGGTGCGCCAGGGCGGTAGCCGTGGGCTCGTCCAGAGCGCGGGCCCTAGGTAGCTGCGGTCGCCAGAACGCTGGCCGAAGCTGAACGGGCGCTCGATCGGCCCGCCCGGGCCCGTACTCTGGCGGGAGCAGCTACGTCGCGTGCGTGGCCGTCGCCCGATCACTACGAGCGGAGTACGCACCGCCTGTGGTGTTGCGCTGTGCGAACGACAGAGTGTTTGGCGCAGCGTTTGGCGGTAGCTACCATGATTCGTGGGCAGCCGGAACAGAGCAACATGAGAGGCTGCGATGCCGAAACGTGGACGGCAAGCTGCTACGACTGCGCGAACGACGGCTGCTCGCATGCGCCCGGAGCAGCTCCGGGCGGCGAGCGACCACGATCTGGCCGTGTGCGCGCAGCGTGGCGACCGCGAGGCATTTGGAGAGCTGGTGGAGCGGCACCAGCGCGCGGTCTACGGTTATGTGCGTGCTCGGCTGGTGCAGGCTGGCGATGCAGACGACTTGACTCAAGAAGTGTTTGTGCGTGCCTACGTGGGCCGCGCCCGCTTCGATGCCGGCAGCATGGTCCTGCCTTGGTTGCTGGGCATAGCGCGCAACGTGCTGCGCGAGTATGCACGTGCGGCGCGCCGCCGCAGGGAGATCGAGGCGGCCTGGACCGAGATTTGTTTGGAGCTGGACGAAGCGGCCGCGGCGGGCAGCGATTTGCAGCAAGAGGCAGACCAGAGCTGGACAAAGGTGCTCGCAGCCCACCTGCCGGCTTGCCTGGAGCAGCTTGGTCCTACTGCTCGGCAGGCCATCGACATGCGGTACGCCGGCCGCATGCGGCTGGCCGAGATCGGGGCGCGGCTGAAGCGCAGCGAGGGTGCCGCCAAGTTGCTGATGTTTCGCGCCAGGCAGGCGCTGCGGCATTGTTTGGAGCAGCGCTTGGGCGCGTCGGAAGATGAATGACGAAGAGCTGATTTCGCGCCTGGAAAGCATGCTGCCGGAGGAACTGACTCCGGAAGAGCTGGCCTTGTTGCGCCGCAGGGCCGCCGCATCGCCCGCTGTGCGCGACGCACTCTCGCGCTGGCTGCAATTCGAGCAGGTGATGGCTGGCGGCCTGTCTCGCTATCGTCTGCCCGTCGACCTGGTGCTGGCCAAAGCCGCCGCGGCTGCCGCGCCGCCGGGAGGGATTCTCGGCCGGTTGCTCGGCTGGGGATTGGCGGGTACGGCACTCGTCGCCTTGTCGGTCACGCTGTACCTGGTGACGCGAGACAGTCGGCCCCATAGGCAGGCCGTGGCGGCGCGTGCAGAACCGGACGAAGGTCACAAGCAGCCAGCCGGCGGCAAGCGAGGTGGGCCGAGCCGGCCTGGGCGAACGAGAGCGACTCCCAGCACGCTGCGCATGCAGGGCGCAGGCACCGGGCGTGGAGCGGCACCTCTACCACCAGCGGGAGCGAAGGTGGACACGAGTCCCTCGGATGTGCCGCCAGGACCCGAAGATCAACAATGGCTTGCCCAGGTAGAGAAGGTGGGGGGGGAGCAGCCGCCGGCCAGCCGCATGTTTACGGCGCATGGTGAAGGGCAGGGCTTCGCGGAACTTGCGGCACAACTTGCTATTCGGCAGGGGCGCGTGGAGCCCGCTCCAGAGGGGCCCCAGTGGGGGCTGTCGCTCGATGGTATGGCCCAGTGGCAGGCTGCGTGGCCGCCAGGACACGCCTTGCGGCTGTGGCTCGTGGATCACCACGGCATGGAGCTGCGACTCGAAGGTAACACAGCGAGCCTTGTGCTGCGCTATTATGAATTCCCCGAGCCAGCATGGGCCGCCTATGAAGTGGCTCCTGAAAACGCACTCCAAGACCTCTCCGCCGGCACGTCTCGGCCACGCATGGCGCTGGCAGCACTAGACAATGGCCGCCTCGCACGCAGCGGCAGTGGGCCAATCGATCTCGTGTGGCGCGCCGGCCGCTTAGAAATGCAGCGCGCCGATACGCTCTTGCTTTCCGCGCCGCTGGACGAACCGCCCACCACCGTCGTTCTCGCAGGTCGCGCCAAACTGCGGCAAGCCCGCGTGTTTCCCGCCTCGCCAACACTCCAAGAGTACGACTCCCTGGCGGGGCTGGACGCAGACACGCCCGCTGCCGCTTTCGACTGGCAGCCCGTGCACCAAGCCGAACTTCGCACCGTAGCGCAGGGACAAATCGAGTTGACAGGCAACGCGCCCGTCAACCGCGCGGCTGTACGGGTCGGCCGATCCGGCCTGAGCGTGCTTACATTTGAGTTGCTGGCCCCACAGGCAGGCACCGGTATTTTTGCCGCCGACGCCGCCGGCAGGCCGCTCTGGCACTTGGGGTTCTTCACAGAGCCGCGCAGCGGCGGGCTGATATGCGCTGCAACGCCCCAGCCCGAAACGGGCACTATCCGCGAGACAGACGTAACCATGTTGCCCACCGCCCTCGTGACCGAGCGCGTGTGGCTAAGACTCGTGCCCGCGACCGCCGGTTGGAAGGCCTACATCAGTACCGATGGCAGATGGTGGAGCCGCATGCCCGTGCCGCCATTGCCGGCAGAGACGGCGGTTGCCAGCGTGGGCCTTTATTCGCTACCTGCCCGCACCGTGCGGCTGCGCCGCTTGAACATCCAAGATCTGCATGTGCTGCTCGCGCTTGCACCTGCGTCGCTGTATGAGCAGGCACCGCCTCTAGCCGATCTGACGGATTGGGCGGCGTGGCAAGCGCGAGTGGTGCTCGGCATTCCCTCGGAGAGCGACGCTGGTGATTGGCAGGCCGCCTGCGCGTTGAAGACCCTTGCAGACGGCGCGGCGGCGTCATTGGCGCCGCATCTGTTGGTACTGTTGGCAGATCGCGTGGCGGCGCTCGGCCCGCCGGCAGCCCTGCGGTTGCAGCAGCTTCACGCGCTAGCGCTGCTGTGCGACGAGGGAGATGCGCAAACGGCCTTGGAGCTTTCGCGGGCATATCGGCACCTGGCCGGGGAGCTTGCCATGCGCGGTGAGCCGCTTTCGGCTGCTATCTGGCGTGCCGTATGTGTGGCCACGCCGCTTCGCAGTCTGGATCTCCTCGACGAGCGGATGTGGCGGACCGAGGCATTGCAAATCGCTGCGCAGGGGGAGGCCCAAGCGTTGCACGCATTGGCGTTGCCAGCGGGCTTTCTTGCCGCCTCTTTGGGCCGGGAGACGCCGCTGGCAGCCATGTTGGAGGCGGGCCTACACCCCCTGGTCGACCGGTCCGGCCGCGAGGAAGTGAATCTGCTGACCGAACTGGAAGAAGCGCTGCAACTCGGTGCCTACAGAGACGCATGTCACATCATCTCTTCCAGCACACTGGAGCGTGCCGGCGGACTGCTGCCCGACTCTGCCGATCCCTTGCTGCGCATATCACTGGCGACGGCGGTGGCAAACGCGATGGAGCGGCACCCGGATCTTCGAGCTGCCATGCGGCAGCACTTTGGGCCGCTGGCGCGGCTGCGGGTCAGCCGTGCTATGGCCGAGGAGAATGAGGCAGCGGCTGACGCTGCGACCGTGCAGTTTTACGGAACGGACGCCGCCGTGGAGGCGCACACTTGGCTGGGCGACCGTGCCTTGGCCGCGGGCAATTTTGTGCGGGCACGAGGCCATTATCGTGCTGCGTTCCATCAAGCAGACGGGCCGTCTCGACAAAGGGCGGCGGCCATGCTGCGGTTGACGGCTGCACTGCAAGGCCGAGAAGAGGGCGCGCCGCCGCAGGGCCCGGTGAGCTACTCCGGCCAGGAACTAAGCCCCGCCGAGTTCGAGGCGCTCGTAGCCGAGCTGCGGGCTGCGCACGCCAGTGAGCAGGGTGTTGAGGGAGGGAATAGCGTCGCAAGCACGCACGCAGGCCAAGTGCAGCCCGGAGAGGCCGTTTCGGCCGCGCTCGTTGCGCCGAGTAAGAGCTGTGTCGCTCGCCCTGCAAGCCGCATCGAGCTGCTGCCTGCTGCGCAGCAGGCGTTCTTCGGTAGCGGCGCAGGCGCGGGGCCAGGAAACTCACGGGGCGTCTCCGCATGTGGCTTGCGGCTGGTGCACCAGGGCCCAAACCTGGTGCTCTGCATGCCACACGCCGTACATGTGCTAGACGCCACGGGCGACCTGCGGTGGTCCGTTTCGTTCTCCGGTACGCCAGACGCTGGCGGCCTCGTTTGCGGGCCGCTCGACCTGGGCAGCAGCCTCTGCTTGGCACGCCGTGTCGACGGCGGAGTCGAACTTGCATTGCTAGACGCTGCTTCCGGCAAAGAAATCTGGCGCACCAATACCTCGGCAAGCGTGTGCAGCAACGCCATCTGGGCAGAGCAATCGCTGCGGTGCCTCGCCAAACGCTCGACGCCCGATGGCCTGGTGGAGATATGCCTGGCAACATTCGATGTCGGCACCGGTGCTCTCGCCGCCGAGGAACCGCTCGTGCAATTCGAGCAAGGACCGCCCGATCGAGCGTGGGGCCAATTAATGTTAGCAGCAGACCGCCTGCTCGCCCTACTCGACGGCTGTGCCGTGTGCTGCGATATCTCGGGCCGCGTGATTTGGCTCCGCAAGCAGCCCTGGCTCCCGCCTGCTTGGCGTCAGGACGTAGCCGCACCGCAGGCGCTTGCGTTTGCAGACCATGTGTGGCTGGCCTCTCCGGGGGCCCAAACGCTGCAATGCTGTCGGCTCGATACAGGCCGTCTGGAGTGGCAGCAGCAACTGCCTGAGCCTTTTGAGATCGCTGGCGTCGCGGGCGAGGTTCTGGTGCTGCGGGGGGTGGAGTGGCTGCATGGGCTCGATCCGCGCGACGGGCGGCCGCTGTGGCGTTCGCGTATACGTGATCCGCAAGCGGTCGTCTGGTGCGAGGGCGCGTACGTGATTGCGGGCATCGCACAGCGATTGGCCGCTGGGCAGGTGCGGCCTGCATTGTTATGGATCGATGCAGCAACCGGTGGCAGCGTGGCCTGTACCGCCATCGAGGGGCTGCCGGCCGTTCAGGCGGGGGGGGTAAGGCTGGGGCGCGTGTGCTCGTGGCAACGTAGGCTATGGGTGCCGTTCGCCGTGGCTGAAGCGAGGGAGCTAGGCGTGGCGGAACTTGTCCCGTCGCACGAGCTTGCCGCGCTTGCCGCTGCGGCAAACGACAGGCTGGTGTCGTTTGCCGGTTCGCCGCTGGCCGAGACGGCAGGAGACGTACTGCCAGGGTGGCAATGGATAGATGGTCCCGAGGACGATGCCACGGGCGTGGTGCCGGAGCTGCTAGGGGCGCGGAATGTACTGGTTACGCTTGCACTGCCGCAGCGGCCCACGCGCATGGCGGCGCGTTTTGGGGTTCCGCGAGGGCATGCCTGCCGCATTGAGATCGAGTGGTCGCAGCCCCTGCCCGCCCGATGGCGTCTGGTGCTGCGTACCACGGACGAGACGCTGTGCGAGCGAGTACTCGAGCCTTCCGGGGGCGGCTGGCAGACGTTGCAGTTCGACCTGAGCCGCTTTGCTGGCCGTGAGCTACCGCTGCTGCTCGAGCAACAGGCCCTAGACACGGGAGCAGCATACGTAGCCTGGAAGGCTTGTCGGATTGTGGAAGAGTAGCCATGCCGCAGCCACCGTGGCGGTTGAGGCGCAGTTGGCCGGCTTTGCTAATCCTTGTGGGGATGGCTGCCAGGAGTGGTGCCTATGCTTGGGCAGCGGACGGCGCCGCAGCGAGCGACGCTGCGGCCGCCGCCGCCAGCGAGGCGCTCGTGCGTGCACTCGACTGGCTGCGGGCCAACCAGGGGCCGCAAGGAGAGTGGAACTCGCGCAGCGCCAGGGTGGCGAGCCTGGCAGCGCTGGCAGCGCTGGCGGCAGGTCATGCACCCGCTCGGGGCAGCCGGGGGCAGGTTGTGCAGGGCGCCATCGAGTTTCTGGCCGTCGACATTGCCGGAGGAACGTCGGGCGAGCGGAATAGCCACACTGGTGAGCGGCTCGACCTGGCACTGGCAGTGGTGGCGCTGACCCAGGCTTACGGCACGAGCGACGAACAGCGCATCGGGCAGGTATTAGATCGTGCTGTGCGGCGTCTGCACCGCAACTTGCGTGCAGATGCTGCGTCCGGGGTATCGCCAGGCATTAGTGTATTAGCATGGCAAGCACTGGGGCTGGAGGCTGCGGCGGAATGCGGCCTGAACGTAGCGCCAGGGCTGAAAGAGGCGGTGTTGCGCCTAGCCGAGGCTGGGGGGCCGCCGCGATTTGGGGTTGCGTCTCGACCGCCGGGGGAAGATCAGCCTGCGGCCCAGCCGGATGCGCCGTCGCTTGGCGAGGCCGCCGGCTGGCTCGTCGTCTGGCAGGTATGTGCGCCGGACGAGCCGCGCCGCCGCCAGGCATTTGACGCCCTTGCGGCTCAGCTTGAAGCCATGTGCGCAGACGAAGTGGGGCAAGCCCAGCCTGCAACTCGGGAACTTCAGATCGATCCAGTCCTACTTGCACTTGTTGCTTTGGCCCTGGCACGCGAGGAGGGCGAGGCTTGGCAACCGCACTTGTCGTCGCTGCAAAAGTGGTTGATTCGGTGCCAGCGCCGTTCGCCTGAGGAGCCACTGGTGCACGGTTCTTGGCAGGTTGCCGCGGCTCCCGGGCAGCCCTCGGCGGCAGCTACGGCCGCGGCCGCCCTGGTGCTAGCCCTGCCACGTCGAACCTTACCGGTTGTGCCATGAACTACGTGCGTGTCGGATCGCCACAGCAGGGGTCGAGTTTGCTAACAAGTGGTTCATACGAGCGGCCGCTATTAGCCGTGTACATACGAGCCGCCGGCGTTCAGCCGGCGGGACCCGAGTCGTGTGGCTGTGATCGAGTTTGGTGACAAAGCGTTCGTATACGCCGGTCTGGCATTCGCGGCACTGGTAGCATGCCTGCACTTGATCCGAGTGCGCCGTGTGCGCTCGATCCCGTGGGGGGCCATGGACCTGTTGGCTCGTGCGTATGCTCGCCGCCGCCGCACACTCCGCCTGCGCGAATCGGCCCTGCTTGGCCTGCGTGTGCTTGCGGTGCTGCTGGTTAGCCTTGCGGCGGCGCGAACGACGCTTCGAGACAGCCCCGTCTCGCTGCCACAGAGCCGCCCTGTCGCGGCGGTGGTGCTCGTCGACAATAGCCTCAGCATGGGCTGGCGTGGCCCGGCCGGTACGCTGCTGAATCTGGCACGGCGCGAGATTGTCCGGTATCTGTCCGAGTTGCCGGCAGGCAGTAGGGCGGCGGTTGTGCCGCTGTGCGGCCCCGCGCAGAATCGAGCAGCCTTCGTGCCGGCAGCCGAGGCAGTCCAGGTGCTGGAAGGACTCACGATCGCCGACAGATCGAGCGGACGCGCCGAAATCAGAAACGCCTTCGCGCGCGTTCGTGCATTACCCGGCGGGCTGTCTGCGGCTGCCAGCCTGTGGACGGATGCCCAGCTCGCGCTGCACGCCGAAGACATTCCCTCGCACTGGCCTTCGCCGGTGGCAGTGATCCGTCTCGGACCACCCCAGGCTGATAACGCCTGGATAGAACGCCTCGAATTTCCCGATGGCGCCGTCGAACCTGGCGGCGAGGCACCGCTCGTGGCCGAGGTTCGCTGCACGGGGCGGCCGCGGCAAGTGCAGGCCACGCTGCTGGTCGACGGCCACGCCGTCGCCGTGCAGCCGGTTGCACTTGCCCCAGATCGCCCGGCGGCCATCACGTTTGTCCACCGTTGGGATCCTCGGCCTGCTGGGGCAAGCGGGCGCTACACGCGCGTCGAACTGCGCCTGCCGCCCGATCACCTCTCAGCAGATAACCGCCGCCTGTTGCTGGTACCTGTGGTCGCCAATGCCACGGTTGTGGTGGTTCAGGAGCGCCGCCCACACGAGAACCCGTCCGCCGGTGTCTCAAGGGGAGCCGCTGTTCTTGCACGTCTGTTTACGGCGCCCGGCGGAGACGCCCCAGGCCCTCCGCTGCTGCGATTGCAGGTAGTGCATCCCGCAGAACTGAACCGCCAGATGCTGGAAGAGGCCGCATTGGTGATCGTTGAGGGTGCAGATCTGTTGCCAGCCCAGGCGGCCGAACTGCTGGAATACGTAAGGCAGGGCGGCCAGCTCTGGTACGTAGCCGCTGCCGATCGGGCAGACCTGCCTGCTGCCCTAGCCGATGCATGGCGCGAGTTGCTGCCCGGGGTTCCCAAGGCACCAGCGGTGCCCGCTTGGCAGGGGAGGCGCGAGAAAGCAGGTACGGGGCGGCCTGCTGCGCTCGACCAGCAATCTTTGGACCCTGCCCTCTTCGCCCTGCCAGGGTGGGACAACGCCTCAGCAAGCGAACTCTGGTCCGAGGCGCTCGTGAGTAGGGTGTTGCACGTGTCCGATGTTCACGAAGAGAGCCTGGTTCACGCACGGCTTGAAACAGGGCAGCCTCTCTTGTTATCTCGCCCAGTTGGCCGCGGCCGCACCTGGTTGTGGGCCACCACGCTCGACTCGGCTTGGAACAGCCTCTGCCGCACTCGTGCCGTGCTGCTGTTCGACCGCCTGGTACGCAGGGCGCTGACCGCTCGATGGCCCGCTCGGGTTGCAGAAGCAGGTGCGACCTTGGCCTGGCATCCTCCGGAGGGCATGCTGGCCGCACGCGTCGTATTGCACGGGCCGGACGCATCTCGGCAGCCGCTGCTGGCCGTGCGACGCGGCACGCATTGGAGACTGGCACTGCCGGCCCAGCGAGGCTTTTACCGCTTGCAGGCATTCGCAGGCGAGGACAGGCATCAGCCCCCCGTGTGGAGCGAGGAGCTTGCAGTAAACGGCCCCAGCAGCGAAAGCGCCTTGGTCGCTCTCTCTCGACCAACTGGCGCTGGGCACACTACAGTTCATTCTCAGATCGTGGAAACCACGCCCGATGATTTGATCTCTCCCGGCCAGCGGCTGTGGCCCTGGCTGCTGGTGTTGGCACTGGCAGCACTCTCGGCCGAGCAGGGCCTGGGGCTGGCCGCCCGCAATCGCCGCCAAATCCACACGGCTACTTTCTCTCGAGCCTCTGGTCCGCAGCCTGCCGCTTCTCAAGCTGATCGTTCTCAAGCTGCCGGCTCACAAGCTGCCGGCTCACAAGCTGCCGGCTCACAAGCTGCCGTCCCACATCCCGCTGTCCCACACGCTACCGCCTCTCATGCTACCGCCGCGAGCATGCCGCCGCCGCAAGCGCACCTGGCATTGCTGCCACTGCTGTTTGCCGGACCTGCTCGGGGCGTTCCGGGCGTAAGCCTGGTGTGGCAATCTTCGTGGGGGGGAACATGCGTGCCGGCCCTCTGCCTCGCCGCGCTGGCCGCGGCACTGGCAATGCTCGTGCACTTTCGGCTGCTGCGCCAGGCGGGTCGTCGCCGCAAATGGGCTCTCGCTGCCGCACGCGCCGTGGCGGCCGCAGGATGCACCGCGCTGCCGTTCAACCCTGTGCTCCGGCTGGAGTGGAGTCATGCCACGGCACCGCATGTCGTGGTGTTGTGCGACGCGACCGAGAGCATGGCCTTGGATGACGAACCGTTACCAGACGCCCCTGGCCCAACGCAACCAGCGGCCAACGGCATGGCCTCATCTGCCGAGCGGGCTCCCACGAGGGCGAGCCTACCGAGGATCGTCGCCGCTCGCCGTCTCCTCGCCGAAGGCCCCCACGCCCTTTTGCCCCGCTTGCAGCGCCATTTCAACGTTTCTATCTATTCATTCGGCGGGCTCGACGGACTTAAACGGCTTGACCCCGCCTCCCCCGTATGGCAGGCCGCCGGCCACAGCACGCGCTTGGGCGCGGCACTCGAAGAGCTGGAGCGGCTTCCTGAGTTTGCGCAGACCACGGCGGTGGTGATCATCAGCGATTTCGACCAGAACGCCGGCCCAGCGCCGGTGCCGGTGGCGCGCCGCTTGGGACTGCCGCTCTTTACGGTAGGCGTGGGCCGTTCCGCTCAGCAGCTCCCTCCTCGTACAGAGCTGGCATCGCCTCCACGGCGGTCTCGCAAACTCTTGTGGGTGGAGTATGAGCCCACGTGGGAGTGGAGGTTCGCCGTTCGTGCCCTCGCGCGCGGCAACGACTCCGTACAGGTGCGCAGCTTTGTCCGTTCTGTAGATCCGCAGGTACGAGAAAGCGATCCGCGTTGGGTAGCATCGCTCGCTCTGCCGCGCGCAGAACTGCTGGGTTACGACGTGATCGTGCTGGGAGATGTGCCCGCCAGCATGCTGAGTTCGCATTTTACGGGGCTGGTACGCGAACTGGTGGTGCGGTTTGGCGGTGGGCTTGTGGTCGCCTGTGGGCCGCGTTTCGGCCCCGCGCAGCTCTCAGATACGCCTCTGGCGGAGCTGGTGCCAGTAGAGGCTGAGCCTGGCAGCCGCCGGGCGGATGCAGTGCCGTATGAGCCGCGTCTGACACCGCATGCTAAGACCCATGCTTTTGGCCTCCCGTTATGTGAGGCCGAACAGGGAGGTAAGCGGCTAGAGTTCGAGTGGTACCATCCACTGGCGGCAGTGGCCCGAGAGGCGGAGGTGTTGGCCGTGCATCCGCGGGCACGTACGACGCGCAGTGCGCATGCCCTGCCGCTGCTGGCGGTCGCGCGAGCCGGGCGCGGGCGCGTGGTGTGGCTGGGTGTTGCAGAGACGTGGCGGTTGCGCCGCGCATCGCCAGAGTTGCACGTGCGATTTTGGTCAGAACTCGCGGCTTGGGCGGGCGAGGAGCATGTGCGCTGGTTATCGGGGCGGCTGAGCCTGCGTGCCGATCGAGCTGAATACACAGCGGGGGACCAGGCTCTGCTTTTCATCGAAGCGTACGATGCCAGCTTCCGGCCGCTGGCGGCGTCTGCTGCCGGGGCGTTGCAGCTCGAACTCGTACCCCCGGCCGGTACACGGCCGCAGCAGGTGGGGCTGGCGTATCAGCAACCGGGACGTTTTACCGCACGTGTCCGCCTGTCTGCGGCGGGCGACTACTTGGTGCGCGTACGGGAAGGCGAAGCGGGAGATTACGCCGCCATCTCGCTACGTGCGTGGGCTGCTTCGCCAGAGAGGCGAGGATCGCCACGTCGGCAGGATGTGCAACTCGAGCTTGCTCGAGCGACGCAGGGACGCAGCTACACGCGGCATACTGCTGCGGACTTGGTCGATGACCTGCCTCGCCGTAGCCGCGAGCGCTTGGACGTACGCGAATGGCCGTTGGCCCACCAATGGCCGGTGTATCTGTTGTTGATCGGCCTGCTCTTTTGCGACTGGAATTGGCGCAGGTAAGCGATGGAGCCCCATCCTCTCGATCCTCTGTACAACCGGCTGCGTGCATGGCGAAAAGCGCGCTTTGCACGCCGAGCGGCGGCTGCTGGCTCCGTTTGGTTCGCAGCCGCGCTCTGGAGCACGGCGGGGTTGATGGGGCTCGATGCCTGGCTGCACCTGTCTCGAACAGCACGTCTTGTCGGGGGATTGTTGCTGCTCGCCGTCCTGCTCGGGGCGGCAGCAGCCTGGATCGTCGCCGCCGTGCGCTCGAAAGAGAGCATGGTTTCGCTTGCCCTGCAATGGGAGGCGAGCCTGCGCAGCGATGGAGATCTGGTTGCAGCCCTGCAATTCGCAGAGCGGATGAACACGGGCAATGCCCTGCCCTTGGAGCGAGCGGTGGTTGAATATGTGGGGGCCTGCGCACCGCACTTGCCGGCCCCGCCGCGCGCTGGCGGTCTGCCCCGGTCTACGATCGGGTTGGCAGCCAGCTTGCTCTTAGCAGTCGCGTGGTTTGCCGCAGACCCAGCCGCGGCTGCCGCCAGATGGAAGCGGCTGGTGTTGATCGACGGCCGGCTGGCTGCCGGCGTGCGAATAGCGTCGCTAAGCGTGGTGCCGTCTCGGGCAGCAGATGCTGAAGTTGAAATGCGGGCGAACAAGCTTGGAAAAGCACTGCTGGTTCCCGCCTGGCGGCCGCTGCGCCTGCGAGTGGCCGTGGCGGGCACGAGACTCGCGAGAGTCGAAGCAAGGCTGCTTGCAGCAAACTCCAGCGGTGCAGTGCACCTGGCGCTCGCGCCAGTGCGGCCTGCCGGAGGCCCGAACGAATGGTACCAAGCCAGGCTGCCCCCCATGGGGCAGCCCGCCACGTGCGAAGTGCGAGCGGGAGACGCGCCGGCACACTCCGTGCGGTTGATACCGGTTTCTGCCCCCGCCGTGTTTCTTATCTGGCGCGTGGCCCCTGCACATGGCTCAAGAAAGTGGGAGATGCCTGGCGGCTCGCTCGAAGTATCTGCGCCGCCAAATGCACGCCTGTGGCTTACCGTCCAGTCGTTGCAGAGACTCTCGAGTGTAGAGCTGGTGGTGGGCGCAGCGTCCTACGAGCTGACGCGCGCTGAGAAGGGAACCTGGGCACTTCGCGAGCCGGTGCCGGTTCCCGCTACAGCAGAACGGCGAGCGTACAGCCTGCGCGTGCGAGATGCGTATGGCTTCACGTGGTCACGGCTGGTAGAGGGGGGCATACGCGCGCAAGCCGCGGCGCCGCTGGCTGTGTCGCTCGCTTCTCCGGCGGCAGACGTGCTCGCGCAATCCGCAGCAGAAATCAGCTATCTGGCCCGCGGTGCTGCCGGCGTTGCCCGGCTCGCGCTGCATGTGCGGCTGTGGCGCGAGGATACGCTCGCCGGCCGCCAGCAACACCCACTGGGCGTGGGGCCCGGCAACCCAACGCTTGTCGCCGGTGCCGTCTGGCTAGATATGGCGGAACTGCACGCCATGCCCGGAGATGAGCTGGAAGTGCTGCTTGAAGCCGCCGGTACGAATGAAGACTCCGTTTTCTCCGAGCCGCTGCGGCTGAGCGTGGTCGATGCACTCGCGCTGGTCGAGCAGCTTCGCAAGCCAGAGGCGTGGCTGGAGGACAACGGCGGCGATGCCGCGGGCAAGCAGCGCGACGCAGGAGAGCCGCCATGAAGCATGTAGTATCGGTGCCGCCGAGGCTGACCTGCTCTGCGATAGCCGTCGAACTTGCCACGGCCAAGACTTCGCAGTATTTGCCCGGCCTGGCGCGACGTGGCGGCCCAACACGCCCGGCCAACCTAGCACGCTGGCCGGGCATGGCACGTGTGGCTGGCATGGCGCGAGCGGCCTTTATCGCACGAGTTGCGGGCGTGATGTGCTATACCTGCGTGGCGGCGATCATTGGCCTTGCCACGGCCCAGTCGAACCAAGCGGACGCGGTGGTGCGGCTGGAAAGCTACGAGCGAGAAGCTGCCGCGCGGAATTGGCTGATCGGCATCGCCGCCGAGATGCTCGGGCGTCAACAGGCACGGCTGGCAGCCGCCGGACTGGCCGGGCACCCCTGCGCGATCCGACTACAAGCCGCCCGGCACAACGTCGATGGCCTAGTTGAAACGCTGCTTGCCGACCAGGCCATAGCGGCTGCTGCGGCGTGGCCTCTCTCTTCAGAACATCGATTGCGCGCCTTGGACGAGATACGCACACAAGCGGCGCGGCGCCTGGCCACGTTGGCCGGTGAAGCCGAGGTTCAACTCTGCGATATCCGCATGGCCGCACTAACCGCCGGGGCCGCTCGCTGCCGCACGTACCTGGCGCTGGTAGAAGAGCTGGATGCGGCCGCGCGCATCGCACGGTCGCGGGGCCGGTTGGGACCAGCGGGCGAGAAGACGCGAGATCACCTTGCCCGCGCCGTCGTGCTGGCGCGCAAGTGCATTCGCAACTGGCTGCAAACGTTGCAATCTGCCGCTAATGATCGGCAGGCGGGTGCTGCCGGCACCAGTGCTACGGTTGCTGCCAGGCAGGCAATTGCAGTAGCTGCCCCAATCGAGATAGAGCCTCTATTGGCAGCCACTGCAACTAACGAATGTCCCTTGTCTGCGGATGCACTGGAGGCCTGGCAGAAGCTGAAGCAGCTCGTCAAAGCGGCCGCAGAGGTTCTCGAGTCGCCCACGTTCGCTGTTGCCGCTGCACGCGAGCGGCTGCTGGAGCAGTTAAGCAGCGCGTACGAGCGGGAGGCATCGCTGGCAGCGCTGCTCGATGCCGCCGACGTACCCGCCGGGCTGTCTACCGAACGCCGCCGCGCTTTCCTAGATCGTTTGGTGGCCGAGCAGGCTGCCATCCGGCAACTTCTGCTGAAGCTCGAACCGCCTTTGGCCGAGTTGGGACTCCAGCGCGATTTAGGGCGCGCGGCTGCCGCTGCTGACGCCTGCCTGCAAGCCGCGTTCGCTGAGACTCTGGATCTGGCACGCGTTCAGCATGCCGAAGCTCTCGCAGCCGTCGCCCGCCTGGTCGATGCGTGCCGGACCGAGCTGGACCAAGCACTGGCCGATGTGGCAGAGATGCCTGCGCAGCCGCAGGCCGGGCACGACATGCCCGCGCATGACGCCCCTCGCTCGGACGCGCTTCCGCCAGACTTCGCAAACCGCCTCGCCCCGCCATACGCACGCCCCTTTCCCCCCGGATACGGCGAACGCCTGCGGCGATACTTCGCCGCCTTGCCCTCCTCCTTACCCTGAGCCCAGAATGGCAGCATGCTGCACGCCTCGTCACAGCCGCGCTCCCTTCCTCAGGACGACGTGATCGCGGTCCAGCAGTGCGAGCGGATCTACAACCTCCTACGGGACGAGTTGGCCAAGGTCATTGTCGGGCAGCATGACGTGGTCGAACAGGCCCTGGTGACCGTGTTCGCTCGCGGACACGCCTTGCTCGAAGGCGTGCCAGGGCTGGCCAAGTCTCTATTGGTCGGCTCCCTGGCCCAGGCCATGGGGCTGCGCTTCAAGCGCATCCAATTCACTCCCGATCTCATGCCCAGCGACGTGACGGGCAGCGATGTGATCTACGAGGATCCGCACACCGGCGCCCGCGAATACCGCTTTCTGCCTGGACCGTTGTTCGCAAACCTCATCCTGGCCGATGAGATCAATCGCACGCCGCCCAAGACGCAGGCTGCCATGCTCGAGGCCATGCAGGAGCGCCAGGTAAGCGTGGGCGGCGTCACGCACGGCCTGCCGGACCCCTTCTTTGTGATTGCCACGCAGAATCCGCTGGAGCAAGAGGGCACGTACCCTTTGCCGGAGGCACAGCTTGACCGCTTCTTGCTGTACATTCGCGTCGGTTACCCCTCGCCGAGTGACGAGTGGGAGATTGCCCGCCGCGCCACGCTCCAGCCAGGGGGGCGCGTGGCAGCGGCGGTTACTCCCCAAGAAGTTCTGAGCATTCAAGCGCTGGTGGAGCGCGTTCCCGTGTGCGACCAGGTGCTGGGCTACACCTGCGCGTTGGTACGCGCCACGCGGCCTGGAGCACCCGAGGCACCAGAGTTTGTCAACCGCTGGGTACGGTGGGGGGCCGGGCCGCGGGGCATCCTCAGCCTGCTCTGGGCCGCCAAGGCGCGAGCGGTGCTCTACGGCAGATTCCATGCCGTGGCGTCGGACGTGCAATGCCTGGCCCATGCGGCGTTGAGGCATCGGATCGCCGCCAACTATGCAGCCCAGGCTGAGGGAATCAGCAGCGACCAGATCATCGACATGTTATTGGCAGCCGTACCGCCCGACCGGCCCTACGAGCGGCCAGTGGCATAATGCGGCCGGTTGGCACGCAGCCGCCTGCCATGCCGGCGCTGCAAACGGACCCTCCAAAAATGCACAACCTGCTGGCCAAGTACCTGGATGCTCAGCTCCTGGCGGGACTGGCCGCACAGCGACGCGAGCCCCTCGCCTCTGCGGCGGGCAATCTCGCCGGTGCGCACACGTCCGCCACCGCTGGCTTCGCGCTCGAGTTCGCCGGACACCGCCCGTATGCACCGGGAGACGATACGCGTTATCTCGATTGGCGGGTCTACTACCGCCGCCAGCGGTACATGGTCAAGCAGTACCAGCTCGAGACGAATACCACCTGCCACTTGGTGCTCGATGCCAGCGGATCGATGGGCGTGGGCTCAGGCAACGAGCAGAAACTGGCGTATGCCGGCCGCTTGGCCGCGACCCTGGCCTGGTCCATCGTGCAGCGAGGCGACAGAGTATCCCTGGCGGCATGCGACCGGTGTGTGCGTGCCTGGCTGCCGCCGGCCGGCGGACCAGCCCACGTGCTCAACCTGTGCACACTCCTCGAGCAACTTGTCCCCGCCGGTCCTACGGACGCCGCAGCGTGCTTGACAACACTCGCGCCGCGATTCGGACGCAAAGCAACCATCGTCTTCTTTGGCGACCTGCTCGGAGATTTGCAACCGCTAGCGCCCGCACTCCAACGCCTGCGCTTCGACCAACACGCAGTGGCCCTGTTTCAGGTGTTGCATCCCTGGGAGTTGCGCTTCGAACTGGAGGGACAGGTGCGGCTTTGCGGGCTGGAAGGAGAGCCGCCCCTCGTTTGCTCTGCGTCCGACATGCGCGACGCCTACCTGGCCGCGCTAGCCGAGCACCAAAAAAGCTTGGCAGATATCTGCGCCCGCCTCCAGGTTGAACACGTGGTAGTGGACACCAGCCGCCCTGCCAGCCAGGTACTGGCCATCCCCCTCGACCGCAAGATGGTTTAGGGTCCAGGGCCACTCTACGCCCGTCTGCGACAAATCAGCTTGTAAGACATGAGTCTCGATGCCACAGGCACTCATGTGCCACATAGGTGTCTTCTGGCTTTACCGCGGCTTACAAAGCCGGCAGTCGCATTTCCCAGAAAGGAGTTTAGGGGGTCATCAATGCACGCCGGGAACGAACAGAAGGTGCCGGCCCATGTCTCCCTCGAGCAGGCCTTCCATGTGCTCTTCAGCAAGAAAGTGTTTGGCAGGCTCCGGATGCCAAGGGGGGCGACGGGGATGGCGCGCGTGTTGGTCCTCGGGGCGATACTCTGCGTGTGGGAGATGGGCACGCTGGCAGAAGTCTTTCAGCAGGCGAAAAGGATTGGGGCCGTTTTCTCGGGCGGCCAGGCCGAGAGCGACGTACCAGGGCACCATGAAGCGACTGTGCAAGCGGCACGCGGAGTGGCAGATTCTCTGCATTAGCGGACTCCGCGTGCTGACAGAGCAAGACGTTTGCGGGCGCTGGTACGTAACTGGGTTCGTAGGGTTCGCCGGCGATGGAACTCGGATCGAACGGCCCCATAGCTCAGCCAGCGAGGCAGCGTATTGGCTGAAGAAAAACTGCAAAGCCGAGCCGGTGGATGAAGTGGCGTCCGATGCAGCGGCAATCGCACGAGTCGATCATCAGGAAGGCCAGGAGCCCCAACTGTGGCTGACGCTTCTCGGGCGCGTGGACATGGGGCTGCCGTGCGCCTGGCGCACGGGCCTGTTGAACTCCAGCGGCGGCAGCACGTCAAGAAATGCTGTCGGAACTGCCGGAGAGCACCTCAATTACAGCGGATGCCGGCCCCGCGGGTTGCGAGATTGCGACCGCCGCGCTGAAGACCGGGCCTAGCTTTATGATCCGCGCCGGAGCCAGCTTGCGTCTGCTCAAGAGGCAGAACGCTCGCAAGCAGAGCCTCGGGCACATGCTGGGCCACGCGTTGCGAGGCGCTTACGAACGGACGTCGTCGAAGATGTCCCGCGCCTACGCGACCAAGAAGAAACGCGAGCGAGTGGGCGCGCCCAACATGCCGATGCAAGCACCTGCCAAGCTCTGCCGCCCGGAGCATTACGCAATGCAACCCCGTGTTTCAGTTACCGGCGTGGGCTGCCACTCCTTGCCGGGCAGCCGGCAAGCAGTGCGGCCTGGCTTTGCCAAGGTTTAGCGGTACCCTATTATCAAGGTAGCACGGTCGGGCGGTGCACGCCTTTCACGCAGCAACGTAGATGACCACAACTCCATCCAGCATGCAGCGCCGCGCGACGAGTGTGCATTGGGCTGATTCGCCTTGGGCGTGGCTGCTGTTGTTCGGCGCGGCTGCGGCACTTGGACTGCTGGCCATTGCACCCAAGTACAATCGGCGCGAGGCGCGGCTGGAGCGTGCGTACCAGGCTCGTGAGCGAGCGGCCTATGGTACGGGGCAGGCGCCCGATGCCTCGGCTGCGGTGAGCGAGCGCGATCCACCGACGCCACGCATCGTGCCCTGGCAAACGCTGGCCATGGTGATGGCGCTGGTAGTGTGTGCCCTTGCCGGCGGCGTGGTTTGGCACCGCTTGCGCGCCGCTGCGGGCCGCTCTGGCAGGCAGGGGGGGCCTGTATGAGCTGGCTGCTGGAAGACGTTCGGCCTTTGCTGCTGGCTGGGTTGCTCGTCGAAGCATTGCTAGTGGCGTTCTTTGTGCGAACCGGCCGCATAACCACGTTCATCCCCATAGTGGCCGTGCTTGGGCTGATGGGCGTGGCCGTGGTGGTCGAGCACTTCGTGGTCACGGACAAGGAGCAGATTGCCGCCACGCTAGACCGGGTGGCGTTGGCGCTGAAGCAGAACGACGAGCAAGCGGTCTTGGAACATATTCATCCGCGCGCCGTGGAAATGCGTCGGCGGGTCGACTCCGCCATCGGGCTGGTGGTGATTCGCGAAGCACAGTACCGCGACCTGACTGTAACCTCGCACCCGGGCAACCCGGGCACGGCCACGGCCGAATTCATCGGCCACGTAGCATTCACCGATCCCAAGCAAAGGGCGCCCTACGAGCGGTACATGCGGCGCTTCCGCGTGAGGTTCCGCAAGGAAGGCGGCCGCTGGGTGATGACCGATTACGAGGTGGCCGACGTGTTGGGAAAAGGGCCGTTCACGCGCGACCCATATTAGCCCGAGGCGAACGTGAACGCGGAACGGTTCGTGGCACGCGGTGCCGCGATTGCCGGCGGCGTCAATTTACGCCGATTTCGGGCACAAGTTCCAGCTTCGCCTCGGCTGTTACAGGCTCATCGGCTAGCGTGGCGGCACGTACAGTCACCGGCATGTTGAAGGGGCCGGCGCCTTCGGCAACGTCGAGGTGCAACGTCCCTTCGCTCGCATCCGCCTCGAGCAACAGAGGCACGGCAGACACTCCCCGCAGGTGCCGTGGCAGTACCAGTTCGATGCGCACGGGCCCCAGCTCGCTGCGGGCTCGGCGCACGCGCACGCGCACTGGCGTGGCCGCACCAGGACGCACGCTCGCTGACGCAGGGTCCACGCTCACCGCCAGCAGTCCGGGCGACAGGATGGCTACAATCTGCTCGTTCTGCGCCGTGGACGTGAAGCTCACTACGTGACGTGTCCCATCGTGGTCGACGATTTCACCCACCGCCATGACGCACGTCCGGCTGGTGCGGCCCAACTCCATCCAAGGCGGCAAGTAGACAGGGTACACGCACTCGCTCGATTCAGGCGGTACGAGGACCGTCGGTCCGGTGACGCCCTGCAAATGCCGCATCTGATGGTCGGCCAGCCGCACCTCCAGCGGGCCGTCATACCCGTTGCGCTCGATCCTGTATCGGCGGCGTTCGATTGTACCCTGTGCAGCGTAACGCAGCTCATACCGCCCGACGACCTTGAATGGCGTAGGCATAGCAACCGCAAGGAGCACGTCCTGCGGCGAGCTTTCCCCGCGCTCCGCCGGCAGGGCTGCCTGCCGCAGCAGTTCCCGCTCTCCCGCGATGCCCTTGCCCCGGATCGCAATTCTCGAGGCGCCAATCGCTGCCTTCGTATCGGCAGAGAAGACCAATTCTGTATGCCCCGCGCCTGTTGCGATCTCTGTGTTCGAGGTCGTCACTCCGGCGGGCAGGCCCTGCACTTCGAGTGAGACGGGGCCATCGAATCCGCCCAGGCGGCGGCATTCGACCTTCAACTTGCCCTGCCCGCCCCTGGGAACAGTGAGGGCGTCGGTTTGCAAGACAAGCTCGTAGTCGGGAGCTGGCGGGGGAGTCACGCGCAACCTGTAGCAGAACGTCTCGCCGCCACGCCCGGAAAACCGCTCGTAGACGCGCATTAAATACGTTCCGTCTGCGGGTGCCGTGAAGCGTACAAAAGAGTCCGACTGGCCCGTTGCCAGGTCGTCATTTGAGGCCAGTTCACTGCCGGTCTCGTCACACACAGCAAGTACACTGTCCAGAGGAGAGCCCAGGCGTGCTGCCCGCAGGTCCAGCTCCCACGTCTCACCTTGACGGCAAGCGAGCCGCCACACATCGGCGTCCCCTGGCTGGCCGATGCGCCCATTCAACACGCAGGGGCCTGCAACCGCATCTACCTCATCGGCCCGCTCGTTCGGCTCGCGCTCCAGCCATTCTGGCAACTCGTCGACTTCGAGCAGCACGCGCAGCGCCGCATCGCCCACGCGCAAATCGTGCCACTGCTGAAGGGGGCCGGACAAATGCGCCCCCTGGTCTCCCGCAGGGCACAGAAGTTGTGCGGCGCCTACACCAAGTCCCACCCCGCTCAGAGACAGCTCCAGGGCATTCCCCCGTCTTCCCCCCAGAGGGTAAGTGCTCTGCACGCGCGGCTTGTTCGAGAGAGTCAGGCGGTATACGTAGTGCTGCAAGCCACCGGTGTTGATGTCTCGAATGCGCACGGTGTAGATGCCATCCGCCGCTGCCGTAAATGCGACGAACGGATCCATGCCTCCGGCAGCCAGGCCTTCGGCAACCAGCCGTCCGTCTGGCCCCAGGATCTCTAGGTGCGCCTCCAGCGGCGAGCCGATCCGCAGGGCATGGACCTCGGCCCACAGCACTTCTCCGGCGAGGGCATGGAACGTCCAGAGATCCACGTCTTCACGCGGAAAGGTCCGGCCGTTGATGGTCACCGGCAGCGACACTTGGACCGGAATAGGACGGCCGTCGATTTCTTGCTCGACCAGCTCGGGCAAGTCGCCCACCACGAACTTGCGAGATGGAGTGGCCCCCTGACTCGTCCAGAGGCGCCAGTAGCGCAGCCCCAACGGCGCCGTATCATCGATGCGAATCCGGCCGAGGTAATCCTTGGGATAATCTTCAGCCTGCTGGCTGGCCGGAATGTACAGCAGGGGGCCTTCGAACCAGATCGTCTCAGTGGGAGTCAGGCTCCCCTCCGCTTGGACGCCGGGGCCGAGCACTTCGAACGGGCAGCCACGATGCAGGTACAGCCCACCCACGCGAACAACAATCTCGGTCCCGCGCTGGCCGCCGGCGGGAAAGATGTACGAGGCAACGGGCTCATCGGCCCCTGCGTTGGCGGCACGCGCGAGCCACCCCAGAGCAAATACCATCGTACAGATGGCGCCGCTGGAGCATGCTCGGGCCCACGCCGCGCACCTGCGAATCAGACGCATACGTGCCCACGTGTAATCCGGGCGAATTCGGCCATCTAGACGCAGGCGGCCTGCAAACATAACAACTCCTCGTGGCAGCGTATCGGTCGACGCCAAGCAGGCGGCCTAGATCAGCTCTCGAATCAACCGCCCCTGGTTGGCGATTTTGACGGGCCGGCCCTCCGGGGTGTAGAACTCGTCTTCAGGATCGATTCCCATCTGGTGAAACAGCGTTGCGGCCAGATCTTCGGGACCGTACGGGTCTTGCGCAGGGCGTTCGGCGCGCGCGTCGGTGCGGCCGACCACGCACCCGCCCTGGATGCCCCCCCCGGCCAGCGCCACGGTAAAGGCCGGGCCCCAGTGGTCGCGCCCGGCATTGCCATTGATGCGCGGCGTACGCCCAAACTCTCCCGTGACCACGACCAACGTGCTTTCCAGCAGACCGCGGTCCGCAAGGTCTCGTAGCAGCGTAGAGAGGCCCGCATCGAGGTGGGGTAGCAAGTCCTGTCGCAACACGTGAAAATTGTTGTCGTGCGTGTCCCAATTCGTGTGGTCGATGGTCACGCAGCGGACCCCCGCCTCCACCAGACGCCGTGCCATCAGGCAGGATTGGCCCAACGTGTGCCGGCCATACTCGTCGCGCAGATCTTCTGGCTCCGCATGGATGTCGAACGCACGCTTGGCCGCTTCAGAGGTCATCAGGCTGAATGCACGCTCGCGGAACACAGAGACAGTCTGCGCCGCCGCGTTGGCCTGCGTCTCGGCTGCCTGCTGGAAACGGTCGACCTGTGCCAACAGCTCCTCGCGGCGAGCAAGCCGATCGGCCGCCAGCGTAAGCGGCGGCACCATGTCCGGTACCGCGAAGTCAGGCGCCGCCGGATCCGCCTCGATTACCAGCGGGGCCACCGTGGCGCCCAGGTAGGCCGGGCCGGCGCTCGCATGCATCCGCGGCAGACAGACGTACGGCGGCACGCTGCCCCGCGGGCCGAGCTTTCTCGCCACGATGGCTCCGTAGGCGGGCCGCTGGTTGTTCGGCTTGAGGTTCGGATTGAACCCCGGCGCTGGAAAATACCCCGTCAGCATGTAATGGTCTGCCGGTCCATGGTCCGAATTGCGGTGGTTGAACGAGCGAACCAGCGAGAGCTTGTCCATCTGCCGGGCCACGCGTGGCAGATGCTCGCTGATCTGAATGCCCGGCACAACCGTATCAATGGGGCGGAACTCCCCTCTGAATTCAACAGGTGCTTCGGGCTTGAGGTCCCACGCGTCGATCGTGCTCAAGCCCCCCTTGAGAAACAGGATGATCAGAGACACGTCGCGTGCAGGCCTGTCTGCCGCTGCCCGCGCAGCCAGCATATCGGCTATCCCCCACGACATGCCAAACAGCGACGCCGCACCCACCTTGAGCACGTCTCGCCGCGCAAACCCGTCGCAGAATATCGGACGCCTCGTCATGCACGGTCCCTCCTGCAAAGTAACCGTTCACGGCCCGGGAATTGATCTTTCCAGGAATTGAAGAATTTGCGACAACTGGTGCATGTCGCTGGAGATGATCACGGAAGATC
>FWPU01001245.1_pt1 | contig 78043 bp, 77 predicted proteins | sample 2228361 | NCBI WGS metagenome assembly FWPU01 (sample SAMEA103939777, study PRJEB20133) | metagenome | reverse complement strand
AGGCGCACCTTCCCGTGATGGGCAGCAACAAGATAGGCGACCAAGTTACGGAGCTCTTCGGGAATCAGGATATTCTGCGGATCGAGCACCGCTAAGGCGGAGGCGAGTTCGTGGCGGAAGTGCCGGCGTGCGTACCGTTTCCAGCCCTGCTCAGGTGCCTTTGCCCAGATACGGGTCGCCACCGGAGCCCCGTCCGGTAACGCAGCTTGGAAGACAACATGAGCCTTCCCTCGATCGTGCCAGCGGGCGGCATGGCGTAGCGCATCCCTCTCCTTCTCATCCAGGTCCAATCCTTGTGCTATCGCATCAACTGCTCGGCAGAGATCAGCGGTATGCTCGGCAATGGTCTGCCACCGGTTGATTTGCGAGAGCGGGTCAGCGTCTGTCGCGTCTGGAGTCTCAAGCGTGGTTCGTTGTGTAGGCTCGATCGGCTGAACCGGCTTTTTGAGCGACGGGTCCCATCCTCGTTCTGAGGAATAGCCACCCGCGTCGACATGGAGGAGATAGACCTGACCAGACACAATCTGCCTCTCATTAACCGGTTCCCAGTTCTTATCGAGAAAATTCCACCGCCAGACCAGACTCTTGCGGTTCTTGTCGGCAACGAACTTCTTGAACTCGCCAATCGGAGCTGAACTGAGTTCTTCTCGCCTTGGCGCAGGCTCGGCTTCTTTCTCTTCAGTTTGGTTAGGTGTCTTCCCATAGTCACGCCAGAAGACCTGCACATCGCTGTCCTCAACATCCCGGATAAAGCGATCAATATCAATGTCGTTGCCGGCCAGATCAGGCGTGGTGTCGAACAGATCGATCAGGTCCTTGCGGCGGATCACATGGGTGTGATCGAACTTGAGCGGAACATCCGGAAGCGATCGAAGACCAACATCGTGTAACTCGGCCAACTGCTTTTCGGCGTTCTTCAGGTCATCGAGATCATAAGGGGCAGCCATGCCTTCGGCGTCTGCCTCTTTTCCTGGCAACCCGATCCAATAGACAATGGCTTGGTTGTTCTCCTTCCCATATCGGTTACAACGCCCAAACCGTTGCACGAGCGACGCCCAAGGCGCCACTTCGGTGAAGAGCCTCGTGGCGCTGACGTCCACACCGGCCTCGATCACCTGCGTGCTCACGACAATGGTTCCCTGCTCCCCAGGCTGTGCCAACGCACGGTCCACCTGTCTCCTGCGATCCTCCGGCCGAAAGCGCGAGTGCAGCAAGACCAGCTCAGGTGTGGAAGACCCATTGCCCACTTCCTTGCTGAGTGCGTCGAACACCTCGCGTGCCCGCTTGACCGTATTAACGATCACGATCGTCCGCGTGCCGGGCTTGTGGGTCTCCAGAACTTGCTTGGCCAATGCGTTGGTGTCGCCCATGAGAACGTTGGCTTTGGTCAGCGGTTTCTTTGCGTTCCAGCGATCTTCTAACGCCTTGCGTGCTTGCCCATCCGGTTCAGGAGCCCTGATCTCATCCTCAAAGTTGAACCGCAGTTCCGGTAGGCTCTTGAGAAACGGCTCAAAGTCCACTGTCCGGAGCCAATCGCGCTGGAGCGTTGCGGACATCCACACGCTGCGGCAACCGTGACCATTCTTGGCTTCATCCGAACCCTTGTCGGGAAGCAACCGCCGGAAGGCTTCAAGCTGAGCCGTCGTCGCGAGCCCCGCGCCCATGAGCTGGATTTCGTCGAAGACCCAGAGACAGTCGGTGTTGAACATCCCAAATTGCATCGGCCAGCGAGATCGCGTGGCCGCATACCCCCGGTTGAGTGCTCGGGAGAGCAGCATGTCCTGTGTACCGATCAGAATTTGCTCTTGATCTGGATACATGTCCCAATCTTCTTCCTCCTCACCACCCATAAGTACATACACGGGGATGTCCTCAGCCAGATCGCCTTTCTCCTTCAAGTTTTCAATCCATCTTTTGGCACATCCGGCCGTCTGCTCCACCAGCACCCGCATGGGCAGGCAGTACACGAGCCTGCGCGGGGTGGCTTTTCGGATCGCCGCGTCAGGATGAACTTTTCGCCGCCACAGCCACCCCAGCACCGCCATGGCGGTCTTGCCCAGGCCAGTGGGCACATGCACCAAGAGACCTGCACCGCTTGCATCCCCCTCACCCCCACCCTATCCCGCCTGGGGAGAGGGATTTATGTAACCGGAGACAGGCACCGCGTCGCGGAGCCAGTCCCCGCAGGCGAAGCGGATCTGAAACGGATAGGGTTCATGGCCGGTGGCCTGATGGAACCAGCTTGCGAACTGTTGGCTCGTGCCGTCGTTCATAGTTTCCGCTCAGTTTGAGTGCCTCCGCCTACTTGGTCCCTCACACTACCCGCCTCTCCGCGCAGAAATTGAAATGCACGACGACCGCTCGATAAGTCAGGGAAAGCACTCGATGATCGCGCCCGTTCCAACCTGGCTTCTCCCCTTACAGCGGCACAACTTTGCCTGGTTCGGCCGTCGCGGTGATTTTGGTGAGCCGCGCCAAAAACTCGCTGGCATCCAGCACTTCCAGCAACACGGGGCGATCATCCGGTGAGAAATGGACGATCACGCCATCCGTCTCTTCCGCGTGGTCGATCGTCCCCTCGGACAGATGGATGGTCAGCACATCGTTCTCGCGGTTATACTGCACCTTCATAGCGTGCCCTCCGCACAGGATAGAATGTGACAATGCTGCCGACATCCCCGCCACGGCATACGGCGTACATGGTGCTGCGGCTGAGATTCTTCGCCGGGCTCGCCGCCACGGCCACCCGAGCACCGCCATCGCGGTTTTGCCGAGACCTGTCGGTATGTCCACCAGCAGGCCCTCAGCAGCTCAGTCCCCCTCACTCCCGCCCTCTCCCGCCGGGGGAGAGGGATTTATGTAACCGGAGACAGGCCCCGCGTCGCGGAGCCAGTCCCCGCAGGCGAAGCGGATCTGAAACGGATAGGGTTCGTGGCCCGTGGCGTGCGTGAACCACTCAGGGAACTCCCACCTCGGACTCATCGTTCAAAAGTCTCCAATGCAGACAAGACCGCTCGGCGGCGGTCCGGACTCAATTCTTGCCCATAGAAGCGCAACAATAATTCCCGGCGCAGTTCAGCAGGCGTCGCCTTGGGATGTCTCGCCAACACCGACGCCCGCACCAGCAATTGAGCGCACTGGTGCATCGAACACCCCATCTTGAGTCGTTCTTCGCCCGATCGGGCCAGCAGCATCTCTCGAAATCGTCGCTCGATCTCCGGTGACGTATCGTTCATGAACAGACCTCGCGATACAGCGCGCCCACGCTCAACCGGTCGGCCCATCGCGCCAGGACAGTCTTTGTCGAGATCCGGAACGCTCGCCAGGAGGTTGCGCACATCGCCAAGCTGCACTTCAGATCGGCTGTCTTTGGCCCACTCGAGCTTGGAGAGAATCAAGTCCTCGGGCGCCACAATGAACAGCTCTTGACCTTCCACCGACACCCGCCGTTTGCGAGCGAACTCCGTCCACCGGTACTCGGTGTCCTTTCGCACAATCAGGTCTACCTTGATTACAGCGGCCATGTGGATCATGTTGAACATCCCCTCGGTCTCGATGGCGCGTTGCACTGCTTCGCGGTCCACATAGAACTCGTCGTGAAACAGGGCTACGACGTGATCTGCCACACCCTCGTCTATCTCGACCACCAGGTCAATATCTCGGGTCATGCGGGGTATGGCATAGAAGTTGACGGCCATCGAACCCGTCACCATATAGGGGATGCCCGCATCGGCCAACCGCCGCGTGACCAACTTCAGGACCTCCAGTTCTTCGCTCATGGGCGCTGGCCAGTCCTCATATGCCTTTGTGTCGGTGTACTCTCTCGCCGCCACAGCCACCCCGGCCCCGCCATGGCGGTCTTGCCGAGGCCCTTGGGCACGTCCACGACACACCCCTCACCCCCACCCTCTCCATCACCCGTTGCAGCCGGCGGAGCAACGGGTACCCGGGGAGAGGGATAATTGGTTTGCCCCCACCTGACCAAGGCGGGGAGCTTCGCTCTCCCACTCGTCCCTTTCGCCTGCGCTCATGGCAGGCCCCACCCTCTCCTACGTTCCGACTCCACCCGATTTCCGGCAAGGCAATTGACATCTGCATGCCCTATGCATACGATGCACGCATATCACGAAGGGGATGCTCATGCGGACGACCCTGGATCTCAACGAGAAACTCATTCGTGAACTGATGGAGGCGACATCCGCCAAGACCAAGACCGAGGCGATCCATCGGGCGGCAGTGGAATTGATCCGCAGAAAGAAGCTGGATCAGCTCAAGGCCTTGAGCGGCAAGATCCGTCTCGACCTGGATTGGAAAAAACTGGAACAGGCCGAGATCCGCCATCAAGCCTCCTTGAAACGCCGCCGGCATGGTCATCGCTGATACCTCCGTCTGGATTCCCTTCTTTAATCGCCCGGATTCGCCGGAGAAAGCGGTCCTCGACTTACTCATCGACGCTGACGAGATTGCTCTCGTCGGCGTGGTCTTGGCCGAATTGCTCCAGGGTTGCCGAACTTCGTCCGAGCGCCATTCGCTCTCCGATGCCTTGCTTGCCCTGCCGTATTATGAAGTGACTCAATCCACTTGGTTGCAGGCCGGCAATCTTTCAGCGTCGCTGCTCCGCAGAGGGGTGACCTTGCCGCTCTCGGACCTGATCATCGCCGCCTTAGCCATCGAGCGGGACTGCCCTGTGTACAGTCTGGACGCCCACTTCAAAAAGATTCCAGGGCTCCATCTCTACTCTCCCGCGTAGATGCCGGCACAGACATCGGCCTTCGCGACGCCACGACCGGAGCCAGTCTAGGCCGGCGTCGGCCGGCTTTGCCTTTCCGTCCGGGTGCGGTACAATCGCCGCGATGGCCTTCGACCCCGCGAATCCTCCCATCTGGCTGCGCAAGCTTCATGTGACCGCGGCTGAGATCAGTCCGACGGACTATCCTTCCACGCCGGAGGAAGGCATTCTGTTGTGTTGCCGTTTATCGGATGCCATGCTGCAGTGGTCCAGGGCCTGCGCTCAAGCTTTGGGACATCCCCCCTTGCCGCCGCCGCCTCCCTTCGAGAATCCGTTCCGCCTGACTCGTCCCGCTGAGTCACCCTCGTCAGACTCAGGCACAGCCGATGCCGCCCGATGACCAAGATCAATTGGCCGGTTCCCTGCGGGCCGTGCTCGACGCTCTCCCCCGACCGACACCACCCTATTGCCTCATCGGTGCTTTGGCCGTGAACGCCTGGGGCCGTCTCCGAGCCACTCAGGACATCGATCTGCTCGTGCTGTCCGAGGTGGCGGTCCGGTCCGATCTGACTGATTCCCTGATCGCTCACGGGTTCCAGCCTGACACACAGTGGATGACGCACAACCCGATGGCTCAGGATCGGGTCCTTCGTTTGACCCATCCTTCCCATCCGGGCATTCCGCTCGACCTCATCTTTTCTGCGGACTCTCACGAGGCGCAGACGCTGGCTCGCAGACAAATCCTGCACCTCCTGGGCATCTCCGCATGGGTGTGCAGCCCGGAGGACCTGATCATTCTGAAACTCAAAGCTGGGCGCCCTCGTGATTTCGAGGATGCGCTTGGCATCATCAAGAATCCGCATCGTCAACTCGACCTCGACTACCTCTGGAACTGGGCCGACCGGTTGGACTTGCAGGGCGAACTGCACTACGTCCTCCGAGCGGCCGGGGCTGAAGGCTAGCCCACCGGTGCCCGGCGTCGCTTCCCGCCGAGCCCGTCCTTCTTTCGGCGTACCGCAAGCCGTTCTCCCGCCCCTCATCGCGTGCTCCGCCGACTGGCGCCTCCGTCCAACGGTGCAAAGGGCACGTTGGGGTTGAACTGATTCGCCGGATTCAGCGGATTGTCCGGATGATAGCGGTTCGCCGGATTGAAGGGGTTGTTCGGGCTGTATTTGTTGATGGGGTTGGCGGGGTTGCCGGGATCATATCGGTTCGCAGGATTGAACGGACTATCCGGATGATAGGCGTTGGCGGGATTGAGCGGATTGTCAGGCGCATACCGGCTGGCCGGGTTGAAGATGTTGTAGTCCCGCTCGTACTTCGGATCGAATCCCATCTCGGCCCAGGCCGACGCGACGCACAACAAGAGACTCGTCACTGTCAGTGCAGCGTCTCGCATAACCGCCTCCTTTCTGCCATCGCTCCGCTTCCCCTCACCCTCCCCTCTCCCGCAAGGGGAGAGGGGGGATGATGAAGACCCTCACCCTGCCCTCCCCATGGGGAGAGGGATATTTGACTAGCGGCGAGCGTCGCATGCGTCCGTGACAAGCGAGGTCATCTTCGCTGACATTTTTTACGCGGAGAATTCTCCTTCGCCCACCGGCACTTACCCGCGCCAGCCGGGGAGCCGGCATTCATCCCCTGTGACATCCGAGGTCACTCTCCGAAGACGATTGTCCGGTCTCTCTGGTCTCTCCGGTCCCGCGCACGAAACAAACGAGATAGACCACGCACGAGAGAGACCAGACAGACCGATTCCGAGGACCACCTTTTATGACCCCTCTAGAATGCGCTTGGCTTCCTTCTTGACCACCGCGCGCAAGGAGTCCGGCCGCACAACCGTGACGCCGCTGCCGAAGCTCAACACCCAGCCCACCAACTCGCGCGTGTCGGCGATGGTCAGCGTCATCCGCAGCCGACCGCCCTTCAGCGACATCAGGCGCTGGCTGGGATGCCACACGCGGTCCTTCACCCACGCGGCGGTTTCCTTGTCGAACAGCAACTCGACTTCGACCCGCGGACCCCGCATGACGGTGAGGGCGTCCTGCACATAGGCTTCCAAGTCAAACCCCAGCGGCATTTGGTACGGATGGTCCGTCAGCGTGACGGATCGAATGCGCTCAACGGCGAACATCCGGACGTCCTTCCGCAGATGGCAATAGCCGACCAGATACAGCCCGCCCGACGCATACCACAGCCGATACGGATCGACCTCCCGACGGGTCATGCGCCTCCGGGACGCCGAGTAGTAGCGCATTTGGACCGTGCGGTGTTTGTCGGTGGCCTGGGTCAGGCGGTCAATGGTCTCGCGGTGCCGCTGGTATCGCTTATGCGGGCCGATGCCGACGGACAAGATGTCCTGCATCCGGCCGAGATAGTGGTGGCTACTGGGGGGCAACACGGCTGCGGCCTTGCTCATCGCGGAATCCAACGCGGATCCAATGGGCGTCCCGTCGAGGGGTTTCAGTAGATGCCGGCTGATCAGCAGCGCCGTCAGTTCGGTCGGTGAGAAGGTCAGCGGCAGGTTCCGATACCCGTCCATGAGGCGCCAGCGGACACGGCCGTCCACACGCTCGTTGAGCAGCGGGACGCCGGCGGCCTCCAGCGCCTCGAGATCGCGGCGGAGCGTCCGCGGATGTTTCAGATGGTCGGGCGGCAGCGCTTCCCGCAACTCCTCCAGGGTCAAGCCTGTACGGGAGGCTTCCAGCTTGTGCGCGATCAGCCACTGGCGGGTGAATTGCTCGTTGCGCGGCATCGCCACGTTTCCGCACGGAGGGGCGTAGGATACCCGGTTCGCGTTGACCGGACAAGGTGTCGGCGGGATCGCCTCGCCTTGACTCGCTCCTCTTTCCCTTGTTAGGGTGGCGCCGCTTTCCCATCTCATTGCGCCGGAGAGGTCCAGCGTGCCCGCCTTCGCCATGATCACCGCGTTCGGTCAGGATCGGCCGGGCATCGTCGCGGGCCTGGCCGAAGGTCTGTACCGGCTCGGCTGCAACATCGAAGATACCTGCATGACCAGGCTGCGCGGCGAATTCTCGATGATGGTCATGGTGCGGCTGCCGGAGGAACTTTCGGCGGATCGCCTCTCCGACCGTCTGGCCCCCCACATCTCTCACATGGGATTGACGGTGCTCTGCCGGGAGCTTCCGGCTCGGGCGGCGGAACGGACTCCGGTTTCCGACGCGCCGCTCTTCATGTTGTCGGTCTACGGCGCCGATCACCCCGGCATCGTCGCGCAGGTCGCGCGGGTCGTGGCGGATCACGGCGGCAACATCACGGACATGAACACCCGGGTGATCGGCTCGGAGGACCGGCCGGTGTATGTCATGATCTTGGAAATCCAGCTTCCTGAACGTTCCCCGCCGGCCGAACTCGAACGGGCCCTCGAACGGCTGAAGCCGGCGCTGGGCGTGGATTTGACGTTTCGCCCTATCGAACAGGTGCGGTTGTAGCCGCTCGTGGCCGTCCATCCGATCCTGCTCTATCCCGATCCGATCCTCAAAGGCATGGCGGCTCCGGTCTCCGTTGATGATCCGGCGCTGCCGGGCCTCATCCAGGACATGCTCGACACCCTGGAGGCGTCGCCCGGCGTGGCGCTCGCCGCCCCGCAGATCGGGTCTTTGCTCCAAGTCATCGTGGTCGATGTGACGCGCAAGAAAGGCGAGACCGGCCACGGGCGCGTGGTGCTGCTGAACCCGCGGATCGTGGATCAGGACGACCGGCGCATCATCCGTGAGGGCTGTTTGAGCATCCCCGACTATACCGGCAATGTCCTGCGGTACGGACGGACGGTCGTGGAAGGCGTGACCCCGGAGGGCCGTACGAGAACGCTCATTACGTCAGGCCTGGAAGCCCTCGCCTTTCAACACGAGGTGGATCACTTGAACGGCATCCTGTTCCTGGACCGCATCCAGTCGCTGAGCACGGACTTGTTCAGGAGAAGAAACCGCTCCTCTTGAGCGACCAAGGTGACGGGGCAGATCCTTTGCGAAGAGCAGTTAGGGAAGGGAAGGCGATGAGGAGGGACCATCGGCGGCAGTCACCTCATCCTGCTCCCAGACAAAACCCGGCTGGAACATGAGCCGGTACTGCGGCGGAACGGGAATCGGAAACGTCAGCACTTCATACGCACCGGCGACCGTGCGGACCACGAACATCCCCAGTCCGTCAATCGGGCCCCGGAGGGCGCCGGTCACCCAACCCTCTGCTTGGCCTATCAGGTAGATTTGCTTGGGTAACTCGATCCAGCCGGTGCTGAAGTTGATCGCGCCGCGCGCGAGCTTCATCCCGGCTTGGCGCCAAATCGGAGGCTCTTCGGCACGAGCGACGGAGGCGCCTCCCACCAGCAGAAGCACAAACAACCCGAGTAACCGGCATGTGATCATGGCCGCCTCATGGGCTTTCAGCGATCGGCAAAAGGGGGAAAGAAAACTGATTCCTGACGGTTCAAAGCTGACCGCTACAATAGCGAAGTTGCATCGACAAGTCCAATTCGCTAAGGTACGCCCGATGGACAAAGCCCTCGCGCGTCAGATTCTCTTGGCCTGCGCGAGCGGTTTTCTGTATCCCCTGTGCTTTCCCGACTTCGATCTTGGCGTCCTCGCCTGGATCGCCCTGATCCCGCTCCATCTTGCCGTTGAGCCGGTGACCCCACGCCGGGCATTCCGAATCGGCTGGCTCTCCGGCCTGATCGGATTCACCGGCACCATGTCCTGGGTGGTCACGGCCATGCATCTCTACGGCAAGATGCCTCTGGCGGCCAGCTATGCCGTGATGGTCCTGCTGACCGCGTACCTCGGCTCATACGTCGCGCTGTACGCAGTGGGGTACGCGAAGCTCAGACGGGCGGCTCCGTCTCTCCTCTTTCTCACGGCTCCCGGCCTCTGGGTGTCGCTCGAGCTGCTGCGCACCTATTTCCTGTCCGGCTTGCCTTGGGCCCTGCTGGGGTATTCGCAGTACCGGTGGCTGGCGATCATCCAATTCGCCGACCATACCGGCGTCTACGGCGTGTCGTTCCTGATCGTGCTCGTGAACCTTGCGTTGACCGAGCTGATGAACTGGCTCCTCGCCCGCGTCCGCCGCCGGGATCAGGTGCGGTTTGCCTGGCAGGCGCCGGCCGCCGCCGTCTTTGCCGTAACGATCGCATGGGCATACGGACAAAATGCGTTGGACGCGCACGCGGCCTCCCCCGATACTCGAACGTTGTCCATCGGCCTGGTGCAAGCCAATATCGACCAGGCGCACAAGTGGGACGTCGCGTACCGCCAGGAGACGCTGGAGCGCTACCGTCGTCTGACCGCGCAGGTCGCCGATCGGTCCGATTTGATCATCTGGCCGGAAGCGGCGACCCCTTTTTTCTTTGAGCTGGAACCGCAGTACCGGCTGGAAGTGACCGCTATGGCGCGAGAGGCGCGCGCGCCCATACTGTTCGGCAGTCCGGCGCTGCGATACAGCCTTGATCGCCGTCCGTACCTGCTGAACAGCGCGTATCTGCTCTCGCCCGACGGCCAGATCACGGGCCGCTACGACAAGCAGCATCTGGTTCCCTTCGGCGAGTACATTCCGCTGCATTCCTCGCTGCTGTTCTTTCTCGACAAACTCGTGGAGGGCATTGGCGACTTCGAGGCCGGAACGACGCCCACCATTCTGACCATACGCCCGCAAGCCGCCTCTCACCCGCAAGGGAGAGAGGAAAGACCGGTAGTCAAGTTCGGCGTCGTGATTTGCTACGAAGTGATTTTCCCCGACCTGGTTCGCGAATTCGCCGCCAACGGTGCCGAGTTCATGGCGACCATCACCAACGACGCCTGGTTCGGCCGCTCGGCCGCTCCCCATCAGCACTTTGGGATGGTGGTGTTCCGTTCGGTGGAGAACCGCATGGCCTTCGCCCGAGCGGCCAATACGGGGGTCTCCGGTTTCATCGATCCCGCCGGGCGCATCCTCCAGGCCACGCCGATCTTCACGGAGGACGCGGTGACGGGCGCGATTCCCGTTCAACGCCACCCGACGTTTTACACGCGATACGGTGATGTGTTCGCGTACGGGTGTGTTATAATCACCGGACTTTTCGCCGTCGGCGCAGAGCGGCGCCGGCGGCGCCCGGCGAGAGCCTAGTGGCGAGTGATCCCCTAGTTCCTTGCCCCTTGGCATTTGCCCCTTGCCATTGGAGAACCTATGCTTGACGAAGTCCGTGCGCGGGTCCGAACCATCGGGGAACAGGTGAGCGAACTGCGGGGGCATCTTTGACCTTGCTCGATTGACCTCCGAGTTGAAAGCCCTGGACGAGCAATCGGCGCATCCGGACTTCTGGAAAGACCCGCAGGCCGCCGCGCGCCTCGGCCGGAAAAAGGCCACCATCGAGCGGGAGATCAACCGCTGGCGCGAGATCGAGCGTCGGCACAGCGACCTCTGCGCCATGGTGGAACTGGCCGAGGAAACGGGCGACGCCGAGCTGGAACGGGAACTCTCCGCCGAATTGCTTCAATTTGAAGCCGCCGTCAACGCATTGCGCATCGAGCTGCTGTTGGCCGGGGAACGGGACAGCAGCAACGCCATCCTGGCGATCCATCCCGGCGCCGGCGGCACCGAATCACAGGATTGGGCCCAGATGCTCCTGCGGATGTATGTCCGCTGGGCGGAGCGCAAAGGGTTCAAGGTCGAAACGCTGGACCTACAGGCGGGCGATGAAGCAGGCATCAAAAGCGCGACCCTCTCGATCACCGGTCCGTACGCGTACGGTTACCTCAAGGCTGAAGCCGGCGTGCATCGCCTGGTGCGGATTTCGCCGTTCGACGCCAACAAGCGACGACACACGTCGTTCGCCTCCGTGTTCGTCTACCCCGAGATCGAGGAAGACGTAGAGGTCATGATCGACGAGAAAGACCTTCGGATCGACACTTTTCGCTCCGGCGGCGCCGGCGGGCAGAATGTCAACAAAGTGGAGACGGCCATCCGCATCACGCATATCCCGACCGGCATCGTCGTGCAATGCCAGAACGAACGATCGCAACTGCAGAACCGGATGGGCGCCATGAAGATTCTGAAAGCGCGCCTCTATGAGCTCGAGCAGCAAAGAAAGCAGGCCGAGTTCCAGGCGATCGTCGGCGAGAAAAAGGAGATCGCCTGGGGCAGCCAGATCCGTTCGTATGTGTTCCAGCCCTACCAGATGGTGAAAGATCACCGGACGAACGTCGAGGTCGGCAACGTCACGGCCGTCATGGACGGCGATCTGGACAAATTCATCGAAGCGTATCTGAAGAGACAGATGACAAGCGCAAAGTAACGTGGCGCGTCACACGTAACGCGCAAGACACAGCCTTCTTCATCTCCGACTCGTCACGCGTCGCGCATCACCTATCACGGTTTTATTGATGGACGAACTCAACGAACAGCGACTCCAGCGGATCAAGAAACTCGACACGCTCCGCCGGCTCGGGGTGCAACCTTATGGCTCGCGGTTCGAGGTCAAAGACCGCGCCGGCGACCTGATTCGTCTCCACGGGCGGAAATCCAAGGAGGCGTTGGAGCAGGAGCGCATCGAAGGTACGCTGGCCGGCCGCATCGTGGCCTTGCGTCGCTTCGGCAAGGCCGCCTTCGCCGTGCTTCAGGACGGTGCGGACCGCTTGCAGGTCTATCTCAAGAAGGATCTCCTCGGCGAACACACCTACCGGATCTGCGAGGAGTTGGATCTCGGCGACTGGATCGGCGTCACAGGCAGGTTGTTTCGCACCAAGACCGACGAATTCACTGTCGAAGTCCGTTCGTTGGCCTTTCTCAGCAAAGCGCTGCGGCCCCTGCCGGAAAAGTGGCACGGGCTCACCGACGTGGAGACCCGCTACCGCCAGCGGTACGTGGACCTGATCGCCAACCCGTCCGTCCATGAAATTTTCGCCGCCCGCAGCCGCATCATCGCCGGCGTCCGCTCGTTCCTCATCGAACGGGGATTCCTGGAAGTCGAGACGCCGATGATGCACCCGATCCCCGGCGGCGCAATGGCCAAGCCGTTCGTCACCCATCACAACGCGCTGGGGGTGGACCTCTATCTGCGGATCGCGCCGGAGCTTTACCTGAAGCGACTCATCGTCGGCGGCTTCCCGCGGGTGTTTGAGATCAATCGCAACTTCCGGAACGAAGGCATCTCGACGATTCATAATCCGGAATTTACGATGTTGGAATTCTATGTCGCCTACGCCGACTACACCGACTTGATGGCGCTGACCGAGGAGTTGGTCGTCCGCCTCGCGCGGGAGGTGCTGGGCAAGACCGTGATCGAGTACCAGGGCCGGCAGATCGACTTGTCGCCCCCGTGGAAGCGTTGGTCGTACCACCAGGCGATCCTGGAGGTGAACAACCTGGACCGCTCCGTCCTGCACGATCGGGCCGCCGCGCTGGCCGCCGCGAAGCGGCTGGGCGTCGAGGTCGATCCGAACGCGCCGTTGGTGACGGTCCTGAACGAGATCTTCGAGGAGACGGTCGAACTCCATCTCCAGCAACCGACCTTCATCACCGATTACCCGATCGACATTTCGCCGCTCGCCCGCCGCAAGGATTCCGATCCGACCTTGACCGATCGGTTCGAGCTGTACATCGCCGGCCGGGAAATCGCGAACGCCTTCTCCGAGTTGAACGATCCGCTCGAGCAGCGCCAACGATTCGAGGCGCAACTCGCCCAGCGGGAGGCCGGCGACGAAGAGGCGCACCTGTTGGACGAGGATTTTCTGCGCGCGCTCGAATACGGCATGCCCCCCACCGCGGGAGAGGGGATCGGGATCGACCGGCTCGTTATGCTGTTCACCGACCAAGCGTCGATCCGCGACGTGGTGCTGTTTCCCCAACTCCGTCCGGAGAAGTAACGATGGCGCTCCCCTACGAGGTCTTCATCGGCCTGCGGTACCTTCGGGCCAAGCGCCGCCATCGAACCATCTCGCTGAACACCTTCGTCTCGGTCGCCGGCATCACGCTCGGGGTGGCGGCGCTCATCGGCACGCTCGGCATCATGACCGGGTTCAAGGAGGACCTCCAGGCCAAAATCCTGGGCACGACCGCCCACATCATCGTCCAGGACCGGACCAAAGACGGGATCGCCGACTATGATGCGCAGGTGAAGCGCATCGAAGAAGTCCCGCAGGTCGTCGCCGCGACCCCGTTCGTGCTGCGGCAGGTGCTGCTGACCTCGCAGACCGGCGTGCAGGGCATCATCCTGCGGGGAATCGACCCCGAGCGGGAGGCCCGCGTGACCGATCTGGCCAAGAACCTCCGGGGCGGCAGCCTGCTCGATCTGAACACCCCGGTCAAGGTGACGCAGCCGATGGAAGGCAGCCGGACGGGCGACACCGAGGCGGTGGCCAGGCCCGGCATCATTCTGGGCAAGGAGTTGTCCCTCCGCTTGGGCGCGTTCATCGGCGACACGGTCAACGTGGTCTCGCCGGTCGGCTCGATCAGCGCGGTCGGCATGATTCCGAAGATCCGCACCTTCGCCGTCGTCGGGATCTTCGAATCGGGCATGTACGAATACGACTCATCCCTGGCCTACATCGCGCTGGACGAGGCCCAGAAATTCTTCAACATGGGGCCGACGGTCAGCGGGATCGAAGTCAAGGTCACCGAGATCTTTCGGGCCGGCGAGATCGCCCGCACGATCGAGCACGCGCTCGGCTTCCCCTACTGGGCCCGCGACTGGATGCAACTCAACCGCAATTTGTTCTCCGCGCTGAAGCTCGAGAAGACCATGATGTTCCTGCTGCTGGTCCTCATCACCATCGTAGCCTCCTTCAACATCGTCAGCACCCTCACGATGATCGTGACCGAGAAGCAGCGGGAAATCGCGATCCTGAAAGCGATGGGGGCGACCCGCAAGGCGATCATGCGCATTTTCATGCTGAACGGCCTGATCATCGGATTGACCGGCACCGTCATCGGCGTTCCGCTGGGTTATGCGTTTCTCTGGCTCATCCAGACGTATTGGACCTTCGACCCGACGGTCTATTACATCTCCCGCATCCCGGTTCATGTGCAGGCGGTGGATGTGATCCTCGTGGCGGGCTCGGCCATTCTGATCAGTTTCGCCGCCACGCTGTACCCGTCGTGGCAAGCCGGCAAACTCGATCCGGCGGCGGCGCTGCGGTATGAATAGCCCGTGATTCAGCAACTAAGTGATTGAGTGATTGTGAAGCAGTGCTCCCAAGATGACGCCGGACTGCGCCGTCGATCTGATCAATCACTTCATCACTGAATCACTCACTTACTCATGTTACGAGTCGTCGATCTTCACAAATCCTTCCCCATGGCCGGGCGCGAGTTGAAGGTGTTGAAAGGCATCAATCTCGACCTGCGCCGGGGCGAGTTGGTGGCGATCGTCGGCGCGTCCGGCGCGGGCAAGAGCACCCTGCTCCACATCATAGGGACGTTGGAGCGGCCGACCCGAGGCACGGTGCTGTTCGAAGGCGAAGATGTGTTTCGCCTCTCGGAACAAGAGCAAGCCGAGTTCCGGAACCGGCGCATCGGGTTCGTGTTTCAATTTCACCACCTGCTGCCTGAATTCACTGCATTGGAAAACGCGTACCTGCCGGCGCTCATCCAGAAGCGGCCCAAGACCGAGGTCGTCGCCGACGCGACGGCGCTGCTCAAGGACGTCGGCCTCGGCGATCGCTTGCACCACAAACCCGGCGAGCTTTCCGGAGGCGAACAACAGCGCGTGGCGGTGGCCCGCGCACTGATGCAGCGACCGGACCTGGTGCTGGCGGACGAACCGACCGGTAACCTGGACACGCATACCGGCGAGGCGCTGTTCGCCTTGTTGCGGGAACTGAACCGGGCCCGCGGCACCACGTTCGTGATCGTCACACACAATGAAAAACTGTCCGCGCAGGCGGACCGGATCATTCACATGGAAGACGGGATGATTATTTAGGCGAAAGAGGGTTGAGTGGTCATGAAGCGGACCTTCCTTACTCTCGGATCTATCGTGCTCTTGCTTGCGGCGATTCCGCTGCGCGCACCCGCCCTGGAATTCGCGATTGTCGGGCCGAGGGCCGTCGGGATGGGCGGCGCCGGCGTCGCCGTGACCACCGATGCTTTGGCGACCTATTGGAACCCGGCCGGCTTGGCGATGAGCAAGACGTTCGACATTCGCGTCCAAGGGAGCGCCCAAGGCATCGATCGGCTGGGCGTCATCGACACGGTCAAAGACATCAACGACATCAATCTCAACGACACATCGGCAAGCAACCAGGCCAGGTTGCAAAATCTTGCGAACCGGATCAACAGACCGGGTTCGACCGTTTCGGGAATCGGAGCCGGGGGCGTGTATGTCAAGGGCAACTTGGGCAATCACGCCTTTGGATTCACCGTGTCGGATGTGGCCGTGGGAGGCGCGTTCGTCTCAACGCCGGCCTCGATCAGCGGTGGAGGAGGAACTCCCTTCACCGTTAACGGCCAGTTCGCCCTCCACGGCCTCGAAGCCCGCCAGGCGGCCTTCTCCTATGCTTATGCGTTCGCCGACAAGACGTTCGCCATCGGCGTGACCGGCAAACTCATTCAAGGCGCGGCCTACGCCGGCGCCACCAACATCCGCGGGGCCGAGACGGATTTCGATGTCCTCGAGGACTTCGGCAGGGCGAAGATCTCGACGGCCTATGCCATCGACGTCGGCGCCGTCTATCGTCCCGCGTCCTGGTTGCGGTTGGGCGTGGTCGCGAAGGACATCAACGAACCGGGTTTCGACGCGCCGAACGGGCAGGAATTCAAGCTGGCCCGGCAGGTCCGCGGCGGCCTGGCGGTGAATCCGTACCCCTCTTTGACGATCAGCTTCGACGGCGATATTCTCTCCAATACGACTCTTCTGCCGGGAGTCAAAAGTCGCGTACTCAGTCTGGGCGCCGAACAGACGCTGTTCTCGGAATCTCTTTCGCTCCGCGTGGGCGCCCTGAAAAACGTGGAGGACGCGGCATCCCCGATCACGCCCACCGCCGGCTTCGGTCTGAAGATCTTCGCCTTGCGGGTGGACATCGGCGGCGGATATGATTTCCGCGAGCGCGGCGCACTGGCCGCGGGCTCGCTGTCGCTCACGTTTTAACGGACTGGATAGAATGATGCTCATAAGCAAGAACAGACGGAGGTTGCGCCGGCTCGGTCCGAGCCTGGTGCTGGTGATTATGACGCTCGCCGGGTGCGGCGGATTGCAGGAAGTGTGGGAGGGCCCGGCCGCAAAAGGGTTTCATCCGAAGTCGATCGCGATCCTGCAACTTGCCGGCCCCTACGATGCCGCCCGGGAGGACGTGGAGGAAGTGCTCGCCGCCGCGCTGATGAGAAGCAACAAATTCGAGCGGGTGGTCCCGCCCGAGGATGTCACGGATATTTTCCAGGCGACCAAGGACGCGTTCGACGCGCTCGTGGTGTACTTCACCAAGATGGAGACCACCGGGCAATCGGACAAGCAGGCGGCGGTCAAGATCGGCCAGGCGTTGAAAGCGGACGCGTTGCTCGTGGTGAAGGTCAACGCGTGGGAATACACCCGCCAGGACGGCGACAACATCGCCAAAGTCGGACTGGGGCTCCGCCTGATCGATGCCGCCACCGGCGCCATCGTGTGGAAAGCCCGCCACCAGGTGGTCAAAAGTTACATCTTTTTTCGCCCCAATATGAAAGAGGTGGCGATGGAACTCGGCCAGGAGATGATCCGCTTCATGCCGCCGGAACGGCGGTGAGAGGAGCGGTTAAGACCTTGCGCGGCTGAGGCGGGCGTGGTCCAACGCCAAGGCCAGTTGGTTGGACAGGCTGGAAAGTTCCAGTAGATCCCAGTTGCTGAACGGCCTGTTCCCGCGTTTGTTCACGACTTCCAAGACTCCCAGGCTTCTGGTGCCGACGCGGACCAGGACCGACACCACGGTTCGAACAGGAAAGAGCGCCCCCCACCCGTTCGGCTCCCCGACCCTGGGGTCCAGTCGCGCATCCTTCACCAGCACCGACTTGCCGTCGCGCATGACGGATTCGGCGATGCCGGACCGTATCCCCTTGGCGGCCGACGCCTTGTCTCCCGCCACGACTGCGGCCGTGAAGGTGTGACCGGCGCTCTCCGCCAGGAACAGCGCGCCGGCCTCCCCGTCCACCAGGCGGAGCGACACTTCGAGGGCGCGCCGAAGCTTTTCATCCCTGTCCAGAATCGAGTTGAGAAGATCGCTCACCTCTTCCAGGCACTGAATACGGATGATCTTCTGCGCGTACTTCTGTGCCAGCCTGGCATGGTCCAAGGCCACGGCGAGCCACGGTGCCACGGCGTTGAGCAGACCGATGATCGCGCGATCCGACAGTTTGCCGGGTTGGCCGTTTTGAACGACCAGGAGTCCGTCCAGCCGGCCGATCTGCTTCATCGGATAGACGAGCAAGAGATCGCTGGTCACCACGCGACCGCCGCGCTCGATACGCTCCAAGACGCCTTTCCACTGTTCAGCCAACGGACCTTGAGGCCCCCCGGCCTCGGCCAATCCCCGCATCTCCCGCGTCTGCTCGTCGCGAAGATACACGGCGATCCCGCCGACCTTGGTAAGTTTGTGGAAAAGTCGCACGAACATGTCGGCGACGCCGGCCGGAGATCGATGTCGTTCCTCGGCGCTGCTGATGGTCTCCAGCAGCCGTCGTTGGACGGTGGCGATGAGTTTGGCCGATACGGCAAGGGCGGCGGCGGATAGACGAGAACGGCGCTTCAACGCCGTCGGAGGAGGCATCCGTTTGCGCGGTCGAACGATCGTCGATCTCGAACGTCGAGACGATGTCATGACTTCTCCCTTATCAGGAGAGTCTTCAAAAGAAAAGCAAAAGATGGGAAGCGAGCGATCGGAAGAGACTAGCCCCCGGCAGTGCGGGGGGCGCGCACGGCGTGTTTCATGGCGTCCTTCAACGACCGGACGAAGGCGCCGATCTGCGCGGCCAACTGCGGATCCTGCAGGCGCTCACCGATCCGCCGGACGATGGCGCTGCCGACAATCACGCCGTCCGCCATCCGTGCGAGGCGGGCGGCATCGTCGGCCGTCGCGACGCCGAACCCGACGGCGACCGGCGCGTCGGCTATACGGCGAATCTTGGCGACATTCCGCCCGACCTCGTTCATGTCGGTGAGCTTCGCCCCGGTGATGCCGGTCAGCGAGACATAGTACACGAACCCTCGCGACCGTTTGGCGACCATGGCACGGCGGGATTCGGTGCTGGTCGGGGCCAGGAGGAAGATCAGCGCCAGACCGGCCTGCTCGGCCGGTCCCTCCAGCGGCCCGGCTTCCTCCGGCGGCATATCCGGCACGATGAGGCCGTCCACGCCCGCTTCGACGGCGTTTCGACAAAACTCGGCTTCACCGCACGCATGGATGGTGTTGTAGTAGGCCATCAGCACGAGGGGGATTTGCGTCTTGGTTCGCAGCGCCTTGACGGCGGCGAGGATCTTGCGCAGCGACGTGCCGTTGCGCAGGGCCCGCTCGGCTGCTTGCTGAATCACCGGTCCGTCCGCGATCGGATCGGAAAAGGGCACGCCGAGTTCGATGATATCCGCGCCGGACCGCTCCAATTCCAGAACGAGCTGTTCCGTCTCGGCCAAGGATGGATCGCCGGCCATGAGATAGGCGATCAGCGCCTTTTCGCCCCTGTCCTTGAGCCGCCGAAATGTCGCATCGAGGCGATTCATGGCTCCGTTATTCGTCAACCGTTCACCGTCACTCGTAAGACCTGTCTGACCGCTTTTTGCATCGCTCAACGCTGAACGGTTCACGGTTCACGCGGCTTACAACGTCACCCCTTTGAGCCTCGCCGTCTGCTGCACGTCCTTGTCCCCTCGGCCGGACAGGTTCACGATCACGATCTGGCTCTTCTTGAGCTTGGGCGCCAGTTTGACCACCTCCGCGATGGCATGGGCGCTTTCCAGCGCCGGCATGATGCCTTCCTCGCGCGTGAGCAGGTCGAACGCCGTCAATGCTTCCTCATCCGTCGCGTAGGTGTACCGGACACGGCCGGCGTCGTGGTAAAAGGCGTGCTCGGGTCCGACGGCGGCGTAGTCCAGGCCGGCCGACACCGAATGGGTCAGATTAATCTGCCCGTCGTCATCCTGCAGGAGATAGGTCATGGTGCCGTGCAGCACGCCCGGCCGGCCGCCGGAAAAACGGGCCGCATGTTTTCCGCTCTCGATGCCCAACCCGCCCGCTTCGACACCCACCATCCTGACCTTGGCGTCGCCGACGAACGCGTGGAACAGGCCGATGGAATTGCTGCCGCCGCCGACGCAGGCCACCAGATAATCCGGTAATCGCCCCGCTTCCGCCAGAATTTGCTTTCTCGCCTCCCGCCCGATGACGGCCTGAAAGTCGCGGATCATCATGGGATAGGGATGGGCGCCCAACACCGAGCCCAGAATGTAATGGGTCGTGCGTACGTTGGTCGTCCAATCCCGCATGGCCTCGCTGATGGCGTCCTTCAGCGTGCGGCTGCCGGCATCGACCCCGGTCACCGTGGCGCCGAGCAGCCGCATCCGGAACACGTTCAAGGCCTGGCGTTGCATGTCCTCCGTGCCCATGTAGATTTCACACTGAAGCCCGAACATCGCGGCCACCGTCGCCACCGCCACCCCGTGCTGGCCGGCGCCGGTCTCGGCGATGACGCGCGGCTTCTGCATCCGCTTCGCCAGCAAGGCCTGCCCGATCGAATTGTTGATCTTGTGCGCACCGGTGTGGCAGAGGTCTTCGCGCTTGAGATAGATCTTCGCGCCGCCGAGTTTCCGAGTCAGCCGTTCCGCGAAATACAGCGGGGTCGGGCGGCCGACATAGCGTTTCAGATAGTGATTGAATTCGGCCTGGAACCGGCGATCTGCTCGTGCCTTCAGATAGGCGTCTTCCAGCTCCAGCAGGGCCGGCATGAGGGTCTCGGGAACATACCGGCCGCCGTACTGACCGAACCGGCCGCGTTTGTCGGGAAGTGAGGACATACCAAAAAGTTCTCAGCCGTCAGCTCTCAGCCGTCAATTATCAGCGAACCCCCACGAACCCTCCCCCTTAACAAGGGGGAGGAAAGGAGGGAGTGTCGTGAGCGCTAACACGATGCACGCCTCACGGCACGGACGAAGGCGCGGACCTTTTCAGGGTCCTTCTTTCCCGGGCTCGCCTCCACGCCGCTGCTCACATCGACGCCGTAGGGTCGAACTTTCTCAATCGCCTCGCCGACGTTTTCCGGGGTGAGTCCGCCGGCGAGCAGGATCCTGGCGGCCTTGGCGGCCTCGGCCGCCAGGTTCCAATCGGTGGTCTCTCCCGTTCCCCCGTACACCTCTTCCGAGAACGTATCTACCACAAAGCCGCGCACCTGCGCCCGTCCTTGAAATTCCGCCAGGGCCAGAAGCGATCCGCGACCCCTGAGACGAATCGCTTTCAAAGCCGGCCGGGCCAACAGCTCGCAATAGGAGGCGGTTTCATCTCCGTGAAGCTGCGCGAGCGCCAACCCGCACTCATTCATGAGATCGCGCACGACCTTCGCGTCCTCATTGACGAACACCCCGACCGGCAGGACGAAGGGCGGCAGCTCCGACACGATCGCCTTCACGACTTTCGCTTCCACCCAGCGCGGGCTCCTTCGGTGAAAGACGAATCCCAACGCATCCGCGCCGGCCTCGATTGCCGCCAGCGCATCCGGCGCGTTGGTGATGCCGCAGATTTTGATTTTGCATGCCATGCGCCGCCGGTTCTTCAGCGTGACTCAACACGATCCTTGACTGTGCCGGTCTCCGTACAGGCTGCGAAAGGTCCACTGGCACACCATCCCCCTTGAATCGAACGTGAGCGCCAGCGTGTCGGTGGTGTCGGGGGCCCATTTGACCGGCCATTCGCACACTTCGCCGCCGTCTTTAAACGCATGGCACCGCGTCGGAATGCCCAATTCGCGTACCCGGTCGTCTTTGGTCGTTCCGATCCATGCGTCCCATTTCTTGGACGCGTCATTCAACGTTTGGCCTGCGCATCCGGCCGGTCCCAGCAACAGGCTCACCGCGAACGCCACGCGCAGCAGCATGGAAATCCCTCCTTCGACCGTTCCGTCGACTCGCCGCGACTCACCGATCCGCGCGCTGCCGAACCCCGGTGAGTTCTCGAATCTTCGCGCCGATGTCGTCCGCCTTGATCAGCGACTCGCCGACCAGCATCGCGTGCACCCCGGCCTCCAGCAACCGCAACACGTCGTCCCGCTTGTGGATGCCGCTCTCGCTCACGATCAATTTGTCCGAAGGTATCCGTTTGGCCAGTCTGAGCGTCACACCCAGGTCCGTCGAGAATGTCTTGAGGTCCCGATTGTTGACGCCGATCATCCGCACATCGGGCAGCCATTCCAGCGCCGTATCGAGTTCGCGCTCGTGATGAGTCTCGACCAACACGTCCAGCGAGAGTTCGCGCGCCAACGCGAAAAAGTCGATCAACTGCCGGCGTTCCAACGCGGCGACGATCAGCAACACGGCGTCGGCGCCGTAGGCCCGCGCTTCGTAGAACTGAATCTCGCCGACCATGAATTCCTTGTGCAAGGTCGGAAGTCCCACAGCCTGCTTCACCGCCCGGAGGTCGTCCAGACTGCCTTGGAAATAGTCCTTGTCCGTGAGCACCGACACAGCCGACGCCCCGTGCTCCTTGTACTGCCCGGCGATCTCGACCGGCTGGAACTTGTCCTTGAATTCCTCCCGCAACAGGCCCAAGCTGGGTGAAGCCTTCTTGACTTCGGCGATCAGCGCGGGGCTGTCCGGCCGCCGCGTCGCGTCCAGCGCCGCTGCAAACTCCACCGGCGGCCCCGCATCGCGAATTGTCGCCTTCAAGTCGGCCAAGTACCCCCGGCTCTGCTTGTGCCGAAGCTCCGCTTTCTTATGTTCCAGAATTCGGTCGAGAATCATTACAGGAACCGTGACGCGTAACGCGTGACACGTGACGAGCAGCTAGGACAGCTGTGCCGTCTGCATCTTCTTCCCTGGCCACGCATCACATGTCACCTATCACGCCTATTCGTAAACGCGATGAGCCGCTCCAACTTTTCCGCCGCGGCGCCGCTATCGATCACCTTCCCCGCCAACTGATAACCCTCCTGAAGCGTCTTGGCCTTTCGTCCGGCCACCAACGCCGGCGCAGCGTTCAGACACACCACATCGCGCTTGGGTCCCTTTCGCCCCTGGAGAATATCGCGTGCAATGTGCGCGTTCTCCTGCGCCGTGCCTCCGACCATGTCCTTCAGCGCCGCCCGCTTGAGCCCGAACTCGGCCGGCTCGATGTAATAACTGGAGACCACCCCGGCCTTGCCTTCCGAGATTCTCGTGCGGTCCGTCAGCGTCACCTCATCCAATCCGTCCATTCCATGGACCAGAAAACAATGCTGCGACCCCAGGTGCACCAACACCTTCGCCAGTAATTCCGTTAACCCCGCGTCATAGACGCCCATGACCTGAACGGTGGCACCGGCGGGATTGGTGAGGGGCCCGAGAATATTCAAAATAGTCCGAACCCCCATCTCCTGCCGAGGTCCGGCGCAGTGCTTCATGGCGCCGTGATAGAGCGGGGCGAAGAGAAATCCGATGCCCACTTCGTTGATGCAATCGGCCACCCGCTCGGCCGGCAGATCGATCTTCACGCCCAAGGCGGCCAGCACGTCGGCGCTCCCCGACTTGGACGACACCGACCGATTGCCGTGCTTAGCCACCGTCAATCCGGCGCCGGCCACGACGAAGGCGGCGGTCGTCGAGATGTTGAACGTATGAGAACGGTCGCCTCCGGTTCCGCAGGTGTCGACCACCAGCGGGTCCCCGACACGAATGCGGACCGCTTTCGCCCGCATGGCCCGCACCGAGCCGGCGATTTCGTCCACGGTCTCCCCCTTCATGCGCAGGCCCATCAGGTAGGCCGCGATCTGCGCCGGCGTGGCCTCGCCGTTCATGATCTCGAGCATGACCTCCTCGGCTTCCTTCTCCGAGAGATCCACCCGCTCCGTCAATTTGGCGATGGCGTCTTTGATCATGGTCATAAGCTAACAGCAGACAGCGAGTAGCGAATAGCTGGATGCTCGTCGCACAGTTTTATTTCCCCCGCTGCTCGCTATCAGCTGGTAGCTGTTCGCTAGAGTTTTAAGAAGTTCCGGAGTAAATCCTTGCCTGCCGCGGTCAGGATCGATTCCGGGTGGAATTGCACTCCTTCGATCGCCCAAGTCCGGTGCCGCAATCCCATGATGTCCCCTTCTTCGCTCTCGGCGGAGATCTCCAAGCAGGCCGGCAGATTCGCCCGGTTGACGATCAGCGAATGGTAGCGGGTCGCTTCGAAGGGGTTGGGTAATTCGCGAAAGATGGTTTTGCCGTCGTGGCGAATCATCGAAGTCTTGCCGTGCATGAGCCGCTGGGCCCTGATGACTTCGCCGCCGAACGCCACGGCCAAGGACTGGTGTCCCAAGCAGACACCGAGAATAGGCAGACGCCCCGCAAAATGTCGGATGGTGTCCACCGAGATACCGGCTTCCTTCGGCGTGCAAGGGCCCGGCGAGATCACGATGCGGCTCGGTTTGAGCGCTTCGATCTCCTCGATCGTGATCTTATTGTTACGATACACCCTCACATCCTCCCCCAGTTCCCCGAAATACTGAACCAGGTTGTAGGTGAACGAGTCGTAGTTGTCGATCATCAATAACATAGAAAGTACTCGTCGCTCGTCGTTCGTGAAGCGTATCTCGTAGGTTCCCCGTTCCTGCGCTTCACGCTTCACGCTTCACGCATAACGCTCTCATTCCAGTCCCTGTTCCGCCAGTTCGATCGCGTTCATCATGGCGCGGGCCTTGTTCCAGGTCTCCTCGTACTCATGCTCGGGGTTGGAATCCGCAACGATGCCCGCACCGGCCTGAATATAAGCCTGCTTGCCTTTGATCACGACGGTGCGGATGTTGATACACATGTCCATGTTGCCGGAGAAGCTGAAGTAGCCGACCGCGCCCGCATACGGTCCCCGCCGGGTCGGTTCCAACTCCTCGATGATCTCCATCGCCCGGATCTTCGGCGCGCCGGAGACGGTCCCCGCGGGGAAACAGGCCCGCAGGACGTCGTAGACCGTCATCGAGGGAGCCAACCGGCCGGTGACCTGTGAGACGATGTGCATGACATGGGAGTAGCGTTCGATCTGCATCAACGCCTCCACCCGCACCGATCCCAAACGCGCCACCCGGCCGACGTCGTTCCGCCCCAGATCGACCAGCATGACGTGTTCCGCCCGCTCTTTTTCATCCGCCAGCAGTTCCACTTCCAACTGCCGGTCCTGCTCCGGCGTCTGTCCGCGCCGGCGCGTGCCCGCGATCGGCCGCACGGAGATCACCCCGTCCTCGCACCGCACCAGCGTTTCCGGCGAGGACCCGACCAACTCCACGCCGGCCACCCGCAGGTAATACATGTAGGGCGAGGGATTGATCACCCGCAACGCGCGGTAGAGCTGAAACGGACTGGTCTGGATACGCGTTTCCCATCGTTGCGAGAGCACCGCCTGTACGATGTCGCCGGCCCTGATGTACTCCTTGGTCCGCATCACCATCTTTTCGAAGTCCGACCGGCTCATGTTCGGAGTGAACGTGATCGGCTTGCGCCGGTGCTTGGGACGCGCTCGGCGCAACGGCCGCTTGAGGCGGGCGATCATTTTCTCGATTCTCGCGGTTGCCTCCGCATAGGCGCGCCGGACGTCGGCTTCGTGGGCGGATCTGACATGGGCGTTGGCCACGACTTTGATCTTCTGCGACACGTTGTCGAAGATCAGGAGCGTGTCGGTGAGGAGAAAGGCGAAATTCGGCAACCCCAGGCTGTCCTTGCGCCCGGCCGGAATCTCCTCGAACGTACGCACCACATCGTACCCCAGATAGCCGACCGCGCCGCCGACGAACCGCGGCAACCCGGGCACGGTGACGGGCCGATACTGGTCCATCAACTCCCGCAGCCGCTCGATGGGCCGGCCCCTGCTCGCCACCCGGCGCAGGCGGGTCCCTCGGGAGATCAGGAGATCGCCGCGATCTTCGCGAATGACCACGGGCGAGCCGCTGCCGAGGAACGAGTACCGCGCCCAGTTCTCGCCGCCTTCGACGCTCTCCAGCAAATAGGCGGAGGGGCCGTGGTCGATCTTGGCGAAGGCCGAGACCGGCGTCTCGTAGTCCGCCAGGATCTCGCGGTAGAGCGGAATCAGGTTCCCTTGGCCAGCGAGGGCCCGAAATTCATCGAGATCGAGGGAATAGGCAGGTTTGTTCATGCAGCGATCCCCGGCACGCTTCTCTCCCTGACGGGCCGCCGGCCTGGGGCGGGTCGCCGGACGCCGCCGGTCGGCAAGACATGACCACAGCGAGCGATGGGCTCATTCATAGCCGACGATCAGCCGCTGGCCGACTTCGATGATGTCGTCCGGGAGCTTGTTCCATTCCTTGACCTTGTCGACCGACACGCCGTATTTGCGGCTGAGGCGAAAGAGCGTTTCTCCCGGCTTCACCTGGTGATAGATCGGGGTGGTCTTCGAAAGTGGTGCCGTGTCCGGTTTGAGAACCGGTTCGGCGATCTCCGACTCCATCCCCGGCACTTCCACCTTTTTCGGCTTGCCGGACGGCTTCGCCATCCGTCGCATTTCCTCGTTGGCCTTGCGTTCCAGAAGCGCGGCTTCCTTCATCGCGTCGGCCTCTTCCTGGAGTCTCGCCATTTGCTCCCGCAACGCCTGCACCTGCGCGGCCAGTTCCCGATTCTTCGCCTCCAACTCGGCCGCTTCGCGCTTGGTCCGCTTGACCTCGCTGTCCAGCTCCGCCGTCCGCTTTTCTTCCTGCGCCAGCAACCGCTGAAAGTTCAAGCTCCTGGCCTTTTCCGCCTCGTACTTTTCGGCCATGACGCAGCCGGTCAGCAAAAGAAGCCCGACCAGCGCCACCGCCAAGCGTACTGTCTTGATCATTCTCATCACCCTCCCATCCGATTGATCCGGCTCGAGCCGTTCCGACGATGCACCGCCGGACGGTGCCGATGCTCGCCGACCCGTGACGCCCGGGACGAACGTCACGACCCGACGTTTCCGACGGCCGGAAGCCTAAGAATAGAGAGGCATGCAGCGAAAGTCAAAGCGGAAAGGGCCGATCCGGCCGGTTTGACCCTTTGCCCGAGGCTGTGTTACGGTTGATTCCGCCAGCGGCAGACCCAGCCAGACCCCGCACGCCGGACTCGGACTTCCATGGGAACAACACCGCAATCCAGCGCCGGTCGGACCGTGGTGATCGACGGGGTGACGCTCCACCTGGCGCAACCGATCGCCGGCTCGCAGGAGTGGATCGGCGAGCGGGAAATCCTGCGGCAACTACTGGCCTGCTGGCTGGTCGTCGACGAGAAAGATCTGCCGCTTTCGCCGCGCATCACGGGGCCGCCCGGCATCGGCAAGACGACGCTGGCCATGTCCGGCGCGCGGGAGCGGAAACAAGACCTGTACATCTTTCAGTGCACGGCCGACACCAGACCCGAAGACTTGCTGATCACGCCCGTCCTGGCGGAGTCCGGGTCTATCGCCTACCACGCGTCGCCGCTGGTCACCGCCATGCTGACCGGCGCCGTCTGCGTGTTGGACGAAGGCAACCGCATGAACGAAAAGAGTTGGGCGTCGCTCGCCTCGCTCCTGGACCATCGCCGATGCGTGGAATCGATCGTCGCCGGCATTCTCGTCACGGCCCATCCCGAGTTCCGCTGCTGCGTCACGATGAACGAAGACGCGTCCACCTACGAAGTGCCGGATTACATCCTGTCCCGGCTCCAGCCGACGTTGAACATGGGCTTTCCCGGCAAGGAGGATGAGTTGGCCATCCTCCGGTACCATCTCCCCTTCGCGCCGGGCGAGATGCTGGCCATGACCGTGGAGTTCCTCCAACAGGCGCATCAACTCAATCTGGAATATTCGGTCCGGGACGGCATCCACATCCTCCAATACGCGCTCAAGCGCCTGGCTCAGGATCCCGCTCATCCGCTTTCGAAAGATGAAGCCTGGCGTGAAGCCCTGGTCAAGGTGCTGAGCGAAGAGGCCTTGGACCTGGAAACCCTGGCACGCCGGCGTAAGCGAGCGCTCGGTGAGCAACCGTTGCCGAAAGGCCTGGGGGACTTCTTCTTCGAAAGCGACGACCCGTTGCATCCGGGCCGCTGATCGCCCGCCCTGCCGCGATGAACGACGACGCCGTCTTCAGGCTTTCCGCTCGGATCGAGATGCTCCCCATCCTGCACGCGAGCGGAGACGTCGCGCAGGAAGTGCGCGAACGGCTGATCAGCCGGCGTTATGATTGCCTGGCTCTGCCCCTTCCTCCGTCCGTCGAAGAACCGCTCGAACGTGCCATCGAGCGGCTGCCCCTCATCAGCCTCGTGGTCCTGCCGGAACCGGATCAGAACGGAGAAGCCGCGGTCAGCTTTGTTCCCTGCGATCCCTGCCAGGCCGTCGTCATGGGAGCCCGGGTGGCGATGGTGGAAGGCATCGCCCGGGCCTATATCGACCGCGAGGTCCGCGTCTTTGACCCCTCGCCGTTCGTCTCGCCCGATCCCTACAGTCTCAAACGCGTCCCGCTGGCCGCCTTTGCGGCCGCCGTGCTGCCGTCGCTGCCGCCGCCGACACCGGGTACGCAGCGATGGGAGCGCATCTGCTGGATGGCGTTCAGGCTGCACGAACTGGAGATGGACTACGAGTCGATCCTTTGCCTCTGCCACGCAGCCGATTGGCCCTGGCTGCGCGATGCGTATCGGGAGCGGCGCCCGTACACGGCGCCCGAGTCGACCGCGGCGTCTCCCGCCCTGTATTCCGTCACTCCCTCCAGCCTCTACTTTGTGTTGGGAGAATTGCCGTTCATCACCGACCTGTACGAACGGCGTCGCGCCGAGCTTCGCTCGGACCGCCACCTCTCCGTGGACGGCGTCAAAGAATTGCTCCTGGAAACGCGCAGCCGCTGGAAGGCCGAGCATGAGACGGACGGTCATCATTCGGTGGCGAACTGGGTGACCCCTCAGTTGCTCCAGATTTACCTGCAATACGTGCGCAACCTCGCGCTGCTGGAACGGCGCCTGACACCGGACCTGTATACGCTGGTGCTGGCGGCCAAGCAGACCGCCGGCGATGAGTTCGCGATCAAGCTCCTGGAGACAGCCAAACGCTATACGTTTCAGTCCGACATCGAGCATGAGCATTTCCCGCTCGTGGCTGCCGGGATCGAACAGTTGGAGTTGCCGGACGGACTGATCGCCCGGGCGAAGAACCGGCTCCAAGGTCCGCCGTTGGTATGGAGATCCCTGTCCCTTCGTCCCAAACCGACGCGGGCGAAGAGCCGGCGATGGGCGCTCTTGTGGAATCCCTTTCGGCAGTGTTCCTGGCCGCCGGAAGACGAGAAGATCGAAAGCTTCACCAGCCACGTGCGGGAACAGGCGCGGGCCATTCTCGGCGCCGACCTGGCCAAGGTTGAAAAGTTCATGTCATCGATCAAGGATGGGATCGATCTCCGTGAAAGCTTACGCCATTGGTGCGCGAGTCAGCGGGGTGCGGGAGCGGCAGTACCGGTTTCCACGGAGCGCCGACCGCGCATGGACATTTATGTGAAGGAAATCCCCCCGGCCAGGGGCAATGTCGAAGTCGTCGTCTTTCTCTTCGACACGCCGGCCGATCCGGACGAATATCGATGGCGGGCGACTTGGTATGCGGAACATGCCGAAGAATCCACGCTGTGCTTCTACGCCACCCCGTTCGAAGAGAACATGATCGGACCGGGCATCGCCCAGTCCCGCTACGGCGGCGCCATGTTTCTGTTCCCTCCACGGCCCATCCCGGACATCTGGACCGACCCGAGCCTCGACTTCGCCAAGACGTTGGAGGATCGCCTGATTGCCGCCGCCGCCCTGCATTCCCGCGAACCCCATATCGCCTTGGTCTCTCCTATCCCTCCACGCGCCTCATGGCGACGGATCGCCCGACATTTCGGCCGGAGACTGGTTCCGATTCCCTTAAGCCGATTCTCCGGCCAGACGATCGATCGCCTGCGCCGCTTCCATGTGCTGAACGGACACGACATCAGGAGCTATGCGGCAAGGTTCATCAGGGAGTGAGAACTGGTTCGCCTGGTTTGTCTGGTTCATCTGGTTTGTTTAGTTGGAGGGGTTGAAGCAGGAGCGCCGGATCGACGAGACGAACGAAAGAAACCGGACAAACGAAACAAACGAGATCAACCCGACCAGATCCGCCATGACGCAAGCACACCACCTCTCCCGCGAAGCAGCCCGGAACCGCATCGAAGCGTTACGACAGGAGATCCGCCGGCACGATTATCTGTACTATGTCAAAGACCGGCCGGAGATCTCCGACTCCGAATACGATCGGTTGTTCCATGAACTGGTGGAGTTGGAAACCACCTATCCGGAACTCATCACGCCCGATTCCCCCACCCAACGTGTCGGCGCGCCGCCGCTCGACGAACTCAACAAGGTCGAGCATGAGAAGCCGATGCTCAGCCTCGACTCGGTCGCCGATCAGGAAGAAGTCCTGGCCTTCGATAAACGCATGAAGCGGGAGCTCGGCGTGGAGAGCGTGGAGTACACGGCCGAGCCCAAGTTCGACGGGCTCTCGGTCGAACTGGTGTACGACGACGGCCGCTTCGCCCGCGGCGCGACCAGAGGAGACGGCGTGACCGGCGAGGACGTGACCGTGAACCTGCGCACCATCAAGCCGCTGCCGCTGCAACTTCTGCCGCAACCGGACCTGCCCGCTCATCTCGTCGTGCGGGGCGAAGTCTACATGCGACTCGACGACTTCCAGGCGCTCAACCGGCGCATGACGGAACGGGGCGAAGAGGCGTTCGCCAACCCGCGCAACGCCGCGTCCGGCTCGCTGCGGCAACTGGATTCCCGCATTACGGCGGAACGGCCGCTCGTCATCACCTGCTACGAAATCATGGCCCTGTCCGCCGAGCCGCCGCCGACGCATTGGGATGAGCTGGAGGCGCTGGCCCGCTGGGGCCTGCCGATCCCGATCCAGCGCCGTCGCTGCGCGACCATTGAAGAGGTCATCGCCTTTCACCACGAGACGGAGGCTATCCGCGACGACCTGCCGTTCGAAATCGACGGCATTGTCGTCAAGGTCAACCGCCGCGCCTGGCAGGAGCGGCTCGGCGAAAAATCCCGCAGCCCCCGCTGGGCCATCGCGTACAAGTTCACGCCGCGAAAGGAGATCACCGTCGTCCAGGACATCGTCGTCTCGGTCGGACGCACCGGCACCCTGACCCCGCTCGCCTTGTTGAAACCGGTCGAAGTCGGCGGCGTGACGATCAGCCGGGCGACGCTCCACAACGCGGATGAAGTGGCGCGGAAAGACATCCGGGTGGGCGACACCGTCAAAGTCGAGCGGGCCGGCGACGTGATTCCGGCGATCACCGAGCGCGTGCCCGTTCCCGGCGAGCGTCGCTCGGAGCCATTCCGCATGCCGGATCATTGTCCGGTGTGCGGCTCGGCGGTCGCGCGGGAAGGCGCCTATTACTACTGCACCGGCCAGGCCGTCTGTTTGGCTCAATTGAAGGGGGCACTGGAGCACTACGCCTCAAAACACGCGCTGAACATCGAGGGCCTGGGCAAGAAGACCGTCGCGCAATTGGTCGATCGAGGGTTGGTCAAGAACCTGGCCGATCTCTACACCCTGACCAAGGACCAACTCCTGACGCTGGACGGATTCGCCGATCGATCGGCCACCCTGCTGCTGGACGCGATCGAACGGAGCAAAAAGATCAGCCTCGAGCGCTTCCTGTTCGGGTTGGGCATCAGGCAGGTAGGCCAGCACATCGCGCGGGTCTTGGCCAGACACTTCGGCACGCTGGAAGCCATCCTGGAGGCCGACCGCGACCAGTTCCTGCAGGTCCGCGAAATCGGCCCGGAGATTTCCGCCAGCCTGGAGTCTTTCTTCAAGGAAGGGCGCAACCGGCAAGTCATCGACCGCTTGTTCCAACTCGGATTACAGCTCGAGCCCCCTGCCGACTCCGCCCGGCGCGCTGAGCCGGCCAAGCGGCTGGCGGGCAAGACCTTTGTCTTTACCGGCGGTCTGGAGAGATACAGCCGCGAGGAGGCCAGACGACTGGTGGAGGAGCTGGGAGGCCACGTGACGTCCAGTGTCAGCAAGAAGACCGACTATGTAGTGGTGGGGAAAGAAGCCGGATCCAAACTGGATCAGGCCAGGAAATTGGGGATCGCGCTGCTCACCGAAGCCGAATTCTCGGCGCTGGTGGAGAAACCTACGGACACCCTGGTCGGCTAGCTCGCCACATCCACCCTGGCCGCTTCCGGCGGCTCGACCGTCACGCCGGTCTTCTCTTCTTTGAAGAGCTGCACGCTCTTGATCGACTTCGGGTCCGCCTCATGCACCACGAGGCGGCAGTTGCCGAGGCGCAGTTCCTCGCCGACGGCGGGAATCCGGCCCAGTTCCGCCTGAATCAACCCGCTGATCGTGTTGGCCTCGTCGCCCAAGTCCACCTTCAAGAAGTCGTTGACCTTGCGCACCTCGGTCCGGCCGTGGACCAGAATCTGGTTCTTGCCGATCCGTTTGATCAATTCCTCGGTAATATCCGTTTCGTCCATGATCTCGCCGACGACTTCCTCCAGCAAATCCTCCAGCGTCACCAGGCCCATGACGCCGCCGAACTCGTTCACCACGATCGCCATGTGCCGTTTTTCCTGTTGGAACTGCTTCATCAAATCATCGGCTGTCTTGCCGCGCGGGACGAAGAGCGCCGGATGGGCGATGTCCTTCAGCCTGACGTCGCAATGGCCTTGGGCCAGCTCCGTCAGCGCCTTGGTCTTATAGAGGATACCCGTAATGTTGTCGAGCGTGCCGTCGTACACCGGGATCCGTGAGTATTTGGATTTAAAGAGCTGTTCCTGAGCTTCCTTCAGCCGTAGGTTGCCGTCCAGCGCAAAGACATAGATGCGCGGGGTCATCGCATCTTCGGCCGTGATGTCGTTCAACTGGAAGACGTTTTTGATCATCTTTACTTCTTCGGACTCGATCGCGCCGGCCTTGCCGCCGACATCCAGCATGATCTTGAGCTCTTCCTCGGTCACGAATGGCACCGTCAGACCTTTCCCGCCCGTGATTTTGTCGATCATCGGCTCCAGGACGAACAACACCGGCTGCAGCGCCCATTCGATCCAATAGACCGGGTAGGCCATCGCCAGCACGAGGGAGACCGCATGCTTGGCGGCCAGGGTCTTGGGCACCACGTCGCCGAAAATCATTAGGACGAAGGTCAGAATGCCGATCGCGATCGCCAACGCCTCCGAACCGAACAGCCGGATGGTAATGATAGTGGCGAACGAGGCGGCGCCCGCATTGACCAGGTTATCCCCGATCATGATGGTGGAGAGCAGCCGCTGGGGGTTGCTGCGAAGGTAGAGAGCCATCGCGGCCCGCTTCCCGCCACCCGCGGCCAGGGCCCGAAGCCTGGTTTCGTTGACTGAAAAAAACCCGATCTCGGCCGCGGAAATAATGGCCGACAGCAATATCAAAAAAAGCAGAATAAGAATGTCCATGGAAGTCGGAAATTAGGGACGCACGACCGGCTCAGTGAGCCGGCCAAGACGCACCAGCAACGCCCGAACGGGCGCGGCGGGCTGTGTGATTGGGGTACAAAGGAACAGAACGACCTGGTGAGGTCCTATCGGGCCGCCGTCATCCATTGCGCAGTACATTTATCACAGGCAAGGCGACCCATCAAGCGCTGCAGCAATTCCTAGCAGAAAATCAATGGGTTGCCAGGCCTACTCTCGGACCGATTCCTGAGAGTCCGGGACCCCCTAGACAGATGGAAGCACAGCTTACGTGTCATCTCTCACAACGAAGGGATCAACTTCCAACAGGTCACCCAGCCTCCCGGCCGCGGCCTCAGCCTGGGCTTCGTTTGTAAATTGACCGACTTGGACTCGATATCGTCTGCCCTCCGGAAGCTCCACCGTCACGATCCGGCTATCCGGATAGCGGCCTTTCAAGCGATCGATCAGCGCCCGGGCGTTGGCCGGGTCGGCAAACGAGCCGACCTGAACGCGGAGGAACCCCATACCGCCCGGCCTGCCCTCATAGCCGATGACGCGCAGTTCGACCTCGTCCGTTCCGGAACCGGTCATCCCAAGCGCCCTCGCCCCGGCGTAGGACAGATCCAGAATGCGGCCCCTTGCGAACGGCCCCCGGTCGTTGATCCGCACGGTCACCTGTCGACCGGTCGTCAGCGAACGGACGACCGCCACGGAGCCCAGAGGCAGGGTGCGGTGCGCCGCCGTCAACTTGTGCATATCGAACCGTTCTCCGTTGGCCGTGTGGTTCCCATGAAAGCCGGGGCCGTACCAGGACGCGGTCCCGCGTTCGACGTAGCCGATGGGATAACCGGGAGGGTACGTGCGGAGGGATGGAGCGCCGGCGCAGCCGGACAGCACCCAGACCCCCAGGAGGAAGGGAACAGAAACGGCAAATCGAGCAAGAGGCGTGTGAAGGCCTGCTCGCATGTCAGAATTCGTCGAGGGACTTATCGCGCAGAACGTCCAAGGCCTTTTGGGTGTTCGAGACGGTCAGGACCACAATGGCCCGCTTGCCCTCGCGGGACGGCGTGCAATAGCCGCACTTGATGTTGATCCTGGCCTTGTTCAGCAGATCGGCGACCTCCTTCAAGGCGCCGGGTTTGTTCTCCAGGCTCAAGACCAGGGCCACTTCTTCCCGAAAGCGGATCTTCGCGGCCCGCAAGGCCGCCCGCGCTCCCTCCAAATCCGCCACCAGCAACCGAAGGTTCCCGGTACCCGTCACTTCCGGAGCCGAGAAAGCCTTGATATTGACCCCGGCGCCGCCCAGCACCGAAGCCACCTGCGCCAGCACCCCCGGCTTACTGCGCTCGCTGATCACCAACTGCGTCGTCGTCGGCATACTTGATTCTCCGTGATGCGTGACTTGTAAAGCGTGACGAGAGAAATCCGTTGATATCCTTTACTCATCACCCGTCACCTGTCACTTGTCACGCTTTTCCTTGTATCCGTACAGCCACCGCGCGGTGGTCCCGCCCACGTTCCGGACGGAATGTACCACATGGGCGGGGATAAAGACTTCCTCCCCGGGCTTGGGCCTGAATGTCCGCCCCTGCATTTCCAGCTCCAACTCCCCCTCGACCACCATCAGGAGTTCATCTACGGAATGGACATAATCCTCCCACACCTGCCCCGGCGGATCAACCCACAGGTCGCAGGAAAAGCCGCGGCAATGCCAGAGTTGCTGAACCTTTTTACGATCTACCGAGCCCACCGCCATTGACCTGCCCGGCGACATTATGCCCATTCGGTTACTTATCCATTTCCTATACGGTATACCAAAGACACTTCCCGCATGATTCCATCCTGTCTATATTCCTTCTCTGCGGCAAAAACTAGCCTCTGTACCGAAGCCAAAGCCGAAGTTGCAGAAATCTCCTTCCGCAAAACCTCTCGCCCATATGGTTCGCTTTCTAAGACCACTACCCAGACGCCACGTTGGCGCTTCTTGATCGGTTTCGTCTTCACACTTCATCCCCCAGTCAAAATAGCCGCTTGATCCGTTAGTCGACCCAGGCGCGAATTTCTCGGCCTCGGCGTAAATAGTTCACGTTGGGGCGATCCCTTACATCAGGAGGCAACAGAATCAACGGGCGTAAGCTTGCAACAAAGGTTTCCATTCCTTCATCATGGCCTATCTCCCTTAGCCGTCCCTTTTCCTGTGAACTAACCAACACATGATAGTCATCTGCTACCGTGACAAGCGCTTTGTCGTAGGCAAGGTGGTGAAGAGAGCACAAAGCGAGCCCGTTGCTTGTTTCATCTGTACTCCCCGGAGCCTGAACCGGAACAATGTGCGCGGCCTCGACAAGTTCGAGTTGGATACCACACATCGCACATCGATACGCGTAACTGTTTAGCACACGTTCTCGAAAGGACCTGTCTCTCAGGCTCCGCAGAACGGAGGCAATTGCCTTCTTACGAACGATTGTGACCGCGTTTAGATCCGCGTCGTTTATGGCATATGGATCGGCAGACACAGCCTTAAGGGCTTCAAAGTCGGTGCGCACTTTTCCGACGTCGTGGAGGTCTTCAAGACAGCGCATATACTCAACAAAAAAGTCTGGTCTAAAGGCAATTGCGATTTCCCTGTTACCCTTATCGCAAGGAGAGAAACCTCGTTCGTAGGCTTCACGTAGAAACCGCTCGCGTATCTGAATGGATGGGGATGCCCCCAAAGCCCCGGAATGTTTTCTATAATCGAAGCCTGCAAAAACCTCCGCTTCATCCCACCAGCCCAATATTAGGGTCTTCCCCTCCGAATCAGGCTCGAACCTACCGATACCGGTAATTTGAATCCTATACTCATCAGCTGGTCTGGCAACCCCTCCGCCATGAGTCAAGTTCCAAATATAGATTTTTACTGTGTAGGCCTCGCTTCCGCGAAAGATGCGAAGCCGAAAGGGGTGACGAGAACTCAAAAGAAGGGAATGCCAACCACAAATCTTAATGGCATTGAGGACTTTATCGAGGAGATCTGCTTTACCAAGTCGAGGCATCCTGCTCGTCAGCCAGCTTGACAGGAAACAGGGAGTTTGGTTGCTCGAAGCGGAAGCGGCTGGCTCTGAGGTAATCATCTCGGATCTCAAATGCCATCCATTTCCGCCCAAGCTGCTCGGCAACCCAGCCGGTCGTATTCGATCCCGCGAATGGGTCCAGCACCAGATCATAAGGTTCAGTGGTCAATTTGATGAAAAATTCTGGAAAACCAGCCGGAAACCGCGCCGGGTGGGGTTTAATGCCCTCCTCCTTACAGCGCCTCAAGTAGGCACTGTTTGACTCCGTATTCGCTAGTTCTAGAAGATTAGGGGGAATCGCTCCTTGGTTATCTTTCAGGAATTTCGTCGAAATATCATGGCCGCTTGGCCGGAGCTTTGCCTTATAGCCATTCTTCAGCAGCTGTCTCATACTCTCTCCATAGGGTCGAAGGACCCTCCGGTTATCTGCTTTTGGATTCTTACTCTTGGAGAGCCACCACACCACGTTCACACTATCCTTAACCCGCAACCGCCGAACGTTGACCCATTCCGCGGGAGCTGGAAGCCGTGCTGGGTTATAGTGAAAGAATTCCTGGGCCAAATAGAAACCAACATCTTTGCATAATCGAATGAGCAACTCATATTGATAAATGGTCCGCACTGGATAACCAGGAAGATAAGCTCCTCCCAAATCAAGAACAAATGATCCATCCTCGGTTAAAACACGGTAAAAATCAGGAGCGAAGCTTAAAAACCACTCGACATATTCATCAGCCGAATGGTTCCCATATTCCTTTTTCCGAGTGAGCGCAAAAGGAGGAGACGTAAGAATCAGATTCACAGATCGGTTTGGCAGCCTAGAAACGAGTTTCAATGCGTCACCCAAATATGCTGCGCCCAATTCTGTCTCATAAAAGGGTTTTGGAAGAGAACGGACCGGGCTTAGGAAAGAATCGCCCACATCTCTGCACACAATCGCCTTGATAGATCGCGATTCTAGATCAATCTTGTATCCGTTCCTTAGCCGAACCCTTCCACCTAATTGAGTACGTGCCATCTGTGAAGCCTCAGGATGATCTCGTTTTATTGCTTCCGCCTTTCAAAAATTGGCTCTTCATAGTCCAGGAATTCCACCTAGTCCTGACCATGGACACCCCTGAACAGAGCATCGCCAATATGTTCCGGCCAGAACGGCAGAATGAATGATGTTATCTGGCGGATTATACTTGTGGTACAGATAGCATTCCTTCTTGTAAGCATCCATGGAAGAGGAACAATGCTCATACCACACATGGGTATATCCAGAACCCTCTGACAAGGAACTTCTTAAGCGAACACTAGCAGGGTGTTGAAAAACTAGCATGCCCGACTCAAATTTCTCCCAGCTCCTCCGACCGCCGAGGGCTTTCGCCAGTCCGGAGAGAGCCTGGCCGTCGTCTCCTGCTCTGCTGCGGGTCACCGAGCATGGCCGTTCCCCCTTGGGGAGATCAGGTGGTCAGCGCCGGACCTTGCAGCCGGCTGATCCGAAGCAGGTTGTAGGCGGCCCCGACGAGCAAGGCCGCATGCTGCGTGCGCGCGAGGCCTCGGAAGCGCGTCTTGCGCAAGCCGCCCACGGCTTTGACCCACCCGATGATTTCCCCCACTCGCTTGCGGAGCCGTTGGCTCAGGGCGTAGCCCCTGGTCCGCGTCGTGCGGCCATCGAGCCCGGGCGTCTGCCGCCCCGCCACCCGCGCCAGATGCGGGCGCATGCGGCGCCGGCGCAACCAGCGCACGAAGTCGCGGCAGTGGTAGCCCTTATCCGCCCCGAGCGTGCAGGGCCGAATCCCCCGACGGGCTTGGCGGCGCAGCATCGCCAGCGCTGTCTCCCGCTCGGCCGTCCCGGTGGCCGGTGCGATCTGCAGATCCACACAGAGGCCGTGCCGATTCTCCATCAGCACATGGCCGGAGAAGCAGCGCTTGGCCTCCTTGCCGGCACCTTTCCGGGCCAGCCGGGCTTCCGGGTCCGTCGTGCGCTGATGCGTGGCGTTCGTCCGCCGCTCCCCGTGGCAGTCTACGGTGGGATTCCCCGGATCGTCCGGGGGCGGCGTCGCAGGCGGGGCCGCCTTGGGCTTGACACTCTTGAGCGAGGCCCAGGCCTCAATCAGGGGGCCATCCACCGTGAAGGGCTCATCCGAGAGCAGTCCCTCGCGGCGTGCGGCGGTGATCACGGCATCAAAGAACCGCTGGGCCACCTCGTGCTGCAGCAGCCGCTCGCTCTTCTGGCTGAAGGTGCTGTGGTCAAAGACCGGGTCATCCAGGCTCATGTCCAGAAACCAGCGAAACAGGATGTTGTAGTCGAGCTCCTCGCAGAAGAGCCGATGCCCGCGGATGGAGAACAGCGCGATCAACAACTCGCTTTTCAGCAACCGCTCGGGAGGGATCGACGGCCGTCCCATCGGACTGTACATCTCCTCAAAGGTCCGCTCCAGAGTCGCCAAGATGGCGTCGGCCCTGGCCTTGATCGCTCGCAAGGGATGGGTGGCCGGGACTCTGGCTTCGGGGGACAGGTAGCTAAACATGGCTTGCTGGGGCGACACCGCTCCGCGCATCCGAGACCTCCGGGTTGAGTGACGGGATGCGCGAGTACAATTGCCTAGGTACAAAAAAGCAATACTTTTTCAACATCCTGCTAAGATCGGTATCCGCTCGACCAACATATGCAATCCGGCCATTCCTATAAAAGGCATACACACATGGTGACCTCTTAATGGACAGAATACCGATCAAACTCACCAAGATTGGCCTCATGGTATTTGCTCCCTTCCCAGCAGACGTGGGCTGCTGGCTACTACGCACATGTGGAAGCAGAAGCATTTTTCACTCGAACAGCCTTTCGAGGGAATTCAGGAGCAAGACCCAGATCGAGTGCCAGACCGAACATCAGTTCACCGAGAGTTCTGAAGAAACCTCTGCTTTTTTCGCCAACCTCCTAACAAAAAATCTTTCTGCGCCGGAATGACCTATGGCAGTGATACCTGCAGCACTCCAAGAGACAGACGCCAACTTTGGAATAGCTTGGACTGCCATCCGGTAGTAGATCGGATCGACCTCGAGGCCAATGCTTTCGTAGCCGACCGAAAGCGCAGCCGCGATCGTCGAGCCGCCGCCCATAAAGGGATCGAGCACCACTCCAACGCCCAGCGGCAGGGACGCCCGCACGATCTGTCGCATGAACGCCTGCGGCTTCAATGACGGATGGCCCGCAATCGCCCGCTCATCTGGTCGGGTCGGAGCAGACACAATCACATCCGTAAAGGGCAGATCTCTGGAAGGACGTCTGAGTCCGCCCGTCTTGTACCACCTGAGATTATTCTGAACCCGCCCCTCGCAGGGTTTTCGAAAGAGCCCCCAGGGCTCCCAGCACGATCGCGGCATAACGGTGACTTCTGAGAACTCTTCATGCGCATTTTTCGGTCTATCCCCGCCGCGCAGCGTTTGGACCAGTCGGATAATCTCGCCCCGCTTCTCGAAGCCCGCTTCGATGAGCGGCAGATACACCAGATGCGAAAGCAGAGGGTTGGTGGGGTAAACACATGACCGCCGGGAACCAAAATCCGAAACGCTTTTTTGGCGAACGCCGAAAAGAACTCTCTCAGGCCTTCTCGATCTGCATCGGTCAGGACGGTGAAGCGAGGGAGCGGATTCCGCTCGCAGCCGTCGAACGAAGGAGGGATACGCCAGACGCCTCCCTTCTTCCTTCGTAGTTTTGGGGTCTGCTCCGGAGTGTATTCTTTCAACCCATAAGGAGGATCGGTCACGATCGCATGAACGGAGTGTTCGGGACCGCGTTCCATCCATTCGAAGCAATCAACACAGGCAATGCTGTACGGCACTCCGCCGAAGCAGCCGGATACACCGTGCCGCCCATGGTTCGTCGCTTCTAGAAGTGCATGCATGGAGAGTTTCCCCAAGGACTTCTTACCGCAACTCCAATACGATGTTCACGATCCCTTACTCGGACACCCGGCCGAACGTGATCTCGGCTGCGGCCGCCCGCTTCCAGATGGTCTTTTTGCTGCCGCATAGAATCACCATATAGAACGGCGTGCCAAGCTCTGTCCCTCTCTTTGCCTGGCCTGGGCCTCTGTTTCTCCCAATGATTCGTCAGTCATCACGAGCAGCCGCTCGTGGCGCCGCAGTTCACGCACTTGAGGCACGTTCCGTTTCGGACCATCGTAAACTGCTTGCACTCAGGGCAGGGATCGCCTTCATAGCCCTTCAGCCGCGCCGTGTCGCGAATCGCCGTGACGGTGAGCGATTCGCGCGTGATCTCCACCTGGTGAGCCAGGGCATGACCGTTCCCTTGACCGTTCCCCCTTGCGCCGTTTCCCGGGTCATGCCGGGAGGGAAACTTGTCCGCGATGATCGAGGCCGACTGGAGCGCTTGGATGTCCGCTTCCTCGTCTGTGCACTCCGGATCTTGGTCGTCCTTCTTCACCGAATCCATCCGCAGGTCCTCGGGCTGCACCTGCGCCAGGTCGTAGCGATCCAGATAGGTCACCGCCAACTCGCGGAAGATGTAGTCGATGATCGACGTGGCCATCTTGATCCGGTCGTTGAGCTTGACCGGCCCGTTCGGCTCGAACCTGGTGAAGACGAAGGCTTCGACGAACTCTTCCAGCGGCACGCCGTGCTGCAGCCCCAGCGAGATCGCAATGGCGAAGCAGTTCATCAGGCTCCGGAAGGCCGCTCCCTCCTTGTGCATGTCGAGGAAGATCTCGCCCAGCGTCCCGTCTTCGTACTCGCCGGTCCTGAGATAGATCTTATGGCCCCCGACGATCGCCTTCTGCGTATAGCCGTTTCGCCGCGCCGGCAACGGCCGCCGCTTCGCCAGGTACCGGTAGCGCACCAGCACCCGCTCGGTGATCTTTTCGGCAGCGCTCAGCACGTCGGCGCTCGGCTCGACCGCCTTTCCGCTGTCCGAGGAGGCATTCAATGGCTGGCTCAGCTTGGACCCGTCGCGGTAGAGCGCGACGGCCTTCACCATGCTCCTCCACGCCAGGAGGTACGCGGCCTTCACGTCCTCCACCGTGGCATCGGCGGGCATGTTGATCGTCTTGCTGATCCCGCCGCTGATGAAGGGTTGCGCGGCCGCCATCATGCGAATGTGGGCCTCGATTGGGATGTAGCGTTGCCCGATCCGGCCGCACCGGTTGGCGCAATCGAACACCGGCAAGTGCTCCGCCTTGAGATGCGGCGCGCCTTCCACGGTCATGGTGCCGCAGCAATAGTCGTTGGCCGCCGCGACTTCCTCCTGCGTGAAGCCCAGCGCTTTGAGCATGTTGAAGTTGGGTTCGTTCAGTTGCGTGTCCGTGAAGTCCAGCTTCTCGCGGCAGAACTCCTCGCCCAGCGTGAATTTGTTGAAAGCGAACTGGATCTCGAAGGCCTGCTTAAGCGAGTGTTCCAGCCGCTCCAGCGCCGCGTCGTCGAATCCCTTCTCTTTCAACGTCTCGTGATTGATGAACGGCGCGCCCTTGAGCGTCTGCCGTCCGATGCAGTAATTGACGATGTCTTGAATCTGCGCCTCGGTGTAGCCGAGGGTAATCAGCGCCGGCGGAAGGCTCTGATTAATGATCTTGAAATAGCCTCCGCCCGCCAGTTTCTTGAACTTGACCAGCGCGAAGTCCGGCTCGATGCCGGTCGTATCGCAATCCATCACCAAGCCGATCGTGCCGGTCGGCGCGATGCACGTCACCTGGGCGTTGCGAAACCCGTAGGCCGTTCCCAATTCCAGGGCCCGATCCCACGCCCGCCGGGCCGCCAGCAACAAGTCGGGCGGGCAATGTTCCGGATGGATGCCCATCGGCTTGACGGTCAGCCCTTCATATTCCTCAGGGGGCGCGTTGTAGGCCGCGCGGCGGTGGTTCCTGATCACCCGCAGCATGTGCTCGCGATTTTTCGCGTAGCCGGGGAAGGGCCACAGCTCGGCCGCCATCTCGGCGGACGTTCCATAGGCCTCGCCGGTCATGATGGCCGTGATGGCGCCGCAGATCGCCAGGGCCTGCGGCGAATCATAGGGAATGCCTTGCCGCATCAGGATGGTGCCCAGGTTGGCGTACCCCAACCCCAACGTCCGGAAGATGTAGCTCTTTTCCGCGATCGCGCGGCTGGGGAAGGAGGCCATCAACACGCTGATCTCCAGCACGATGGTCCAGAGGCGCACCGCGTGACGGAAGCTCTCCAGATCGAACCGGCCGTCCGGCGTGAAGAATTCGGCTAAATTGAGGGACGCGAGGTTGCAAGCCGTGTCGTCCAGAAAGAGATACTCCGAGCACGGATTCGACGCGTTGATGCGTCCGTCCTCCGGGCAGGTATGCCATTCGTTGATGGTCGTGTCGTACTGCGTGCCCGGATCGGCGCAAATCCAGGCGGCCCAGGCGATCTTGTCCCACAGCTCCCGCGCCTTGACCACTTTGCAGACCTTGCCGTCCGTCCGCCGCCTGAGCTGCCAGTCGCCGTCTTTTTCCAGCGCCTCGAAGAATTCATTGGGGATGCGAATGCTGTTGTTGGAGTTCTGCCCCGACACGGTCTGATAGGCCTTGCCGTCCCAATTCGTGTCGTATTCGTAAAAGACGAAATGCGTGAAGCCCTGCTGGGCATAGGCGAACATGCGCTGGATGTAGGCTTCCGGCACGTGGTCGCGCCGCGCCGCGTGGATGGCCTCCTGGAGCGCCGGATTCTTCTTGGGATCGATCTCCACTTTCGTCTGGCCGTTGCTGCCGACCATGTGACAGGCCTTCAGCACCGCGTTCAGCCGCTGCGCGCATATTTTTGAACCGGTGACCATGGCGGCCACTTTCTGCTCTTCGATCACCTTCCAATCGATGAATTCCTCGACATCCGGATGGTCCAGATCCAAGCAGACCATCTTGGCCGCCCGTCGGGTCGTCCCGCCTGATTTGATCGCGCCGGCGGCCCGGTCCCCGATCTTCAGGAACGACATCAGCCCAGACGACCGGCCTCCGCCGGAGAGCGGCTCCCCGTCGCCGCGCAGCTTGGAGAAATTCGTTCCCGTTCCGCTTCCGTACTTAAAGAGGCGCGCCTCCCGGACCCACAGGTCCATAATGCCGTTCTCGTTGACCAGATCGTCCTCGATGGACTGAATGAAGCAGTTGTGCACGACGACATTGTTGGAGAGGTACTGTCCGCTCTCTGTCTGAATGTCGAAGACCGGCTGGACCCCCATCGCCTCGATCCGGACAATGACTTCCTCTCGCAATGCCGGCAGTGTCTTACCCGGAAACCGATCGGAGCAGGCCGCCTCGAGCTTTTCACGCTTGTCTTCCGAAATGAACCCGATCAGCTCCCTGAAGCGAGCCCGCGCTTCTGCGTAGCCGATCGAGACGAAATAGGGCGTCCTCCGATTTTCCCGGTTCTCAACGCCCCTCTGCACTCGCGCGTAGATCCCCAGGTTCAGCAACAACGCCTGGATACCCAGGGCCAGCGGCGACGAGGTCGTGGTCAGAACGATATCGGCGGTCCGGGTGGCGCGAGATCTGAGACGGACCGTTCCATCCGCCTGGAACAAAGCTGAGAGATAGGCGGATTGCGCCTGCAATCCGGAAGACCGGATCGCCTTCGGCACGGACCACTCTTCGCTCTCCCGCAGCAGTTCATATTTCTCGACAAAGGGACGGAGCGGCTCGCCATACAGCCGAATGCGGCGGACATCGAGCCCGGCGGCTTTCGTCTCCACGAACCGGACGTGGTAGTGAGCCCCTTCGAAGACGCGCTGCACCCGCTCCAGGACGAAATTGAACTCAGCCTTGTCGATGGTCATGAATTCGAGCGTCAGGCTGCGATTGGTGTCCCGCTCGTACCGGCCGACAAAGCCGTCTCCCTGCAGCCATCCGACCAGCGCGGCCTCGTCCACCTCGCGCGGCTCCGACTGCCTGGTCACTGCAGTCTCGGTCGCGAGCGTGAGCCGCATGCCCGGAGCCAGCTCGTCCACCCTCCGCCAGGCGCCGGCTGAACGCCGCGCCTCGAGCGCATAGACCAGATGGTCGCCGGTCGCCTCGACGCAGACGCCGTTCTTGAGCACGATCTTGAAGACGGGCTTTTCGCCGTTTGCTTTGACGGCGACCACCTTTGTCGTCCCCGAACCCTTGCCCGCGTCGGAGCGGCGGCCGTCGAACACTTCCAGCCCGACTAGGCCCTTGGTCACGATGTCCCCGATCGGCATGGGCCCCTGCGGCGTCGAGACCAAAGCGTGGTAGGGTTGGCACGCGTGGGGTTGCGGGTGTTCGAACGCATTGGTGGCCTTGACCACTTCGCGGGTCTTGGGATCGACGTAGTAGTGGCCTTGGGCGGGGCCGGTCAGACCGTAGGCGTAATGGAGCCCCGTGTTGAACCATTGGGGCGAATTGGGCGCCGCCATTTGGCGCGCGAGCATGTAGCAGATTTCGTCATGAAAGGCGGCGGCGTCTTCGGCCGACTTGAAGTAACCGTAGTTCTTGCCCCAATGCGTCCAGCACCCGGCCAACCGTTCGAAGACCTGGCGCGCATCGCGCTCTCCGCCGAGAATCGGCTTTCCATCCGGTCCGGTCAGTACCTTCCCGTCCGGCCCGATTTGAGGCACACCGGCTTTGCGGAAATACTTTTGCGCCAGAATGTCGACGGCCAATTGAGACCACCGCTCCGGAACCTCGATGTTGTCCAACTTGAAGACCGTGGACCCGTCGGGGTTGCGGATTTCCGACGACCGCTTCACGAACTTCATCCCCTCGTAAGGGCTCTGCCCGCTCCGCGTGAATTTCCGTTCGATTCTCACGATATCCCTCCCTGGAAAGCTGCCGATGAAGGTGGTCCCGACCGCCTGTGCTCGACGAGAACTTTGAAGCTATCCGGCTGGAAAACCGACTGTCCGATTCAGTAAGCCTGTCCGGGATGAAGCTACATATAGCGATTCGATTTTTTTGTCAATACTAAATATTGTGGGTTTACTGGGGAAAGCGAGGAAAACCTGGGGATAGCGAAATCAGCCGATTGGCTTTGGCTCTGACCGATTTGTTCACGAGGTTATCCACAGCAGGGAAGGTTACATCCGGGAGCGGCTTGGTGGCCTGAACCGTCATTTCACGAGCGATGTGGGCTCAGAACACGGCGCGACCGAGTTTCAGCGTTGCTTCTTCAACGCCCTCGATCGGCAGGAACCGGCCTGCGATGCCGAGCACCACGATCCGAACATCCACTATCCGGGTTTCGAACAGGCTCACCAGCCCCCAGTTTCGCCTGATGGTGTTCGGACGCACCACACCCTCGATCAGCCGTTTGCCCTGTGCTCTGAACACAGAGCGGATGAGATTCTGTTCTCCGCTCGGTGCGGTCTGATCCATACGCTCGAGCGCCTGGGAGAGTTTCGCTTCGAGGAACAGGAGGTAGTCGTCGGTGGTGGGATTTGTCGCCGCCAATACGACGCAGATACCCAGGAACGCGGTCAGAAGGGCTAAACTGAGGGTCCTCATGTCATCCAAGCTTCACTCGGGCAAGGGGCTCAGGAATCGGCCGTGCGATTCAGCTCCGGCTGCCGACCCGTGCATTGACAATTCACCATACGGTGATTAGCCTAGCCCGCCGTCATGCTGTCACATGAACCGCCCGTGCGCCGTGAGCCAACTCATAGATTAGGAGGATGTCATGTATGTCTGGAGCAAGCGTCTGGTCGCCGGACTGTTGGGAGCGTTTCTCATCCTGCTCGGGATTTTTTTACTTCACGGCACGCCCGACGCCGCGAGCGGACTCAAAATCCACACGACGCGCTGGATAACGATGAACTACGCCGGGCTCGTGATCTGGGTCTTCGTATGGATGATCGACCAGGCCCGGGTGCGGGGGAAAAATGTCTGGCTGTGGTTCGTTCCGTTTCTCTTCGCGCCGCTTCCGGTTCTCATGCTCTACGTGCTCTTCCTTCAGCGCCGATTGAAGACGTGAAGGTTATTCGACCGCGGGAGAGACCGGAGAGAGCCCCGCGGTTCGCCGGGACTCCGGCGACCGACCATTGTCCACCGCCCCGCGCAATCTCCAGAGCAGCAGGAGGCCAGGCAAGGCGGCTAGAAACGTGACAAGGAAAAATTGTCCCCAGCCCAAGGCTTCGACCAATTCCGCCGCCGGCCGGCCGAGCAACACACGGCCGAGGGCTTCCAGCGACGACAACAAGGCGAACTGAGTTGCGCTATAGCGGTGGTCGCACAGGGACATCACGAAGGCGACGAACGCGGAGGTTCCCATCCCGCCGGAAAAATTTTCGAAGACGACCGCCGCCACCGTCGCGGTGTAATTCTTCCCGATCCATGCCAGCGCCATGAACGACAGGTTGGAGACCGCCTGCAGCACCCCGAAGGCCAGCAACGCACGGAAGAGGCCCATGCGTGCCATGGCCACGCCACCGGCCAGAGCGCCGAGCAATGTCGCGGCGATCCCCACGCCCTTCATCAGGCCGACATCAGCGGCCGTGAACCCGATCCCCCCGATCAGAAACGCCGTCGAGAGCGTTGCCGCAAACGCATCGCCCGCTTTGTAGAGGACGATCAACGGCAAGACGGCGACCGCTTCCGGGCGGGAGAAGAATTCCTGAATCGGTCCCCAGACCGCCTCCGTGAGGTTCTGCGGAGCCACCCCGGGATCCGCCGGCTCGGGGCTGAGCAGGATCGTCGCCACCCCGACCGTCATCAGTCCGGCCATCAACCAATACGTGCTTTGCCAGCCGACCGAATCCGCCAGGATCAGCGCGACGGCGCCGGCGACGACCAGAGCCAGCCGATATCCGTTCACCCAGACCGCCGCGCCCAGGCCGCGCTCCCGCGGCTGCAGCACATCCGTTCGGTAGGCGTCAAAGACGATGTCGAGGGAGGCCGACATGAAGGCCACGGCGAGGGCTAGAATGCCAAGCGCCCAAGGACGATCGCCCGGCCCGGTTACGGCCATAGCGGCCAGTCCGGCCGCCACACCGAGCTGCGTCACGACCATCCAGCCGCGCCGGCGGCCGAGCCACGGCGGGACGAAGCGATCCATGAGCGGCGCCCAGAGAAATTTCACGGTGTAGGGCAGCCCGACGAGTGTGAAAATCCCGACGGTCCGCAGGTCAACTCCGGCGACGGTCAGCCAGGCCTGAAGCGTCCCGGAAGTGAGCGTCAAGGGCAAGCCGGAAGCAAACCCCAGCGGCAGCATGACGGCGACGCGACGATTGGCGAGCGCGGCCCACAAACGTTGAGACATCATTTAGCGGCAATCCCGGAGAGGCTCACTCGGAAGCAGCATAGCATCATCCGTGGCGCGGCGAGAGCAGATTCGTACGAACGGGCAAGAAACCGGCTCGACCTGATTTAGGAGAAAGATCGCTGCGCTTCGAGCGGGACCGGCGGAAAAGGCGCGTTCCCGCTCAGCAAGGCTGGCCGTTGAAGAGACAGGGCTTGTAGCGCGTGACGTCGAAATCGATGTTCTCTTGGTACACTAGTTCGTTTCCGTTCACGCCGTCGCGCTGGGGATCGTTCCACATCGTGTGGTTCCACCAATAGAACAGGGGATAGCCCTCGGTGTAATAGACGGGATTCCCATAGTTGCTTCGCGTGTATTCTTCCACCAGGCGTCCCGTCACGTAATCGACCACCCCATTTCCCTGCAATGAGTACAGGATCAGAAACAGACGGGCCTCATGGTCATACAGTTCATCGATTCGCGTGTTGAAATCGGGTTCGACGGGAAGGGATTCGCGGGTCCATGCGACCTGAGCCGGCAGGAACAGCGTGAAGAGAAGCGCAACAACGAAGGCGAGCCGCAACGTGGCCATGGGATTGTCCTCCCGCGTTGTACAGCAGCGCAAACGGAAATTTCGCGAATCCTACCACGAGAGTATCGGTTGTTCAACCGGAACCCTTGAGTGATCAGATGCGGGTGCCCCGGCTTGCCGCCGCACTATGGCTTCCCTATAATGGCGTCGCCATGCGGACTTCCCGGCCACGCGCCTCTTTGCATACGCTTGGCTGCCGGCTCAACCAGGCGGAAACCGCTCTGCTGGCCGACCGGTTGCGACGCGACGGGTACGAACTGGTCGAGTTCGGCCGGCCGACCGATCTGCTCGTGCTGAACACCTGCTCGGTCACGGAGAACGCGGAGAAGGATTGTCGCTATGCCGTGCGCAGAACTTTGCGCCATTCTCCCCATGCCTTCGTGGCCGTGACCGGCTGCTACGCGCAAACGGGGACGCGGGTCTTGCGCGATCTGCCGGGGATCGACTTGATCGTCGGCACCCAATACAAGATGAACCTGCCGGACTACCTGCCGGCGCCGGCCGCCCTGAAGAAACAACCGGCCCCCCAGGTGCTTCACACGAAAGCGATCGCACGTGAGGATTTCCTGCTGCCCGGCGCCGGCGAGTGCGGCACGGTGCGGGCGCCCCTGAAAATCCAGGACGGCTGCAATTTCATGTGCAGCTTTTGCCTCATTCCTTTCGCGCGGGGCCGCGAGCGGAGCCGCCAAACCGATGACGCCGTCCGCGAAGCCGAAGAACTGGCCGCGAAAGGCCACCGTGAAGTGGTGCTCACCGGCGTGAACATCGGACGGTACGACCAGGACGGGCGCGGGCTGATCGACCTGATCCGTCGCTTGGAAGGCATCGCCGGCTTGGAACGAATCCGCATCTCGTCGATCGAGCCGACGACGATCCCGGACGAGTTGCTCGAATATATGGCTTCATCCTCCAAGCTCTGTCGCTATCTCCATGTTCCGCTTCAAAGCGGCGACGCCGGCATCCTGAAAGCCATGAACCGGCGGTACACGGTCGGAGACTATGTCAGCCTGATCGAAAGGGCGATCAGGCTGGTTCCCGATGTAGGGCTGGGCACAGACCTTCTCGTCGGATTCCCCGGTGAAGGCGAGAAGGAATTCGCAAACACGCTGCGGATCGCGGAAGACCTGCCGTTTTCTTATTTCCACGTCTTCAGCTTCTCCAAGCGTCCGGGAACGGTCGCGGCCCGCCTGACCAATCCCGTGAACCCGGCAACGGTCAAGGCGCGGACGCGGATCCTCTCGGAACTCTCCCGAGCGAAGCGCCTGGCCTTTTACCAAAAGCAGATCGGCCGGACGGTCCGGGTGCTGTTCGAAACCAAACAGGAGGACGGACTGTGGACCGGCTTGACGAGCAACTTCACGAAGGTCGGGGTCTCTTCGGATGCCGACCTCACCAACGTCATCAGAAACGTGGTCCTTACCGGAGCGATGGACGGCCTGGCGGTCGGACATCTGCAGCCCTTGACCGGCGCCACCTTGCGTCCGCGCCTTCGGGAGATCCGATTGGTCGCCCATGACTAACTCGACCCGCTTCAAGACCGTGCACATCGAAACGTTCGGCTGTCAAATGAACGAGTATGACAGCGAACTGGTTCGAACGATCCTCCGGAAAGAAGGCTTCGACTTCACCGAGGACAAGGAACGGGCCGACATCGTCTTAATGAACACCTGCGCCATCCGGGAGAACGCGCACAACAGGGTTTACGGCCACCTCGCCGAACTGAAAGCCATCAAGAAGCAGCGTCCGCTCGTCGTCGGTGTCCTGGGCTGCATGGCGCAAAATTTGAAGAAGGAGTTGACCGAGGCCGAACCGATCGTGGACGTGCTGGTCGGGCCGGACGCCTATCGCCAGCTTCCTGGGCTGATCAACCGGGCCGTCGAATCTCAAGAGCGGGGACTCTGGCGGAAAGAGATTGCGGTCGACCTGTCCGAATACGAGACCTACGCGGACATCCTGCCGGAACGCGCCGAAGGCGTGAATGCGTGGATCGCGATCATGCGCGGCTGCGACAACTTCTGCACCTTCTGCGTGGTGCCCTACACGAGAGGTCGGGAACGGTCGCGCGATCCCCAGGGCGTGATTCGGGAGGCCGAGCAGTTGATCGCGCAGGGATTCAAGCAGATCACCCTGCTCGGACAAAACGTCAATTCCTATCGGTTCGGAGACTGGGACTTCGCCAGGCTGATCACCGCCGTGGCCGACCTTGCCGGAATCGAGCGGGTCCGCTTCACTTCGCCCCATCCGAAGGATTTTCCGCCGGCTCTGCTGGACGCAGTCGCGGAACACCCGAAGATCTGCAAGCACATCCATCTGCCCTTGCAATCCGGCAACGACCGCATCCTGGATTTGATGAACCGCACCTACACGCGACGGGAATACTTCACCCTCGTCGAGGAGATCCGGCGCCGGAATCCGGAGATCGCCCTTTCAACGGACATCATCTGTGGGTTCTGCTCGGAAACGGAAGACGAATTCCAGGACACTTACCGAGCCGTCGAACAGGTCGGATTCCATTCCGCGTTCATTTTCAAATACTCCGAACGCAAGAACACGATCGCCGCCCGAAAATATGCAGACGACGTGCCGGACCCGGTCAAGGCCGACCGGGTTACACGACTGGTCAACCTCCAGAAGGGGATTTCGCTCCGGAAAAACCGGGAGCTGCTCGGCCGGACGGTGGAAGTCCTGGTCGAAGGCGACGCCAAACGGTCATCCGGCCAGTGGATGGGACGGACCGACGGTAACATCACGGTGATCTGGGAGAAAGATGATGGCAAAACCAAGCAGGGAGACCTACTCCCGATCGTGATTCAAGATGCCTCGCCCACTACGTTGTTCGGCCGGCCGGTTTCCCGGACCGGATTGTGCGGCAGACCGGCTTGATCCGTCTCCCCTTCCTTTTTCAACCGATTCCATAACCGCCCGCCGATTTGACACGACGACATCCTTCTGTCGGCTTTTTGACTCGAGAAGCAAACAATATTGCACACCGCTTTTCCCAATCTGGACATTCGCCCTTTCAATCGCCTCGTCCTGCGTAAGTAAGTGAGGGCAGCACGACTCCTCAGAAAGGATATCCGCGCTTTCAACGCCGGCCATTCTTTGCCGAGATAAACACACGCATTCTCAATATGTTACACGCTTTCATTTAAGTGCCTCTCAAAGCAAATGCTCCTGGTGATCATTTCGCCACGCCAGAATGTCCCGGCAGCGAAAAACCTAACAACTTGTTGAACCGAAACGCGGAGCTTGGGGGCATAACCTTTGCTTCAACAATTGAGCAATCACTTCTCACGCATGACCGAACGAGATCAGCATCTACGATTTGAGCAATCGGGAGGGCGATCATCGTGGAGCGACCGGCGGAAGCCCAACGCGATCGGGGGGAAAGCGGTATGAGTCTGGAAACCATGATCTCGGTCGGCGTCTTTGGTTGGCTGGCGATCGGTATGGTCTTGATGGGACTGGGAATCTGGTAGACGGATCTCACGCTCCCATCTTTCCCGCCACAGTTTCTCGACGACTCAACCCAATTCTCGGCTCTTTTTAAAAGGAGACATTCCATGAACGTCCACGGCCGTTATACGCCCGTTTCGAGCTGGTTGACGATCGGGCTCATGCTCGGTCTGATCGGCGTCGGTCCGCTCGGCTGCTCCTCGCTGGGCGGTCCCGGCACGAAGATTCATCAAAGTTCGCAAGGAACCGTCTATCTCGAAGAAGCCTCGGACTGGTCGTTCGAAGCGGGCCATCCGACCGTGATCGACCCGGCCACCATCGCGGCCACCCTGCGCGGCGTGGTGATCGAAGCTCCCACAGCCGTGTCCCATCGAGGATCGGGCGGGGCGACGAAGCCGGCCCGCGTGTTCAGCGACGAAGACGTCGCGTTCCTCGCTCCCCTCTTGGCGCAGGGCCTGTTGCACGCCAAACCCGAACATCTCGTCGTCTTTCGCGTGCACCAGCCGACGTCCTCGGGAGCGGAACCGACGTCCGGCGTCCTGTACGTGCAAAAGGGATCTCTTTATCTCGCCTTGACTCACTATCAAGGGAAAAAGTGGAAATCCACCGAGGCACAGGCCCGGATGGGCATGATCCGGTTCGTTCCAGAGACAGCGGCCCGTATCGAGAGCGCCGCCCCGATCGGGCAGGCCGATCTGACCAGCTTGGCGATCGACTATCGCCTCCTGGCCAAGAACGCTTCCCTTACGCCCGTACCGGTCAAGGCCGCGCCGGCCAAACTGGAGCCGATGCCCGTCGCCGCAGCCATGCCCGTCGGTACGCCGGAGCCCCTGTCGGCGCCGGCGGCAGCCGCACAGAACCAGGATCCCAAGGACGTTGAATTCTTGACGCTCAAACTGGAAGAGCTGCGGCAGGCGAAGGAAACAATCAGCGCGAAGGACGGCCAATTGAAGGCGATGAAAAAAGAAGTCGATTCGCTTCACCGCCAACTGGCCGAGCGCGAAGCTGAATTGAAGGCCCTGAGAGCCAAGAAAGTATCAACCAAGCCCACGCCGAAGACAACCGCCAAGGTGACGAAAAAGTAGGGCGGGAAACCGGTCGCACGGAAAAACCTAGGGCACTTCGATCAACTCGGGCTGGTGAAGCACTACTTCTTTGGAGAGGGGCGGCCGGAAATTCATCCGGCAGTAGCAGGCATAGGTCACGTAGGTGTCCTGCAGGCAATATAGCGCGATCTCTTTTCCTTGGCCCTTCGCCCACATCTCCGCGACCTGGAGCCCGCTGCCGGATTTGGTTTCGACGTTCAGCGCGCGGGCGAGCACGTCCAGCTTGATCCAGCCGCGCGAATCCCAGTTGCTCCAGACCGCCATGGTGTCGTACACCGGCTCGGTCCGGAACTTGGCCAGGTTGATGTCGATGCTGGGCTTGACCTGGTGAATGACGGACCGTTTCTTGATGAACGGTAAGTCGAAACCCAGCCCGTTATGCGTAATGAACAGGCTCGGCCGCTCCTGCCCCAGCCTGGCCCAGAACCGCCGCAGTAATTCCCGCTCGTTTGCCCCGTACCAGGCGATCCCGCCGCGCGGCTCCATCGCGTCGGAAAATTCGATCAGGCCGATGCAGACGATCCGGCTGAAGGTGCCGTCGAAGGCCGACTTTTCATAGAGCTCATCCTCCATCCGCTTCCGATCCTGCGCTTCGCCCAGCGTGAAGAGATCGTAATCTCCCTCGGCCAATACGTCGTCAGGACGAGCCGGCGTGACGCCGACGAGCCTGGCCCACTCCTCGCGCGGCGCCTGGACGGTTTCGATGTCGAGGACGACTTTCATAGATCAGCGCGAGACAAGCGAGACAGGCGCGAAAAACGGGAGGCGCTGTCGATTTCTACGATTCGCGCCACTCTCGCTATTCTCGCCTGTCTCGCTCAGATCAAGGACCGAAACATGACGATCGCATCCTGATACGTCCCGTCGTTCTTCCGCACCGCGCCGGGGATGACGGCCAGCTCTTGAAAGCCCAGCTTCTCCCAGAGACAGCGCGCCACCCGGTTTTCCGCAAACACAAGGTTGAAGATCACGCTCCGATACCCAAGCTGCTTGGCGTAGTCCAGCATCGTCGCACCCAACAGCCAGCCCAGTCCTTTGTTGCGCCATTCCGGCGCCACAATAAAGCCGGCGTTGGCCACATGCCTCGCCCGTCCGGGCCAGTTCGGTTTGAGATAGAACGCGCCCGCCATGTCCGAAGCGCGCAGGCGATCCGGCGCGTAGGCCGCCACGGTGCTCTTGCCGCGAAACCAGTACTCCATGAAGTCGTCGTGATCCGGAAGCCGCTCATGCGGATACGAAGTCCCCTCCTCCACGATGACCCGGTACAGCCGCCGCAGGGGCTCCACGTCCTGCTGGTCGGCCAACACCAACTGAACCGGCGAACCGTCTTTGAGTTTCGCCTCGACGGGAAAACGAACGCTCATTCCGCCGAACCTTCGCCTTGTCGGCGCTGCAGCGCCTCGAGCACGGGTCGATCCGCCGGCGGAAAGGCGAACTGTCCGAATTCCTCCGGCGCAATCCATTTGACCTCCGCGCAGTCCACCGGTTTCACCTGTCCCTCCGCAATCGCGCAACGAAAGAAATGCAGTTCGACCGTTCGTTCCGGGTATTCATGTCGAATCACCTGAAAGTGGACCGGATCAGTCACCGTGATCGACAGTTCCTCGCGTAACTCGCGCCGCAGACAATCTTCCAACGTTTCACCGGCCTCTCGCTTCCCGCCCGGAAACTCCCACAACCCTCCGAGGTGAACGCCGGACTTTCGGCGCGCGATCAGATAACGACCTTCTTGGCAGATGAGCCCGGCCGCCACCTGGATTACCGGGACCATCTTTTCCTCACTCATGAATCGGCGTCCTAAGCCGCGGACCGGAACGATGCATCACACGCCGTTCGGATTGAATGGATAGCTCTTGCAAAAGTCCTTCATCGGACACAGCAGGCAATAGGGATTTCTCGCGGTGCAAACCATCGCTCCAAAATCCATCAAGGCCTGGTTGAAGTGGTACCCCTTGCCCTTGGGAATCAACGCCTCCGACAGTGCCCAGAGTTTGTTCCTTTGCTTCTTCGGATCACCCTCGCCGACAAAGACCCGATACAACACCCGCATGACGTTGGTGTCCAGAATCGGCGCATCCTCGTTGAAGGCGAACGCCCGGATGGCGCCGGCCGTGTACCGGCCGATGCCTTTGAACGACAACAGCTCCTCCGGGTCCTTGGGCAGCGCGCCGCCGTAACGCGCGACGGTTTCGCGCGCGATACTGTGCAACCGGTGCGGCCGGATGTTGTATCCGAGGGGATACCAGGTCTTGCGGACCTCCTCGACGGGCGCCTCCGCCAGATGAGTCAACGTGGGATAGCGCTGCAGGAACTCGTGATACTTGGGAATGACCCGATCCACCTGGGTCTGCTGCAGCATCACTTCGGACACCAGAATCTTGTAGGGATCGGAAGTCTTCCGCCAGGGCAGATCGCGCCCGTGCTGCTTGTACCATTTCAACAGGCGCAACTGGAATCGCCGCTTGAGCCCCGGCGGGAGGGGAAAAGCCGCTGAACCGGCCCGGCGGGCGGACCGCAACGACGGCTTGGCCTTGGATCGAGAGCGGCGCGGCATGGCGGATTGGCGGCATTCTAGGAGCCCGCAGACTGAAATGCAAACGCCCTTCTTGACCTGCTTCCTCAGCAGCCCCTACACTCCCCCGCACGCATGCACCGGCCCCGATCAGACCCTGCCGCATCGAAACAGCGGACCCGCGTCGTCATCATCGGCGGCGGCTTCGGCGGGTTGACGGCCGCGCAATCGCTCCGCGGATCGGGACTCGATGTCGTCCTGATCGACCGGACCAACCATCACCTGTTCCAGCCGCTGCTCTATCAGGTCGCCACCGCCGCGCTCTCCCCCGGCGACATCGCCTGGCCGCTCCGCACCATCTTCCGGTCGCGAACGAACGTGCAGGTCGTCATGGATGAGGTCCGGGCCATCGATAGGATCAGTCGACTGGTCGTCCTGGCGGAAGGCGGGGCGATTCCCTTCGATGCGCTTGTCGTCGCGCCGGGCTCACGCCACTCCTACTTCGGACACAACGAGTGGGAGGCTCACGCGCCCGGATTGAAGACATTGACCGATGCCTTGACACTGCGCGAGCGGCTGCTGCTGTCGTTCGAGAAGGCGGAACAACTGAAAGGCGCGGCCGAAGCGCAACGGTATCTGACTTTCGTGATCGTCGGAGGAGGCCCGACCGGCGTGGAACTGGCCGGGGCCCTGGCGGAGATCGGTCGCAAGGCCATGACGCCGGACTATCCCTCCCTCCGCTCAGCCAATCTGAAAATTCTGCTGCTCGAAGGAACCGAACGGATCCTCTCGGCCTACCCGCCCCTGTTGAGCGCCAAGGCGCAATGGGCGCTGCAGGCCATGGGCGTCACGGTCATGTTGAACACCAAGGTCGTGGACGTGACGCCGCGGGGAGTCTCCACCGGCCGCGAGTTCATTGAAACCGCCAATGTCATCTGGGCGGCGGGCAACACCGCCTCGTCGCTCATCCAATCCCTCAAGACCCCGGTGGATTCGGCGGGGCGGGCCATCGTGCGCGCCGACCTCACCATCCCGGACGATCCCTGGATTTTCGTCATCGGAGACGCCGCTTGCTGCCTCGGAGCAGACGGAAAGCCTCTGCCCGGCCTCGCGCCGGTGGCCATGCAGGAGGGGCGCTACGTCGCCCGGATGATCGCGAAGGGCGTTCCTCCAGATCAGCGCGAGCCGTTTCGCTATGTCGATCGCGGCATGATGACGACGATCGGACGGGCCAAAGCCATCGCGCAACTGGGGCCGCTCAAACTGTCCGGCCTGCCCGCTTGGCTCATCTGGTGTGTCGTCCACATCTTCTTCCTCATCGGCGTCCGCAACCGCTTCCGGGTCATGTCCGAATGGATCTGGTATTACCTGACTTTCAGGCCCGGCGCGCGGCTGATCTATTGGAAGCGGGAGAAGCCGAACTGAGCGCGGTTCGCAAAGGATCTCATGACCGTGTCCCCCTGCCACACCGTTCTTCCAAGAGCGCGTCCGCTCTGCCATACCCGACGTTGAAGATAGCTGTCAGCGGTCAGCCATCAGCCGTCAGCTTCGCCCCTTATCTGTCTCCTCTCCCCTAGAATGGGAGAATGGGTGGGGGGACATTTTCACGGGCAGAGAGAGCCGCAGGTTCATCGGAACCGTAAGGGAAACAGTTCCGTTGTCTCAGGACCGCGATCGTAGTAGACTTTCCTCTATTAAAATTATCTCACAATTGTGATAGGAAAAGCCCAACGCCGATCATCAAACCCATTTCGGATCTGCGCAACAAGGGCAACCGGTTGTCTGCGCTGGTTCACGAAAGCCGTGAGCCGGTCTTCATCACCAAGAACGGCGAGGAGGATATGGTGCTGATGTCCCTGGCGCAGTATGCCGAGCTGCAGCGCAAACTCGAGCTGTACGGCAAGCTGGCGGCCGCCGAAGCGCGGGTGGCGGCCGGAGGGCGAGGCCGGCCGCTCAGTCAGGTTATGAAGACCCTGCGGATGCGGATCCGTGAGCACAGGTAAGCACGCGGTCCGGCTCCTCTCCATCGCCGAACAGGATCTTCTGGACATCGTGACCTTTGTCGCCGCAGACACCCCCCGGCGGCGGTCGCCCTAGCCGATCGAATCGAGAACGACTCACATCGCCTCGCGCGCCATCCCCACCTCGGAAAGATCCCAAACGACGAACACCTGGCCGCCCTGGCTACCGAGTCCTGGTCATCAAGAACTATCTGGTCTTCTACAAAATCAAGGGCAAGACCGTCCTGGTCCACTGCATTCTCCACGGCGCGCGGGATATCCCGAGTCTCATCGTCGAACAGGGCATTCAAATGCAATATTTCATAGATCGTCGTCTCGCCGAGGGTTAACGCGGACCTGGCTCGACGATCCGTTTCCATCGGTCGAGGAAAGGCTCGTGCAACGCCGTTGCAAAATTTTCCAGCCAGCGTTCGATTTTCGCCCGATCGACCTTGGGATTCTTCCGGAGCAGGCGAGCGACATCTTCCAGATCACGGGGACGTCCGGCCACGACCTTGTGAATCACGAGATCTTCAAGCGCAGCAAAGCGAACCTGGGCGTCGCCTATCACCACGCTCTTGGCACGCTTCAGAGCCACGGCCTCGTAAGGTGAATTTGAGAAGATGAAGTCCACGCGGATTCCTGAGTCAGGATCTTCGCAGGGCAAGACCATCGTCTGGCGCGTGAAGGTCTCGGCGTCGACGAGCACCTTCAATCGAAGGTCGGCCGCAACCGCTTGCCAATCAGCCAGATGCTAGACATCCAGTCCCAGCGTGACGTCGATATCTTTGGTGAGGCGCGGTTCTCCATACAATAACACCGCCTGCCCACCGATGACCATGTAGGGAATACGGGCTCGTCGAGTGCTAACCCGCATTTTTCATGATTCATGAACGCTTCTGCTGCCAACGCGGATACGCTGTTGGGCACCCATTGCGTTCCCGGAGCAATGGGTCCCCGGCGTGCTCGTCACTCAGTCGGTCAACATACTGCTCAAGTATGCTTCCCTCCTTCGTGGCTGCGCTTGCCTGTCTCACAACTCGTCTGCCGGGTACCCGTTGCTCTTTCGGTGCAACGGGTGCAGCGCGACGACCCGTCATGAATAATGCGGGCTAGAGCAAGCCGTTCAAGTAGGCGAGTGAACATTGAGCGCCTCGGTGAGGCGGAGATCGACCTCGATCCCGTCCAGGGGATCGGAGAGCGGGAAGACACCTAGGACCCACGCTTCCTCATAGAGGCTGTTGACAATGCGCAAATTCTCACGATGGGCCCCGGCCCTCAGGTCTGTTGGCTTCGTTAAGTCATGCCTGACAGCGGTCTTTTTGCCGTTTCACGCTTACTCGAACGCCAAATCTTTCAGCCGCACGACGATGCCGTGCCCTCGCAGTTTGCGCACCAGCGCTTCATCAGCCGAGACCAATGGATAACCCAGCACTTCCGCGAGTGCCACGTAGAGCCCGTCGTACCAGGTGAGGTGGTATGTCCAAGCAATGGCGTTGGTTTTCCGCAGCACATCCCAAGAATGGCGCTCGATCTGCAGATCCAGATCGTGCAGCGTCGTGATGACATCGGCCAGTTCGCCTTCGGTCGCCCGCTTGGCTGCCTTGATCGCGTTGGGGACTTCAAGGAGGAACAGTTCAGGGACGATCATTCGCGTCCGACCCTCGATGTGATGCCGCCTCAGGTTGAGTGCCTGTTCGCGATCGGCCTCCCGCTCCCAAATGAACCACTTGACAGCGACAGAGGCATCCACCACGTAGGCGACATGATAAGCTGGGATCATACCCTGCTCTTGGACCGGGTGTCTCGGAACTGGCGGATGATCTTCACCCCGTCCCATTTACCGAACTTCTCAGCCAACCGATCCATCTCTGTGGCGGCTTTCTGCATCCTCGCCTGTCGTTCGGCTCGCTCTCGTTGTTCGCGGCGATGGGCCAGATAGAATCTGGATGCCTTCTGGAGCACCCCGCTCCGGCTCAGATTGTCTTCGGTTGCCGCTCGATCCAGCTCATCGAGCAAATCATCCGGCAGCACCACATTGACCCTGGACATGACACACCTCTGATACACACTATGGATGTGTATTCTTATACACTGTCGACACCCTGTCAAGTGGACGAAACGAGGGGACTTGCTGAAGTTGTTCGACGCGACCCTTCGAGAGGATGGCCTGGTTGGTCCCTCACTGCGCGCATCATCGACGCGTTGCTGAGACCCATTGCAATACGAGGAGCAATGGATACCTCGAACGACAGATCCCCCGGCACCGCCCATAATGTAACAGTCAGATTGGTCTTGTGTGCGCGGTCTGCGAGATGAGCGAGGCGACGAATACGGAGCGTCACGTTTGCTCACGCCGACGAGATGGTGAGCCGGCTGTGTCTTCAAGGGACCAACCAGGTTGCCTCCCCTCTTCACCACTCCGCCCCCAGCCGATCCACCACGATCTGGTGCACGACCGCATACCGTCCCAATGTCGCGAGATAGATCGCGGTCTCGGCGATGTCGTAGGGGCTGATCTTCTCGCTGCGCTCGATCTCCTTCGGCGACGTATCGACCAGGTCATCCGCCACTCCGCCGGGACAGATCGCGCTGACTTTGATGTTGTACGCGCGCCCCTCGTCCGCCAGCGACTTCGTCAGCGCCATGACCCCGTGCTTCGACGCGCTGTAGGGGCCGGTGCCGGCCCAGGCCTGCACGCCGGCCACGCTGGACATATTGATGATCGTCCCGCCCTTTTGCGCCATCATCTGGCGGAAGCCGGCCCGACAACAGAGGAACGTGCCGCGCAGATTCGTGTTGATGACCCGATCGAAGTCCTCGGTTTTGGTCTCCGCGATCCGGCCGCCGCCCCCGATGCCGGCGTTGTTGACCAGAATATCCAGCCGCCCGTACCGCGCGACGGTTTCGCCGATGAGCCGTTCGACCTGCGTCTCGTCCGTCACGTCCGTCGGAATCGCCACCGCTTTCCCGCCTCGCTCCTGGATCTGCGCCACCGTTCGGTCACAGAGGTTCTTTCGCCGCGCGGCCACTACGACCTTGGCCCCTTCCTCGGCGAAGCGCAGCGCAATGGCTTTCCCGATCCCGCTGCTGCTTCCGGTGACAATCGCGACTTTCCCGTGCAACCGTTTCATGTTGCTCCCCCTTGACCGGTCTTTGACTTCCTGAACGGTCTCTAACCCCCTGACTACCGTATCTCGTGAAGCGTATCTCGATAAGGTCGGAGCTAAGAGCTGAAAGCTGATAGCTGGTAGCTTCGGTCGCGCGTTACGATCGACGCCGGCAGGCCGACGCTTCACAAGGCTTCTTGCAATTGGTCCGATCAGCCCCTTATTCTGTGACGCGGAAATGGAGTCGTCGTGTCCGATCCTTCACTCAAACTATCAGACCTGACTCTAGTCGAGCTGAAGGAACTCGTGCAAGGGTTGGTGGACGACCGGCTGCGCGAGTTGCTCGGCGATCCGGACCTCGGCCTGCAACTGGGAGAGGTCGTTCGAGCCAGACTGAAGGCATCGCTCGCCAACACGGCGCGGATAAGCGCGGATGAGATCGCGGACAAACTCGGCCTCAAGTGGTGACGGGAATGGCCTGGTACCGTCTCGCCTTCAAGCCCGAGGTCGTCGCCGCTCTGGCCAAACTGGAGAAGCCAATGGCGCAGCGACTGTTCGACAAGACCAAATGGCTTGCCTCCAACGTCCAGAACCTGCGCCATGAACCGGCGGCGCCGGAACTCCCCGGCCTCTCCAAGTACGCGGTCGGCGACTGGCGTATCTTCTATTCGGTGGATCGCGCCGAACAGGTGCTCGACATCCACTGCATCGTGCACCGCAAAGACTTGACCGAACCGTAAAGGGTAAGGGGTGAGACGTGAGGGGTGGGGAGAGATGGTGACCGTCACCTGGTCTGCCGTTCAAAAGCTCAAGGCCTTGATCGTCGAACATCCCGATGATCCCGTCGTCCGCCTGACGCTACGCGACGTCGATGAAAACCGGCTGGCGTTCAGCATCACGCTGGAGAACACCCCACAGCCGGATGATGAGGTTCAGACCATCGAAGGCCTGACCGTCGCGGTGGAAGGGAAGAACGCGCCGCGCATGGACGGGATCATCCTAGATTACCGGGAGCCACAGGGCTTCAAGTTCCTCCATCCGGGCCAGACGGAGGAGTTTACGCTGACCTTGCCGAATCTGAATTAGTAGGCGTGGAACATGCCTATCGCATCGGCGGTAAGACGCTGCCGACATGGAGCGTAAAACACCCCTGCTCCAGATCCCGCACATAGCGAGCCAGGGTTTCGCGGATGACCGGAAAGGCCAACAGCTCCCAGGGAATGGTTTCAGGCGGGAAAAGATTGACCTCCAGGCTCTCGGCCCCGGCCTTGAACTCCGGGGTTTTCATCCGTCCGCGGAACACCACATAAACCTGGCTGATATGGGGCAGGCTGAAGACCGCGTAGAGCGACGCGATCTCCACGTCCGCATGGGCCTCTTCGAGGGTTTCCCGCAGCGCGGCTTGCTCCGTGCTCTCGCCGATTTCCATGAATCCGGCTGGAAAGGTCCACAGGCCGGAACGCGGCTCGATCGCCCGCCGGCAAAGTAGAATCGACCCGTTCCACTCCGGGATACAGCCTGCGACGATCTTGGGGTTCTGATAATGGATGGCCTGGCAGGCCTCGCAGACGAACCGGGGCAGATTGTCGCCGGGCGGCACTTTCAGGATGACCGGCGCGCCGCATTGACTGCAATACTTCATAATGGGCTGCCGTTTCGCACGAAGGGCTTTTGCCTGCGGGACTTGCGCGACTCGCGAGTCTCGCCAGTCTCGCTTTTCCCGCTCGTCTCGCTGAGCTACGCTCAACATGGATAGCACAATCCATCGATTCTTTGCACCTTGCCCGCGAGGACTCGAACCGGTGCTCGCGGAGGAATTGCGAGGACTCGGGGCGCAATCTGTGACTCAGACGCCGGGCGGTATCGGCTTTACGGGACCGTTCACGCTGTGTTACCGCGCGAATCTGGACAGCCGTATCGCCAGCCGCGTGTTGTGGCGGATTTGGGAAGCCCCCTACCACACCGAGCGGGACATCTACGAGGCCGCATCGGCGGCCCGCTGGGAGGATTGGTTTTCTTCGCGCCGCACGATCAAGGTCAAAGTCAGCGCCCAACACTGCCCTCTCAAAAGCCTCGACTTCGTCACGCTGCGTATCAAAGACGCCGTCTGTGATCGATTCAGAGCGATCGGTCAAGGACGGCCCGGCGTGGAGACCCGACAGCCGGATGTCCGTATCGACGCGTTTCTCGACCGGACGACCTTGACCTTGTACCTGGACACATCCGGCGAGCCGCTCTTCAAGCGGGGTCTGCGGCGGAGTGCAACCGAGGCGCCGCTCCGTGAGAACCTGGCGGCGGGCATTTTGAAACTTGCCGGCTGGACGCCGGAGCAGGTTTTGCTCGACCCGATGTGCGGCGGCGGGACGATTCCCCTCGAGGCGGCGATGATGGCGTGGGAGATCGCGCCCGGACTGGGCCGGCCTTTCGCCTTTGAGCGCCTGGAGAATTTCGACGCGAAGCTGTGGGCTCGGCTCTGTGAGGACCGGCGGGCGCAGCAGCGGAACACGGCTGACGCGGCGATCTTTGCCAGCGACCGCGCCGCCGGGGCCGTTCGGGTCGCAGAAGCCAACCTGAAAGCCGCCGGTCTGGCCGGCTCCGTCCGGCTTGCCCAAGCGGACATCCTGGCCCTGAACGCACCAGCCACCACCGGCCTGATCGTCACCAATCCTCCCTATGGAGTGCGGATAGGCGATGAAGGTCGGCTTGCCGCGTTCTATCCGAGGCTGGGCGACGCGTTGAAGCGGAATTTCACCGGCTGGACCGCCTATCTTTTTTCCGGCGATCTTCGCCTGCCCAAACTGATCGGGCTCGCCCCCTCCCGCCGCATCCCGCTCTTCAACGGAGCCCTCGAATGCCGGCTGTACGAATTCAAGCTGGTGCGCGGCGGCAACAGGAGAACAACCGCACGTTCAGCCGGATGACACATAAGCGTCAGTGTATGGAGAGGTACTGGTACATCGCCTCGAGGTTTTCGAGGAACCAGTCTGGATAGCCGTTCCATTTTTCGTATTTCGGCAGGCGAATCGCCTGCTTGGCTTCCTCCAGGCTCATCCCCTTCAGCACCGCCTGGCGCACCTCCTTCGTCAGGTCTTCCAGGTACTCGCGGAATATCCGCACATGCTCCTTGCGGCCGACCGGGCCGTGACCCGGAGCGAGAACATCGAAATCCAACTGCTCCACCCGCCTGAGCGACTCGATCCACTCTTCGGGATAGGAATCGCGCATGCGCCGATAGGCGGCGGCTTCCACCGGAATGAAGTCCACGGCAAAAAGCAACCGTTCCTGAGGCAACAAAAGCACCACGCTGTTGTCCGAATGGTTCCGGCCGACGTGGATCACCTCCACATGTTTTCCGCCCAGATCGATGAAGAGCCGGTCGGTGAAGGTCAACTCCGGCACGGGCGTATCGGCTTGCTTCTTCTCCAGAATATCCTGCCTGGCTCTCCAGTGGCTGACGAAAACGGCCGTGTCCGCGAACACGGTGCCGCCCGTGATGTGGTCGGCATGGTCGTGGCTGTAAATGACATAGCGCACTGGTTTTGCCGTAAACTTCTTAAGTTCCGCCTTGAGCCGGATCGCGGCCTCTACGCTGATCGGGTCCGTCGCGATCACGCCGTTCGCCGTCACCACCACCAGCGCCTTGTGCGCTTTGTGCCGGAAGAGAAAGACGTCCTCGGCCAGCTTCGTCAGTTCGTCGGTCGGTTTGGATTCCTGCGCCGCCACGGCGTCAGGAACCAGAAACATCCAGACACAGAGAAAGCCCGTAAAAAATTGTGTTAGTGTACGCATGAGACGTCTCCTCCGATATTCGCTATGGTGACGCTCGATGCTACGCACGAGCCGTCAGCGCGTCAACCGCGGCAAGCCGAGGGCTGATGAGCGGGTTAGAAGCAAAGGGCTCGAGGCGAGGGGAAAAGAGACCCCAACATCCGGCCTCGGGCCTGTAGCCTCCGGCCCATTGAGAACCGGGATCGATCGAGAAAACAGATGCGTAGGACCTTCCGGCGTACCTGCCTCGGCTTCTTCCTCCTGACGCTCACAGGCTGCAACTTCTTTCAACACGCCTGGCCGTCGAGCCATCCGCTCCCCGCCAGCCGGATGCGTGAATCGGTCGTGCGTCGCGTCCAACTTCGGATTCAGCCCGACATCGAGCGGTATCTTCCCCTCCAGGAAGCCGCAGCGCTCAAGGCGCTGGCCGACACCGATGCGGTTCCCGGCGCGTTCCGGCGGCGTCTGACGCTCATAAGCTTGACCGACCCCTGGTCGGGCCTTGCCAACCTGGAGCGCCAGGGGCTCCTGATTGCGGAACTGGCCGAGTCCGGCATGGAAAGCCTGCCGGCGCTGATCGACGTCATGGAAGCCGGGATGGACCGGACGGCGGCGTTCTTCAATCCCCTACCTTTTCCCGGCAGAACCAGCCTTGACGGTCTGCTGACCTTTTTGACCGACGCCTTGGCGCAAGCGTCCGACTTGCGGGAGAAGGCGCTGCGGAATCTCAGTCAGGAGGACCGGCAATTCCTCTTCGCGCACGCCGGCCGATTGGTCGAACAGTTTACACCGCACGTGGCGTCGGTCAACGAAGGTATCTTGACGCAAGCTAAGGAAGATCACCGCTTCGTCCGCCTGCTCGAAGAACAGGTGGACTATGCGTCGATGATCGCAGCGGCCCAGGCCTTGACCCGACTGGCCAACGACCGCTGGCTTGAGCAGGTGCGGCTCGCGGTTCGCGACATCCGGCCCCTCGCGACGCCGCCCGCCGGGGTGACGGGAGATGTGCTGCTGGCGAAGCCCACCTCCTACGGCATGATCGTGGTCGGCGGACCGGGACCCAACACCTATGATGTGGACGCGCGCGTCAGCCTCATCCTCGATCTCGGCGGCAACGACACGTATCGGGGAGCGATCGCCTCGGCCGGAGACGCCGACCAGGGCAACAGTATCGTCATCGACGTGGCGGGCAACGACACCTACAGCGCCGCGCCGTTGGGGCTCGCCACGGGCCGCCTCGGCGTGGGCCTGCTGGTCGACCTGGCCGGGGATGATGTGTACCAATTGGCCGACGGGTCGGGCGGTGCCGGCTTCGCCGGTCTGGGCATCCTCTACGACAAGGCCGGGAACGACGTGTACATGGGAAGCCGGTTCACCCAGGGAGCGGCGATCGGCGGGCTAGGCTTGCTCCTGGACGAAGCGGGCGACGATCGTTACACCAGTTACGGCTACGCCGTCGGGTTCGGCGGGCCGTCCGCTGTCGGCGCGGTCTTCGACGTGGCCGGGAACGATTTCTACCAGTGCGGCGAGAAGCATCCCAGCGACTACAACGCGACCGACGCGCCGAACGCCAAGGCCGGTGATCCGGCGTTCCAGTACGACTGCTTCGGGCTCGGCACAGGATCCGGCAAACGGATCTTTTCCAGAAAGCCCGAGCACCACGCATTCAGCCTCGCCGGCGGCTGGGGCTTGCTGATCGACTCGGAGGGCCACGACCGCTACCGCAGCTCGAATTTCTCGCAAGGGGCCGGCTACTTCTTCGGCGTCGGGATCAAATTGGATCTCGACGGCGACGATGAACACGCGGCCGCGCGCTACGGTCACGCAGCCGGCGCGCACGACGGCGTCGCGCTGTTCCTGGACTTGCACGGGGACGACCGCTACGACTCCACCGGGCCGTTTTACAACAACGGCGCGGCCTGGGACCGCAGCGTCATGTTGTTCATCGACGCAGGCCAAGGCAACGACGTCTACGACTTGCACCGATCGACCGGCCTCGGCCGCGCCGACCACCGTTCGTGGAGTCTCTTCGTCGAAGAGGGCGGACGCGATCGCTATGCCGTTCCCGACGGCATGGGCATGGTCTCGGATCACAGCGTGAGCGGCTTTTTCGACCTGGCCGGGAACGACGAGTACATGCTGATCCCCACGCCGCCCTCCATAGACGGAGAACGGCGCGGCAACGGGCGGATCATTTTGGATCGGGCCGGCGGCCTTTTCATCGACCGCTGAGCGACCGGCTGAAGAGCAGAATCACACGGCGCTTCGCTCGCACGCATCGCCGGCTGACAAGCTGCAATTGAGCTCAACTTGACTCACGCGAACCGGTGGCTATCTGATGTTCATTGCTGCTGAGCGCGTCACAGGTGTGCCGTTGTCGGCAGTCTCAATACTTGACAGCCACGCGGAGGGAAACCCATGAACGATGAAGCGGTCCTGATGCAATTGCCCGTCCTGCCAATCAAACGCACCGTCCTGTTTCCCGGCGTCATGATGCCCCTGACGGTCGGGCGGGCGCGGTCCGTCGCCGCGGTGGAAGCGGCCATGAAGACGGAAGAGAAGACGCTCCTGATCGTGGCTCAACGCGATCCGCAGACGGAAGAGCCCGGTCTTGACGATCTCTATACCATCGGGACGAAAGCGGTCATCAAGCAAGTCGGCCGCGCGCCGGAAGGTGTCCTGCATGTGCTGGTTCAGGGACTCGACCGTGCCGTGCTGTTGAAATTCGAGCAGACCGAGCCCTTCATGCTCGCCCGCGTCCGGCATTTGCCGGTGCCGGACGACTCCAGCACGGAGGTGGAGGCGTTGCATCGGGCCATCCAGGACCTCATGACGGATCTGCCGAAGCTCATCCAATCGCCCGGCATTCAGGAAGCCGTCATGGCCTTGCGGAACGAAGACGACCCGGTGGCGCTCGCCTATCGTATCGCGTCGTTCCTCAACCTCACCGTGGAAGGGGAACAACAGTTGCTGGAAGCGCAGACCCGGTCGGATTTGCTCCGCGGACTCTACGCCGCTCTGTCGCGGGAAATTCAGATTTTCCAACTGCGCGAAAAAATCGCCAGCGAAGCCCAGGCCAAGATCGGCAAGACGCAGCGCGAGTACATCCTGCGCGAGCAGTTGAAGGCGATCCAGCAGGAGTTGGGCGAATCGGAGAGCGAAGAAAGCGAGGTCGCGCACCTCAAGAAGCAGATCCAGGAGGCCGATCTACCCGACCACGTGCGGAAAGAAGCAGAGCGCGAGGTCGCGCGGCTCGCAAAGATTCCGCCGGCTTCGCCGGACCATCAGGTGATCCGCAGCTATCTGGAGTTGGTCCTCGAGCTGCCTTGGAAAAAGGCGTCGCAAGACAGCCTCGACCTTGCCCGCGTGCGCCAGGTCCTGGATGAGGACCATTACGGGATTAAAGAGGTCAAGGAACGCATCGTCGAGCATCTGGCGGTGTTGAAACTCAATCCCGGCGCGAAGGCGCCGATCCTCTGTCTGGTCGGCCCGCCGGGTGTGGGCAAGACCAGCCTGGGCCAGTCCATCGCGCGGGCGATGGGCCGGACTTTCGAGCGGTTCAGCCTCGGCGGCGTCCACGACGAAGCCGAACTGCGCGGCCACCGTCGGACGTACGTCGGCGCGTTGCCCGGCCGGATCATTCAGGCCATCCGCCGGGCCGGCGTGAACAATCCGGTGCTGATGCTGGATGAAGTGGACAAGATGGGCCGCGACTTTCGGGGCGACCCGGCGGCCGCGCTGTTGGAAATCCTCGACCCGGCGCAGAACCACACGTTCCGGGACCATTACCTGGATCTGCCGTTTGATCTGTCGAAAGTCTTCTTCATCACGACGGCGAACACGCTTGATCCGATCAGCCAGCCCCTGCTGGATCGAATGGAAGTGATCCGCCTGCCGGGCTACAGCGAACGGGAAAAGCTGGAGATTGCGCTTCGCTATCTCTGGCCGAGGCGGCTGAAGGAAGCCGGCCTGCAACCGGAACTCGTCGCGTTGCCGAACGACGCGATCGAGCACATCATCAGCCGCTACACCCGGGAGGCGGGCGTGCGGCAACTGGAGCAGATGCTCGGCCGGTTGACGAGGAAAGTGGCGTTGAAGTTCGCCGATCAGCCGGACGACCAGCCGCGCGAGCCGGTCACGATCCTGAAGGAGCAGCTCAACGACTGGCTCGGCTCCGAACGGTTCATGCCCGAAGAGGCGCGCAAGCAGCTTCCGCCCGGCGTGGCGACGGGCTTGGCTTGGACGCCGACCGGCGGAGACGTGCTGTACGTCGAGACCAGCCTGCTCCCGGGCAGTCACGAGTTGACGCTGACCGGACAGTTGGGCGACGTGATGCAGGAATCCGCGCGAGCGGCGCGCAGCTACCTGTGGGCCCATGCCGAGGCGATGGGGTTGGATATCTCCCGCTTCAAGCGGAACGGGGTCCATATTCACGTGCCGTCCGGCGCGATCCCCAAGGACGGCCCGTCCGCCGGCATCACGATGGCCACCGCCTTGGCGTCGGCCTACGTCGGCACGCCGGTCCGCAGCGATACGGCGATGACCGGGGAGATCAGTCTGAGCGGGTTGGTGCTGCCGGTCGGCGGGATCAAGGAAAAAGTCCTGGCCGCGCACCGGGCCGGCGTCAAACGGATCATCCTGCCCAAGGCCAACGAGAAGGACCTGAAAGACGTGCCGGCGGAAGTGCGGCAGGATCTCGAGTTCATTCTGGTGGAGAAGATCGAGGAAGTGCTGCAGGCCGCGTTCGCGTCGCGGCCTGACACCTCCGCCGCTCACGAACCGACGGAAGGCGTCGAACCGGCGGTCGGTCTGCCGGCGTGACGGAACACAGAGCCCGGCCCTGCGCTGTCATGACCGGGCTCAGCCGTTCCCAGCCATCCCCGTCGGCGTCCTCTCACATTCGGGAACGTAGCTGTTTGTACCGGAAGCAGCGGACCGTGTGGTCGTTGACCATCCCGACCGCCTGCATGAAGGCATAACAGATGGTCGTGCCGACGAATCGGAATCCTTGTCGTTTGAGGTCCTTGCTCATCGCGTCAGATTCGGGCGTACGGGCGGGACTGTCCTTCAGCGACCGCCGACGGTTGACCTTGGGTTTGCCGCCGACGAATTGCCAAATATAAACGCCGAAACTGCCGAACTCCCGTTGCACCGCCAGGAAAGCCCTGGCGTTGTCGATCGCGGCCGCGATTTTGAGCCGGTTGCGGACGATGCCCGGATCGGCCAGCAGCCGCCGGATTTTCTCGCCGTCATACTCGGCTATAGCCTTGGCGTCGAATCCATCGAAGGCGGCGCGGTACGCGTCCCGTTTTTTCAGGATCGTCTCCCAGCTCAACCCCGCCTGGGCGCCTTCAAGAATCAGAAACTCGAACAGCCGCCGATCGTCGTGGACCGGCATGCCCCATTCTTCGTCGTGATACCGAGTCATCAGCTCGGTCTTCGCCCACTCGCAGCGGGTTTTCATCGGCTCCTCCATCGAGAGATCGGACGGCCAGGCGTGTACTGGTGCCATCCGTCTGCGAGGAAGTCAAGCGACGCTTCGCTTGACAAACCCTATCCAATCGGCCTGGCAAAAGGATCAGCAAGTCGGTAAGCTACCAGGGTGTAAGGACCCCCCAGAGTAATCCGACCACGTCATGCTCCTGCGAGATGCAGGCTCTATGGAGAGAACTTTCCCGGAGCGCACGGCTTACCGACTGAAAGGGAGGGCCCAGCAATGGATCAGAAGAAACCCGTGACAACGGTGTCGATTCCGGCGCAGATCGTCAAGGTGGTCAAGGCGGACGACGAATGGAGGAAACTGCTCACGCCCGAGCAATATCAGGTGCTGCGTCACGAGGCAACGGAACGGGCGTTTACCGGCGCCTACCACGACAACAAGGAGCCCGGCGTGTATCTGTGCGCGGGCTGCGACCTGCCGTTGTTCTCGTCTGAACACAAATTCGAGAGCGGGACCGGCTGGCCCAGCTTCTGGCAGCCGATCGCGCCCCACGTCATCGGGACCAAAACCGATTTCAAACTGTTCGTGCCGAGGACGGAAGTCCACTGCGCGCGATGCGACGGGCACCAGGGACACGTGTTCAAGGACGGCCCGCCGCCGACCGGACTGCGGTATTGCATCAACTCGGCCGCCTTGAAGTTCGTGCCGGCGTAACCTTCGTCGATGGTCAACCGAATGGAACAGTTTTCTCGGTAGACGGCAGATCTGGATCAGTCGCTCGCCAACCTTCTTGACCATACCAGCAGGGAGGACTAGACTGCCGCCATGCCGATCAAGTTGATTCTTCTTGCCGCCTTCTGCTTCGCCGCCCTACCCGCCTGGGCTGACGACCGTCCGAATTCGTTGTACTTTGATTCGGACATCGCCGACGCCTTGCTCTATGAGCTGGCGGGAAGGGCGTTGGACGCGTTTCACGACCACCTGGATCTGGAAGGCTCGGTCGAGTCCGACGACCAGGCGCAGGAGCGGGGCGGACATCTTCTGTTCAAGTTTTATCCCAAAGGCCAATCCCAATCCGACGAATCCATCACGGGCGAGACACGATTTCGTTACTCCGCCGATCCCGACCACCCGTCCCTGTATTTCGAGTTCAAATCCTCAAAAGATTCCACCGGTAAGCCGCGCCTGTTTCCGGATGACGCCATCTGACCGTCCGGCGCCACCGAACCCTCCGACTCCATCTACGCCGGGAGACCCGTAAGAGGCGAGCGCAGGTCGCGAATCGCGGGCTCTGCACTGCCAGTCGACAGTAGGATAGAATTTTTGTGCAGCGTTCCGTTGCATGGGCGCCTGCCATGAATACCCGGCCACGCTGGATCATGCCGGCTCTCTACACAGCCGGAATGGCATGGGCCGAATCGGCGACGGTGTTCTATTTGCGAACCCTCGTCGGTCGCGTAGACCCATACCAACCGCACCCGATTCCTGTGCGCGCCGACCTGCTCTGGGTCGAGCTCGTCAGGGAAGCCGCCACATTGGTGATGCTTGCCGCCGTCGCCTGGCTGGCCGGCCGAACGAGACGAAGTCGTTGCGGCTACTTCCTGATCGCTTTCGGAATCTGGGACATTCTGTACTATGTCTTTCTGCACGCGATCAGCGGCTGGCCCCGGTCACCCTTGGACTGGGACATCCTGTTCCTGATCCCTCTACCTTGGTGGGGGCCGGTGTTGGCGCCGGCGACCATCGCGCTCATCATGATCGCAGGCGGGACTCTGCTTTGCCGGGTCGAGCAGGTGGAACCGGCGCTCAGGCCGCGGCGCTGGACCTGGGGCCTGAGCCTCTTCGGCGTGGCCCTGGCACTCTATGTGTTTATGGCCGACGCGATCAGCGTACTGATCGAGGGGATTGAAGCCATACAGTCTGTGCGGCCCGTGCAGTTCAACTGGCCGCTCTTCCTGTTGGCCGTCGTGGCCATGACCGCCCCGTTCATCGACCTGGCCGGCCGACTTCACATCCGGGCGACTCGTGCACGGGGAGCTTAGCCCTTGCTACGGCACGATGGCGATGATCCGCACCGGCCCGCCGGTGCCGCCTTTGATCTTGATCGGTAGTGCGATCAGCGTGGCTCCAATGGGCGGCAGCTTGTCGAGGTTGGCGATGTTTTCAAGGCCATACACGTCCGCGCGGTTGAGGATTTGGTGCACGATGAAATCGCGGGACTGCCCATAGTCGATGCTGGCCGTATCAATGCCGACACCGTCGATCTTTCGCTCCTTGAGCAGAAATTCCGCGGCCTCCTTCGAGAAACCGGGAAAATGGAGGGTCTTGGGATCTTGCGGCGTGTCGGTCCCGAAATATTTCTTGCGGTCCGGCCAATACCTGGCCCACCCGGTCCGCATGACAACGATCGCGCCGTCGGGGATGCGCCCGTGACGCCGCTCCCAAGCCATGATGTCCGTCACTGTCAGCCGGTAGTCCCGATCCTGTTCGACAGCCTTCGTGACGTCGATCACCACCGCAGGACCGATCAGTTTCCGCAGCGGAATCTCGTCCACGGGCAGACGGCCCTGACCGAAATGAATCGGCGCATCGATGTGCGTCCCGCCGTGTTCCGAGGCAGCGAAGTCGGCGGAGGCGTACCAGTACCCGCCCGCCGTCATGCCCCACGACGTCTTCTCCCATGAGAACGGCTTATTCGTCGGCCAGGCTATGGTGTGTTCATCGAAAGGATGGGTGAGATCGACCAGTTTGCCTTCGTCGATCTGCGCAGACACCGTGTAAGGCCATGCCATCAAGAACAACCCAATGAGCCATATGCCCTTCATTTGCATATCCACCTCCGTTCGTGGCGCTTCAGGAAATCGTGTGGGTCTGTTCTTTTTCCCTCTCCCTTGAGGGGAGAGGGGAGGGTGAGGGTGAACACCGGGGTTGCTGGACAAGACGGTGATGCCCAGGGAGGCCCACGACACTTCTGAACAGTCCCCATGAGCGATGGCTCACCTGTCTGGTGCAACGCACAGGCAGGCCCACGCAAGATGAACAACATGGTTGGGCGAGGGGCTCGGGGCACCGCACGTCTCTCGTCGTTCGTGAAGCGTGGATCGTGCGCAGCGTCTTGCGAGATGCGCTTCACGAGGCGCGCTTCACGCGGGGATGCCTCTCACCGCGCGCCTCTCGCCGCGCGCCTATTTTCAACGCAGTCAACGCCCTATGCCGATGTCCCCCTCACCCGCACCCTCCCCCCCGCAAAGCGGGGGCGAGGGATGCCCCGGAGTGCTCTACCCACACAAGATCCGGAAGAGCCCCGTTCGTTAGCCGGCACTTCTATAGCACGGCGCGCGGTTCGCGACCAGCCGGACCGCTTAGTGAGCGGAGGAGGGATAATATAAGATATGGGGAAAGAAGACATGCGAGAGGAAAGCTGACGGTTGAGGGCTGAGCGCTGATGGCTATTCTCTAACCAGAGCGCCTGATGACTTCGTGGACCTTCTCGGCCAGTACCTCTTGCGTGTACGGCTTTGGAAGGAACCAGCCGCCCATGATCCCCTCGAAGTTCTTCGCCGAGACGATCCCTGACGTAAAGAGCACCGGGAGGGTCGGGCACAGGACCCGGAGTTGCTGAGCCAGCACGGGGCCGCTCATGCGGGGCATGACGATATCAGCTACCAGGAGATGAACAGCTCCGGCATGAGCCTGAAACGTTCGGATGGCTTCCTCTCCATCAACCGCCCGCAGGACCCGGTAACCCTGCTTTTCCAGCATCCATCCGGTCAGGCAGCAGATCGCCCGCTCGTCATCCACCACCAGAACCGTTGTGGAGGGAGTATGCATCCCGTTCGAAGCCCGCGGCTTTGTGGATAAAGCAGCCATCGTCGCCTCCCGCATCACCCAGTTTAACGTGTAGCACCCAAACTTCGAACCGTCAAAAGCTGACATCCACCCCGTTTCCAGGGTACGCTTGGCGTATCCGTCCCAGCCTTCGCGTCTGACGCGACCACTGAGGCACAATGCCATGACTTGCGATCCGCGGACAACACTCTCCGGAACACGTTTTCATGTCGCCTACCACGTGCGAGGTCCGGAGGTGGAAGCTCGCGCCAAGGCGGATCTGATTTGCATCGATCAGACGGTGGAAGCGTCGGAGGAAATCCTGCCGGCCGGCACGATTCGCGACGAGATCCTCGGGCGGATCGAAGGCTTCCGTTCTCTCGGCGCCGACCGGCACGAGGCCGTGATCAGCTTTCCCGTCGAGCTGCTGACCGACGACTGTTCGCAACTTCTCAATGTGGTCTTCGGTATCAGCAGCCTGAAGCCGGGCGTCCGGGTGACAGAGATCTCGCTGCCCGAACACGTTTTGAAAGAATGGCCCGGCCCGCGCTTCGGCCGGACCGGCTTACGCGTGTTAGTCGACGTTCCCAACCGGCCTCTCGTCTGCGGCGTACTGAAACCCTTGGGCCTTTCGCCGACCGCCCTCGCCGACCTGGCCTATCAGTTCGCGCTCGGCGGGCTCGACCTCGTCAAGGACGACCAAAGCCTGGGCGACCAGCCGTTCTGTCCATTTCGTGAACGCGTGCAGCGGTGCGCGGAGGCGATCGCTCATGCCAATCGCGAGACTGGGCGAAATTGCCTCTACGTGCCCCACGTGAGCGGACCGTGGGAGACCATGCACGAGCGCTGCTTGATCGCCGAAAAAGCCGGGGCGGGCGGGCTGCTGATCTGTCCGGGCCTGACCGGGTACGACGGGCTCCGCCTCATCGCGCAGGACGACGGGATCGGGCTGCCCATCCTCAGTCACCCCGCGATGCTGGGCACCTACTACGTCAACCCCGACAGCGGGATCGCGCCCTGGGTGCTGTTCGGCCAATTGCCCCGCCTCGCCGGCGCCGACGCCAGCATCTACCCGACCTTCGGGCTGGACTTTCCCGTCACCCGGGACGATTGCCGGCAACTCGCCGCCGTGACCGCCGTTCCGTGGGGCCGTCTCAAGCCGACCTTCCCGACCGCCGCAGGGCGGGTGGGATCCGACCGGATCAAGGACATACGCGACCTCTACGGCGACGACGTGCTGTTCATCCTGGGAAGCAGCATCCAGCGTGATACGGATGGATTGGTGAAAGCTTGTCGCAGGTTCATCCAAGCAGTCGGAGGACAGGTATAGTCGGAGCCGACGCGATCCGGATCTGAACCTTGACAGACCTGGCGACCAGGCTGATCGAGGTGATATTCCACTTCCATGACCACGCCCTCTCTCCTTCTGCTCACTCCGCCCTTGACCCAACTCAATACGCCTTACCCTTCGACCGCGTATCTGACCGATTTTCTCCGGTCCCGGGGGTATGCGGTTGCGCAAGCCGACATCGGCCTCGAAATGGTGCTGGGGCTGTTCTCGCGGTCCGGTCTCGAACAGGTCTTCGATCGGATTCGCCCGTTACATTCCGATTTGCCCGGCGAAGCCCAACAGATGCTCACCCTGGAGCGGGCCTATCTGGATTCCATTGACCCGGTCGTGAGCTTTCTGCAAGGCAGCGATCCTTCTCTCGGGCCACGCATCTGTCAAGGTCACTTCCTCCCTCAGGGTCCTCGATTCTCGGCCGGCCTCGACCAGGTCGCGTCGCCGCAGGCCGTGCCGACCTTCGATCGGGCTCGGCGCCTGGCTTCCTTGTATTTGGAAGACTTGGCCGACTTGATCCGCGCCGCCCTCGCTCCGCAATTCGCCTTGAGCCGCTATGCCGAACAGGTCGGCACGTCCGCCTCGTCGTTCGATCTGATTCTCCACGCCCTCGCCGCGCCGCCCAGCCTGACCGACGAACTGATGCTCCCCGCGCTCTGGCGCCATGTTGAAGAAAAGAACCCGACGGTGGTCGGGCTCACGGTCCCCTTCCCCGGCAATCTCTACGGGGCGTTTCGCATCGCGCAGGCGCTCAAACAGCGCCGCCCATCCATCATGGTTGTGCCCGGCGGCGGCTATGCCAACACGGAATTGCGGCGGGTCCGAGACCCCCGTGTGTTCGATTATCTGGACTACGTCACGCTGGACGACGGCGAACGTCCGCTCCTCTGCCTCCTCGAGCATTTCGCCGGCAAGCGCGAAGACGCCGAGCTCTGCCGGACCTTCCTGCGGTCGAACGATCGGGTGGTCTTTCGAAACGGAAACCGCGAGCCGGACCTCGGGATGGCGGAAACAGGCACGCCGACCTACGACGGGTTGCCGCTGAGTCAGTCTCTCTCAATCCTCGACACGCTCAACCCGATGCATCGACTTTGGTCGGACGGGCACTGGAACAAGCTCACGGTGGCGCACGGGTGCTACTGGAAACAGTGCACGTTCTGCGACGTGGGGTTGGATTACATCAGCCGATATGAAGCCGCGCCGAGCGAGATCCTCGCCGATCGGATCGAGGCACTGATCGCGGAAACCGGCCGGCGCGGATTTCATTTCGTGGACGAGGCGGCGCCGCCGGCCGGCCTCAAGGCACTGGCATTGACGCTTTTGGAACGAGGCATCACGATCTCCTGGCGGGGCAACATCAGATTCGAGGAAGCCTTTACACTCGATCTGTGTCGGTTGCTGGCGGCCTCGGGCTGCGTCGCCGTCAGCGCCGGCCTGGAAGCCGCCTCGGACCGTTTGCCGGAGGCGATGAAGAAGGGCATCACCGTCGCGCAGGCGGCCCGTGTCGCCGCCGCGTTTCGGCAGGCCGGCGTCCTCGTCCATGCTTACCTGATGTACGGGTGCCCGGGAGAAACGATCGCGGAGACGATCGAGCGTTTGGAAAGAGTCCGCCAGCTCTTCGCCGCCGGGCTGATCCAGTCCGCCTTCTGGCACAAGTTCACCGCGACGGCCCACAACCCTATCGGGTTGGCTCCAGAAATACACGGCATTCGGATTACCGGTCCCATCTTCGGAGGGTTTGCGGAGAACGATCTGACGCATGTGGATCGGCCGGCCAGGCGCCCGCATGGCCGGGCGAAGGACTGCGTCGCGCGTTGTTCAATTACATGGAGGGACGGGGATTGACCGCCGATGTGCGCCGGTGGTTCGACCAGCCGGTCGCGCGGCCCAAGGTGCCGCGTGATTGGGTGGACCGGGCCCTTGCGGAAGGGTCGCGCGAAGACGATGACCCGGCCGCCGAGGCGGTTTGTCTGGATCGGCGGCGAGCCGGTCGTCGAGCGAAGCCGCCGCAGCCGCTGCCGGCTGATGCTGCCTAATCCAGTCGAAGACGCGGAGGTCAGGCTTTCGCCCGACAAGGCCGAGTGGTTGTTGACGTTAATCCGGACCGCGACGCCCGCCCGCGCCAAACACGGCCAACGCTATCCTCTGCTCCGCGACGTGCGGGCGCGCTTCCCCTTCGGCGGGTCTCGGGTCTTTGATGCGCTGCTGCGCTCGGCCGCCTGGCAGAAAGCCAGAACGGTCGACCTCTTGCTTGTCTGACCCTCTCCTTACCCTCTCCCCGAAGGGAGAGGGCAAGGTGGGGGCGAAATATTTCACTTGTTCGGCTGCGGCGTGTAGCGCAGGTAAGGTTTCACCGTGCGGAAACCCTTGGGGAAGAGCGTCTTGGCCTCCTCGTCGCTCACCGCCGGCGTGATGATGCAGTCCTGCCCGTCCTTCCAATTGACCGGCGTCGCCACCTTATATTTGGCCGTCAACTGAAGCGAATCCACCACCCGCAGCAGCTCGTCGAAGTTCCGGCCGCATGACGCGGGATAGGTGATCATCAACTTGATCTTTTTGTCTGGTCCGATGACGAACACCGACCGCACCGTCATGTTGTCCAACGCGTTGGGATGGATCATGTCGTAGAGCATCGCGACCTTCTTCTCCGGGTCGGCGATCAACGGGAAATTGACCGTGCAGTTCTGGGTTTCGTTGATGTCCTTGGTCCACCCCTTGTGCGCGTCCAGCGGGTCCACGCTGATCGCGATCACCTTGACGTTCCGCTTCTCGAACTCGGACTTGATCCGCGCCATGTAGCCCAGTTCGGTGGTACAGACCGGTGTAAAGTCCTTCGGATGCGAGAAGAGAATCCCCCAACTGTTCCCCAACCATTCGTGGAAATTGATCCTGCCCTCGGTCGTCTCCGCCGTGAAATTCGGCGCTTCATCTCCCAATCGCAGTCCCATAACTCTCCCTCCTTCCTCTATGGATCACAAATGTATGAAATGGATCGTGCCTTGAGGTGGAAACGCCTTTTACCATACTGACCTCTACGGGCAAGTTCAAGGGTCGGGAACCGCGCAGCTAGTACCCCCGCGCGGGCGATGAGACAGTGCCTCCTGCATCAAGCAGAGAGAGCGCTCGTGAGCATACCGCGGTACCCCTGCAGTCTCACGGCCGGACCAAAAGACGACTCGGCGCGGCAGTGCTTCCGGTCACGCTTGGCCGAAGCGGCCGCCAAACGCGGGGTGCCGGCCGCGAGCATCTACCCCCTGCAACCACTTATCCTGCTCCCCTTGAAATTGAGACCACCTCTACGACATGGTTCCTGAGTGAACCAAGGAGGTGGACATGGCCGACGAACTCGATGACAA